>JAEEGI010013047.1_pt1 | contig 17662 bp, 13 predicted proteins | sample 8958751 | NCBI WGS metagenome assembly JAEEGI01 (sample SAMN16246545, study PRJNA631951) | gut metagenome | biome: gut microbiome; feature: rumen; material: KS-attached | host: Bos | place: Iran: Karaj | collected 2018-10 | reverse complement strand
GGCACTGGTCCTGCATGCCGTGGGCGCGGATGGCGGCGGAGATTTCGGCGGGGTGGTCCCAGAACTTGTCGATGTTGAGGTAGCAGCGTCCCTTGAAGCGGTCAAGGACCTCGTCGAAGGTGCAGAGCCCGTACGGCGTGGGAGCGTCGTCGATGTTCTGGTAGCGGAGTTTCTTCACGAAGCTCCAGGGTTGTTCGCTGACGAGGCCGTTCCATCCTAGGAGGGCGCGCTCCATCAGCGGGTGGAAGATGATGAGACGGCCGTCCGAGGTCATGTTCAGATCGACCTCGATCATGTCGGCTCCGAAGGCGAGGGCGGTTTCGTACGCCCCGATTGTATTGGGCGGTATGTTGCCGCCCCAGACGCCGCGATGGGCGACGAGAAGGACGCCGCGGTCCGCGGCGTCGCGGTGTAGGTCGAATGTTTTCTTCATGGCTTGGTTTCAGGAATGATGACCACATGGTAAACCACTGGGAGGCGGAAGTCAAGGAAAATGCCTTGATATTGCGCCGTGCAAGCAAAAGCGGACAGGATTAGTCATGTCAGAAGTGCTATAATTGACAGCCATGCAAAATACAAGCCCCCAATCTCTCTGCGCGCCCGCCGAGCAACAGCCGGGCATCTCCTTCACATCCGACAAAGACCCCCTCTCCTACCGCGTCGGCGAGGAGATGCGCTTCACAATCTCCGCAACCGGCGGCCACGCAATCCGCTGGCACCGCACCGGCGACGACGGCCGCGAGGAGCGCGGTGAAGCCGCACTTGATGAATGTGGAGATGGCAAAGAAATCGCCATCTCCACATCCATTGACCGTCCGGGTTTCGTGCGAATAATGGCCGAGCTGCTCGATGAAGACGGCAACCCCATCGCCTCCTATAACGGCGGAGCAGGCGCCGCCGTCGGAGAAATCCGCCCGGACAAACCCGAGCCTTCCGATTTCGATGCGTTCTGGGCGCGGCGAAAGGCAGCGCTTGCTGCCGTGTCTTGGAATTCGGATCCGTCTTGTTCTCGGGGCGCGGGGCCGTCTTGTTCTCGGGGTGCGGGGCCGTCGTGCCCCGCCCTCCGCGAAATCCCCAGCGGCCACTCCGGAGTTCGCCTTTTCGCCGTTTCTATCCCCTGCGCCGGAGGCCGCCCCTCGACAGGCTATCTCTCCATCCCGTGCTCTGGCGGGCCTTTTCCGGCACGCGCGCACTTCCACGGATACGACGAAAGCTGGCGTCCCTCGGCGTATCTTCCGCCCAAATCGCTGCCGACGGATGCGATCTCCTTCGATGTTTCCGCCCACGGCTACGACCTCGGGCGCGAGCCTGAATACTACACCGAACTCCGAAAAGCCAGCGGTTCCAACGGCTACGACTACGCCTTCGACCCGGTACAGAACGCCGACCCCGAGACAGCATACTTCGGCGGGATGGTCTGGCGCGTCCTGCGCGCCCTTGAATACCTCAAGATCCGCCCCGAATGGGACCGCAAAACGCTCGTCGTCGAAGGCGGCAGCTGCGGGGCGCTGCAGTCGATATGGGCCGCGGCGCTTGACCACGACGTCACCGAATGCCGCATCTTCATCCCGTGGTGCTGCAACATCGGCGGCCCGTCCGCCGGTCGCGCCCACGGCAACTGGCATGTTGAGTGGACGCCCGCCCTCGGCTACTACGACACCGTCAACATGGCGCGGCGAATTCCCGCCACATGCCGCGTGAACATCCACTGGGCGGGACTCGGCGACTATGTCTGCCCGCCGTCCGGCGTCATGGCCTTCTACAACAACCTCTCCTGCCCGAGGAACATAACCTTCATCCAGGGCGCAACCCACGGCTATTTGCCACCAGCAGAAGCCCGCCAGACCAGTGCTCTGCAATCGGGAGGGTCGCGCTCCTGCGCGACCGCCTCTTTCCCGGACGCGCAGGAGCGCGTCTCTCCCGTGCGCTTCTCCTTCCGCTACGGCGATCGCGCCGTATCCGGCTCCTCCTCCATGCAGGTCGACGAGCATCTCAAGGTCTCCGTCGAAACAGCATCGTACCCGGAGTTCAACGCCACGGAATGGGTGTTGTGGTTCGAAAACCCCTCGAACGAGAAGAGCGCCGTCATCTCGGACATCCATGACGGTGACTTCATCGTGTCTCTGCCGCCCGCGCCAGACAAGTTCAAAGGCGACATCTCCCTGCCCGGCGACCGCGCGGTCATCTCCATGAACGGCGCCGTCTCTGGCCTCGACTACGCGACCAATGACGCCTCGTCCGCCACCGAGTTCGCAGCTGTTTCGCACTATTTCCATCCGAATCGCGGCGAAAAGGGCAACGTCTTCGAGATTGCAAACGGCTCCACCCGCTCGTCGGACAACCAGGCGCCCTTCTTCGAGATTACACAGGATGGCCAGGGCGCCATCGTGGCCATCGGCTGGACGGGGGCTTGGCGCGCACGCTTCGCGGACACACCGGAAGGCGTCCGCGTCGAGGCCGGCATGGCACACGCGCGATTCTACCTCGAACCGGGCGAAAAGCTGCGCACAACGCGCATCCTCGTCATGGATTACGCCAAGGGCGAAGACGCCGGCAACAAGTTCCGCCGCCTCGTCCGCAGGCACTTCTCGCATGTCGCGTCGCGCCCGGGCGTTCGCGAAGGCCTTCTGGCTTATGAACTCTGGGGCGGACTCACCTCAGCCGAAATGATCCGCCGCGTGAACACGCTCAAGTCCAAGGGCCTTGCCTACGAGGACCTTTGGATTGACGCCGGGTGGTACGGCAACAGTGTCAAGTGCGACGACGCCTACACGGGCGACTGGGCCCGCTGGACAGGCGACTGGACGCCGAACGCCCGCATCCATCCCCACGGCCTCGCGGACGTAAGCGCCGCAGCCAAGGACGCCGGCATGGGCACGATGCTCTGGGTCGAACCCGAACGCGTCGTCGGCACCTCCCGCTTTGCGCAGGAACACCCCGACCTCCTTTCCGGTTCGCTGCTTTGGTACGGAAACGACAAGGCACGCGACTTTGTCCGTGACACTATCTCCGACTTCGCCGACCGCCTAGGCTTCTCCTGCTACCGGCAGGACTTCAACTACAACCCCGCCGGCGACTTGGCGAAACTTGACGGCCCCGACCGCGAGGGCGTCGCGGAAATCCGCCACATCACGGGTTTGTACAGGATGTGGGACGAACTCCTCGCCCGTCATCCGAACCTGCTCATCGATAACTGCGCGAGCGGCGGACGGCGCATCGACATTGAGACCCTGCGCCGTTCAATCGCCTTCTTCCGCAGCGACTACCAGTGCGGCTTCAACCTGAACCCCGATGTGCTGCAAGCCCACAACGCCGGAATCGCGCGGCTCCTGCCCTACGCAGGCTGCACCGTGAAGCTGAGCGACGTCTATTCCCTGCGCAGCGCCTACTCTTCAAGCCACGGCGTCGCCTACTGGAACGCCATCTTCCAGGATGAGGACAAAGTCGACTGGGCGGCGGCCATAAAGTGCTGCGCCGAATACCGCCGCATCCGCAAATACTTCCCTCGCGACTTTTACAACCACGGCAGCGCCGGCTTGGATTCTGCCGCATGGGCAATCTGGCAGTACCATGACGCGGAAAAGGGCGAAGGCGTCGTCATTGCCTTCCGCCGTGTCCAATCGCCGAACAACCGCGCCACCATTGCGCTACGCGGCATCCCCGCCGGAGTGTCAGTGGAGGTCGAGAATCTCGACACTGGCGTCACGGACACCATATCCGGCGAACTGGAGATTATCCTCCCCGAACGCCGCTCTTCGACCGTGCTGCTCTACCGCGAAAAGCACGGATAGGGGGCGGCGACCTTACAAGTTCGTTTCCACGGCTATGTCGCGTTCTTCCTTGGCTTCTGGGGCAACCTCCTGAACGGATGGGGTCGAGAATTTAGGAAGGTATCTCGGCTTGTAGTATTGCATCAAAATAAGGCAGGTGTCCATGACGGGGGTGTCGCCGAAAGGGTCGCCGTTGATCCAGTGGCCAATGGCGCAGGGAACGCCTTTTTCATCCTTGTATGGTGAGGAAAGCCTGGCGCAGGGGCCATCGGGATTCAAGGTGCGGCAAGGGCATGACATGCTCGCCGCCTCATCTGCCGGCGTGACAAATTGGGCGGCGGCATAAAGATCCAGTGCCGGTCTTATAAACTTGATGTATGATTCCCCGTGAGGTTCGTATAGAATCCTTTCGACGCGGAACTGATTCAATTGCGTTGCGAATGGCGCCGCTTTGGAGGAGAGGCTAGCCTTTTGCGTTTGCGACTTGGCATCACCTGTGACTGATGCCGGGGTCGGTCCGATCCAGCGCGGGGTCCAGGTGTCGGCGCGGAGGTGGTCTATTTTGCCGAAGGCATCCGTCGCGCGCGCGATGGCTGCGTCGAGATCCTCGCGGATTCGCGGAATACCGGCGGCCTTTGCGGCTCGCAGCGCCTCAAGGCACCAGTAGGTGTAAGCGGCGTCATCGTTTCCCTGCCGCGCCATGGCAGACGCCCATCCTCCCGTTGCGCTTTGGGACTCGAGAATCTGCTCCAAGGCCTTTTCCGCTGCGTCGCGGACATTGGGGTTCCCTGTCACGCCATAGAGAGAGAACAGCGCCCATGTCGCCATCGGGTGCGAGAAGTTCTCCGGGTCGCGGATGTCGAACAGTCCGTCCTTTTGCAGATGGGAGATCAGAAACTCTGCTCCCTTTATCACCGTGCCGCCAAATTCCTTTGACCAGACTGGATTGTCTCCGTCCGCCATGAAAGCGCAAAGGGCCATGGCGGTCATGGCTATCTTGTTCTCCGGCCATGAGCCGTCTTCGTTCTGCACGGCCTTCAGCCATCTGAGCCCCATTAGACCTGTCTGTTGTGTAAAACGCCCAGTTTGGCAAGACCAAATACGCGGTATTCCTACCACCAGCGGATCTGCCGAGAAGACTAACGTTTTTGGGGTGTCTGACACCGAGGCGCAAGGCGAATTAGCGGATTGGGTGTCTGACACCGGATTGGAGGAGGATTGGGTGTCAGACACGTGTCGGCAACGGCTACAGGCAGAAAATGCCAAAATTGCGGCCAAAGCCACAGGTGTCAGGCTTGTAACAAGCCTCCACGAACCACTCCATATGTCTTTCAGCCTCATGCTTGAATTGTACCATAATCTAGTGGTGTCAGGCTCCGTTTGTGGGCGGAACTGCTGGGAAAGGCCCCAAAAACAGGCGATTTTTGAATAGTGCCAAGGAAACTCGAAATATTTTTCCGCCTTTTGTAGTATGTTGGACAGCGGCATTCTGCCGCTGTCCAACATGCTGCAGAACCGCCCTTTTCCGAAAAAAGTCGCGGAAATCCTACGTTACAAAAGGCTTTATAGATGCGGGGAAATGAAGCGTCCAGTCGGGCGCCGCCCCCGGAATGGAGATTGGAGCTATGAGAAAACTGAGACTGAAGAACGATGGCGAAGGCTTCTACAATGTCGGCACCCGGTGTGTTGACAGAACCTTCAGGTTTGACGACGATGACAAGACCCACATCGTCGACCAGATACGCCGCATGGCGGATTTCTGCGGGATTGAGGTAAACACCTATGCCGTCATGACCAACCACATCCACCTTCTGCTCCATGTTCTGCCAAAGCGAGAGCTGAGCGATGACGAACTCGTGGATCGCGTTGCCGCGCTCTACGGCCGCGTTAAGGCCGAGAAGCTTCGCGTCGAATGGGCAGAATGGCGCCGTGTCGGCGGCGAGGCGGCACTGCAACGCGTCGAGGAAGAGCGCAACGCGTTGCTGCGCCGCATGGGCGACCTGAGCGTCTACATGAAGGAGCTGAAACAGTGGATATCCCACGACTACAACAAAAAGGTCGGTCGAGTAGGCACACTCTGGGAGGATCGCTTCTGGAGCTGCCTGCTCGAGGACTCTGCGGAAACCCTCACTTCCGTCGCCTCCTACATCGACTGCAACGCCGTGCGGGCGGGAATCGTCGAGCGTCCGGAGGACTACAAGTGGTGCGGCTACGCCCAGGCCCACGCCGGGCGTGAAGCGGCGCAGAAGGCGCTTGCCGCGATCTACCGTGACGACAAGTTGAAGTGGGCCGAGGCCGAAGAACGCTACGGCTGGCTGCTCCGCGCGGTGTCAGACACCCCGGATGAGCGACAGCGTAAACACAAAACGATATTCAGGCGGGCGCTGGCGATTGGCAGCCAGAGCTTCATCCTTGAGACCTATGCCCGCTTTCCGAAGGTGTTCAACGCGAGGAAGCGGCCCGCGCAACCCTTCGTGACGGACATCGGCGAGGCGAATGACGCCATCTGCGCGTCGCACAAGCCGCGCGGTTCGCGCGGTTATTGTATAATATCCGTATGAAACGGAAATATGCCTTGCCGCTGCGTATTGTCTTATGGGCGGCACTCTTCTTATCCTGCAATAAGATCTACTTCGGTTTATTCACCATTGCCAGGGGAATCGCCGAAGACTCCAATCTCAATTGCGGTCGGCTTCCTAGCTTGCTATTGCGTGACGACTATCCTTGCGCGACCCTTTCGATTACACTTCTCTTTGGACTTTTGCTGAGCTATTGCATTTCCAAAAGGCAGGCAACGCGCGGCCTCTTTGCGTTTTTCATCGTGCCTATTGTTTCAATATCAATAACATTGGCATTTTCGGTGTCGGTACTATATCCCTTGACTTCCATGGTTCCAATCCTATGCGAGTTGCACTTCCCCAGCGTGGTCGATGCATTTTGCATTCTGCTTTTAACCTTGGTGGTGGTCATCATATATGACTCAGCGCGATTGGAGCCTGACACTACAGCGAAAACAAATGAAACCAACAATTCATAATTCCCGTCTGGCCGTCATTGGGGCCGGTTACCTAGTATCGCTGGCAGTCACATTTGCGCTGGTTCCGTTGGAGTCGACGCGATATGACTTGGCAGCGGCAATGCTTATGCTTGTTTTCGGACCGTATCTGCTCGTCGTCGGCTGCCCAACGGGATTTGGCTTACAATCTGGCACATTCTTTTGCTTGCTCCCCGTTCTGCCTTTCTATGTCGCGCATGTCGCGTTTATCTCAAGCTTGTCAAAAAGCTTTTCGCTTTGGCGACGGTTGGGTAGTCACGGCGAACGGGCGCGAAAGATAGTCGTTGTTCTTTGGGCGCTCATTTCGGCGACGGGAATCTGGTATGAAACTCCAGTTGTCACCAGATACGACCTTGTTGTGGACGATGGAAAGATCCCCATGGGCGGACTTCGTCTCGCCGTTGTGTCGGATTTGCATTCATGCCGCTATGGGGTCGGTCAGCGCGCATTGATAACGGCGGTTCAAAAGCAGAACCCCGACGCCGTTCTTCTTGTAGGCGACATATTCGATGACCATCTGCCCGACAACAATGCCAAACGATTCCTCGCCGCAATCGCTGGCGATTACCCATGCTTCTCTGTTTTCGGCAACCATGAGCACTGGAGCAAACGCATCCCGGAAATAAGGGACGTACTTCTCGAATCAGGCGTAACGGTGCTTAATGGCAGCGTCGCGACAATTGGCATAAGAAACGCAAAAATCGATTTATGTGGCATAGACGACCCTACATATATGTCGGATGACACATGGCTCGGGCAGCTTGCCTCCGTGGCGAAAGCGACAAACCCGACCCATTTGAAGGTGCTTCTTTCCCATCGCCCCGAATACGCAGCCGAATATGGGAAATACGATTTTGACCTTGTCTTCTCCGGCCATTTGCATGGCGGACAATGGCACATTCCAGGTCTGGGCCTGGGTGTCGTCGGTCCGTCGGCGGGCGGCCCGTATTCTGGAGAAAGGCACTTGTTTCCACGGCGCGCGGGTGGCGCGTATTTGCTAAAGAACAAGGCAACCATGGTCGTTTCGCGCGGTTTGGCGCGTGAGTCGACGCCAATCCCAAGGTTTTTCAACCATCCGGAACTGGTTGTCGTCAATCTCAAGCCCTTTTAGCATAGCCTGACACCTTGAACGCCCCGTGCTATTATGGTATTCCCATCCAGTTTCCCGATCCTCCATCTGCAATCAGCCGAGGAAAGCGCCCTGCTCCTTTAGCGTGGCGGCGAGCAGGGCGGAATCGAGGTTGCGCGGCGTGGTTCCGCTCTTGGCGCATAGTGCAGCAGCTGTGCCGGCGGCTTCGCCCATCGCCATGCAGGGCGGCATCACGCGCACAGCCCCGGCCGCGCCGGAGTCGGCGGAAAGACAACGTCCCGCGACGAGGAGGTTCTCGACCTTTAGCGGCACGAGGCAGCGATACGGCACGCCATACCAGTTCCCGTTCTTTATCGGGACATATTCGTTGGATTTCGGCCCAAACCGTCCGTGAACGTCGACTGAGTTCGAGGCGAGGAGGATGGAGTCATCCGGGACTCGTCCCTCCAGGCAGTCCTCGGTAGTGAGCCTGTATTCGCCAAGGACATGGCGCGACTCGCGAATGCCGAGGGTCGAACCTGAGCAGAGCAGTCGCGCGTTCGCGCATCCCGGGACGTATTTGCGGAAGAATCGGAAAATCTGGTCAACCTGTCGGCGGCCCTCGGCCTCCGCGTCGCTCCAGCTTTCGGGGTTTGTCGAGTCGACGCCCATGATACGCGAGGTGTTGATAAACCACTCGTCTTCCTTCACGCCGCGGAAGAGGCCGATTGAGACGCGGTCGAGCGTCCAATCGCCCGCCGCGCGGGCTTCGGCGACGCGCCAGTGGAGCGAGCGGTAGTTCACGCCGTCCTTGCGGTAGAAGTCGCTCTTGTGCGCCTCGATGTCGGCGGTGATGGCCGCGAGGTCGCAGTTGCCGATGCGGAAGAACATTGAGGCCGGCTGGACGCGTCCGCTTGCCGGATCGCCGAACTCCGTCGGCGCGCCGGTGCGGAAGGCCACGTCGGCGTCGCCCGTGGCGTCGATGAGGACCTTTGCGCGGACTTCGCGCATCCCGTTCTTTGTGAAGAGACGGGAGCCGACAATTCGCGCGCCGTCCATCAGAGGCTCGACGAAGTCGGCGTGGAAGAGGACTTTTACCCCGGCTTCCGCGCACATTTCATCGAGAAGCAGTTTTAGCGCCTCCGGTTCGAAGGGCGTGCAGTGGTCGTGGCCGACCTTGATCCAGCTCGTGAAGGCCGTGCCGCCGAAGACTTCACGCGGGTGGATGGCTCCGCCGCGCGCGACGAGACGCTCGACGATTTCGTCGAAGAGGCCGCGTATGACCTGCGTCGTCCCCGACTTGTCATAGCAGGTCATGAAGGGGCCGACGAGCCCGCGCGTGGCCATGCCGCCCAGGCAGTTGCCACGCTCGACCAGAAGGACGCGCGCGCCGTTGCGCGCTGCGGCGATTGCGGCGCAGACGCCGGCTGGACCGCCGCCGCAGACGAGGATGTCGACTGATTGGTTCCAGGAATTCATCTTGCAGTTTGCTCCCCTAGAGCGCGTCAAGTGCGAAAACGTGCGCTGCCTGGCCGCTGCCGCCCCAGGTGTCCGTCACGACCAGGCGAAGGGCTTCGACGTCGACTGGCGCGAACGACACCTTGCGGAAGCGAAGGATGTTCAGGTCGTCTTGGAAGACCGTCCGCCATTCGCCATCGGTCTTAACGTCGATTCGGAAGGATTTTGCGAGCATCTTCGGCATTTCGGCGCGTTCGGTCGTCGCCTCAAGCTTGCGCATGCGCTTGCCCCGGTGGGTCATCTCCGAATCGAAGACGATTCTCGCGCCTGAAAGGCGTCGCGGTGCATCCCAGGAGTAGACCATGCGCTCATCGCCGGCTTCGACCCAGACGCCGTTGTCCTCGCCGCCGTGGCGGCGGTCGATGCCGTTGCGCAGGTTTTCGTTTTCCGGCGCGACGACGGCCTCCTTTGTGAGCAGCGACACTTTGCGCCAGCGGAAGGGCAGCATGCAGTCGTCGTCCTCCAGTGCGTCCTGCAGCTCCCCGATTCGTTCGCGCCGCAGTTGGGCAGGGTCGATTCCGTATTTGACGAGAAGCGCTGCCGCCGTGCCGACGGCCTGTCCGAGCGTCGCGCAGGTTCCCATGACACGCGTCGAGGACATGCCGATGTGGGTGCAGGAGATGTCGCGACCCGCGAACATCAGGTTCGGGACGTTCGCGGAGTAAAGGCAGTCAAAGGGGATGCCGAACGGAGACGGGCATGCGTGGTGAACGCTCAGATGTCCGGGCTTCCAGAAGGCGTCGGGGTCGTGGTCGTCGAGCGACCAGCCGCCGTAGGCGACGACATCGTCGAAATGCCCTCCGTCCATGACGTCATGCTGGGTGAGGATGTGCGGGCCGACGAAGCGCGTCGACTCCCGCTTTCCGGGAAGGGCGCCGATCCAGTCGAGTTCGTAATCTTTGCAGCGGCCGTCGGGATGGTTCTTCATGTAGGCCCAGACGCCGTAGGCGATCTTCTTGAGTTCCAGCTGGATTGCGTTTGCGTCGCCTATCGTGTCGATGTTGCCGCCGAACTCGACCCACCAGAAGTTGTTGTTGTCGGGATAGAGGCGCTTGTAGGAGAAGTATCGGCCCTTTTCGCTGGGCTGGGGGTCGTCGACGAAGTCGGCGTCCGTGAACTTGTATGCCCAGGGCGGCGGGATGAACGGGTGGTGTTCGTCGGTCTTCCGAAGCTGGAGCAGAATCGAGTTGCCCATCGTGCGGTGGTCGCCCCCCTTTTGGAGGAAGTCCTCGCCGAACTCCTCGGGGAACTCGCGCCCGTGGCGGAACTTCGCGCCGGAAAGGCGCAGGATTCCGTCGCCGCTACAGTCGGCGAACCAGCGGCCGCGAATTGTCCAGCGCGTGTAGGCGTTGCCGTTCCAGGCCTTCACGGCGGCGAGGCGCGGCTCGCACGGAGTGCTCGCCCTACCTTCCATCTCGACGCTATCGACGGAGGTGTTCAGCAGAAGCGTGATGTTCTTCTCGGCGAGTATTGCCGAAAGCATCACGTCGTCCCACAGCGTGTAGCGCATGAGGGGGTTGTGGTGGAAGTTGCGGAGCTGAAGCTCTTCGAGGATTCCGGCCTCCTTGTTGTCGTCGCCGTGCGCGCCCATGATGCCCATGCGCATTTCGCTCGAGCAGTTGCCGCCGAGAACGGGGCGGTCCTGAACGAGGATGACGGATGCGCCATGACGCGCGGCGGCAAGCGCCGCGCAGACGCCGGAGAGTCCGCCGCCGACAACGACGAAATCCGCCGACGCCTCTTTCTCAAGCACGACGGGTGAGTTCGCCTCCGTGCGCATTGGCCGGTCTTCGCGCCCCGCGTCCGCGAGGTCGCTCTTCGTGATTTCAAGTGGGTTGTTGTTCATAACGTTTATTCTACTATATTTTTTTGATAATTTGGTGGTGTCAGGCTCCGTTTCTAGGCGAAACCGCTGGGAAAGAGCCGGAACTCCCGCCACCCTTCGCAGACGATGTCTGGGCGCAGAGTGGAGCGCTCTACGTCGGCGCGCGTGGAAACGCCCGTGAGCATAAGGCAGGAAGGGATGCCGGCCGCTTTCGCAGCGGCAATGTCGGTGCCAAGATAATCGCCGACTGCGAGCGCTTCCTCGGGAGCGCATCCGGCCATGCGCAATGCCTCCCGAAACAGGGTGGGCGACGGCTTCCCTATCACAACCGGTTCAACGCCGGTGACGGTCTGGATTGACGCGGCGATGGCTCCGGCTTCCGGCAGGATGTCGTCGCCGATGGTTATCCTCTGGTCGGAGTTAGTGATGACGAATCGCGCGCCGCCGAGTATGAACGCGGAAGCCTTGGCAAGCTTGGGATAGGTGAATCTCCTGTCGAGCGAGACGACAACCCAGTCGACAGGGCCGTCGTCAACGGAGAGCAACCCTTGCGCGGCGAATGCCTCGCGCACACCGCGTTCGCCGACGATGTGGCAGCGGCGTCCGCCATGCGCGGCGCAGTAGGATGCCGTTGCGGCCGCGCTTGTGATGACTTCGTCCTTGCGGCACTCAATGCCCAGGGATCTCAGTTGTCTGGCCACGATGCCTGGGCTGCGGTTGGCGCGGTTAGTGACAAAGAGGACGCGCAGTCCTGCGGCACGCGCGTCGCGAATCGCCTCGGCGGCGCCAGGAACCGGGACTTCACCGCGATAGACGGTGCCGTCGAGATCAAGGAGAAGCAGTTTGGGACGCAGCATGACGCCCGGGAGGTTTGAGGCTATGTTGCGGTAAATCTTGAACGGCAATGGCCGCCACTTCCGCGAACCTGTTTTTTGTGTTGTGTCCATCTGTCAGATTGCGACTGCTTAGGATACTAATTTCGCAAATATATTGATAAAAAGCAAGCAAGAATTTCGCGTGTCGCACGATATTTGCTATAATTATATCCTATGAAAAACCATTTATTTTTTTGTTTGCCGGCCGCGCTGATTCTGCTGGCGGCTGGATGTGACGTGCCCTCCGGAAGGGGCGTCGCTCCCGAGCAATCGCGCCCGATGCTCGAGGCGCTTGCGGCAGAGCGCCTCGGCGAATACGACAAAGCCCTCGCCTTCTATGACGAGGTCATCACCCTCTACCCGCGTTATGCCCTGCCTTATCTGCAGATAGCCATCATCCTAGACGACAAGAAGAAGGATTACATCGGCGCCATCTACAACTACGACAAGTACACTCACCTCGCGGAGCGCGGGCGCGACGGCGGCAACATCTCCATCGTCTCAAACCGCATGACAAAGGCCCGCCAGCTGCTTACCGCACAATGCGCAAAGACAATTTCCGCAGGAAGCGCCGATCGCAACGTCCAGTTGTTGAGCAACATCGCCACCCTCAATGACAGGATAACGAAACTGGAGACCGACAAGCGCAAGTTGGCGGAATCCAACGACGTTTTGCGCGCAGAACTTTTGGCGCGCGACAACCGCATCACGCGCCAGGCCCTTCTTATCGAACGCATGAAAAGTTCAACTGGCGCCGATGCGCCGAAAATGGATCGTAATCTCGCGGGAATTGTCCAGTACCAGACCTTTGAGAACGAGGACGGTACAAAGACCTCCGTCCAGACTTACGAGGTGAAGTCGGGCGATACACTTTCGCGCATAGCGGAAATCGCATACGGCGACGCCTCCAAGTGGCCTCGGATAAAGAAGGCGAACCCAGACAAAATCAAGGACGATCGCGTCCGCCCGGGCGACGTCCTCATCATTCCAGAGTAGAAGGAGAATTGGCAATGGCGACTGACTTTTTTGACGAAGATCTGGCCGAAACCGCGCCTACGCCCCCAGCCGCTCCCGCCGCCTCCGCGGCCGCGGGCGAGTCCTACTACGAGCGCAGGAAGCGCGAGATGCCCGAGCAGCTCACCAAGACAGGCGATGAAATCGAGCGCCTCAAGCAGCGCCAGGAGGCCTTGGAGCGCCGAAAGCAGGAAATCATTGACCAACGCCGCCGCGTAGAGCTCTTCGAGCACAACCGCAAGGATCTTCTCGACAAGCTCCGCCGCAACGCCGTCATGGTCGTCCGCGAGAGCGAGCAGGCGTCGCGAACGGCCGCCCTCTGCACAGAGGTCGGCAACCTCTTCTCCCGCCTCCACCGCGAACTCGAGGCCTTCGCCCCCGATTCCTGGACGGAGGAGGAGTACGACGCCCGCCTCACCGAGGCCCTCGCCAAGGTCGATGCCTCTAGCGCCGAATACCGCAAGGCGATGGACCAGGTGGCCGCCGTCAACTGGCGCGGCGCCGACACAGTCCGCGACGATTCCGACGCGACGCTCGAACCCGGCGGCGGCGCGCCGCGCGGTTTCGTCCGCTGGTTCCTCGCCGGCCTCGCATTCTCAATCCCCTTCGCCATCCTCGCGGCGATTATCGTCGCCGTGATCTTCGTCCTTCGCGGGACAGCAAGCTGAGGTGCGACTTGTCCCGTTTCCGCAAAAGCGAAGGCGCGAAAGGCGACCAAAGCGCCATCCTCGATCACCTCTGGCACTACGACGGCGAAAGCTCCTACCGCGAGCTCGACGACGATGGCGGCGGTTTTTTGAGTGGCCTTTTCCACCGCTCGCGGACATATGAGGAGCGCTCGCACGACAAGTTTACGCATTTCATGTCAGCAGGGGGCGTGAAGTTCGAGGACGGCAACGCGCAGGAGAAGGAACGGCCATACCTGCGCAAGGCGCGCATTGTCCGCTGGCTCGTGGTTCTCGCCGCCGTATGGACGGTCTTCCGCTTCATCAGCCTCTAGCCGGAGAACGCCATGAAGCAACACCGCCTTCTCGCCTTCTGCGCCATTGCTCTGGCACTCGTCATCGCCGTGGCGAACATCGTCCTCGGCAACCTGAACCTTGACGAGGGCTGGTACCTTCAGGCCGCCGCAAACGTTGCCGCCGGCAAAATCCCGTACCGCGACTTCTTCTTCACGCAGGCCCCCCTCCTGCCGCGCGTCTATGGCTTGCTTCGGCCGCTCTGGGCTCCGGCCGGCGTGCTCGGCGGTCGCATCGTGACAGCGGTCATCGGCCTCTTCGCGGCTCTTCATGCCGCCGCCGCCGTACGTCTGCTCGTTCCGGCGCCGCGCCGCTTCGCCGCGTCGTTCACGGTCTTCGCGCTTCTCGCCTGCAACGTCTACCACAGTTACTTCACCGTCATCCCGAAAACATACGCGCTCGCCTCGTTCTGCCTAACCCTCGGTCTCGCCGTCCTCATCCGCGCCCACGGCGAGCGCGGTCGCAACGCATGCGTTCTCGCGGCAACAGGCGGCTTCTGGCTCGCCGCGGCCGCGTCGACGCGCCTTTCGCTAGGCGTCGCGCTGCCGATCACGGGGCTCTGGCTGCTTGCCTCACACCGGCGCCACGGCTTCGCCTGGTTCTTCTTCGGCATCGGCGGCTTCGTCGGGCTAGGTCTCTTCCTCCTCACCTGCGCGCTTCGTGACTGGGACGCCTTCGTCTTCGCCAACTTCTTCCACGGCGCGCGCGCCGGCGGCGGCCTCGCACTCACAGCAGGATCAATCTCGCGCCTTGCCCGCAACTACCTGCCCGCCGTCCTCATGGCACTCGCGGCAACCGCCGTCGCGTGGCGCACCGGATGGGACCCCTTCCGCCGCGCCATGCGCACCGCCGCACCATGGCTCGCCGTCTTCGCCGGCATCTTCATCGTCCACGCCATGAGCCCTTTCCCGTACGATGACTACCAAGTACCCGGAATGCCGATTCTAGTCTGCGTCATCGCCTCAATTTTCTGGAACACCCTGCCGGATGGCGATGACGCCTCCGAATGGCGCACACAGCGCGTTGTCCTCGCGTCGCTCCTCGCAGTGTCGGCCATTTGCGCCTTCACGTCGCCGCTCAATGAAAGCTGGGTGATGATGCGCAAAGACCGCTTCTGGGTCGAAATGAAGAAGGAACCCGACATCGTCAAGCTCCGCCGCGTCGGCAAGGCCCTGCGCGAAGCCTCCGGCGGCGAAGAACAACTCCTCACGACCGACACCTACCTCGCGGTCGAGGCGCGCGCATCTGTTCCCGCCGGACTCGAAATGGGTCCCTTTGGCTATTTCCCCAACCTCGACGACGAGAAAGCGCGGCGCTTCCACGTGCTCAACCGCGATCTCCTCGTCGAACTCGCCGAGACGACCCCGGCCAAATGCGCCGCTTTCAGCGGCTACGCCTTTGCAATGGCGGCCCCCGAGATGAACAAAATACCCGAAAACGAACGCGAGGAGCTGATAGGTCTCGCGACTTCGCGCTTCGAACCCGCTGAAACAATCGCTGACTTCGGGCAGGAACACACGGAGCTTCGGACATGGCGGAGGAAGTGAAAAATCAGGCGCCCCCGCAAGGGGAGGGCCCGGCATCGTCCGAGCCGCAACCCCGCACTGCCTCCTTCGCGGGACGCTTCATGAAAGCCGGCGTGGCCGTCGGCGCGGCGCTTCTTCTCTTCAAACTCGCCGGACTCATCCAGGCGCGCGCCATCGGCCAATTTCTTTCCAAGGAGACGGGCGACGTCTACGTATTCGCATTCGAGAACTGCATCTTCGCGCTCTTCCTGCTCGGCGAGGGGGTCATCGGTCCGGCGCTCATGCCCGTCTTCATGCGCGCGCGAGACAGCGGCCCTGAAGGCGAACGACGCGCATGGCGATTTGCCGGCACATTCCTGACGTGGCAGTTCTTGATACTCGCTGCCGCCGTAGCGCTGCTGATGGTCTTTCCCGAATCGGTCGTGCGCCTTCTCACCTCATGGACGCCTGAAAACCGTCCCGACAAGTTCGCGCTCGCCGTCGCCACGGTCCGCCGTCTCGCCCCCGCGCTCCTCGGCCTCTCGCTCGGCTCCACGACCTACGCCCTGCTCAACGCCCACAAGCGCTTCTTCCTCGCCGCTTTCGGCGACGCCGCATGGAAGTTCACCGCCGTTGCCGCCCTCTACCTCTTCGCCACGCGCACCGGCGACCCGGCCTCCGTTCTCATAGCCGGCCTCGTCTGCGGAAGCGTCGTCAAGCTGCTCCTCCATCTTTGGGGACTGCGCGACAAGCTCCGCTTCTTGAGCCCCTCTCTCGGCGTACGAACCGAGGAGTTCCGTTCCTTTGCGCTTCTCGCCTTGCCGCTTATCGCTGGAGTAGTATTCGCAATTGTCCGCGACAACGTCAACTACGTCTACTTTCCGAGCCTGCTCACGGACGGCATGATGCAGGCCAACTCCTGGGGGTCCAAGCTGGAGAAGGTCCTCGTCATGCTCGTGCCGACGACCCTCTCCATCGCCGCCTTCCCCTTTCTCTGCGAGATGGCCGAGCGTGGCGACCGCTCCGTCTTCGGCGACTTCATCACAAAGACAGGTCGCCAGCTCCTCGCCCTCTTCCTCCCCTTTGCCGCCGTCATCGCCGTCCTCGCCGTGCCGCTCACGACGCTCGTCTTCGGCGGCGGCAAGTTTGACGCCGTCTCGGTGCAACGCGCGGCCCTCGCGATGGCCTGCTACACCTTCGCGCTTCCGGCCGTCGCGGTCGAGACGATTCTCATGAAGGCCTTCTTCGCCTCGCGCCGCACCGTGGCGGTCTCCGTCCTCGGCATCGTCTTCTCGACGCTGAGCATGTTCCTGAGCTGGGGCGGTTCGCGGCTCTTCCGCGAAAATGAAATGCTCGTTCTCGGCATCATCGCCGGCGGCTTCGCGCTCACGCGCTGGATGAAGACCGCCTCCCTTGTCGTCCTTTTCCGTCGCAGCGCGCCGGCCTTCCCCGCTGCCGAAACGGCCTCGTTCCTCGCGCGCCTCGCCCTCGCCTCCGTGTTCATTGCGGGGGCGGCGTATGCGGGGCGGATCCCTGGAATCTGGCTTGGGCGCATTCCGCCCGTTCCGCATGGCGCGGCAATCCCGGAACGGCTCGCGAACCTCGTCGAACTTGGTGGTGACGGACTTGCGGCGCTCGCCGCCCTCGCGGCGTCCTTTGCGCTTTTACGCATCCGCGAACCGCTGGAACTCCTGCGCGCCGTCCGCTCGCGCAAAAAGACCGGAAAAACTAAGCCAGGGCCGTGAAGTTTCCGGCCATTTCGCGCTCGGTGGCTTTATTTGTGACGAAATGCGATATGGTTTGACAAAAGTGGCGGCCGAAAATATAATGGAGCAATCATGAATATTTCAACAATTTGCATTTTCGCGGCTCTGGCGACCCTTTCCTGCGCGGGCGGCCTGTGCCTCGTCCTCTCCCTCGCCGTCTTCGCCGCGTCCGCCGCGCTCTACGCCGCAGCGCGGCGCAATATGCGCAAGGAACGGCCCGACGGGCCGCGCCAGGAACAGTCCGCG
>JAEEGI010013046.1_pt1 | contig 17662 bp, 16 predicted proteins | sample 8958751 | NCBI WGS metagenome assembly JAEEGI01 (sample SAMN16246545, study PRJNA631951) | gut metagenome | biome: gut microbiome; feature: rumen; material: KS-attached | host: Bos | place: Iran: Karaj | collected 2018-10 | reverse complement strand
ACCACGCCCACCTTTCTTTTCGGCTACGAAACGGAGATCACACCGATCCGCAGCCTGGCCGACGTGGTAAACTTCCTGTTCCATATCGAGCAGGTTAACGGCCTGGACTTCGGCATCGACGTAAAAAGACCGCCTCGCAGCAAGGAATGGCAGTGTTCCATCACCTTCAACGGCAAGGCGGACGCAGATTTCAACGCCGATCTGTGTCTCTTCCTGGAGGATTGGGAGGGGCAGCGGGATGATCTGCGGACCTACGGCACCACCCAGGAGCAGTACCGGGAATGGAAAACCAAGACTCTGGCCTACTACGCCTCCACTGCCGTGGAGTGTACGGAGCCGGAGGAACTCGACCCCGATGAACGCTTAAAAAGACGAATTGCGTATTTGAATAGTCTGAAACCACAGAACGGCGAATAACACGAAATCAAGGTCGTTCGAGTCTGAAAGAAAGGAGAGTATATGTCGGTAACCAAAGACGGAAACACGGGACGCTGGATGGCGCAGATCCGTGTGACTGACTGGACGGGCAACACCGTTCACAAGAAGAAGCGAGGATTTAAAACAAAGCGTGAGGCCCAGCAATGGGAGCAGGAACTCATCCAGCAGGCCACCTCAAGCCTGGGGATGACCTTTCAGGACTTCATCGAGCTGTATATCAAGGATATGGAGCAGCGCCTCAAGGCGTCCACCGTCGCCAACAAGCGGTTTCTGATCGATCTCAAAATCACCCCCTTCTTCGGCAAGATGCCGCTGAACGCCATCAAGCCCACGGATATCCGGCGCTGGCAAAATGAGCTGACCAGCTACCGGGACGAGAAAGGCAAGCCCTACTCCGCAACCTACCTCAAGACCATCAACAACCAGATCACCGCGATCTTCAACTACGCCGTCAAATACTATGGGCTAAAAGAAAATCCCTGCCATAAGGCAGGGGGCATGGGCAAGAAGAACGCGGAAGAAATGCTTTTCTGGACAAAAGATGAGTTTTTGCGTTTTATTGAGGCAGTCAAGGAAAGGCCGGTCACCAACGCCATTTTCATGACGCTGTACTACACCGGGATGCGGGAAGGCGAGCTGCTGGCTCTGACACCGGCAGACATCGACCTGGAGAAGCAGACCATCCGCATCAACAAGAGCTTCCAGCGCCTCAAAGGCAGGAACGTGGTCACGACGCCCAAGACGCCCAAGAGCATCCGCACGGTCACGATCCCAAAGGTGCTGTGCGGCTGCTTGAAGGACTATATGGACCAGTGCTTTGAGCTCCAGCCGGAAGATCGCCTTTTCCCCTACGGGAAGTCCTTCCTCTATCGGGAGATGGTCCGGGGCAGCAAGCTCTCCGGCGTGAAGCAGATTCGGGTGCATGACCTCAGACACAGCCACGCCGCAGCCTTGATTGAAATGAACATAGCGCCGAAGCTTCTGCAGGAGAGGCTGGGCCACGAGCGCATCCAGACCACGCTGGACACCTACGGCCACCTTTATCCCAATGCCCAGGCAGAAGTAGCCAGACAGCTTGAGGAATTCATGTCCAAAAGCTGAATGGCTACAAAAAATCCCTTCGATGTAGCCAATTTGTAGCCAGCGAAAAAGAGAAGTCCCGGAAAACCCTGCAAAATAAGGGCTTTCCGGGACTCGGAAGCTAAGAAATATGGAGTGACAAACTGTTTGATCGTGATTTCGTCGAAAAGTGACAAGTTCTTTGAACGTCATCTTCCGCAGACGGTCTTTCGTTCCGTCCACCTCCGATCCGTCAAATCCCGTCTCTTTTTCACCGTGACACCATCACGAACCGTCACCCCTCGGGACGACACCAACTATCCGCAAGCCCTTGAAATTACTGGACTTTCTGGATGTTTCGATCTTTTTTTCTTGGGTGTATTACAAGACGAAAGGGTATAAAAAAAGCCTCATGCCGTAATGGCACAAGGCTCTTAGTTTTACTATGTTTCTTAGGCTGTTACACGCTCATTCGAGTTTGTCATTTTCAGGCTCAATGAGTTTGTCAGCGTCAAGAAATTCTTATTCCCACTCGCTCCCGCTAAGCGTGACTTAACGCTTTTTGTATGAGCGAATTGGCTTTCGCTATTCCTGTTGTTTGGATTATCCATCGAATATGAGCTACCCGATGACCTGTTGCCAAAGTGTTGCCACGACGCTGGCGGAATTCCAGTCATTTTCCACAGCAGCCGTCTTTGGAATCAATTTATTATACACGAGATCGCAGGATTCTTCAACGTTTTCCTGATTATCCTGGAAGCTTTCGATTGACAGCAACATTTTCGGCAAAAGTAGCAATCTTTGGCATGAGCTGAAAGGAGTTCATTACCCCCGTCTGGAACTGTCGGATGAAGACATCCATCACATCGGCATTTGTGGCTTGCACCGAAAAAACTATCTACAGGAAAACGAAGCAAACAGACTTTTCCATACTGCTCCGAAGCGACAAACTGACAATCAACTGGCCTAGATCGGCGCAATTAACAACATCCGAATAAGGGCGGAAGAAGTTGTGTATGCGAAGCATATTAAAAGCTACGAGTTCAAAACAGGAGGGGCGCAAATGCCCCTCCTGTTCAATTGCAGAAAATGAAGCCGCTTGCTTTTCTGCTGGCAGATTACTTTCTACGTTTTACCGGGATGCAGAAAGCCTTCAAGCCATACTGACGTGCGTAAATACGCTTGCCATTTCTAAGCGTAATAAACGCTGTAAAGATGTACTCTACGGCATCGTCACGAGGAACACTCATGAATTCAGCACCTCCTTCAAGCAGATTATTTCCGGATGAATCTCAGAATCGCTTGAAAAAGGCAAATACAGACGCTATACTTCTAACAGGGCAGAAAGAGTATAGGCGGCTTAGTCCGTATTTACTTTTTCAAACTAGGACTCATCCGAGCTGGAACTCGGATGGGTTCTTTTTTATGTCAAACAGCGAATGCTGAAGACAACTACTTCAATTCAATCGCCTTCGACAGGTCAAAAACCATTGCCTCTTCTTCTCTCAAAAGAAAGCCATCAGCTTTATAACCCATCTTTGATAGATCCCATCCCATCATTTCCTCAATGGTGTTCAGAAGATCCCGTCCGTTCCACCTAACCGAGATCACTTTTGTTTTTTTGGGCTTATAGAATGCAACCGCATTTTGAGCGGTTTCGTCGCATTTTTTAATGGCAATTCGCTTCGAAACCTCGTCAATAAGCAACACGACATGCGTTGGATACGCCAACTTCATAACGACCGACTTGTTGAATGTCATTCCGTTGACCGTGACTGAGACGTACGGCACGCCTTCATTGAAGTTAAATGGTCTGAAGCCGTCAAGTAGAGGCATCATATTCACCTCCTTATATGGCTGAATTATACCACAGTTCTTCTCAAGTTGCAACTCTGTTTTTGGTTTTGTTTGTCTATCTTGCGCTCAGAAAATCTGCCTTCCGCTTAATTCGCGTCGGAACACTTGCACCGGCGCTTGCCACTCGGCTACTATTATGTTCGTGCAAACTTGCCAATTATTAGTGTTCTGTAATTCTCAGGCCTGCGATTGCTCCAGTCTATGATGCGCGATGGTTATCCGAGTTTGCGGCTGCCGCATCGCGTCAATTCGGGTTTGCTTTCAGTGCCACTGTTGTTTTAGCCATCGTAGCTGTGCATAATAACCATTTGCAATGGGCACTTTCTAGCCACTCCATTCTTGATAATTCTCAGAGCCAGCTACCTGGATTTCAGGTAACTGGCTCCGCGTCTATATGTCTGGATCTTCGCTCAACACCATATTCAGTTTTACGAAATTGATCCTTGTTACGGACTTACATTTCGGACAGAACAGCGGGAAGTTCACCAGCGTGGTATCATCCTGGACCCTTGTTCGCGTCTTTCCCTTACATACCGGACACGGGAGCCAGTATTCCTGTTTTGACAACTGCCCCATATCACATCTCTGCCAGTTTTTTCGCGCGCTCAACACACGCCCTGAAACGGTCCTCGTTCCGGACCGGATCGAACCATTCCCAGCCACGGGTGGCGGTCATGCCGTAAACCATCAGGCTGCAGGTCCCTTCGAACAAATGGCTGTAGGACACCGGTTCCTTTGTTCCGTCGGGAAGCCGGATCAGAGCTTTGCCTTTTATGATCTTGACGCCGCCGTAAATCAGCGGATCGCCCACCTCCATCTCTGTGCCGTCCGGTATTCCGTCCCATTTCGGATAGGCTTCAAAGGCTTTTTCAAGCCATTCGTAGCCCTTCTCCTTTTTCCCGCAGCCGAACAAGGCACAGGCAAGGCGGAAGGTCGTGCTGGCATACAGCCCCCGCCAGGCATCCGGCACACCGTCGCTGCCGAGGCCATCCATGATCCGCAGGTTGTTTTTCGCCCTGGCTGCGGCACGGTCCGGCGCGCCCCAGTACCTGGTCGGACGCCCGAAGTAGTGACAGAGGAGCTGGAAGTTGTTGAAATCGTGCCGCAGGCGGCTTTCCTCCCATTTGCCCTCGTCCCATAAGCGGTCCTCTATTACTTCGCTTTGGACTGCGCTGTACTGTGTGATGGGCGGCGGCAGTTCACGGATTCCGGTCATGTCCGCAAAGACCACAATATCCCCATCCTCGTCCGCGGCAAAGTGGTATTCCGCGCTCCCCACAAAGCCGTCGGTGAGGCCGATGGCATCATATCTCCGGAAAAGCCCGTCTTTGACCGGCATGTATCCCTCGCCCACGCCATCATAGGCCGTCAGCTCGTACACCGCCGTCCGTGCGCCGCCGCAGTATTCGTTTTCCGTTCGGACGATGCCGATCCCTTCGGCGAAGTAATAGGCCTTTTTGCCGCCGCGATAGGATAAGCCCGCTCCCATGCCGTCAATTTCCAGGCAGAGCTTCAAGCAGTGATCAAAGCTGCCCGCCTTGGTGGTGATGCTGCCGCCGTCTTCGCAGCTGATCTGCGTTCGGATTTCATTGGAATACTTGGTGTATTCCACGATGGGGGAAGCGCCGATCCGCCATTCGTCGGACCAGATGGCATTTGCCGCATCCTGAAGGATATTCAGAATGTCATTGAAATAGATAGGGTATTCCGCCTCCCCGAAGCTGCCGGAATTCTTCCACTCAAAATGGGAGCGAGTAGTGATATCTGTCATGCGCAGAACGCCGTTGTGCCAGAAGATAACGCTCCTCGTAAAGAAATTCCAGTGGCCGGTGGCGGTGCAGTTCGGGCTGAAAACGGGATCCGTGGCAAGGATCCGCCGGGCGGCGGAGGCTGCCGCCTTTGTATGCGTCTTTTCCAAAGGCGTTACTGCCAGCCGTTCCGCCCGCTCGATGGCTGAGGTCACATCATTGAGAACTTCCTTGCCGTCTTCCCTCGTTTTGTAATAATCGCGACAAACCTGCTGAATCGCCTCCGCCCAAGAATCCTCGTCAAATCGAAATCGTTCCAAGCTCGTCCAGGAGGAAATGACTGTCCGCTTACCGTCGTCAAAGGAAACGGTGAGTGCGATCTCCGAGGAAATAGTTTTAGGGGAACAGTTGAGAGCATACTTCCAGGTATTGCCCGTATGGACAGGCAGCAGGCCGCTGCCGCCTTGAAGCGAATATTCCTGAAGCAGAACGGTGGAGCAGATCCCGTCTTCCACGCGGTCCTGACGAACAATCCCGACGCCGTCCTTGTACCAGCTGCGGCACACCGCCTTGGCGTAACCCGTCCGGCGCTTTGTTTCCCAGAGCTGACAGCCCGCAAAGATCCCCGCAGGGGTATTTACCATCTCGGCGTCGGAGAGAAAGGTGAGCGTCGTTCCGTCGGAGCCGGTAAAGCTTTCTCCCGGCGAGAGCTCGGCAAAAAAGAATCCATCGCAGCTTGAGGCATTGCGGAAAATCTGTCCGCTGTTACAGTCAGCGGAAAACAGATACCCATGATCGATCGTTTCCTCTGACCAGAAACGGAGATCCCCGCCGATCATTCGGTATTCCTGTGCGGTACAACGGATATAGTATCGGTCCTCCTTTTGTCTTTCCTGATAACGCGATACAAGCTGCCTCTCCATGTCTTTCGCGTATGGAATCAGCGTGCGGTAGAGGTCGCTCTTTTCTGAGATTTGTTCCACGCGGTCATAGGCGGCATTTCCTTCTTCCGCCTTTCCTTCCCGGAAGAGGTCGTAGCCTAGCCAGAACCACTCTCGGCCCAGGGCCTTGACAAAACCTGCTTTTTCCAGCCGTGGGATCTGCTTGTCCCGGATGAATTCGATCCGCGCGTTGCCGGAAAGCTTGGAATCCTCGCGGGTGACAATGAAGGTCATCACCTCTTCGTTTTTCCCCGCCATGGCGGCCTCGGCGATCCGTGCAAACAGGGCGTCGCTCTTTTTGCCGGGGAGCCACCACCAGCCCCGCATCAGCACGTCGGCTAGAGCGTGGTGCTTTTCCCGGCATTCCGGCAGCTCTCCGACCTCCCGAATGACTTCCTTATAAACCGCATCAAATCCGCTTTTGTCGTTCTTTAACTGCCAGAGCTTCAGTTCTTCCACTTTCTTCATGACCCGCTGTATGAGCGTGTCGGTGTACTTTTCGTTCAAGGCGCAAAGCTCCTTCCTGATCTTTTTCCTGCCCTCGTGCAGCTGCCATTTGACGGTGCCCGCCGAAAGCTGCAGCCGGTCCGCAATCTCCGCCACGGAAAGGTCATCGTAATAGTGCAGGCGGATGATCTCGCGGACCTTTTCCGGCAGTGCCGCTACGCTGTCGCTGACCTCTCTTCGATCTTCGGAAAGTTCAAGTATCTCCGCCGGACTCTGCACTTCGCCATGAGAAACCGCCAGGTTGTTCACCACGTCCAGTGGAAGAAAAGCGCGATAGCGGTCGATCATATTTCGGGCGCAGTTTCTGGCGATACGGCAGACCCAAGCGCCATATTTCGCAGGCGCTTGGAGGGTGTCCAGCTTCATCCATGCCGTCACGAAGGCATCCTGGGCGGCGTCTTCCGCCATGAAATGCGTTCTGGTAACGGAAAACGCCGCGGCGACGACCGTTTTATGATACCGCGTCACCAATGCCTCATAAGCCCGCTGCTCGCCAGCCAGTGTCAGCATAACCAGGGTTTCATCCGTTTCGTTCAGATAATTCACAGGACTCCTCCTACTCTGCTGGTTTCGGGTCTTGTTTGAGCGCTCGTCATATAGACACGCAAAAGGGGAAACAGGTTGGGTGCGCCGCAAATATTATATCATTTTTGCTGTAAATATCACACACGTTGTATTCTGTTTTCTTTCTTTGCCTCTGCTCGTCACCCAATCTCAATCTCGTATCTACAATTCTTGCTTCCTCTGCGCTGCATCCGCTCGGTGGTCTCCTGCTCCCTGATGGTCTGGACACTGGCAGCAATCTTCTCTCTCCCGTAGCCCCGGCAGAGGGCGTCGTAATCGTCCGCAACGGCTTTCAATTCCCTGTTCTCACCCTTGATACGCTCGTAGGCCTGGTCCAGCGAAGCGTACCGCTGCTGGAGGCGGTTGTAATCCCCTGTCAGGCGATCGAAATGGTGCTTGATGTCAAGATACTTGTTGAACAGGCTCCGCAGCACTTTGATGATCCTCTCATAGACCGGTTTGGCCTTTTTCTCCCGGTAAGACTTGGCGCTTTCCAGGGCCCCGGCCTCCGGTAATACACTGTCAGCATCGCCGGAATACTGTCTGGCAAAGTCTTCGATGTTCTTCAGCTTCGGAGCAAGCTCATTGATGCGGCGGGTGGCGGCGTCCGCCTGTTTTGCAGCTTTGTCCGCTTGCTCCTGGGCGGCGTCTGCCTGTTCTTGGGCTTCTTCCTTTATGACGGTCAGAGTGCTGACCTCCATCTGCACTTCGGACTGTTTTTTCTCAAAACCAGCCAGACGTTCTGATTCCTTTTTGGTCTTGTACTCGATAACGGACAGATGTTCCACCGTGCTGCCACGCTCCCCGCGCTCGAAATCCTCAAAACCTGCGTCCCGCATATGCTCGAAAAACCGGTCCTGCAGCAGACTATAGGATTTGACGATTTGCGTGTGACCGGCTTCGTCCGTCACCTTCTGCGAGGCCCATTTCTTGGAGTGGCTGACCTGGTGGATGACCTCCTTGACCGTGCCGACCAGCGACGGGTCCTTGCACCGTTTCGTCCATCGCACTTCCTTTTCCACCACCGGCAGTGCGACGACGTGCATGTGATAGTGGTAAACCGGATGACCGAGCTGTTCGGTGAGTGCGGTGTTCAGTTCGTCGGCGTGCATGATTGCCGAGATAACGTTTCCCGGCCCATACTCTTTTTCAGTAAAGTGAAAAACCTCCTCATAAAACCGTCGGGCGTATTCGTAGCCACCGTGCTCCTCGAAGTAGGCCGTGTTCACGTCAAAGATCATTTCATCGAAAACCTTTGCGTCCTTCTTCAGACCCCGCAGGGAAACGGCTCCGTCCACCACCAGCTTGTCCAGGCAGGCGTTGTAGGTCAAATCGCCGCAGCTCTTGAAATGGACGTTCAGCGGTGTCCGGGACAGGTCCACATTCATGTTTTCGTAGCTCTCATTCTTGCGCTCAATATGGCGCTCGGATTTTCCGATGCCGGAGGCTGTGTGCTGCTGGACGCGGGCTACGCTGTAGTTTTTGCTCAACATTTTCACTTCCTTTTGCAGAAGATACGGGTGGCAGGGACGCGGTTACACATCTTTTTCAAAGTGTGTAACCCACTATGACACTTTCAGCTGGAGGCTGCAAAGTGCCGTGGGCTCTCCGAGGGGGAAACCGGAAGCACCCGCCCGCCGCCGCGTCCAGATGCTCCCGGAGGGGCGCTGCCCCTGCTGTCTGCGGACAGCTCCCCGGAAAGGGCTGGCCTTTGAAAATGCCACCCTTTCATCCCCGCCGAAATGTCGTCACAAGCTCCATATCGCTCGCTCCCACGCATAGCGTGAGAGTTCGTTCATTCCGCTGCGCCTCCTCTCCCCAAAATGTCTTGCGACTTTTCGGGGCCCCTATGTGTGACGGTTGTGACGATTGTGACGGTATTTTTGATACCGCCCCCACTCTCATTTTAATCGTCACAACCGTCACAATCGTCACGCTTCCTGCTCCAGCCTGCTCAGGCTGATGCAGCTCCCGTTCCGATGATGGCTGACCGCAAGGGCGATCCTGTACTCGCTTCTCAGTTCGCCGCTCTTGACGTTCAGCCTTCGGGTTAGGATATTCGGTTTCATATCCTCCCCCAACAGCGCCAGCAGCTCCGTTGCGCTGCCGGTCCATGCGGGCTTGTCCTCTGTCACCAGCGCCGCGACCTTTTTCAGCAGCGGGTCAGGCGGCGCGATCCAAGGTTGCGTTTCCGCATGGTCGAGCTGCCAGGTCAGCGTAGATTCGTCCCGCATGAGATAGAGCTTTTGATCCGGCTGATCCCGACTGACGATCTCCAGCACGGCGGTCAGATCCGTGCGTTTGGCTTTTTTGAGGATGAAGGCTCCGTCCGCGCAGCCCAGCAATCCGGTGGTACCGGAGATGGTTTCAAAGCTGTCCTCTGCCGGCTGCTTCCTGGTGTGATGGACGAGCAGAAGGCAAATCTGCCTGCTGTCCGCAAACCGTTTGAGCATCCCGATGACTTCATAGTCCTTGGCATAGCTGTACGCTTCCCCGGATGCCGCCCGCACCTTCTGCAGCGTGTCGATGATGACCAGCCTGGTACTGGGGTGCTCCCGGAGATAATTGTCCAGCTGTGTCTCCAGCCCGGTCCCGACCTGGCTGGAATAGATGGCGAAGCTCAGATTATCCGTCCCCTCTACGCCGAACATCCGGGACATTCGTTCCTGCAGTCGTTGCTTGTCGTCCTCCAGCGCCAGGTAGAGGACACCGCCCTGGCGGACAGGATGCTCCCAAAGAGGTGTCCCCGTGCTGACATGATAGGCCACCTGCGCCACAAAGAAGGATTTGCCGACCTTGGGAGCCCCGGCGACGAAGTAGGTGCCGGTGGGAAGCAGGCCGTCGATGAGCGGCGGCCTGCCAGTAAATGTCTGGTCATACAAGTCGTTCATGGAGAAAGTATGGAGATAAGACGGATCTAAGAGCCGCTCCGTCTCCCGCATCTTTCGCAGGAATTCCTTGTAATCGTCTTCGCTGTCTGTTATACTGCCTGTGGTTGATTTGAGTGACTGCCCTTCATCTGCGCCAACAGATGATTCCGGGGCGGTCATTCTTTTTTCGTCCGTCATGTCGCTCCCTCCTTCATTCCTTCCAGAGTGACCGCAATCAGACGGATATTGTCCAGGAGTTCGTCGCTGACATCGCTGCCGCTCTCGATTCTGCGCAGCTCGTTCAGTACGGCAGCAAGCTCATTCCGCAGCGCCTTATAAACGCGGGGATTTCCTTGCACCACGATGTCCCTTTTCATGCACCGCCGATAGCAGTATTCCTGTTTGGAAAGGCCGGACAATGCCACGGCGATATTGATTTGCTCGTTCTCTTCCGGTGACACGCGGAAGCCTACGGTGATATTTCTCCAACGGTTGTGTTCATCTCGGTTCTTTGCCGACATACTCAGCTGCTCCTTTCCATATTCAATCTATCTGCCATCTCCGTCTGCTTCGACGGAAACAGGTGCGCGTAGTTATAGGTGATGTCGATGCTCTCATGCCCGACCCGATCCGCAATCGCGGTGGCGCTGAAACCCATGTCGATGAGCAAGCTCACATGGCTGTGACGGATATCATGAATTCTGATCCGCTGCACTCCTGCCTCCTTCGCACCTCTGTCCATTTCCCGGTGGAGGTAGCTCTTTGAGAGAGGAAATATCCGGTCATGCTTGCCCACATCGTAGAGCATCCTCAAATAATCCTGGATTTCGTCCGCCAGGAACTCCGGCATGGCGACGACCCGATTGCTCTTCTCCGTTTTCGGTTCGGTGATCACATCCTGGCCGTTTATCCGATTATAGGTCTTAGTGATGGAAACCGTATTCTTCTCAAAATCGAAGTCGGCCGGAGTCAGCGCCAGCAGCTCCCCTTCCCTGATGCCGCACCAATAGAGCATTTCAAAGGCATAATAGGAGATGGGCTTGTCCATCATGCTTTCAGCAAACCGAAGATACTCCTCTTTTGTCCAGAACAGCATCTCGCGGTTTTTCTTCTTGCCCATGCTCCCGGCCTTTTTGCAGGGATTCTCCCGGAGGTTGTAATACCGTACCGCATGGTTGAAGATGGCACTGAGCTGATTATTGATGGTTTTCAGGTAGACCGGGGAATAGGGCTTGCCGTTCTCATCCCGGTGATTGATCATTTCGTTCTGCCAGGTGATGATCTGCTGGGCGGTGATGGCGTTCATCCGCAGTTTTCCGAAATACGGCACCAGCTTGGTGCGGATGATATGCTCCTTTGTGGACCAGGTATTCTCTTTTCTCCGGGGTTGGACATCCTCCGTGTACCGCTCGATGAAGCTCTCGAAGGTCATATCCAGCTTGGAAGCGGTCTTGCTGAGCTGCTCACGCTCCCAGGCCTGAGCCTCCCTTTTGGTCTTGAATCCCCGTTTCTGCGTTTGTTTCCGTTCACCGGTCCAATCGGTAAGCCGGAAGACGACCCGCCAGGTGTTGGTTTTTTCTTCTTTGTAAACTGCCATCAGGCACCTCCTACTTCCGTCCCGCCGTAGCAGAACTTCTCCAGGAAGAACTTGCGGTTGACCCGCCCGGAAACGGTCAGATACCCCTTGTTCTCCAATTCGGCATTGAGCTTCCGGACGATCTTGTAAGCATAGGACTTGGACACGCCCAGTTCCTTCGCCACATCTTCCACGCGCATAAAGTTTCCTTCACTCATTTCATTTACCTCCTTCTTCCGATAATCTTAAATATTTTTGTTTAAGTCTCTCGGATTATACCATGTGTCGCGGATATGTCAAGCTATTTAGTTTAATTTCAAAAATAATTTCATTTAGTTTTTCCTTGACGTGCTTAAACATATCAGCTATACTGCTTCTATCAAGTATCAGGAGTGGTTCACAATGGCAATCGGTGAAAGAATCAGATTCTTCCGCACCATGCGGGGCATGACCCAAAAGTATCTCGGCATGCTCATGGGGTTCCCGGAGCGGTCATCGGACGTGCGAATGAATCAATATGAGGCAGGGGCAAGGACCCCGAAGGCGGATCTGACCGCCTCCCTCGCCCAGGCTCTGGACGTGTCGCCCCAGGCACTAAACGTCCCGGACATTGATTCCTACATTGGTCTGATGCACACGCTGTTCACCTTGGAGGATATTTACGGTCTGACCATAGAAGGGGAAGAGGGCGATATCCGGCTCCGCGTCAATCCCTTCAAGGGGAAGGATGCCGCGGAACTTAACCGGATGCTCCACGGTTGGCTGCAGGCTGCCAATATGCTCAGAACCGGAGAGATCACCCAGGAGGAATATGACCGCTGGCGTTACTACTACCCGGAGTATGACAAATCCCAGCGCTGGTCAAAGGTGCCATCTGAGGCACTGAGTGATGCGCTGGTCAATGCGCTGAAAAAAGAAACAGAATAACGCAAAAAGAGCTAACTGACCCAAGCAGAATCAGTTAGCTCTTATTCGATGGATAAAGGAAAAGTGTTGCCAAAACGTTGCCACGGGCGGCCTTGAACCCTCAGAAACCTAAGTATATCAAGGCTCCCCGGCTACGGGGAAATCATTCCCACTCGATGGTGCCGCTGGGCTTGGGGGTGATGTCCCAGAGGACGCGGTTGACGCCCTTGACCTCGTGGGTGATGCGGTCGACGATGTGGGCGAGCATACGGAAATCCAGCTCCGCCACGTCGGCGGTGACGGCGTCCACCGTGTTGACGGCGCGGATGACTACGGGCCAGTCGTAGGTGCGCAGGCCGTCGGTGATGCCGGTGGACTTGAAGTCGGGCACGATGGTGAAATACTGCCAGACCTTGCCCTCCAGCCCGTTTTTGGCGAACTCCTCCCGCAGGATGGCGTCGGACTCCCGGACGGCCTCCAGCCGGTCGCGGGTGATGGCGCCCACGCAGCGGACGCCCAGGCCAGGGCCGGGGAAGGGCTGGCGATAGACCATGCCGTCGGGCAGGCCGAGGGCCTTGCCCACCACACGGACCTCGTCCTTATACAGGAACTTCACCGGCTCCACCAGCCGGAACTTCAGGTCCTCCGGCAGGCCGCCCACATTGTGGTGGCTCTTGACCGGGCCGGATTCCAGAATATCGGGATAAATGGTGCCCTGGGCCAAAAACTCGATGCCGTCCAGCTTCCGGGCTTCCTCAGCGAAAACATCGATGAACTCCTTGCCGATGATCTTGCGCTTCTGCTCCGGGTCGGCCACGCCGGCCAGCTTATCCAGGAAGCGGTCCACCGCGTCCACATAGATCAGGTTGGCCCCCAGCTCCTCCCGGAACACCTTGATGACCTGTTCCGGCTCGCCCTTGCGGAGCAGGCCGTGGTTCACATGGACACAGGTGAGCTGGCTGCCGATGGCCTTGATCAGCAGGGCGGCGACCACGGAGGAATCCACGCCTCCGGACAGGGCCAGCAGCACCTTCTTATCGCCGATCTGGGCCCGCAGGGCCTTCAGCTGCGCTTCGATGAACTCCTCCGCCAGCAGCGGGGTGGTGATCCGTTCCATGCTCTCGGGGCGCTTGTTATCACTCATTGCATTAACCTCCATCTTTCAGATCGGCGTCAGGCGACTCCTTAAATATACGAGATTTTAGCATAATCCCCACGCCATTTCAATTATTTTCCACCGGAAAACTGCACAATAATCATGATATGACGGCAAAGCGCCGTAAAGCGTTTTGCCCAGCTTCTGTGCTGCCCGACGAACCGGTCAGGCCGCGTTTCCGCCCGCAAGATAACGGCCTGCGCGCTCGCGCAGGCCGTCAAGCTGTTCCCTATTCTTTTATCAAAGCCCTTACCGCTTCCGTGTCCCTTGCGATCTGGGCCTTCAGCTCGTCCGTATTCGCAAATCTTCGCTCCGGACGCAGGAAATCCAACAGCTCCAGATGCACCCGGCGTCCGTAGAGATTGCCCTCATAGTCCAGGATATAGCTCTCCACGCTCACCCGCTCCCCATCGCTGACGGTGGGGCGGACGCCGATGTTGGTGACGGCCCAGCGGTCCACATTCTCTCCCTCGATGCGCAGACGCCCGGCATAGACCCCGTGGGCGGGCACCAGCACGCCGGGCTGGAAGGCCATGTTGATGGTGGGGGTGCCCAGCTTCCGGCCAAGGCGGTAGCCGGTGCGGACCGAATCGGTCAGGGCATGGGGATGGCCGAGAAGGCGGTTGGCCTCCCGCAGTCTTCCCTCCGCCAGCAGCGCCCGGATCCGGGTGGAGCTGACGGTCTCCCCGTCCACGGTGACCTTGGGGATCACGTCGGCGCCCATGCCCAGCTCCGCGCATTTGGCCTGCAGCCTTTCGGGGGTCCCCTCCCCCTTCCAGCCAAAGCTGAAATCATGGCCGCAGATCAGATGGACGGCGGAGAATTCCTCCTTCACCCAGGCGATGAACGCATCCCAGGGCATCTCCATCAGGCTGCGGTCAAAGCGGAGGGAAAGGATCTCCTCCACCCCGTAGAGGCGGCGGATCAGCTCCGCCCGATCCTCCGGGGAGGTGATGAGGGGCACGCTTTCTCCGCGCACCAGAGTGTCCGGGTGCACATCAAAGGTCAGCACCGCAGGGTCGGCGCCCAGCTCCGCCGCCCGCTGCGCAGTTTTCCGGATCAGGGCCCCATGGCCCAGGTGGACCCCGTCAAAAAAGCCCAGGGCCAGCACGCGCTTCGTCATATCGAAACCTCGAAAAAGTTTTTGATGGTCTTCATTCGTCCCTCCGCAGCCTCCGCCAGGGCCAGGAACTCCCCGGAGGCATCGTAAAGGCGATAGATCCCGGCCTGCGCCGCAGTGGGGAAATCATTGCCGCAGCGGACCCGCCGGGTCTCCTCCGCCGCCAGCGTCAGGGGCGGATATCCCCGGAAGATGCTGTCCAGGGGACGCAGGAGCGCTGCCCCGTCCTCCGCCAGAAACGCCTCCAGAGGCAAAGCCTCTCCAATGGGAAAGGCGCCCGCGCGGAGGCGCCGGAGGGCGCTCATGGCCCCGCCGCAGCCCAGCCTTTGGCCCAGGTCATGGCATACGGTGCGGACATAGGTGCCCTTGGAAACCGTGAGGCGGAAGCGATAGTCCCCCTCCGGCCCGAAGCCCAGGGGTTCCATGGCGCTGATCTCGATCCTTCGGGGCTGCCGCTCCACCTCCCGGCCCGCCCGGGCATACTGATAGAGCTTGCGCCCATCCACCTTGACGGCGCTGTAGAGAGGCGGCAGCTGTTCCTGGGGCCCCAGGAAGCCCTCCAGGGCAGCCTCGATCTCCCCTTCACCGGGGCAGAGGCCGCTCTCGGAAAGCACCTGGCCGGTGGTATCCTGGGTGTCGGTGACAAGGCCGAAACGGACCGAAGCCAGGTATTCCTTGTCCGCGGATTCCAAAAAGGAAGCCGCCCGCGTGGCCCTGCCCACGAAGACGGGCAGCACGCCGGTTGCCATCGGGTCCAGAGTGCCGCCATGTCCGATGCGCCTTTCCCTCAGGGCACGGCGGAGCTTCGCCACCACGTCGTGGCTGGTCCAGCCCGCAGGCTTATCCACGATGGCGATGCCGGTCATAGGGGCTCTTCGTGCCAGTGGCGGGCGACGGCCTCCTTCAGCCGCGCCGTCACATCCTCCCGGCTGCCTTTCACGGTGCAGCCTGCGGCCATACCGTGGCCGCCGCCGCCGAATTCCGCGCAGACGCGGCCGGCATTGCCGAATTGCCCGGTACGGACGGAGACCTTCCATTCCCCGTCCCCCACCTCCCGCAGGGTGACGCTGAGCTCCACGCCCTCCACGCTCCCGGCCACGGAGGCGATATCCTCCATGTCGGCTTCGGTGACGCCGCACTCCTCCATGTCCCGGAGCGTCACCGTGGCCAGGGAGGCTTCCCCCTCCCGGAAGAACTGCAGGCCCGCGATCATGCGGCTTTCCAGCAGCAGCCGGGCGCGGCTCTTTTTCATGAAGAGCGTCCGGTTCAGATCCACCGGCGCGCCGGCTTCCAGCAGATCTGCCCCCACCCGCAGGGTCTGGGGATTGGTGTTCTTATAGCGGAAGCAGCCGGTGTCCGTGGTGACGGCGATATACAAGGGGGTGGCCAGCTCCTTGTCGACGGTGACCCCCAGTTCCTTCAGCACGAAATAGATGAGCTCTCCGCAGGCTCCCGCTTTGGGATCCAGAACCAGCAGAGGGGCATAATGGCTGTTGGAGGGGTGGTGGTCGATACTCAGGACGATCTTCCCAGCCCAGCTATCGCCGTTCAGCTGCAGGATCCCTTCCTCCGCCAGATCCACGCTGACGACGGTTTCCGGCAGGAAGTCCGCGGCGGGCGCGCAGGGGGAAAGCATCTCCGCATACCGGGGATTGGCCTCGGGGTTCGGCAGCACGAACGCCGTTTTCCCCAGGCGCCGCAGCCCCAGGCAGAGCGCGGAAGCGGAGCCCACCGCATCCCCGTCGGGGCGGCGGTGGGTCAGGATGAGATAGCGGTCATGCTCCCGGAGGAAGGCAGCGCACTCATTCAGGGTCATGCTCATCCTCCCCCGCCTCTTCCCGGTTTCGGTTCTCCCCGGCGATCACGTCGTCGATGAGCCTGGTGAGCTGTGCGCCGCGCTCAATGGAGCGGTCCCGCTCGAAGACAAGCTCCGGGGTATAGCGCAGGGTAAGGCTGCCGCCCAGTTCCCTGCGCAGCCAGGGGCCTGCGGAACGGAGGCCCCGACGCAGCTCCTTTTCGTTCACATCGCCCAGGATGCTGAGATAAACCTTGGCATAGCGCAGGTCGGGCGTGGTCTCCACGCCGGTGACGGTCACCATGCCCTGCTGCACCCGGGGGTCCTTCACCCGGGGGATCAGCACGCTCAGCTCCCGCTGGATATCCTCATTGATGCGATTCAGTCGATTCGTTGCCATAGTATTCCTCGCGTCTGCCCCGGTTGAAGCCCGTATGCAGACTGCAAACAAGTTTTTCACGCATTGTTCAGACCAATATAGGGAACCGTGCGGTGGGACCGGCGTCCCCTGCGCCCGTCGTGACCCTCATGCGAAACAGGGATGCATCCTTATTTCGCGCCGCCGTATCGCCGCTCCCGATGGTTGAAAGCGTCGATGGCCCGGTCGATCTCCGCCGGGGTGATATCGGGCCAAAGGGTCCCGGTGAAATAGTATTCCGCGTAGGCAGACTGCCAGAGCAGGAAATTGGAGGTGCGCTGTTCGCCCCCGGTGCGGATGATGAGCTCCGGATCCGGGATCGACGCGGAATCAAGGTAAGTGGAAAACAGCGCTTCGTCCAGTTCTCCCGCCCGACCCGCAGCGTAATCCGCAGCATACTTCCTTGCGGCACGGACGAGCTCATCCCGCCCACCGTAATTGAAGCAGACGTTCAGCTGCATGCCCTCCACGGACTTCGACTTCTCCAGGGCACGGCTGCTGAGGGCCTGGAGCTCCGGACTCAGGCGGCTCAGATCCCCCATGACGAAGAGCTTGATGCGCTCCTGCTCCATGCTGTCGATGGCCTCCTCCAGATACCGCTTCAGCAGGACCATGAGGGCGCCCACCTCCTCCTCGGAGCGTTTCCAGTTCTCCGTGGAGAAAGCATAGACCGTCAGATAGCTCACGCCGATATCCCGGCAGTGGTG
>JAEEGI010013045.1_pt1 | contig 17663 bp, 17 predicted proteins | sample 8958751 | NCBI WGS metagenome assembly JAEEGI01 (sample SAMN16246545, study PRJNA631951) | gut metagenome | biome: gut microbiome; feature: rumen; material: KS-attached | host: Bos | place: Iran: Karaj | collected 2018-10 | reverse complement strand
ACTTAATTGCGGTTCTGTATGTTTGCTCCAGATTTTTCAACTTCTTTAGGCTCGAAGCGGCTCCTTTTGTGTCGAGTATTCCAGTATCTTTGAATTTGTCGACAAAGGACTTTGTCTCTTCTTTAAGTACATGAGCGCGATTACCTGTCTCTGTACTGGAGGCCCATTTGTCGGACTTACTATAGCTTACAAGATCAACGCCGATTGCCACATATACTTTCCCGTCTTCGGCGGAAATCGTGACAGGAATAATCGATGATACACCCACATTGATTTTCTGCCCAGCAAAGAAATCCGGCTTGATGTTGTCGGGAAGAGTAATGCTTATTTTATCACTGATAGAAAAACCCGCACCATTCAAAATGTTCGGAATCGCAGATACTGTTCCCGGCTCAAACTTGAGCGCTTTCTTTGTTGTTTTCCCTGCCGCATCCGTTGCAACAATGTAGATGGTCGACGTTACATCAAAGTTATTCTTCAGTATCGTAGTCAGCGAGTCTCCGTTGAACTTCACCGTCCTTGCATCCTGCATCAACGCGATTCCACCATAACTGCTGTTTCCCCAATCGACCTCCGCTTTGAACGTGGTCGACTGGTCGCTCAGAAGGCCAATCGCAAGGCTCTGGTTCAGAACATCCGTGTTCCCAACCCAAACCGCCGTGACAACGGGGCCGCTGTTCGAAACGGGCTGCAAGTAGACTTTTGGCGACACCGAAATCTGGTCAGCCGTAATGGTTCGCGTTGTATAGCCCTGCTTGGATACAGTAATGGAGCCACTCGAAAGCTTTGGAATAACCACCATGCCATGCTTATCTGTCAAATATTCAGTGCCATCCGCAACGACCTTGGCATCCTTGCTGACTCGGTAGTCGTCTGTCCGGCTGGAATTGCCGTGCGTGTTTTCATAAACTGTAATTGCGGTTTCGCTTGTGTTTACGGTCAAGCGGCTGCTTGTTTTGGCGTTGATTTTGAGCTTGAGCTTTAATGATTCTACAATGTTGCCGCCAGCGTCAACCAAAGTAACGTAAACGCTTTCGAGCGGCGAAAACAGCCTTCCCGGATTTGCGTCAACAAATGTTCCGCCCTGATTCTTCAGAACGGTATTGCCCCGTTGCGTTACGGTAATATATCCGTGTTCAAAGTTCTGCCAGTCCGGCGTAACGATAAGAGTAACATATTCATCCTCGCCCTGTTCAAATTCTTGCATTTCTTTGAGCAGGTTATGAGTTTTACCATCCCGCATCATAGAGACAGTTGTTTTTGAACTGTAGTCCGCCTCAACAGATGTTTCATGTGCCATAAGATAGAGATCAACAACATCAAACCCGGGCGATGCGCCGTCTAAATCTCTCCCTACTAGTTTAAGGCCAATTATTCCAGTGTTCAGGTTCGATAAAGGAATCCGATGCAATTGATCCTCTGTGTCTTCTGTCGCAGTGCAAATAAAAATCAAATCACTCGACTCAGTAACCGCATACACATCTGCTTTCTCATATACGACACCCTCTGTCCTTATGTACAGAATTGAATCGTTCGAGAAATAGACCACGTTGGGGAAACGAAGCGTAATAAAAGAATCTATTGGAATTGATACAGCCGTATCGTAAGCGTTGAGCCCAAAAAAAGCGTCGTTTACATCAATTAGTCCATGTTCGCTTGTAGCGCTACTGTATGCTCCAGTAAAACCATAGAAATTCGTGTAACTAACTCCATCCGGCGATGAATAAAAGCAATTTCCAAGCGATGTCGGTCTTACTAAACCGAATGTAGAATCCAAATTATAGTCAAAGTTTGGTGCTGCGCTTGTTATTGTGCCATTTCCGCTTTGCCCGAACGAGATGTTGCTCCAGGAGCTTTCATCTCCGGAATAGTTAATCATAGCAGAACTGCTGACGTTGTAGAAAGCATAGTTTCCTACACTCTGCACAGTGTCGGAAAGATTGATTATTTGCACAGAAGAACAGTTGTAAAAGGCATACTTTGAAATAGAATTAATACCACTCGGTGTCTGGATAAGCAGAAGATCCGTGCAGCCATAAAACGCGTACGCGGGTATTGAGGTAAGGCTTTCCGGCAAATGAACAGATTTCAACTTGTCGCAGTTACAGAAAGCGTAGGCAGGCAAAGTCGTAACACCATCCGGAACAGAAATCGAAAGCAGGCTTGTACAGCCGTTAAAAATGCCGCCCTGATATCCGGTTCCGGTATTCGATGCATTGCTGCTGGGACAACTATTCCAATTCTTTGACAACGTTACATTTGTCAAATTAACGCAGCCTGCAAACGCATGATAGCCGATTCCTGTTACAGAGTCAGGAATCACTATGCTCTGGAGCGATTTGCATTCGTTAAAGGTAAATGCAATTATTTCCGTAATTCCGTCCGGAATATCGAACTGTTTCAAAGACGAGCAGTAACAAAAAGCCGACTTGCCAATATATGTGATTGTCTTTGGAATATTAATGTTTTCCAGATTTGAGCACCCATAAAACACATGATTCTTGATCTCAGTCGCATTTTCGGGAAGATTAATTGTAACAACATAATCGCTATAACATAACCCATAGGAAGGTACGCTTAAGCCATCCGGTACCGTTATTGTCGCAAGCGCCTTGCATCCTTGGAAAATGTGACCGCAATGATCGGTATCAATCGTGCTGTCTGTGCTGGGACACTCAATCCAGTTGCGCGGAAGATTAATAGCCGATAGTTTATCGCATTCCGCAAAGCACTGCCATCCGATGCTGGTAATGGTGTCGGGAAGATGGATCGATTCAAGTGAGGAACAGCCATTAAATGCATATAATTTGAGTTCTGTTAATCCGTCCGGCAAATCGACACTCGATAACTGGCTGCAATAGCAAAACGCGGATTTTTCAAGCGTCGTTACACCGCTTGGAATCGAGATGAACTGCAATCTCGAACAGCCGTAGAACGAATGATGAATAATACTGTTTCCGGTGCTGCCTGCAAATGTGACCATCTCGAGATAGTCGGCATAGCACAAACCGTATGCTGGAACGGTGAATCCATCGGGTATTGAAATCGCTTTGAGCGCCTTGCACCCTTCAAAAATGTGACCGCAATGATCGGTATCTATTGTGCTGTCTGTGCTGGGGCACTCAATCCAGTTAAGAGGAAGATTAATAGCAGATAGTTTGTCGCATTCCGCAAAGCACTGCCATCCGATGCTGGTGATGGTGTCGGGAAGATGGATCGATTCGAGTGAAGAGCAGCCGTCAAATGCATACAGTGCTAATGACTCCAGACCGTCAGGGAGAGCGACCGAAGTCAGACCGCTGCAATAGCAGAAAGCGGATTTTCCTATGGACTTAACATTTGCGGGAACGGTCACCTTCTGCAACGATGCGCACCTATAAAAAACGTGGTTTGCTATAGCGGTCAATGTATTCGGAAGAGATACGGTCTTTATCCCGTCACAGTACGCAAAAGCGTAGGAAGGAAGTGCGGTCATGCCCTCTGGTACGGTGATGCTTGTTAGTTTGGTGGAACCCTCGAAAATATGCCCGCAATAATCGGCATTTACCGTGCTGGCGTAACTTGGACAGGTCGTCCACCCTGTGGGAATGTTTATCGTTGCCAACTCCGCACATGACGCGAAGCACTTATAGCCGAGTGAAGTAATGGAATTCGGAAGCGAAACCTTTGTAAGGGACGCGCAATTGTTGAAAGCATATTTTCCGATGGATTCACACGTCGAGGCCAAGGAAACCGATTTGAGCGCAGTTGCTCCCGAGAATGCATATGCGCCTACTGAGGCAGCACTTCCACTAAAAACGACTGACTTGATTTCACCCATGTTGGAATACCAAGGCACTGACGATGCCGAAGAATAATCAGTCATTAGCCCTGTTCCACTAATAGTCAAAACGCCAGAGGAAGAATCAAAAGCCCATGTAAGATCCGCTCCGCAAGAATTTGCAGAGTCGCCTTCAGACATAAGTGACGCACGATTACCAGTCACATTTTCGTCATCAGAATTATCGTTATACTCGGGGGTTCCTGTTTCCGGAATCTCGGTATCGGATATTGCAGCAACACCTTCCTCGGTCTCAGGAGGTTGAACAGGTTCCGAAGAATCACCATCTTCGTCACTTTGTCCTTCTCCTTGGCCTTCATTGGCTTGCTCTGCATAAATTATACCGTCGTGCAGTTCGCTCATTGCCGCAAACACCTCCAGCGGCATCATCGACGCCGCCATCGTCAAGGCAAGCAGCCAGCTCATGGTTTTCCTCAGAAAGCTCTTCATGTGATTTGCCCTCCATTGCATAAAATTCCAGATTTGAGTATAGCACATATCCTAAAAAAATCAACCGTAATATAACTATTGTGATTAGAGAACCTTTCCGTCAGCAAACAATAGTTGTGTAAACTGACAGAAAAGGAGATACACTCATATGGTTGATTTTTCTCAAAGGCTAAAAAAGCTGCGCAAGGACAAGCATCTGACGCAGGCGCAAGTCGCCGAACGGATCGGCGTGACGGCATCGATGGTATCCTCTTACGAGACCGACATCCGTTTGCCGTCGTATGAGGTCATGCTTCGCATCGCGGACGTATTCGGCGTTTCCGTCGATTATCTGCTCGGCAGGCAGGAAAAGCGGTTGCTTGACATCTCCGAACTAACGGAGGAGGAAGCAACCGCTGTAACCAATATTGTGGATGTGATCAAAAAGCACAACAATGATCACAACTGAATGATGAAGGAGAGCAAGCGTCGACTTGCTCTCCTTCTGCTAACAGGGCTAAATTGCATATACCACGTCGGCGTAGACAACCTCCTCCGCCCTTGCCCGGATGTTGTTCATGCGACGAACCCATTCCATCTGATCGGATGCTTTTAATGCCTCGGCGATGCCCTCACGCAGAGCCATCTCTGCGGTCAACTGATTGAGCATACGCTCAGCGCGCTCGTTTGCCTCGGCAAGGTGGGCGTAGAGCTTGAACGAGTACAGCAAATTGTCGTACAAGGCGTGATGCTCCTGCTTCAGCCGGTGTCCGTGCCGCTGTCCCCAGATCCCGATGGACTGATTGTCCTCGTCGGGGAGCTCGATGTCGGGAATGAGATAGTCGCCCTCCCAATGGTAGGTGTCTCCAAGCTGTTCAAATAAAGATTTCATCGTGATGTCCTTTCCGGCATACGCCGTGTTTTATATGCGACACGTCTGAAATCTGCTGTTTTCAAAACTTTTGTGGGTTTGATTATATGTGCGCAATAAAGGTAACTACTTGTTGTGGTAAAAGTCCCAAGCCTCGATATGATAATGGAAGCTCGGAGCTGCTCTAACGTGCTTGAGTAGTTCTTCGGCGCGCCAGGGCCAGAAGCACATGGTGTACGGCTCATACTCGGCGGGAACGGTGAGCGACACCTTGGTCAGCGGCTTGCCGTCGCGCCACGCCTCCGGTTCGTTCCCAATTTGCTCGTAGATCGTGTACGCCATACGGAGCGTTTCGTGTAGGTTGCGGACGTAAAGGTCGTTGCCGTGCTCGTCCTGGAAGTGGCGGCACTCAACCGCTGGGAGCTGCAATGCCGGGAATACGCTCCAATCATAGCTCGGCGATGGCAGCTCAGGCAACGGGCCGGGAGCAAATACGTTGTTTTCCCAGCGCAGCGTGTTCTTGACCTCGTAGAGCGTCCCGTCGTCGCAGGGGATCAGGTCGCCGACCTGCGGGACGTACTTGCTGCCGTCAGTCGGGAGCCGCACCACGCGCGACGCCTGTGTTGGGGCATCCTCCGCATAGGGCTCGCCGGTGTTGATGCGCACCGCGTTTTCAGCGGCGTCCCAAGTAACGTTGAAGCCAACCGCCTTGCCGATGTCGCGGAGCTTGCAGTAGTTGTTGCCGGCGATGTTGTACGCCTCAATCTGCACCTCACGCCCGTCCACGAACACGCGGTTCGTGCTGCGCTCTGCTATCACACCTGCGGCATAGGCCGCCGCGCCGCTGAAAAGCAGGGCACCGATCAGGATGCCTGCGGTAAAGCTGAATACGGTGCGCTTCATGCGTACACCACCTCCCGCAGCACGATTTCCTCGGCACGGTTGCGGATGTTGTTCATCGCGCCGACCCACGCCATCTGGTCGCTGGCCTTGAGCTGTTCGGTGATGCCCTCCTGTGCCGCCATCTCTGTGATGAGCCTGTCTACCATCTCAGATGCCGTGCGATCCGCTTCCTCCAGATGGGCGTTCAACTCACCGCTGAGCAGCAAACCGGTATAGATGCCGCTTCTGCTCTTTTTCAGATAGTTCTTTCGCCGCTGACCCCAAATCCCAATGTTGGGGCTTTCGGGTGCAACGAGGTCAGGGATAAGATAATCGCCTTCGCGGTGGTAAGTGCCTCCAAACTGTTCAAATAGTGACTTCATTGCTTACTCCTTTCCGGCTGTTCGCCTTTACTCTTCCGATTTGTGGTCGTTTTCCGTTGCTGCTGCCAGATTTCCAAAAGCCGGAGGATCGTCTCCTCCATGCGTTCGGGCGTATAGGAACGCGGGAAATACTTCTCGATCTTTCCCATTGGAAGCGTCAAGCGCCAGGCATCCGGTTTTTTTCGCTCCATCATCATCTGCAATATTGCGTCTTCTGTCAGCTTGCCCGCGCGAGACAGGGCTTTCATGCGCTGTGCCTGTGAAATCGACGGCGTGGCCTGTTCACTTTCTATGGTGGTCAAAAGCGATTGCTGCTCCGCTGCTTTGAGGTATGACAGCTCCACAGCAGGCGTCAGCGCAAGCTTTCCGTCATCAACCATCTGAAGCAGCTCCGGCATCAGCTCGTTCAGCCGGAGATACCTCTGAATTTGCGTGGAACTGTCATGGCTTTCTTCGGCTATCTGATCCCGTGAGGTTTTCCTGTCCGACTTCTGTCCAACTTGGTCAGAAGTTAAATCTGTGCGCGCGCCCTGCCGCTTGAGCGCTTCCAGCTTCATCTTGTAGGCTTTCGCTTTCTCGCTCGGCATAATGACCTCGCGTTGCAGGTTGCTGTCCACCATCATCACGGTCGCCGCATCCTTACTGATGTCGCGGACAATCACCGGCATCGTTGGAATACCAAGCAACTCGCAGGCGTGTTTCCGCCTGTGCCCTGCAATCAGCTCATAGGTGCCATCCTCCAACGGTCTTGCAATAGCCGGAGTGAGGATGCCGACGCTTCGTATGCTCTCCGCCAAAATCTGCATCTGCTCGTCGTCCCTGACCACGAAGGGGTGTGCCCGGAAGGGCACCAGCTTTTCGAGTTCGATCCTCTGTGCCTGTTCTCCTTGCTTGCGCATTTTGAAATCCTCCTATCTGACGCAAAAGCGCCCGGCAGAACTTCTGCCGGGCGTTGGTATAAACAGCAATCCGTTTGGTCAGATTCGGACAAATCCGGGCAAACCGCGCCAACCAAAAATGATTGTTCGGCTTGCTTGGGCAGGCGGAAAATCGAGCCGGGACGGAGCGGTCAGAGTACAGCGATAAAATGACTTCTTTCGCTTCCTCATTGGCCCATCATTTGACCCATTTTTGCGATTTGACCCATTTTTGACCCATAAATTTCGGTTCAAATTGCGTCAAATCACTTCAAACCTCGTCAAAGGAAAAAGCCCCGGAACCCGCATGATTCCAGGGCTTTTCGGTGTTTTTAACGCTTGCTGAACTGCGGAGCACGACGTGCAGCCTTGAGGCCATATTTCTTGCGCTCCTTCATCCTGGGGTCGCGGGTCAGGAACCCGGCGGCCTTCAGGGCGGGGCGGTAGCTGGCGTCCACCTGCAGCAGGGCGCGGGAGATGCCGTGACGGATGGCGCCGGCCTGGCCGGTGACGCCGCCGCCGGAGACGGTGGTCTCGATGTCCACCTTGCTCTCCGTGCCGGTGGTGACCAGGGGCTGACGGACGATGAGCTTCAGGGTCTCAAGGCCGAAATAATCGTCGATGTCGCGGCCGTTGATGGTGATGGCGCCGGTGCCGTTGGGGAAAAGACGGACGCGGGCGACCGAGCTCTTGCGGCGGCCGGTCCCGTACAGATAAGGCTTCTTGCTGGTATACATGTTCTCTTTTCCTCCTTACGCCCAGACTTCGGGCTTCTGGGCCGCGTGCTTGTGCTCGCCGCCGGCATAGACCTTCAGGCGCTTCAGCTGGGGAGCGCGCAGCTTGTTCTTGCCCAGCATGCCCTTCACGGCCAGCTGGAAGGCGAACTCGGGACGCTTGGCCATCAGGTCGCGGTACTTGGTCTCATGGAGACCGCCGGCATAGCCGGAGTGGGTGCGGTAGTACTTCTGGTCCAGCTTCTTGCCGGTGAGCAGAGCCTTGTCCGCATTGATGACGATGACGAAATCGCCGCAATCCACGTGGGGGGTGTAGGTGGGCTTCAGCTTGCCGCGGAGCAGGTCGGCAGCGATGACGGCGGTGCGGCCCATGGGCTTGCCCGCGGCGTCCAGCACGTACCATTTGCGCTCCACAGTGGCTTTGTTTGCCATGGTAGTGGACATCTCGTAAACCTCCAAAAGATGCAGGGCGGATTGACTAATCTCCGCCGAACTATTAAAATGTCGCTTGAGAAAGCCTTGAATTTATACCACAAGGGAAAAGACTTGTCAACAGCCTTTTCCGAAAAATTTGATTTACGATTTTCAAACTCTGATTTTCTTCGATTTTCTCCGATTATCTCCCGATATCTCGATTCCGATTTTCGTTTTTTCATGGAAGGGACCGTGCCGGATTTATGGAACAATTCACCGGACTTGTGCGCCGCTGCGTGGAAGACTATGCTATGATAGCCCCGGGGGATGTGATCGCCGTGGGCCTCTCCGGAGGGAAGGACAGCATGGCGCTGCTCTGCGCACTCCATTCTCTCCGCCGCTATTATCCCAAGCCCTTCGAGCTGATGGGCGTCACCGTGGACCTGGGCTTCCCGGGCATGGACTTCTCTCCCGTAGCGGACTACTGCCGCAGCCTGGGCGTGCCTTACGACATCATCCGCAGCGACATCAGCGACGTGGTCTTTCGGGAGCGGCAGGAGAAGAACCCCTGCTCCCTCTGCGTGAAGCTGCGCAAGGGCGCTTTTCATGACCGGCTGAAGGAGCTGGGGGCCAACAAGGCCGCCCTGGGCCACCACATGGACGACGCGGTGGAGACCTTTCTCCTGAGCCTCATTTATGAAGGGCGCATCAGCTGCTTCGAGCCCGTCACCCATATGGACCGCAGCGGCATCGTCCAGATCCGCCCCATGCTCTATGCCGAGGAAAAGCGCATCGTGGGTCTTGCGCGGAAATATGCCTTTCCCATCGTGGAGAGCACCTGCCCCATGGACAAGACCAGCAAGCGGGCCCTGATCAAAGAGTATATGTATGCCGTCAGCCGGGAGCGGAAGGACTTCAAGATCAAGACCTTCCGGGCCATGCAGCGTCTGCCTCTCCCCGGCTGGCAGGTGGTGAAGGAGGGGTCCCGCCTTGGAGGATGAACTGCGCAAGAATCAGGTGCTGGACTGCGCCGTCGAGGGCTGCACCAGCGAAGGCCTGGGGGTGGCCCGCGTGGGCGGGCGCGCCGTTTTCGTGCAGGACGCCCTCCCCGGCGAAAGCTGCCGCATCCAGCTGCTCAAGGTGAGCCGCAGCGCGGTCTATGCCCGGGTGCTGGAACGCTTCACGGATTCCCCCCTCCGGGTGAAGCCCGACTGCCCCTGCTATGGGCGCTGCGGCGGCTGCGACTGGCGGCATGTCAGCTACGAGGGCGAGCTGGAGTTCAAGCTGCAAAGAGTGAACGACGCCTTTCAGCGCATCGGCGGCCTGGCTCTCCGGGCGGAGGAGATCCTTCCCGCGCCCCGGACGGAGCGTTACCGGGCCAAGGCCATCTTCAACCTGGCGGAGCAGGCGGGCAGGGCCGTCACCGGCTTCTACCGGGCCCGGAGCCACGCCGTCGTCCCCGTGGAGGACTGCCCCTTGCAGACGGAGGAGGCCAATCTCGCCGCCGCGGTCCTGCGCCGCTGGATGGACGCCTGCCGCGTCCCCGCCTGGGAGGAAGAAAAGGGCAGGGGCCTCATCCGCCATCTCTTCGTCCGCAGCGGCATGGTCTGCGTGGTGGCGGCGGGTGAGCCGGTCCATGAAAAGGAATTGACAGAAGCGCTCCGCGCCGCCCTGCCGGAGCTGCGGAGTGTTATCTGGAATAAAAACATGCAGACGGGGAACACCGTTCTGGCCGGGGAATTCCGCACACTCTGGGGAGAGGACACGGTGGAGGTGTCCCTCAGCGGCCTGCGCTTCCGCCTGAGTCCCCGCTCCTTCTTCCAGGTGAATCCGCCCCAGGCGGAAAGGCTCTATGACCTGGCTGTTTCCATGGCCGGACTGACCGGCGGCGAGACCGTGGTGGACCTCTACTGCGGGGCCGGGGCCATCGGCCTGCTTGCCGCGCCCAGGGCCAGGGAAGCGGTGGGCGTGGAGGTGGTGCCTGCCGCCGTGGAGGATGCCCGGGAGACCGCTGCGCGCAACGGCGTCGGCAATGTGAGCTTCCTTTGCGCCGACGCGGCGGAGGCGGCTGCGCAGTTCGCCGCCCGGGGGATGCGGCCGGACGTGCTGTTCGTGGACCCGCCCCGCAAGGGCCTGGAAGCCTCCGTGATCGACAGCGTCGCCGCCATGGAGCCGAGCCGGGTGGTCTATGTTTCCTGCGACCCCGCCACCCTGGCCCGGGACCTCCGCCGCTTCGCGGATAAGGGCTACGCAGCCCAAAAGGCCGTCGCCGTGGACATGTTCCCCCGCACGCGGCATGTGGAGACGGTATGCTGCCTGTACCACCAAAAGAACGACTTTATTTCGGTGCCGTATAAACCGAGAAATGCTGATTATTTGAAAAGATCATGTAGGTCAGCAGTTGGAAATCGTGGAGATGACAAACTATGACAATGAGTTATAGACAAGCAACTTTAGAAGATGCAGAGCTTCTGATCGACATTTACAATGCTGCATTCTATGACGATTATTTGAGATATGGAGTTTGCCCAGGATATGGAAAAACAAAAGAAATGATGGAGGATTCAATAAGAGAATATCCAAAATACACCATACTGTGTGATAATGTACCTGTCGGCTGCATTTCCTTCAAACAAACGGAGATCGGTGTATATGAGATTGGCAACTTGTGCGTTGTTCCTGAGTTTCAAGGGAAAGGAATCGGGACACAAGCGATTCAATTCGTGAAAATACTTCTTAAAGATTGGAAGAAGCTCACTTTGGTAACACCCATTGACAAAATAGAAAATGTAAAGTTTTACACTGAAAAATGCGGATTTCATATTGTAACAACTGAAATGGACGGCAATGTTGAACTTGCTCAGCTTGTTTTAGAAAGATAACTATCCAGTTGTTGATGAGTTTCTTCAAACACGTATTGCGGAAACGGTATTATAGGATCGACGAAGTGTGTTTTGATAAAAAGCCATTTATTGTTGCTGAGGTCGGAACACAGGATGAATTGATGAAAAACACTATGGAAGATGCCACCCCGTTTCCTTGGGATCTTTCTGAGAAAGAAATGGAAGATGAGGTATCGTTCTTCCTCGGTGAAAAACCATATCCGACAGAATAACACGTGAAAATGGAAAGCGCAATGGCAGATGGGAAGTTCTTATAAAACTGTGATAGATACTTATTTAGACAAAAGAGAGTATAAGCCTTTAGGAGCGGATAAATGAACCTACGAGATTGTTATTTGGAAGAGGATCTATTTCCCAAGATCTTTACCAACTTTGAAGAGAGAGAATATGGGATCCTTTTTTACAACACCGAGAATAAGGATTCGTTTGATTCGAATCATGCGGTGATCTATAAGGATAAGATTCGGGATCTGCCGAAAGTTCTCTCGGATATCGCCGAGTTTTACAGAACTCGGGGGAGCCGGCCGATCATTTATCAATCCATGCTGGATGACAACTGGTTTGATGAGATTAAAGACGAATTAATGGCCGCCGGATATCGGAGCTGGATCGAAGATCAGGAATATATGCTTCCGTTAGGTGAAAACAACATTTCTCCCAATCCGGAGCTCGAGGTGAAAAAGGTCTCGGAATGGTCGGAAGAGATCGAAAATGTTTTTCTCGAGGCAGAAGAACCTTGGGAGATCCAGGTGGCGAAAAAAACATTGAGCCAGCCGAAGACATGGATGTTTGCGGCGTGTCTGCATGGTAAGCCGGTCGGATTATTGTATGGACATATTTCGGAACTGGCTTGCCGGGTGGATTACCTTCTCGTATCCAAGAAGCATAGAAAAATAGGAGCCGGCCGTGCGTTGTTTTATGAATATGTGGAATGGTGCCGGCAGAACAGCATTGACAATATCTATATATGGCCGGATGGGGAGACGCCCAAAAGGATTTATGAAGAGGGCGGTTACCGAATCGTTGAAGTCCGCAAGGCGGGGCGCGCAGTGATGAGCGAATAGTGAATGAATTGTGCCCGCAACCTGTGGTTGCGGAAAACGGAAAAACAGCAATCTTCGGTTGGTGGAACTTACTGTGTATATTTGCTAATCTGTATTTGCGACGCGGAGCAAAAGCAACTTAAAGTCAAAGCAAATACAGATAAAAAGGAGAACAGCTATGAGTTTTGGTAAAAATCTTCAATACTTACGCCAACTTAGTAAGAATATGACACAGGAGGCCCTGGCAGAAAAACTGAACGTAAGCCGCCAGACCATCTCCAAGTGGGAAATGGATGCGGCGAACCCCGAAATGGATAAGGCACTTGAGATCTGCAAGATATTCAACTGCACCCTGGATAATCTGTTCCGGGAAGAAATGGATAAACGAAGCGATGCATATTCAAATCTTCGTGTGGAAGATGTCGCAGGGTTCCGCTACATAGCATATACGGTGATCAGCACCGAGCCCGAGAGTGACACGATCGGCAGGATGTATAAGATCGCTAAAGAGAATGGCATTGAAAACCCGAAAGTGATCGGATGGGATTTCCCGAACGTTTCGCAGGAGCAGGTCAATGTCTTCAATATGCACGGATATACGGCGGCGCTGGTATTGCCCGAGGATGCAAATCTAGAGGGATACCCAGTCAAGGATCAGCCCACACATAAATATGTGGCCATCCACATTGAACGGCCATTCGAGAACCCCTTTGTAACGATCCCCGGGGCATATCACACCTTGTTTGATTTCATGAGAACGAACGGCCTGGAACGTGTGGAGGACGAAGTGATCCCGTGCTTTGAAACGGACGGAGAGAGCATGGATGTTTACATTGCCTGTAAGTAACATAGGTACTCTTTGGTTATAAGTATTCTCTCTCTTTTCATGGGTGAGGCATTCTGTTATGCTTTCTTATGTAAGGCGCCTACAGAAAAAACCATTTACATGAGAGGATATAAACATGAATAGAGATATTTTTATAAGAAACCTGACCGGGGACAGGATCGAGCTCAGCCCCAAGGGCAGAAATGCCAATGAATTGTCCGTTGAAGAGTTCGAAAAGAATTATGAGAGCTTCTTTGAGATGATCTTCGAGATAGCGGCTACGGATATAAGCGGTATTGCCGGTTATGGAGAGTTCGATGAGAACAATGAAGCCCCTTATAAGACATTTAGGGAGTTCGTAGAAGCTACTTTCGATGAGAACCAGGAAGGCTACTGGCACAACTGGACCCAGATGTTTGCTACCACCTTTCTTAAGAAGGATTATTTCGACAGGATCTATGCTAAGGTCATGCAGTACGCAGAGTTCTGCGAGGGTCAGCGGTATCTGGCAAACAACAACACCTTTTTTTGCAACATGCTGGTAGATGATGCCGGGAAGACCTACTGCGCGGACTGGGGACGTGCCGGGATCATGGATTTTCTGATGGACTTTGCGATACTGGATCTGAATAAGCCGTATCTGCTGGTCCCCGAGAAATTATATGACTATGCTAAGAGGAAAAACATCGAGATCCGGAACTTCCGGGAGCGCTTCCTGTGCATGGCGTATTTCAAGGGAATCCACACTTTAATGTGGCATGCTTCTATTGATGACCTGGAGTCCTGCGAGTCCATTACCAAATCCATAAACGAACTCGAAGAAAGAATGAACAGACTGGCGGATTAATATGCAGTATGAAAATGCCAAGGACATTCTCCCCGAAAGCCTTCTTAAAGAAGTGCAGAAGTACGCGGAAGGAAAGGCAATCTACATTCCCAAACGTACCAAGCGGGAAGGCTGGGGAGAAGCGTCCGGTTATCGAGAAAAACTGAATAAGAGAAACGGTGCGATCCTGCATCGATATTCATCGGGAGCATCGATCCTGGAGATCGCCGAAGAGTTTTTTCTCTCTCCGGAGACTATTAAAAAGATCGTGTACGGAAAGAAAGTGACCCTGCCAGAGTATTCCCCCTCGGTATATTCCGCCGGACAGTATTCCAACGCCGGACTGGGGGAGGAATGGGTGCGGATCTATCTTGAGTCCGTGGGTGTGAAAGTGCCGGACGGTGAGAAGTACTTTTTGTCTGAACTTGTAAAGATGCCGCTACGATTGATCGATGATGATAGTGAAGTAACGGATGACCGCGATGAAGCAAATTTCAGAGATGTACCGCTGATCATTTTGTATGAAGGCCGAAGGTTTCATGTGATATGCCGGAGAGACCATCTGTCCATGCTGCGCAAGGAAAAGAAGAATGCCCATCATGCGTTCATCTTCGCGCGGAAAGAAGAGTACGAATACTATCTGAAAAACTTCGGCAAACAGTTTCAAAGGTGACGTGTTAAGTGATTTAGGAGTTGAAATAAGCAAATGAATTATTCGATCCGCATAGCGGTTCCTGAGGATGAACCGAAGATACGTGAATTATTTATAGAGATGCTTCAGACGATCTATCATACCCGGGATGTTCAGGGGTATGAGCCGGGATGTCTGGACCGATACTGGACGAAGAGCGAAGAACGTATCCTCGTCGCAGAGGATGAAACGGTCGTAGCTTATCTTTCGGTCGAAGTACATCATGATCCGGAAGCAGATTACATATACCTGGATGATCTGTCGGTTACGGAAGCTTATCGTGATCATGGAATCGGTAGTGCGTTGATTTGGGAAGCGGAAGCCTATGCGCAGGAGATCGGAATACAGGATATCGTGTTTCATGTGGAGAAATCCAATACCGAAGCGTTTCGATTGTATAAAAGGCTAGGGTACACGATCTTCCGAGATGACGGCAACCGATATATGATGCATAAAACGGTTGGAATTCAGGTCCGAGAAGAACGCATTTCCCCAGAGGAATACATCGATTTCCTGAAACGGACAGACCTGGGGTCGCAATACCCGAAGGAGCGTTTTGAAGAAAGAATAAAGAAACTGGTTAATACTGTCACCATCAGCCTGATCGCACGTAACGCGACCGGGCTGATGGTCGGCGTTTTGTTCGGGCTCACGGACTACTGTTACTGGCTGTACGTGACCGACCTCGGAGTGGACAGAGATTACGAGAGGCAGGGTATCGCCACCCGTCTAATGAAAACGGCCCATGAACTGGCAGGCGGCGAGAAGGATATCGCTGTATATTTGATCGCAAATGAAGAGGCGGTTCCGTTCTATGAGAAGCTCGGTATGAAACAGGCGGATGACGTCATGCAATACAATCATATCGAATGGACGGAGTGGACCGTGTGATCGGTACCCGACAAAACAGAGCACAAATTGACGGGATTTCTTTGGCGCCTTCGTGTAGAATAAAACTGTCAGGGATAAGGAATGAATCATGGGAACAATTAAGGATTATAGGAACATGGTAGAACAGCCTTGGGGCAAAATGTTCTACGAAATGATATATAAACAGTTGGATATTCGAAGTGATAAGAGGATCAGGATCCTGGATTTCGGAGCAGGATTTTGCATTACGGCAAATCATTACGCCAAGGATCATGAGGTTATTGCGTTAGAGCCGAATGAAGAAATGTACAGTCTGCGGGTCGAAGAGAACGATTATACTCTGATCACGCGAGGACTGGATCATCTTAAGACTATTCCGGATAATTCAGTTGATGCTGCTCTTTGCCATAACGTTCTGGAATATGTCGAAAACAGAGAAGAGGTTTTGGAGCAATTGGTACGAGTAGTAAAGCCAGGGGGACTCCTTTCTGTGATCAAACATAATCGTTTGGGCAGAGTCATGGGAAGCGCAGTACTTGGGGACGATCCCAAAGCGGCGCTGGATCTGTTAAATGATATTACCGAGGACAGCTTGTTCGGAAGCAGAAGCGTTTATAGCAATGAAGCGCTCATTGAAACATTGTTCCAAGAGATGGTCCTGTCAGACTTTTACGGAATCAGGGCATTCTTCGGACTATCTTCAAATAATGAGATCAAGTATAAAAGTGAATGGTACCAATCAATGCTTGCGTTGGAGATCCAAGCAAGTACCATGGACGAGTTTAGAAAGATTGCGTTTTTTAACCATCTGATATTCAGAAAGAAACGGCATTCTCCGGAGACTATCTGTATTACAGGATTCAGCTCTGATGAAGGTTAAAGTGGGACGAAACAAACGGGAGGAGTAGGATGGAACAGACAATTCTTGAATGGCTACTGGAGGAAAGCACTCCGGAGGTAAAGCTCAGAGCCTTGAAGGAATACGAAAAACTGCCGGAAGACGATGAAAGAGTTGTCAACTGCAAAAAAGAACTTCTTCAGAGCAAGGTATATGAGCGCGGACTGAAAAAACTAAAGAAAGACAAGCCCTGGGACAAGTATGATGCGATCATGGCTTTTGCCGAGTGGGGATTGACAAGAGATGATATCGGAGACGACATCGACGATGAGGTGTTCGCCCTGATTGAGAGTACAGGCTTTAAGATGCTTTGCGGCGAGCCGTTGCTTCTCCGAAACCTCGTTAAGCTTGGATATTATACGGAAGACCTCGTTAAGAATGAGATCGATTCCGTTCTTAAGCTGATCAAGGACGATGGTGGCTTCGGCTGCATCAGTACCAACAAAAAGATCAATGATCCTAAGAAGCCCCATAAGAGCTGTGCAAGGCTGACGGTGGAATATCTGCTTTTGGTGGCTGAGTTGCATTTGCAGGGATACAGGCCGGCGTGCGAAGATGCTTTGGTGTATTATTTTACGAAGCGAAACATTTTCTATCGGACAGACGATATGCAGACGCCTATGGTGGATGTGATGCTCAGCACATTCTATCCGCCGGATCCGATCAAAATCGGCGCGCATCAGATTGTTTATGCACTGCGTGCATTGGGTTGCGATCCTAAATCGGAGGCCATGCAGGCCGGGTACAAAGTGCTGGATCAGCACAAGCTGGAGAACGGAAGATACCTGCTTACGGCGTCCAAAAGCGTACCGGCATTCAAGGCCGGGAACGTCGGAGAAGAGAACAAGTGGGTAACGCTGTATGCTTGTATGGCGCAGGAGTAAGGAGAATTGAATGGATTATCAAACAGAAAAACTGATCCTTCATTTCGTCACGGAGGACGATCTGGCAGAGGTTGCCGGGAAATGGCCCGCCGATCATCATCCGCTCTCGGATGCGGAGGCGCGGGAAGCCATCGCCTATATGCGCGGAAATTACGAAAGGAATACGAACGGTTGCATCTATCATCTTTGCCTTGCAGTGTGCGGGAAGGAGCATCCCGAAACGATTATGGGCTGGTGCGGGCTGGACGGTACGAGGAACCACTCGGAGCCGG
>JAEEGI010013043.1_pt1 | contig 17666 bp, 10 predicted proteins | sample 8958751 | NCBI WGS metagenome assembly JAEEGI01 (sample SAMN16246545, study PRJNA631951) | gut metagenome | biome: gut microbiome; feature: rumen; material: KS-attached | host: Bos | place: Iran: Karaj | collected 2018-10 | reverse complement strand
GTTATTTTGATAAGCGGTCACGACGGTGGAACAGGCGCGGCTCCAATTTCATCGATTCATCACGCGGGCCTGCCGTGGGAGCTTGGTTTGAGCGAGGCGCACCAGACGCTTATTCAGAACGGGCTCCGCGGCCGCGTCATCATAGAAACAGACGGTAAGCTTATGAGCGGGCGCGATGTTGCTATCGCGTGTTTGCTCGGCTCCGAAGAGTTCGGTTTTGCGACGGCTCCGCTTATCACTATGGGTTGCGCCATGATGCGTGTCTGCAACCTTGACACATGCCCGTTCGGTGTTGCAACACAGAACGAAAAGCTTCGTGCGCGCTTCCCCGGCAAACCGGAGTACGTAGAAAACTTTATGAAGTTTATTGCGCAGGAGTTGCGTGAGTATATGGCACGCCTTGGCGTGCGCACAATCGACGAGATGTGCGGTCGGAGCGACTTGCTTAAAATGAAAGAAAAGCAGGGCTTTAAGCGCGCCGGACTTATCGATTTAAGCCGTGTCCTTGCAAGACCGGAAGCAGACGGTACGGAAGCCGCAGACCAGGCGTGGAAAAAAGAACGCTCACTTTTTGACTTTAAGCTTGAAAAAACTGTTGACGAAAAAACTCTGTTGCCGTGGATTACAAAAGAGTTTTCGTCATCCGAGCATGGCAAAATATTTGTCAATATTTCGTCAACCGACCGCACAGCCGGTACAATTCTTGGAAGCGAAATTCAAAAGAAATACGGCAACACGCTCAATGACGACACTTTCTGCGTAGAGTTCACAGGCGGCGCAGGACAGAGCTTCGGTGCGTTCGTACCGCGCGGACTAACGCTCCGGCTTACAGGTGACGCCAACGACGCGTTCGGCAAAGGTCTTAGCGGCGGCAAGCTCGTCGTAACAAAGCCGACAGACTTCTCAGGCAAAGCTGACAGCAACATCATCGTCGGAAACGTAGCGTTGTTCGGCGCAACAAGCGGAAAAGCTTTTATAAACGGTGTTGCCGGCGAGCGGTTCTGCGTGCGTAACTCCGGTGCGACAGTCGTTGCGGAAGGTTGCGGTGACCACGGACTTGAGTACATGACAGGCGGAACAGCTGTAATTCTTGGCAGCACCGGACGGAATCTGTGCGCCGGAATGAGCGGTGGAGTGGCGTATGTGCTTGACGAGAACCACGACCTTTACAAGCGTCTGAACCATGAACTTGTAAAGAGCTACGACCTTGAAGATGAAGTAACGACACTCCGTGACACAACAGACGAAGAGGCTCTCCGCGAGCTCATAGAACAGCATGCTATAGAAACTGGCAGCGAACTTGGCAAAAAGATAATCGGAAACTGGGAGCATTACAAAACTTGCTTCAAGAAGATTATCCCGAACGATTATTTGCGGATTATGACCGAAATATACGCGGAAGAATCGCGCGGCACAGAGCACGATGATGCAGTTTTGGCGGCTTTCAAAAAGTGTACCGCATAGGCCGCATAAAAGCGCAGGGTGAAAAAGCGCCGCCGCAGAACTGAAGTTTTACGGCGTGCGCGGGCTGCCCCGCCCCGCAACAAATCTCGCATCGAAATTTTATTGACGATACGAGTTAAACTATTTATCATGGATTTATGGAGTACTCTAGCATCGCCATTCTCGCGCTTGTTGTCCACTTAATAATCAATTACGACGTTTTAAGACGGAGAAACACAACAAACGCTCAACACTCCAGAAAGATATATCGCCGTTTTTTGTATGGAGTAATGGCATTTTATATCACCGATTCTTTGTGGGGAATCCTTTACGAAGCTAAACTTATAAAAGCTATTTATATAGATACGGTTATATACTACGTGGCCATGACTGCTTCTGTTTTTTTTGTGGACACGCTATGTAATAAACTATCTTGAAGAAAAAAACTCTTTCAAAAATGTAATTTCATTGATAGGCTGGCTTTATCTCGTCTTCGACGGGATTTCGCTCATGATCAACTTTTTTATCCCAATTAAGTTTTATTTTGACGAGAACGGCATATATCATGCCTTAACAATAAGATACATTGCGCTACTCATCCAAATTCTGCTTTTTCTGTTTACTTCTGCATACGTTTTTATTTACGCCGCAAGGACAAAAAGCGGACAGATCCACCGCCACATAACGATCGGAGCATTCGGTGTCGCAATGACGTTGTTTATCATCGCGCAGACATTTTTCCCACTTCTTCCGTTGTATTCAATCGGTTATTTATTGGGCACCTGCCTGCTTCATACTTTCGTTTTGGAAGGCGAAAAAGAAGATTATCGCCGTAAGCTTGAAGAGCATATATCAAGAGAAGAATTACAGCAGATGGAACTGGGTTCCGCACGGAAACTTGCTTATACCGATTCTCTTACGGGCGTAAAAAACAAACATGCCTATACAGAGGATAAGGAACTTATCGAAAACCGTATTGCGAGCGGGCAGCAAAAAGATTTTGCGATTATCGTATTTGACTTGAACGGGCTTAAAATCATAAACGACACAAAAGGGCACGATGCCGGCGACTGCTTTATAAAGGACTCGTGTCAGATTATTTGCGACAACTTCAAGCATAGTCCTGTTTATAGAATCGGAGGCGATGAATTTGTCGCTTTCCTTGAAGGAAAAGATTTTTTGAACCGCGACGAGCTTATTAACACTTTTGAAGGCCTTATGGATGAAAACCAGCGCAAGGGCGGCATCGTCATTTCGAGCGGAATTGAAGTATACCATTCCGGCAGCGCAGATACGTTCGCAAAACTGTTTGACAGCGCCGACAAAAAAATGTATGAGCGAAAGCGGAAGCTGAAAGAAACAAAGATGTAACGTCTTGACATCAACCCGGCATTTTGCGATAATATAAACATCTAAGGCAAAGACGCCGTAGAAAGAGTCTGATTTTCGGGCTTTTTTTACGGCGTCTTTTTTTTTCGAGGTGCAAAAATGGGTAAACCGACTGGATTCATGGAGTATAAGCGAATTGATAACGGAAGTTTTGAGCCACTGGCGCGAATAAAAAACTTCAAGGAGTTCCATCCGAAGCTCGACGATGCGGCTAGGCGCGAACAGGCGGCGCGGTGCATGAACTGCGGCGTTCCAATGTGCCAGAGCGCGATAAAGCTTGCTGGAATGGTTACGGGCTGTCCGCTCCACAATTACATTCCTGAGTGGAACGATGCCCTTTTCCGCGGTCAGTATGATATGGCGGCATGGCGGCTTTTAAAAACTTCAAGTTTCCCAGAGTTCACAGGCCGTGTGTGCCCTGCGCTTTGCGAAAAAGCGTGTAACTGCGGTAACCCTGTATGCGGAGACGGTGCTGTCACCGTCCACGAGAACGAGCTTTATATCATTGAAAAAGCGTTTGAGTCCGGCTACATGAAGCCGCAGATTCCCGCAAAGCGCAGCGGAAAAAAAGTTGCCGTTATTGGGGCGGGTCCGAGCGGGCTTGCGTGCGCGGACTGGCTCAACAGACGCGGGCACAGCGTTACGGTTTACGAGCGCGAGGATAAAGCCGGCGGTCTTTTGATGTACGGTATTCCGAACATGAAGCTCGATAAGCGTATTGTGGAACGCCGCATCGCGCTCATGAAAGCCGAGGGCGTACAGTTCGTTTTCAATGCCGATGTAGGCCGCTCCACTTCTGCAGAGCATATTCTTAACGAATTTGATGCTGTGGCTTTGTGCTGCGGTGCAAAAAAGGCCCGCGCCCTGTCTGCGAAAGGCCTTGATGCGCTGAACGGTGCGTCTGCCGCCGCCACCGGAACCGGAAGCAGCGCAAACAGTGTGCCTGGTTCAGCCGGCGGGGTTCTTTTCGCCGTCGATTTTTTGAAGGCTGTTACAAAGTGCGTTATCGCGACAAGCAGCGCGCTCGAAAAAATAGGCATAGAGCCGGCGAACGAGCAGATAAACCAAATGCTCACACAAGATTTTGAAATAGAAGTTGAAGGCAAAAACGTCGTTATTGTAGGCGGAGGCGACACAGGAAACGACTGCTGCGGAACTTCAATCCGCTTGGGCGCGGCTAGCGTCACACAAATCGAGATGATGCCGTGTCCGCCCGTAGAGCGCGCTCCGAACAATCCGTGGCCGCAGTGGCCCAAAACGCTCAAAGTTGACTACGGCGCTGAAGAAAGCATCGCCAAGTTCGGGCACGACCCGCGCGTTTACGAAACGACCGTAAAAGAAGTGATAAGCGAGGGCGGACACATAACAGCCGTCCGCACAATAGAAGTCGAGTTCAAGATGATAGACGGCAAGCGCACTCTTTGCGAGCGCGAAGGAACGGAAAAAACACTTCCGTGCGATCTTCTGCTTGTCGCGGCGGGTTTCACAGGCTGCGAGGAATACACTGCGCAGGCTTTTGGCGCGGAACTAGGTCCGCGCGGTACAGTTGCCTCAGTAGGTGACGCTACGCCAGAAAGCGCAAGCCCCAACGGTTATGCTACAAGCGTTCCAAAAGTGTTCACCGCCGGCGACATGCACCGCGGACAGTCGCTCGTTGTATGGGCAATCGCAGAAGGCCGTGAGTGCGCTAAGCAAATAGACGCTTACCTGCTTTAGTGCGTAAATGCAAGTGGCGCGCACCCATAAGCAACACGAGGATGCGCGCAACACTCGCCACACAATCTGCAGGCACCTGCATTCGGCACATTGCGCACAACACTCGGCACTAAAAATCTAATATCTTTATGGAAAAATTACTGTCCGCAAAAAAGTGATTGAAATCTAAATAATTAGATGTAACAATAAAATTAGACTTTTTTGAGGATGGGACTAATGGGAGATTACACAAAAGAGTCGGTCTCTGACTTATTGTTTCAGAAGATCGACGCAATAATCATCGTGGATGTACAAAAAGACTGTTATAAAACAATAAAGAAAGCAGGCCTTTTTGAAAACTTCCTTGACGATGAAGGCCCCTATCAAAAACTCGTTGAAATGCTGTGGTTCCATCTTAATGACGACTCAACGAAAATCGATGATGATTATCACGTTTTTGTTCCGATGATAGGCAAATTCAAAGGAAAGTATGTAGATAAAATCAAGCTGAAATATCAGGAAAAAACACATCTTGTCCAGATTTCGATTTATCCGGTTGATGATAAAGCCAACAAATATATGTTCATCCTTGATGAGCTTGACAACAGCGAAAACATCCGTGAATTTCTGACAGGGAAAAAGATAGATACGATACAAAGTTCGTTCCTTTTCTCAATGTATGTCGATTTGATAAAGGATATCGCGTACAGCATCAACGTAACCGAAATTTCAAGCAATCCGCAGAACTACGACGTCAAATATACCGTCTGGCGCACGATGATCGTAAACATGATTTGGCCGGAAGACCAGAAGCTTTTCATGGAAAGGACGGATCCCGAATATCTTAAGAAAAACCTTGAGCCGGGACGCACGACTTCGTTCGACTGCCAGATGAAAAACCTTAACGGCGTGTTCATCTGGGTAAAATTGATTTTCAGCCGTGCTGCGACAACGAACGACGATGATTTCCGTTTTGTGTTCATGGTTCAGAACATCCACGAATCTTCGCTCAAACTTTTCGACACCCTTAAAGAGTACGAGGAACTTGCCTCTAAAGATCCGCTTACATCTATCTTCAATCATGGAAGAATTGAGACAGAGATAACCAATTCCATTGAATCAGCTAATTCCAGCGGTAAACCTGTTTCGTACATGATGATTGATATAGACCACTTCAAGACTGTGAACGATAAATTCGGTCATTCCACAGGTGATATAGTCCTAAAACAGTTCGTCAACACAATTGTCGGCTTTATAAAAGATTACGACATCAAGATAGGAAGATGGGGCGGCGAGGAATTTGTCTGTGTCTGTTACGACATGGATATGGAAAAGACAAAATTCCTTTCTAAGCTTCTGAAAGATTTGATTGTTGAAGTTGAGTTTGAGAAAGTCGGAAAAATGACGTGCAGCATCGGTCTTACAGAACTGAAAAAAGGCGATACGACGGCTGTTGTCTTTGACCGCGTGGACAGCGCGATGTATAAGGCAAAATCACAGGGAAGAAACTGCATAATAATTGAATAGGAGAAAAAGGATATGGAAAAATCAAAAGTTTATTTTACTGATTTCAGGGTTAAGGCGAATGGTTACGGCCTGCCTGAAAAACTAAAGAAGCTTTGCCGTATGGCAGGCATTTCATCAATTGATATGCAGAACAAGTTCGTCGCCATCAAGATTCACTTCGGCGAACTTGGAAACGTCGCCTATCTGCGCCCGAACTATGCGAAAGCCGTTGCGGATGTAATAAAAGAATGCGGCGGTAAGCCATTCCTTACAGACTGTAACACGCTTTATCCCGGCTCCAGAAAAAACGCGTTGGAGCATTTGAGCTGCGCCCAGGAAAACGGCTTTAATGAAATTACGACAGGATGCCATGTTCTTATTGCGGACGGCTTACGCGGCACGGATGACGTCATAGTGCCGGTTGAAGGCGGCGTATACTGCAAGGAAGCATATATCGGGCGGGCTGTTATGGACGCTGATATCGTTATTTCGCTCAACCACTTTAAGGGGCACGAAGCAACCGGTTTTGGCGGCGCGCTCAAAAACCTTGGAATGGGCTGCGGCAGCCGTGCCGGTAAAATGCACCAGCACAACCACGGAAAGCCTGTCGTGGAACAGGCGCTTTGCAAAAACTGCAAACGCTGCGCAAAAGAATGCGGCTCGGACGCGATTTCTTATGACACTGGGAAAGCTGTTATCAATCAGGATATTTGCAAAGGATGCGGTCGATGCATCGGCGCGTGTTCGTTTGACGCAATTTACAACCCGAACGGCAATGCGAACGAAGTTCTTGGCTGCAAAATCGCCGAATACACAAAAGCAGTCGTTTACGGAAGGCCTAGCTTTCATATAAGCCTTGTTTGCGACATTTCGCCGAACTGCGACTGCCACGGTGAAAATGACGCGCCGATTCTGCCTGACGTGGGAATGTTCGCGTCTTTTGACCCGGTTGCGCTTGATCAGGCTTGCGTTGACGCGTGCCTTAAATCTGACCCGATGCCGAATTCCCAGCTTTCGGACAATCTTTCAAAGCCTGATTGGCATCATCATCACGACCACTTTCTTGACTCGAACCCGAATATCCGCTGGAAAGAAACGCTCGAACATGCCGAAAAAATCGGAATCGGCACGCGCCAGTACGAACTAGTCACGATGAAGTGATTGTGTGCCGCTCGGCGGCGAGCTGCGCGCGCGATGCGGAAACACGCGACACAGCTGGAGGAAAATTACCCTTTGTAAGCATCGTTGTGAACGCCGCCAATGGCTCTTCCCGACGGCTCGTCCATGTTTTTCCATGCGGCATCCCATTCAAGAGCCTTTGCTGTTGAACATGCGACACCTGCTTCGTGCGGAACAACTTTAGCCGCGCTGTCACTTGGGAAAAGCCGGCTGTAAATCTCGCGATAGTAGTATTCTTCTTTCGTTTTTGGCGGATTTACCGGGAAACGGTTTTCGCGGCGGGCGAACTCCGCATCGCTTACTTTTTCTTCCGTCATCTTTTTAAGCGTATCGATCCAGCTGTAACCAACACCATCACTGAACTGCTCTTTCTGACGCCAGACAATCTCTGCCGGAAGCATATCCTCGAACGCTTTGCGCAAAATCCACTTTTCAACGCGCTGCTTACAGCCCGCCTTGCCGCCGTCTGAATCCGGCAGCTTGATACTCATTTTGTCAGCGGGGTTCAGCCGCATCGCGATGTCGATAAACTCTTTGTCCAGGAACGGTACGCGCCCTTCAACACCCCATGCCATAAGGCTTTTGTTTGCACGAAGACAGTCGTACAAATGGAGCTTGCTCATCTTGCGGACAAGCTCTTCATGGAACTCCTGCGCGTTCGGAGCCTTGTGGAAATACAGGTAGCCGCCGAAAAGCTCATCGCTGCCCTCGCCGCTTAGAACCATCTTGATTCCCATTGATTTTATTACGCGTGCAAGAAGATACATCGGCGTAGAGGCGCGTACCGTCGTGATGTCGTAAGTTTCTATGTGATAAATTACGTCCGGGAGCGCGTCCAGGGCTTCCTGAATTGTAAAATGAACTTCGTGATGCACCGTGCCTATGTAGTCTGCGGCTTTCCGCGCGGCTATTAAGTCCGGAGAGCCTTCCAAACCGACGGCGAACGAATGAAGTCTTGGCCACCACGCCGCTTCTTTGCTGTCTGTTTCTACACGCTGTTTTGAATACTTTTGCGTTACAGCCGCGATAATCGAAGAGTCCAAGCCGCCGGAAAGAAGAACGCCGTACGGAACGTCGCTCATAAGCTGGGCTTTTACGGCCGCTTCAAGACCGTTGCGCACTTTTTCGATGATTCCGGGGTTGATTACTACGCCTTTGTCGTCTGTGGCACGCGGCGAAGCTTTTACGCTTTCGTAAGATTCCCAATCGCGCTTGTACCAGCGGACAGGGGCCAGACAGCAGGTGTTGCGGGTAGGGAGCGACGGCGAAGCCGGCAAAACGCGAGAGTCGCAGCGTTTTGAGCGAGTCTCGGTCGAGCCCCCGCGAGACCGCTCCTCAGCGGGGGTAGCGGAAAACGCCGCGTCAGTGGCGGTTGGAGCGAGGGGGAGACTTCCCCCTTCTAAACCAGAATACAAATAACATCCGTTCGGGAATTCTTCGATAGTCGTGCACTCGCCTTCAAGAGCCTTAAGCTCGCTCGCGACGTAGTATCTTCCGGCTTTGTCCCATCCCTGGTAAAGCGGGATTACGCCGATTTCATCGCGTGCGATAAGATATACATCGCGCTCGCTGTCGTAAAGTGCGAACGCAAAAATGCCGGAAAGCTGCTCTATCATTTCCGCGAAGTTGCCGCTGTCACGGTATTTTTTATAGAGAGGCAGGATAACTTCGCAGTCGGAGCCCGTCCTGAAATGATAGGCGTTTTTTGAACCGGCGGAATCGCCTTCAAATTCGGCGCGGAGTGTTTTGTGGTTGTAAATCTCGCCGTTAGCAGCAAGGATAAGTTTTCCGTCATCGCTGACAAGTGGCTGTTTACCTGAAAGCGGATCGACGATACTAAGGCGCTCATGGCTCAAAATCGCGTTATTTCCGGTGTAAACACCGCTCCAGTCCGGTCCACGGTGACGAATTTTCTTACTCATTTCCAAAACTTGAGAGCGAAGCTCCTCACGTAAGCCTTCCGAAATCGGCTGGCTGCCGCTGTTCAAATCGAATGCTCCAACGAATCCGCACATATAAACCTCCACAAAATCGCATGTTTTCCCGGTTTTGCAAAGCCTGCCGCTCAAACAAAATCGCATGAAAACAAAAAAAGAGGTCGTAGACATAATCCCTGTATTAACAAGAATGATATCTACGACCTCTTTGCCGTATATCTTATATTATCGGTTTTAAAAGGAAATTGCAAGATGTTAGAGTGCGGTGAGTTTTTCTGGCGCGTGTTTGTGTTCAGCGCGTTTTGCGTTTGGCTCGTTTTGCGCCGTCCCCGCAAAGTTGATGTCGCGCGTTGATGTCGCGCGTTGATGTTGCGCGAAATCGATGATAAAATGACTCAATGAACATACAAACCTCGACACGCATTCCGCACTACCCTTCACTTGCCACCGCGCTCACAAAGCTTTTTGGTAACAGCGTCGCGATTCAACGGACGGACAGGCTTTCCGGCGGCGATATCAACAAAGCGTACGGCATAACGCTGAACACCGGCGACCACATCTTTATGAAAGCGAACGAAAAAAGCAATGCCGCTTTTTTTACGGCAGAAGCGGCGGGGCTTATGGCGATTGCAAGAACGAACACCGTAGCGACGCCGAAAATCCTGTGCACAGGCACGGATGACGGCGAATATGTGGGCTACAGTTTTCTTTTGCTCGAATACGTCAACAGTGCAAGCCGCCGCGCAGACTATTGGGAAACTTTCGCACGTGAGCTCGCCGCAATGCACAAAGCAAACACTCCCGCGCGGTTCGGTTTTCATCAGGATAACTTCATCGGCGCGACCGCACAAAAGAACACGCCGACCGATTCTTGGTGCGCGTTTTTCCGCGACTGCCGCCTAGCCCCGCAGTTCCGCGCCGCAGACAAATACTTTACCGAAGAAGACCGTGCGCGTAACCAAAAGTTGCTAGACCATCTTGACGATTTTCTCGTAGAGCCGGAATATCCGTCGCTATTGCACGGCGACCTTTGGAGCGGAAACGTTATGTGCGGCGCGGACGGGAAAGCCATGCTCATTGACCCGGCGTGCTACGTAGGCCACAGAGAAGCCGATCTTGCAATGACAGAGCTTTTCGGCGGCTTTCCCCCAAAGTTTTACGAAGCATACCGAGAAGCCGCCCCACTCCAGCCCGGCTATGAAACCCGCAGGGATTTGTACAACTTGTATCAACTTTTAAATCATCTGAATCTTTTTGGGTCGGCTTATTTACATCCTGTTCTGAGTATAATCGGGGAATACGTATAAGAGGGAAAGGCTTTGGCGGCGACTCGAAGGGTGGTGGTTCGAACCGCCGCTTTTGCCATGATTCTAGCGGCGCGGCAGGTAGGAATATAGAAAATGGATGCCGCCCCGCTTTTCATGGAAAGTATAAACCACACACAGTGTCATATATTGTCCCTAAAAACGCGTGGTTTAATTTTTTTCGAGATTTCGCGACTTAGCGCGAATTCTGATTGCGCACGATTGCGCGGGGATTTTAAGTTTTGTGGATTGTTGATTTTTCTACCGCGTTAGCGATTGAAGCCGCGCGAAGCGTTCGGGCGTGACGAAGTTGCGCCCGAATGTAACGGTGGAAAGCGCGCCCGACGCAGGCGCGTCAGCGGTTGCGTCGGGAACGCCCTTAATCCGCGGGCTTTTCTGGTACGCCGAGCAGCTTGCCGCCCCTGTCCATTGCGGTAAGTCCCGTGCGCACAAGCTCGCGAATGCCAAACGGCTCCAAAAGCCGGATAAGGCTTGCGATTTTGTCTTCGCTTCCGGTCGCCTCAATGATAAGTGTGTCAAAGCCCACGTCTACGACATGCGCACGGAAGATGTTCGCTGTTTCGATAACGCCGATGCGCGACTCGCCGGGCGCAGAAACTTTGATAAGGGCTGTCTCGCGGAGCACTGTCGCAGAAGTGTCGCAGTGTTCAATCGTGATGACTTCCTCAAGTTTGGAAAGCTGCTTGATTATCTGGTTGAGTGTGTGGTCATCTCCCTGCACGACAATCGTCATGCGGGACTGGCCTGGGTGCGACGTAACGCCCACGGTAAGGCTGTCGATATTGTAGCCGCGCCGGCTGAAAAGCCCAGAAACACGGCTCAAAACGCCGGCATGGTTTTCTACAAGAACAGAAAGAACATAACGCTGCATCACACCTCCTAAAGCCATTAACATTACCGTCACAATATTTTCAATAATCTCTTTTCAGTGCTCTCGCCAACAATCCCTACAAGCTCAGCCAGTTCCTCGCTATCGCTCGTCAATGCTGGCTTGCAGGGGACCTGTTGGCTACGCACTGAAAAGAATACTGACGTTTTGACAGTTAATGTCATTTCGCCACATATTCTTATCTCATTTATTCTTATTTAATTATCGTCTCAGGGTTCCATGACACTGTGCGAAGGATGTCGCCGAAAACACCTGCCGCCGTAACTCCTGCACCAGCACCGTATCCACGGATTGTCATCGGGATCGGCGTATAACGAGCCGTATGGAAAACGAACGCGTTCTCGCCGCCTTTTATAACGAAAAGCGGATGATCCTCGCCAACTTCCATCATGCCCACGCTGCACTTGCCGTTCTCAATCGTCGCGCCCATGCGAAGGACTTTGCCCTCTTTTTTAAGGCTTTCAATCTTCTTCGCAAAGAAATCGTCGAGCTGCGGAAGTTTCTTAAGGAATTCCTCAGTTGTTCCCGTATCGTCGAAGCTGTCCGGGAAAACTTTGTTGATTACGACATCCTCAAGCTCAAGCTCCATGCCGGCTTCGCGAGCAATGATAAGAGCCTTTCTTGCAACATCAAGACCACCCAAGTCATCGCGCGGGTCAGGCTCGGTAAAGCGTTTTTCTTTTGCTTCAAGAACAGCCTGACTGAACGGAACGCCCTCATCAAGACGGCCAAAAATATACGAAAGCGAGCCGGACATAATGCCGTAAAAACCCGTGAGCCTGTCGCCAGACTTGAACAAGTTCTGCAGCGTGTCGATAATCGGCAAGCCCGCACCAACGTTCGTCTCGTACAAAAAGCGTCTGTGCATTTTGTTCGCCGTCGTGCGCAAATCCTTGTAGAACTTCATGTTCATGGAGTTGGCGCGTTTGTTCGGCGTTGCAATATGCATACCGGCATTAAGAATATCAAGATAGCGTTCTGGCAAGTCGTATGAAGCGGTACAGTCCACAAAAATCGGGTTGAGCGGCTTTATGCGCTTGACGAACGAAAGAATCTCGTCAAGGTTTGTCGGCTTTCCGTTTTTCTTAACGTCACCGCGCCAGTCAACGAGCGAAAGACCGTTCTCGCTCATAATCATTCCGTCGATGTTGGCAATCGCCATAACTTTTATGTCAACGCCCTGCGAAAGAAGCTCTTTCTGCTGTGTCTTAATCTGGTCAATGAGCGTACCGCCGATATTTCCGGCTCCGAACGCGAAAACTTCGATTGTCTGCGCCGTATTGAAGCAGAAACGGTGCGCAATGCGTACAGCCGTGTCGCCGTTCTCGCCGTTGATAACGACAGAAATGGACCGCTCGGAAGACCCCTGCGCAATAGCAAGAATACTTATGTCCTGAGAAGCGAGCGCATCAAAGAACTTACCAGCAATTCCGCGCTTGTGCTTCATGCCGTCGCCGACGATAGAAACAATCGCACAGTTTTCCTGCAACTCAATAAGATTGATGATGTTCTCGCGAAGCTCCAGCTCGAACTCAGCGCCAAGAATATCCTGAACAGTCTGCGCGTCCTTCTGGTTGACGCAGAAACTGATTGTATACTCGGAACTAGACTGCGTTATAAGCAGCATAGAGATTCCCGCACGAGAAACGGCCGCGAAAATCCGCGCCGCCATGCCGGACTTCCCTTTCATGCCGGAGCCGGAAACGCTTATCATCGCTGTATTCTTAAGGCACGAAATACCCCGGATAGGTCCTGTTGACTCAAAAGTGCCGGACGTAATGCGCGTTCCGCGTGAAGCAGGGTTCATGCTGTTAAGGCTCCAAGCCTCAATTCCCTTTGCGGCAAGCGGCGCGAGCGTCTTTGGATGAAGAACCTTTGAACCGAAGAAAGAAAGCTCCATCGCTTCCTCATAGCTCATATCGTTTACCATGATAGCGTCAGGAACGATGCGCGGATCAGCCGTGAAAATACCGTCTACGTCCGTCCAGAACTCCACCTTTGACGCTCCTAATCCAACGCCGACGAGAGCCGCTGAAAAATCGGAGCCGTTGCGTCCCAAAAGTCCCATCGCGCCGTCTTTCCAAGTGCAGATAAAGCCTGGGAAAAGCAGAATCCGCGCAGAGCGGCCAACCTTGCCGTCACGAATCTCTGCAAAAGCCGTCATTGTGCGCGCGTAATCAGGATCGCCCTCTGCCTGATTTCCTGTCGTGAAAATGTAGTTGCGTGAGTCAAAAAGATAAACATTCTGCCCCATTGCGCCAAGAACAGCGGCAACGATAGGCGCGGAAAGACGCTCGCCCATTCCCATGATGCGGCAGTGAACAGAAAGCGGACATTCGCCGAATGCGGAGACAGCGTTCAAAAGCCGCTCGTATTCCGCAAAAACATCCTCCAAAGATGCCATTACGTTCTGCGCGTTGAAACCGTCAAGCTTCTTCGCGATATCGGCACAAATATCCTTGTGGATGTTTCTGAGTGTTGTTGTGTATTCCGAAGGGGATGCCCCCTCAACTGTCTTATCAATACTTTCCTGCAGGCGGTTTGAAACACCTGCCACGGCAGAAACTACAACGCTTATGCGCTCATTTTCCGCCCGTCCTTTCATAATAGCTGCAGAATCCAAAATGCGTCCGGCATTTCCCATCGACGTTCCGCCGAATTTCAGGGTAATCATCATAAACCTCTATTAATATGAAGAAAGCGGCTACAGTGCGTCGTTGCACCTCTCGAAAAAGACCGCATAGTCTTATGTTACCAAAAAAAAATCTTTTGTACTATAGAAAAAAGCATAAAATCGCCAAATTTTGCATATTTTTTGCATAAATATTCATTTGTAAAAAAAATCAACTTAGGGAAAATATCTGCTTGACTTATGGCAACTATGGTATAAAATTCAGAATATCTTTAGTGGGGTATCCGCGAAGGTAAAAATGGGCGACATCGTGCGCCTTAAATTATAATATGTTTGTTTTTACAAACAAGGGAGCCAATAATGTTCAAAAACATTCCTGACGTAAAGCTCGGCATTATCGCCGTAAGCCGCGACTGCTTCATCATTTCTCTTTCAGAATCAAGAAGAGCAGCCATTGCAAAAGCATACGGAAAAGATCTGTATGAATCAAAAGTAACTGTAGAAAACGAGCTCGATATGCTCAAAGCTATCGAAGACGTTAAGAAAGCCGGATGTAACGCACTCTGCGTTTTCCTTGGAAACTTCGGTCCTGAAACACCAGAGACACTTATCGCCAAGAACTTCGACGGTCCTGTTATGTACGCAGCTGCTGCTGAAAGCACATACAAAGACGGCGGACTTATCGACGGACGCGGTGACGCATACTGCGGCGTTCTGAACTGCTCATACAACATCGGTCTTCGCCACCTTAAGGCTGTTATCCCTGAATATCCAGTTGGAAACGCTGAAGAAGTTGCAGCTATGATGAAGGATTTCGTTCCTGTAGCACGCGCTCTAATCGGTCTTGCACACCTCAAGATCATCACATTCGGTCCACGCCCACAGGACTTCTTCGCATGTAACGCTCCTATCAAGGGACTTTATGACATTGGCGTTGAGATCCAGGAAAACTCAGAGCTTGACCTTCTCGTTTCTTACAAAGCACATGCCGGCGATCCACGCATCAAAGACATCATCAAAGAAATGGAAGCAGAAGGCGGAAACGCATTCCCAGAAATGCTTGAAAGAATGGCACAGTTCGAGATTACTCTTCTTGACTGGGCAGAAAAGAACAAGGGCGCACGCGACTACGTTGTATTCGCAGACAAGTGCTGGCCGGCATTCCCAGAAGCATTCGGATTCGAGCCTTGCTATGTAAACAGCCGCCTCGCAGCAAAGGGCATCCCTGTAGCTTGCGAAGTTGATATCTTCGGCGCACTCTCAGAGTACATCGGTACATGTGTAACAGGTGCAGCAGTTACATTGCTCGACATCAACAACACAGTTCCAGAAGACCTTTACAACGACGAGATCAAGGGCAAGTTCAAATACAACTACAAGCTCAACGATACGTTCATGGGCTTCCACTGCGGTAACACACCGTTCTGCCGCCTGGACAAATGCAGCAAGCCAGCTGTTAAGTATCAGCTTATTCAGCACCGTCTGCTTGAGCCAAAAGGAAGCAAGCCAGACTTCACACGCGGAACACTCGAAGGCGATATCGCACCAGGCGAAATTACGTTCTTCAGACTCCAGTCAAGTGCTGACACAAAGCTTAAGGCTTACATCGCACAGGGCGAAGTTCTTCCAGTTGCAACACGCTCATTCGGTGGAATCGGTGTATTCGCTATCCCGGAAATGGGACGCTTCTACCGCCACGTTCTTATCGAAAAACAGTATCCGCACCACGGAGCTGTAGCGTTCGGCCACGTTGGAAAGGCTCTGTTCACAGTATTCCAGTATCTTGGAATTGAGGACATCGCTTACAACAAGCCGGCAGGAACTCTGTACGCAACAGAGAACCCATTCGCATAGTAGGGTATAGAAGGGGGAAGTCTCCCCCTCGGCGGCACACGGTTGCCGCCTACCCCTTCTAGCGGGGCTTCAAACGCCAGCCCCGCAACACCCGGCTCAATTACATCGTCTCCAGGAACGGAACGAGGATGACGTTCAGGCCGTTCTTAAGCACGGTGCGCACACATTCCGCGACCGCAAGCCTTGCCCCCGCAAGCTTCTTGTTCTGCTCCGCCGCCGCCAGAATCGGGCAGTCGTGGTAGAACTTGCTGAATGCTTTCGACACATCGTACAGATAGTTCGCCACGAGCGACGGATCAAGCTCCTTCGCAGCTTTCGCAATAACAGTCGGATACTCGCCAAGAACCTTAACAAGCTCCCATTCCGCGCCGTCCGTAAGAAGCGAAAGCGCATCCTCCCCAAAATCAGGAGAAAGCCCGCTCTCCGCTGTCTTCCTCAAAATCGAAGAGATTCTTGCGCCCATATACTGCAGGTACGGGCCTGTATTTCCATTGAAAGAAAGCGACTCTTTCGGGTTGAACATCATATCTTTTGTCGGCGTCGTCTGGAGCAGGAAATAATGGAGCGCACCGAGCGCAACTTTTTCCGCAACTTCCTCCGGCGTTCCGACAGCCTCTTCTCTGCCCTTCTCCGCAATCTCGGCAAGCGCGCCGTCACGGAGAGAACTTATCAAATCATCCGCATCAACAACCGTACCCTCGCGGCTTTTCATCTTGCCCTCAGGAAGATTTACCATTCCGTAAGAAAGGTGATAAAGGTTGTCCGTCCACTCGTAGCCGAGCTTGCGGAGAATATAGAAAAGCACCTTAAAATGATACTGCTGCTCGCTACCAACGACATACACAAGCTGGTTGAAGTTCCAGTCGGCGTGGCGCGATACCGCCGTTCCAATATCCTGCGTTATATAAACCGATGTTCCGTCCTTGCGGAGCATAACTTTGTACTGCTCGCTGCCGTCCTTGTTCTTGCCGGAAGCCTCCGTAACATCAATGCGGACGGAACCGTCCTCTGCCTTGAAGAACACGCCGTCCTCCAAGCCTTTAAGAATTATTTCCTTTCCTTTAAGATACGTCTCGCTTTCAAAATAAAACTTGTCGAATGAAACGCCGGTTCGAGCGTAAGTCTGCTTGATGCCGGACGTAGCCCACTCGTTCATCTGCTGCCACAGCTTACGGATTTCCGCGTTTCCTTTCTCCCACTCAACGAGCATTCCTTGTGCGGTTGCCTCTGCCGGTGTAACGTCCGCAGCTTTTCCGGCTGCCTCAAGCGCGTCCGCCTGTGCTTTGCGGAGCTTCTCGAACTCAACGTAGCAGTCACCGACAAAGCGGTCTGACTTTAAGCCAAGGCTTTCCGGTGTGTCGCCGAGCGTGAACACATAATCAGGCGAAAGACCGTTCTCGGTGACGTACTCCGGGTGACCGGAATGGTTCACGATATACGCGAGCATGGATTTACAAATATGCACGCCGCGGTTATTTATCAAATCGACCTTGAAAACTTCGGCACCGGCAGCCTTAAGAATGCGGCTTACACTCTCACCGAGCGCATCGTTTCTAAGGTGGCCAAGGTGAAGCGGCTTGTTCGTGTTCGGGCTAGAAAACTCTATCATTACGCGGCGACCGGCGAGCGGCTTGTTTCCGTCCGCGTCAAAAGAACCGAACGCGTCTTTTTGCTCCGCGATTTTGCCCAGAATTGCCGACGCTGCGGAAGCCTTGTTGAGCTTTACGTTCACGTATGGTCCCGTCTGGACGAAAGTTCCGGTCTGGTCAGCCTGCGCCTTAAGTTCGGAACCGATTATCTTAATGACTTCGGACGCA
>JAEEGI010013042.1_pt1 | contig 17666 bp, 9 predicted proteins | sample 8958751 | NCBI WGS metagenome assembly JAEEGI01 (sample SAMN16246545, study PRJNA631951) | gut metagenome | biome: gut microbiome; feature: rumen; material: KS-attached | host: Bos | place: Iran: Karaj | collected 2018-10 | reverse complement strand
AGACTCATTTCATACAGCCACTCCGCACCGGGAAGCCATTCCTCAAGACTGGCGGTGCCCGGCAGCATCATCCACAGCGCATCGCAGACGTTGTCACCGCTGAAAACTATTCCGTCAGCCTCGTCAACGAGAGCGATTGAGCCCCAGGTATGACCTGCAGTGTGGTGAAGCTTAATCTCTTTTGAGCCAAGGTCGAAAACTTCGTCGCCGTTAAGCTTTATGATTTTCGGTTTTGGTTTATTACGGAATTCCGAAAAGCTGACATGTGTATCCTTTGCGCCTTCTGCTCCCTTAAGAAACATTTTTCTCATTATATACGAACGCTGAATATCGTTAAGCAGTCTGCAGTCGTCCTTATGAAGATATATCTCGTCAAATTGCCAAGCGCCCCCGATATGGTCAACGTGTCCGTGAGTCATTACCGCAACAATCGGTAAATCCGTTATTTTACGCACTGCGCCCTTCATATCGCAAAAGCCCAGACCGCAGTCGATAAGCATGGCTTTTTCACTGCCGATAACGAGATAACAGTTCGTTCCGTTCGGGTCTTTCAGCAGATAAACGCCATCTTTGATTTTTACACTTTCAATATCAGTTCGGAGCATAATTACACCTCGATATAATGATAGGTTTTTATTGACGATTTGTCAATAAAAAACATTATATATAAATTTGTATAACAGATTGATTATAAAAAATTATTGTGCTATACTTAGAGCATTCAGGGGAAGGAGTTTTGAATATGGCAAAAGCAAAAGAAAAAGCTGTTGAGAATCAGCACCCGAATAAAATAGGCATCAAGGAAGGTATGGGCTATATGCTCGGTGATGCGGGCAATCTGTTCGTACTTACCTATGTTTCCTATGCTCTTAAGATTTTCTATACCGACGTTCTCAAAATCGCCGCCAACAAGGTTGCCACGCTATTCCTAGTAACCAGGCTCTGGGACGCGATTAACGACCCGCTCTGGGGCGGTATAGTTGCCAAACGCAAGCCCACCAAGGACGGTAAATTCAGACCGTATATCAAGTGGGTTGCTATTCCCGTTGCCGTCGCACAGCTTCTGTGCTTCTACGATATTTCAAAGCATACGAGCAATCCGATATTAATACTCATTTTTGCTTATGTCACATACATAATGTTCGGTATGATGTACACGGGCATCAACGTTCCGTTCGGCTCGCTCGCATCGGTTATTACAGACGACCCCGAGGGCAGAACTCTTCTTTCAACCTTCCGTTCAATCGGCGGCGGAATCGGCGGTGCTGCGCCTCTGCTTGTCGCTCCCCTTCTTATTTATGACAAGCACGTTCGTCCCGACGGCACAACATTCAACACTGCAAATGCCGGCGGTATGTTTAAGTTCGCGCTGGCAATGTGCATCTGCTCTATAGTATTCTATCTTGCCTGCTTCAAGTCGACCAAGGAGCGTGTAAAGTCTGAGGCAGAGCCGCATATTGATATGAAGAAGGCCTACGGCGCCATGTTCAAGTCACGACCCTTCGTCGTGCTTGCCATAACCGGTGTTCTTATCAGCGGTCAGCTTCAGTTTGCTTCATATAACAACTACCTTTACAAGAATTATTTTGAAAACACAAATCTTTCGATACTCGGCTCAATAGCACAGTATCTGCCGATGGCAATAATGATACTCTTCACGCCCAAACTCGTTAAGCGCTTCGGCAAGAAAGAGCTTGCAGGCTTCGGCTCAATGTTTGCCGCGGCCGCCGCTATCGCCTGCTATGTAATTAAGCCCAGACCCGACCAATCATGGATATTTATGATTGTACTGTTCATAATCGGCTTCGGTTATTCCTTCGTTTCTATAACCAACTGGGCGGTCGTTGCCGACGTTATCGACTATCAGTACGTTAAGACCGGCATACGCTCGGAAAGCGCCATATATGCCGTTTACACCTTCTCACGTAAGCTCGGTCAGACTATTGCCGACTACGTAGGACTTATGCTTCTCAACCACGTCGGCTACACCGAGGAAATGGCGAGTATCGGTTATAAGGAAGGCGTCAGCGAGGGAATACTTATGATTTGCACGCTCATTCCCGCCATAACCTACACGGCAATCTGGCTTCTCTACAGATTCGCTTATCCTCTGACAAAGGAAAAGCTTCAGCCCATCTACGAACAGGTCAGAGAATCCAACGAATCCGCTTCTTAAATAATGAAATGCCTTGATTAATTCAAGGCATTCTTTATAGGTAAAAAATGAAAAAGTCTATTAAAACAACTTTATGCATAACAATCTCACTGCTGATTATTATATCAGCGGTCTCCCCTGCATTTGCCGCAGCGCCTGCTTTACCGCAGGTAAATACAAACGCGCGCCATACGGTCTGCACCTCGCTTTCCGAAAGTGCAAGAAACTATTACAGCGGTCAGTACAGTTACAGTAATCTCTCAAAGCTCAGCGGAGCGGCAAATAGCACCGACAGTTATGCCGCCTCTCAGGGCAATCAGCTATATAACGCGCTTAAAACACTTATGAGCAGCACTCAGAGTTATTTTCCCGTTTACAGCGGAAAGAATCCCGGTTCACTCGCCTATTACTGGACCAGCACCGACGCCGTCGGAAGCAGCGATTACTATGCTATGTTTTATTCTGACGCTCCGAGCAATTCAACGCTTGTCAGCCTGAGCCGCGAGCACGTCTGGCCTAAGAGCATGGCATCGTTTTATGAAAAATACGGCGGTGCGGATTTACATCATCTGCGTCCCGTTGACAATAATATCAACTCGACCAGAAGCGACCATCCCTTCGGCTATGTCAACAAAGCTTTCGCAAGCGGAACAACAGTCGGTACTCTGGATTCCGTAACTGTTTACTGGCTCAATCCAAAGGCTGATTTATTTGAAGTCAAGGACGATATAAAGGGTGATATTGCGAGAATTTTACTATATGTATATTGCCGTTGGGGACAGCCTAATTTGTATTCCGACGTAAGTTCAAAATACCTTCCCCCTCTCGACAGCGACGATAATAAGGATTCGGGCGCTAAGGTAATCGAAAGTCTTGACACGCTTCTGCAGTGGTGCGAGGACGATCCCGTTGACACCTGGGAGATGCGCCGTAACGACCTTATTGAGCAGGTTCAGGGCAACCGCAACGTCTTTATTGACTATCCCGAGCTTGCATGGCTTATGTTCTCACTCAAAGTTCCTGCGGGACTGACAAGTCCTACCAAAACGGGATGCACTCATAACTGGCAGATTGCCGCTCACACCGACGCGACCTGCACTTCTAACGGTTACGATCTTAAGCACTGCTCAAAATGCGGCGAAGACAGAAAGTTCATATATCATACAGTTGAGCATACTGACTCCGACCGAAACGAATACTGTGACAATTGTAATAAAAAACTCGTTTTATCTACACAAATGACAAAGATAAACGAGCTTAAAGATAACACGCGAATCGTGCTCTATCATCCGTATTCAAAAACATCCGTTTCAAGGAACAGTTGTTTGTACGGCAAGCTTGCGCCTTCGAACTCATATATAATGAACTCAAAGCTTGATATAGCCGAAGACTGCTGTGTATTTAATGTTATTGCGACCGAAGGCGGATACTATCTTAAATACAAGAATCTTTACCTTACAAGCGGAGCTACGGGTAATAGTTTATTTTTGACTTCTACCCCAAACGAATACAGTGTCTGGTACACTCAACCCAGCACCTACAATTCAAGATGTCTTATAATTAATAAAAACGCCGTTTACAATGATAAAGCGCAGGCGCTTCAATACTACAACGGTAATTTCACTACCTATTCCGTTAAGGACACTTCAAATTTCCAGTTCGAGATTTACGAAAACGACAGCTATTATTTCGGTTATCCCGACGTACACGAAAATGACTGGTTCTTCGAAGCGGTTAAGTACTGTGACGTTCACAATTACATTAACGGTTATTCAAACGGACTTTTCGGTCCGGCCGACAAGCTTCAACGGCAGGATTTCGTTGTAATACTTGCAAGAATTGCAAACGCCGACTTAACGGCTTACGCGAAGACCGCAACATCACTTAAAGACGTTGCCGACTCTAAGTATTACACAAACGCAGTCAAGTGGGCAGTAGCAAAAGGAATTGTCAAAGGCTATGACAACGGTAAATTCGGTGTCGGTGATACGATAACAAGAGAGCAGATTGTTACAATGCTTTACCGTTATCTGAACTCACCTGCCGTGTCTGCCGATTCAAAAGTTCTGAACGGCTTTGCTGACAGAAACCGCGTAAGCGCATTTGCGAAAAACGCAATGATATGGGCGGTTGAAAACGGTATTATCAGCGGTAAGAATGCAAGCACACTTGCTCCGACCGACAGTGCTTCCCGTGCAGAAACAGTTACAATTATAATGCGTATGGACAAAAGAGGAATGTTTGATTGAGCGATTAATCGTATTCTGTAATTGCTTCGGTGAAAGCAGGATAAATGAACTGCTTGCCCCTCAGAAACATAAGAACCTGCCTACGGCAGAACCTTAATACTCGCTTTGCTCGTAAAATGTCGCACTGCTCGCTTGGAGCGCTTCGCATTGTTCCTTGTTTCTTCACCTCACTTGCACGCCTTTATCTGCCACCGGCAGCGGCGTGCTCGTTCGCCCCGGCACGCCTCGGCTTCAAGATACTTGACACAAAACACAAAAATAAAGGACGGATACCTTACGGTACCCGTCTTTATTTTGGCAGGGGCAGAAGGCTTGCCGTCTGCTGCGGCTACGCCTTGCATACTTATGGCTCACGACCGTTGCTTCGCAACAGTACCCGTTTCGCCGCTCTGAGCTAAAAACAATTCACCGAATTGTTTTCTTAACGCTCAGACCCTCACGGGTTCAAGTCCTTCTTAATTGTACATAAAAAATAAAGGACGGATACCTATCGGTATCCGTCTTATTTTTGGCAGGGGCAGAAGGACTTGAACCCTCGGCACGCGGTTTTGGAGACCGCTGCTCTACCAACTGAGCTATACCCCTGTGTTCTGAGCGCTTGTATATTATAACATATTAAATCCGTTTGTCAATGGAAAAATTAAAATATAAAGCAGTATGAACAGCGTTAACAGCAACAAAAATCCACCGACCTGAGCCGGTGGATTTTATAATTGATTATTGCTTATCAGTCAAACATACCTGCGTTATCCATACGCATTACAACAGTTGCGATTTCAGCTCTTGACTGAGTATCGGTCGGAGCGAGCGTTTCGTCGTCCTTGCCGGTTATAATGCCGTTATTGACCGACCAGATCATAGCCTCCTTAGCAAATGCGCTCGTTTTGTCAGCGTCCGTAAAGCTGTCAAGCGCACTTTCGTCGCCGGTTGCGGGAGAGCCGAGGTATCTGTAAAGAATTGTTACAACCTGCTCTCTCGTTATCATATCGCCTACGCCAAATTTACCGTTTTCGTAACCCTTGATAATTCCCCTGTCAACCGCCCAAGCGACAGCCCTGCCGTAATATGAATTCATGTCCACGTCGGGCAGCGTACAGCTTGTATACTTGCTTAAATCGGCGCCTGCGGCTCTGGCAAGAATAACAACGAAGTCCTGACGCTGAAGCGAATCAGCCGGCCCGAAATAGCCGTTTGCGTAGCCCGTGATTAAGCCGTTGCGTGCGCAGTACTGAGCCGCATCAAAGAACCAGTCCTCCTTATTGACGTCAGGGAAAGGAACAACGGCAATTTCCTTAAAGGTTGCCGTGTATGTCGTTTCGCCAGTTACGGCTTCGATATCCTTATCCCATTTGTCAAATTCATAGATATAGCTGTCATCCGTCTCTCTTGCCGGGATTTCGCCCGTATAAGAGGGAGTTTCGCCGTAGTCAAGAACCTCGGACTGTAATACGGTGCCGTCGTAGTTGACAAAGCTGACAGTATAACTCCTGAGCGTAGGAGTAAACGTGGCCGTGTAGGTAGCCTCACCCGTTACGGCTTCAATTTCTTTATCCCAGCCTGCGAATGTGTAAGTGTACTGAGCATCGGCGGGTTTTTCGGGAGTTGCTCCTGTGTATTCTGGAGTTTTACCGTATTCAACATCACCGGACTGAAGCTCTGTGCCGTCAAAGTTTTTGAACGTTATTTTATATGAGCCGGAAACAACCGTAAACGTTGCCGTATCCGAATTGGATGTGTATTTTCTTGTATCGCCGTTAAAGATACCTTCAACGGTATGCTCGCCGATGAAAGAAGCATCTGTCGGAAGACAGAAAACCGCAACGCCGTTTTCGCCCCAAATTGTACCATATTCCGAACCGTCTATTCTGAACGTTACAGAGCCATGAGCGCTTTCGTTGCTGACTACATAAGCGTCCGACGGATAATTTAACGTTATTGTAACATCCTTGCCGACTTTGACGTACTCGGTTGCCGTTACCGTAATTTCGGGAGATACTGGTGTTATAGTGAACTCTTTCTCAATATCGGCATGTCCCGAAACCGTGAACGAAACAACTGCCTTATAGTCGCTTGGCCATATAGCTTCGCTTACCGTTTCACCTGAAGTGTCTGTACATTTCCAAAACGACAGCGAATAATCGGTGCCTGCGGTTAAGTCTGTTACGCCCGCCGTGAGGGAGCTTACTGTCGGAGCAAGCTCAGTATCGTTACAGATATAAGATTCGGGCTCAGTCCAGGTTACTTCCACTTCAGCTTTTGCATTCCAGTCGGCAGGTGTAATATTATCAGCCGTTTCCTGTTCGCCGCTGTCGTTAAAGTCAAAGCCCTTAAGGTGCGGATAGAACCAGTAATACTTACCGTCTGCGTCATCATTTCCGTCAGCTTTAACAAGCCATACGGAAGTATCGGAGAACCCCATATTTGACAAAGCGTCCGTTCCCGTCATTTCTGCTACGGTAAGGCCTTTTACATTTGTTACTGTTGCATTGCCCTCTGCTATTCCGATTGCCATTGCCGTGTTAAAGCCAAAGTTATCAAAACAGCAGTTAGTAACATTTATCTTTCCGCCGCTATTACATTTATTATATCCTATTATTCCGCCAACATAAGAACTATTGTATGTTGATGTAACCTGTCCTATGTTATAGCAGTTGATAACATTATTTATAGTTCCGTCGGATAAAGCATTATTCCATCCTACTATTCCGCCGACATAAGCACTTCCGACGGTTGCTGTAACTGCTCCGGTGTTATAGCAATTTATTATATTTGATTTTTTATCAGTTTCCGTACAGTCATTATTTCCGGCTATTCCTCCGACATTGTCCTTGCCGTTAACTTTTCCTAAGTTATAACAATTCTTTACAGTGCCATTCCAGTTTTCCCCGACTATACCGCCGACACAAGACTCACCTTTAACAGTTGCCGTGTTATAACAGTTCTGCACAGTACCGAAGCTTTGTCCTACTATTCCGCCGACATTGATTTCTCCGCCGTTGACATCGGAAGTGTTATAACAGTTCTGTATTGTACCGAAATTTAATCCGGCTATTCCGCCGACATATTCGTTGCCTTTTATTTTTCCGCCTTCAAGACCAACGTTCTGTATAACGCCGCCTTCGGCGACACGGTTGAACAGACCTGCATAACCACCGTAATCCGAAGGAGTTGTAAGGCCTATAATCTTATGCCCGTCGCCGTCAAATATACCTTCGTAGTAATTCGTAATATTACCGATTGGCGTCCACGCTTCATCGTCAGCTACAATATCGGCTGTGAGAATGGCATTTAGATCGGTTCTGCCGTTGTTATTTACCTCATTTGCAAACGCTTTGAGCTCGGCATAATTTGAAATCTCCATTGCATTGGCTTTCAGTTTGCGAGATGCCCAGTCGGAATTGCTGCCGCTGTTATCGTATTCAAATCCCTTGAGATGGGGATAGAAGGTATAAAAATCTGTATTTTCCTTTACAAGCCATACGGATGTGTCGGAGAACCCCATGTTTGTCAGAGCGCCCGTACCTGTCATTTCGGCCGTGGTAAGACCTTTTACATTTGTTACTGTTGTATTGCCCATGTTTGATCCGATTGCATTCCAGTTGTTTTCACTCGTTGCGCCGGGAACAGTTACAACGTTTCTGTCATAATAACAGTTTGCAACCTTTGCAGTTCCGCCGCCTGGAGCGTAATTATATCCAACTATTCCGCCGACTTTAGCATTACTGCCCGTTTCTGTAACTGCTCCCGTGTTATAACAGTTTGCAACCTTTGCAGTTCCGCCGCCTGGAGCGTAATTATATCCAACTATTCCGCCGACTTTAGCATTACTGCCCGTTCCTGTAACTGCTCCCGTGTTATAACAGTTGGTAACTTCTGCTGTCCCGCCTGGAGCGTAATTAGATCCGACTATTCCGCCGACATTAGCATAATTGCCCGTTCCTGTAACTGTTCCTGTGTTATAACAGTTAGTAACTTCTACAGTTCCGCCGCCTGAAGCGTGATTATTTCCGACAATTCCGCCGACATAATCATAATTGCCCGTTCCTGTAACTGCTCCTGTGTTATAACAGTTGGTAACTTCTGCAGTTCCATTGCCGTTGCTATAATTATATCCGACTATTCCGCCGACATAGTCAACGCCATTAACAGTTCCTGTGTTATAACAATTCTGCACGGTGCCGAAACTGCGGCCGACTATTCCGCCGACTTTATAGCTTCCGTTTATACTTCCGCCTTCAAGACCGACATTCTTTATAACGCCGCCCTCACCGACATAGCCGAAAAGTCCTGCGGAATCACCGTAATTCTCAGGAGTTGTAAGTCCCGTAATCTTATGCCCGTCGCCGTCAAATGTACCTGTGTATTTGATTATACTGTCTCCTGCTCCAGAGCCATTTCCGATTGGCGTCCACTCTGCATCGTCAGCTACAATATTACCTGTCAGCTTGGCGTTTGCACCTGTTTGGCCGTCGTTTACCTTTTCGGCAAATGCTTTAAGCCCGGCATAGTCGGAAATCAGATACGGATTATCCTTACTGCCGTCGCCCGTCAGCTCCGTCGCAGTTACCGTAAACGGAATCATAGCGATAATACTGAGTATCATCACCAGCGATAAAACAACCGATAAAGTCTTTTTCATATTCTCAAGCCCTTTCCATTTAAAAATTAAAAGCGCCATTGATTATTTAGTAACTGTTCTTGCGTATTCGTTATAGAAATCCTCGCTCTTCTTTCTGTAAATTACAAGAGCGATTACAATCAGAGCTGCGAGAGCGATAAGCGCAACGGGAAGGCAGTTGAAGCTCTCGCCGCTTGTTTTCGGACTCTTAGCGTTGCTGCCGGAAGTTCCAGAGCCGCCGGACGAGCCTGAATTTGATGAACTGCCGGAACCGCCTGAGGAGCCTGAGCTTCCGTTATTACCCGAAGCTCCGTTTGAGCCTGAACCGCTTGTATTTGCGTTGTTGCCGCCCGAACCGTTGCCGGAATCCGAGGACTCGCCCTCACCGTTTTCAGAGCCGGAACCGTTAGCCATATATTCCCTTACTATATCCGAAAATCCGTTTGCGCCTGCAAGCGAAACGAGTGTATCGCTTACGGATTTTACTGCCGAACCGAGTGCGGAGTTGTCACTCTGCGGCTCGATAGCACCGATGTTTTCAAGTACGGAACGAAGCTTCTGTTCTACTCTCGGAGCTTCGCCCTCAACTGCTATGGTACGCGAGAGCATATCGTTCGCGTCATTAACCGCAGACTCGAGTGCGCGTCTGTCGGTCGGACTGAGAGAAGACTTGTCAACAACCTCAGCGGCGGGAAGCAATTCTTCACGCAAAACCTTGGTTGCGCGTCCCTGATTGAACTGCGGGAAATCCGGATCGGAATAAACGTCCGTAATTCTGTCCGTTTCAACAAGCTCGCAGCAGAGCTTCATAATAATATCGTTCTGGTTGGCCGTAGCGTGCGGCTGATTGTCAAAATAGAAAGTCGTATCCGGCAGAAGTCCCGTTGAAGCGTCAACAACCCTGTCGGGTGAGATGTGGTTATGGCTCGGGTCAGAGCACTGAACAGTTGTGTCAACTGCCGTAGCTTTGAACAATATTCTGTCAACAAGTCCCGAAGATGAGCTCTGATTTGCAGCTGAAGACGACGCTTTGCAATAGGGATTCTTCTGAACGTAATCTGCAGGAAGCGTTTCGCCGCAGTTAGCCATATACGCACCTATCGAAGTCGAATAGGTGTGAATAACGCCGTCGGCGTTCTGCTTATTCCACGAATTGCCGACGTTATAAAGCGGTACGTCGTAACCGAGAACGTCAAAGACCTCAACGCCCTGACTCTTGAATTTGAGTATATTTTTATTTGAATTAGTCTGCGCTCTGTGATAAACGTCGGTCTGAGCGCGGATATATTTCTTTGAATTAGAGGAAAGATTCATCTGGACGCACTTGTCATACTGATCGTTGGGAACAAGCATCCACAATGCGGTACAGTTAGCAAAGACCTTTGTAAGAAGCATATCTACCGTCATGTTAAGAGCGTTCATAAGTACGTCCTTCGGAAGAACTCTCAGGGCAATTTCAATAGCGCTCGCGGTGGTTTCGTCGAGTATGCCGTCGAAGAACTCGCTGTAAAGATAGTCGGGATTAAGGAAGGTCAACTCACGCTCATAGATATCGGAAACGATAAGCGAACCGTTGAGCGCGGGAACAACGAATATAATTCGGTGCAAATCGTTTGCAACCTCGGGGTGAAGCTCCATAAGACCGTTGAATATAGCGCCACCCATAGAGATAGGAATAATATTTACCTTTTCCTTGCCCGTCTGCTGCTTTACCATCTGAATAAAGTCATAAAGACCGTTAATCATATCAATAGCATTGCCGAACGAATTGTAGGCATAATAATACATATTATCGAAGCCTATCGATTTGCCGAGTTCCTGCATGGGAATACAGTCAAAAATATAGTTAAGCTCGTCCTGTGTGCACTCTGCAAGAGAATGAGGATAGGTTTCAACCTCAACGTAACCGCAGGGCTGACCGAAATCGTCGGTCTTATTCATATAAAACGCATTTTCAACAGCGTCGCACAACGCATCGGCAAGACCTGAATCTGACTGAGTTGCAACCGCTTTTGCAAGCGGAGCCGCAACCTCGCCGAGTATCTTCTGAACGTCAAAATTACCCGGGAAACAGTGAATCTTTTCACCGTCGCCGTTGAGAACGAAATTACCGTTATCGTCAACAAGCCATGCTCTCGACTGACCGATACCGGGCACTATAACGCACGGAATATCATTGTACGCCGAGGCGCTCGCCGCCATCGCAAATGATGAGAACGCGAGTACAAGTGCCAAAACTACAGATATAAGTTTTTTCATAAATCTTCCCCCTAAAAGATTTCATTTAACTCTTTTATTATACTATACACAGTTTTATGGTGTCAATGATAAAACGGACAGAGTCTCCCCTGTCCGTTTGATATTGTATTAAGCGTTTTTATCGCCCGATAAGCTTCTTTTATTTATCAATGCCGATACTGCGCATATTACAAATGCAGACGCGCCGAATATCAGCAGACACATAAATACGCCGTTCCACGATCCGACATCGGAAATATAGCCTAACAGTCCCGTACTCAGCATACTGCCGACATAGCAGAATGTATCGAGCACACCTGCAAGCAGTCCCGGCTGAGCTCTGTCTCGCATATAAAGCGGTATAATACTTGTAATAACGTTATTAATCGCACTCATAAGCATTGCGGAAATACCGAACAAAGCTATGAGAAGAACGGGGCTCCTGAACGTAGTGCTTTTCGCAGAAAGCATTACGAACAGCAGAACAGCCGCCTCTGCAAAATAGAGTATGCAGTTAATAAGCGACGTATTTTTAATCCGTTTGTGAAGCGAGGTGGAAAGCAACGAACCCATTATCGCAATAAGCGGAAGAATTACCGTTACAAGTATTGACAGCGATTCTTTAAGTCCGTAGTTTTCCTTGAGTATTGACGACGTCCAAGTAGTTACGCCGTCCTTTATAAAACCGTTGGAGATTGCCGCAAACGCTAATAAAACAGCGCTGAGCACAAATATCGGAGTAAGCTTCAGGCGCTTGCCGTCATTTGCTTCGGGAGCTTCGGCTTTGATTTCAGCCTTGTCATTTTTACCCGTAAATACAAACCAGAGCACACCTGACATAACAAGCAAAAGCGAAGGAATATAGAAAACGGTTTTGTAGTTTACGCCGAGCGACGAAAGCATAGCGGAAACGCCGTAAACGAGAAATGTTCCCACCGCAGGCGGAGTGCTCATGGCAACAATAGCCCTCGGCAGCATTTCGTCAGAAAGGCGCTCGGCAAGTGTTTTTACAACCGAGCTCCAGAGTATCGCCTGAAAGAAGCCGTTGAAAAGCCACACGTATTTCATACCAGAGGCGCTGCCGCAAAATGTCATAGCAAGATTTGACGCCGCAGAGCCGATAAGCGCTATGCTTACGGAATAGCGGGTATTATATCTCTTTGAAAGAATACCGTGTACAAGCTGACCCGCGCCGTAAGAAAAGAAGAAGAATGAACTGACAAGTCCCAGCTCGGTTTTGGTAGCACCGAGCTGATCTCTGATCGGTTCAATATAAGCATTGAGATTAAGCCTGCCCAGATACGCGACCGTATAGGCAAGCCAGCACAGAATTATAATTGAATTTGCGGATTTATTGTTTTCCTTTTTCATTGTCTTTTATTTTGCCTTAAAGATATGTTTAATCTTGTCGGAATACCGAAAAATTTCAGTAAACATAATAACATAAAAATAATTTATTTACAATACAGAATTAAAACCGATAATATTCGGACCGTTTTCTTCCGCTTGCTTACGCAAGCTCCCTCCTGTTCGAATCCCACCGATTGCCTTATATTAGTATATTTGTTAACTTTAATATTTGGGATTCGCCCGAGTGCTGCCGCACTCGGCACGCCCGCGTCGGCAAAAACGGTCCACCGGACCGTTTTCTTCCGCTTGCTTACGCAAGCTCCCTCCTGTTCGAATCCCACCTAATCAAATCACACAAATTAAAACAGACAGGGCATTTGCCCTGTCTGTTTTAATGGCGGAAGCGGTGGGATTCGAACCCACGAGCCCGTGAAGGCTACCTGATTTCGAGTCAGGCCCGTTATGACCACTTCGATACGCTTCCGTATGTGCCTTGATATTCTATCAAAAGTATCAGGTTTTGTCAATAAACTTAATCAGTTTGTTTGCGGTGTTTATAGTACCATGCGCCTATAAACCCGATAACCATCATTGTTATCATTTTATACCCCATCCGATAACAATTGGGATGCATTTCTGCATCCCAACGTTATACAGAATAAATTATTTAACCATGTTAGCGATTTCAGCAGCGAAATCTTCCTGCTTCTTCTCAATGCCTTCGCCCTTTGCGAAACGTACGAACTTGGTAACCTTGATGTCGGCACCGAGCTCCTTGGCAACGGATGCAACATACTTGGCAACTGTCATATCGCCATCCTTAACGAATGCCTGCTCAAGAAGGCAGGTTTCCTTAATCTGCTTGGCAATACGGCCTTCAACGAGTCCGCCGAAAATCTTGTTAGCTACGATTTCAGCCTTGTCGGCAATCGCAAGCTTTGCAAGAACAGCGGGAGCTTCCTCTGAAAGGAAGTTGAAAAGGAAGTTGTTCATACCCTTTTCGTTGTAGATAGCGATATCCTCGTCGCTCCATTCCTTGTTAGCGCAAGCCTTTTCGATAAGGCTCTTAAGGATGGGCTTCGGAAGGCTCTCGGGCTTGTTGAGAGCGCTCTCAACGGTGATATTTCTCATCTTGGCAGCCTCGTCGGCTGTGATGTCATCCTTTGAAAGATACTCAGGGCTCATGGCAGCTATCTGCATAGCTACGTCCTTACCCATGGCGATGAACTCGGGCTTTGCAGCCGTAGCATCATCGGTGTCGAACGCAACAAGTACGCCGACTGTGCCGCCGCCGTGAATATAGGAAACAACGTGACCGTCGATTCTCTCGAAACGGCGAACCTTCATATTTTCGCGAAGTGCAAGGAATACTTCCTGAACAGCCTCTTCAACTGTGCCTTCGCCGTCTGCAATCTTGCTTGCAAGAAGAGCGTCAACATCAGCAGGATTAGCCTCAACTATAGTCTTGGCAATGCTGTTTGCAAGGTTAACGAAGGGCTCACCCTTGGCAACGAAGTCGGTCTCGCAGTTAATCTCAACGAGAGAAGCGGCCTTACCGTCGTTATAAGTAGCAACCGTACCCTCGGCAGCAACTCTTGAAGACTTCTTGGCAGCAGATGCAAGTCCCTTTTCTCTGAGGATTTCAACTGCCTTGTCCATATCGCCGTCAGCTTCGACGAGCGCTTTTTTACAATCCATCATACCAACGCCGGTCTTCTCACGCAGAGTAACGACGTCTTTAGCTGTAAATGCCATAATAAATTCCTCCAGTTTTTAATTAATGCCCGTACAAAAAGTATTGCACGGGCTAAAGTTACTAATTATTCAGCGTCCTCAGCTGCTTCTGCGGCCTCATCAGCCTCAGCTTCAGCGTCGTCATAGACAGCGGCTGCGCCCTGCTCGCCCTGTCTGCCCTCGATAACAGCGTCAGCCATAGCGCCGGCGATAAGCTTAACAGCGCGGATAGCATCGTCGTTGCCGGGGATAACGTAGTCGATCTCATCGGGATCACAGTTTGTGTCAACGATAGCGATAATCGGAATACCGAGCTTCTTGGCTTCGGCAACGGCAATTCTCTCTTTTCTCGGGTCAACGATGAACATAGCAGCGGGCTGCTTCTTCATCTCGGTGATACCGCCCATGAACTTCTCAAGCTTCTCGATTTCGAGCTCAAGCTTGGCAGCTTCCTTCTTGGGGAGCATCTCGAATGTGCCGTTCTCTCTCATCTCCTGGAGCTGAGCGAGTCTTCTGATTCTCTTCTTGATTGTGTTGAAGTTTGTAAGCATACCGCCGAGCCAACGTGCGTTAACGTAAGGCATACCGCAGCGGATAGCTTCTTCCTTAACGGAATCCTGAGCCTGCTTCTTGGTGCCGACGAAAAGAATTTCGTTGCCCTCAGCGGCGATATCACGGACTACCATGTAGGCGTCCTCGAGCTTCTTAACGGTCTTCTGAAGGTCGATGATATAGATACCGTTTCTCTCCGTGAAAATGTACTGAGCCATTTTCGGGTTCCATCTTCTGGTCTGGTGACCGAAGTGCACACCTGCTTCAAGCAGCTGTTTCATTGATACTACTGACATATTTATGTCCTCCTTAAAATTTAATCCTCCACACGGTTCACTTTACTGCAGGACATACGCGTATCGGACGTATGCAATTATGCAATAATCGCCGTGTGTGTGAATTGCTCAAGCATTATATCATTATATATAGGATTTTTCAAGTATTTTTTTTACGATTTTTAAGACTTTCGGAAATTTGTGTGAAAACGCTGTCGAATCTCCCCTCTTCTTCGGGTGTTATACCCGTATAAATACCGTTTGTTTCAAGCTTATCCTTCATACGTCGGAGATTGCCCTTGTACGTAATTACGTGACGTTTCAGTTTACGGAAAGTGCGAATCAAAGTAAAGCACGCAAGTATCAGTCCGAGCGTTCCGACGCTCGTCAGAAATACCGCGCATATAGTACCGAGATAGCTTGTGATATCGTGGTCTTTGATAGACATTGAGAATCTCTGCCAGTCAACGAAAGTTATCGTCAGCATCGCGCATACGCTTACTGCCAGAAGAATAAGCTCAGGTATCATATACTTAAGCTCTCCGAGAGTGCTTCTGTAAAGCGTTGAGCAGACCTCGGCATAAAGCGTACTCCGGTTAATGCCCTGCCTGATATCATAGGTTTCGCCCTGAAAAAGCTCATCCCGGGAAGATAAGCTATCAACATCCTGCTTTTCCGCTTTGTCATCCGGTCTTACATACATCCCCTGCTCGTTGAGCAAAAGCACCTCACCTTCACCTACTCCGTCGGGAAGGCTGACAAGCGGAACGTTAATACTAAGACCGCCTTTAATCAGAACGGCGGTATCGCCTTCAATTCTCTTAATATAATATTCGTTCATTTATTTCCCTCCGCAAAAAAAGGACAGAATACTCCTTACGGAATACTCTGCCCCTCATTAAATTGTCGTTATTCGTCTTCAGTGAAGATAACGCCGGGCTCGGCAGTTTCATTTCCTTCGACAGTGATGGGGTTTACATTTGAAGAACCGCCTGACGCAAGTGCATTCATTTCGTACCACTGTTGCTTTGAAATAAGCACCTTACGCGGCTTTGAGCCCTCAAACGGTCCGATTATACCTCTCGTTTCAAGCTCGTCCATAATTCTCGCCGCTCTGGCGTAACCGAGCTTCAGTTTATTTTGTAAGAGCGTTGTCGAAGCCTTCTGGTTTTCAACGACTACCTCGATGGCCTTAGGCAGCATCTCGTCTGTATCACCGTCGGCACCGTCACCGTCGGAATCGGCAGCGCCGCCCTTCTTCTTATCCATAGCAGCCTGACGCTCAATTTCGGCAATAACGTTTTCATCGTAATCGGTATTACCCTGATTCTTAATGAAATCAACTACCTTCTCAACCTCTTTTTCCGAGAGGAAGCAGCCCTGAATTCTCATCGGCTTTTCAATTCCTACGGGATAGAACAGCATATCGCCGTTTCCGAGCAATTTTTCTGCACCAACCGAGTCAATAATTGTTCTCGAGTCAATCTGGGAAGAAGTTTTAAGCGAGAGTCTTGACGGAATATTCGCCTTGATAAGACCTGTGATAACGTCAACGGAAGGTCTCTGAGTAGCGATAACAAGGTGCATACCCGCGGCTCTTGCCATCTGCGCAAGTCGGCAGATGGAGTCCTCAACCTCGTGAGGCGCCGCCATCATAAGGTCGGACAGCTCGTCGATAAAAATAACGATATGCGGAAGCTTTTCCTTTCCGTTTTCTTCACAGGCGTAGTTGTAACCCTTGATGTCACGCACATTGTTGTCCGAAAACATTTTGTAACGCTGAAGCATTTCACTGACAGCCCAGGCAAGAGCGCCGGATGCCTTTCTCGGATCGGAAACAACTGGAACAAGAAGATGCGGTATGCCGTTATAAACGGTAAACTCAACCTGCTTCGGGTCAATCATAAGCAGCTTGACCTCGTCGGGTCTTGCGTTATAAAGAATTGACACAATCATAGTGTTCATACATACCGATTTACCCGAACCGGTAGTACCTGCAACGAGAAGGTGCGGCATCTTTTCAATATCCGCATAAGTTCCGTTACCGGCAATATCCTTACCCAGAGCAACGCTGAGCTTGGATTTTTCAACGTTCTTTCTGTAAGAATCGGTATCGATAAGCTCGCGCAGCGTAACGGTTGAACGGGATTTATTGGGCACCTCAACGCCTACAGCGGACTTGTTGGGAATGGGCGCAATTCTTACGCCCGAAGAGGCAAGATTAAGTGCGATATCGTCGGATAAATTCGTAATCCTGCTGATTTTGACTCCTGCCGCAGGCTGGAGTTCATAACGCGTAACCGAAGGTCCTCTGCAGATATCAACAACCCTCGTTTCAACGCCGAAGCTCTTGAGAGTATCAACCAGCTTGGTCGCATTCTGCTTAAGCTCATCCTCGTAATTTGTCGAGCCGCTGCGGTCGGGTAACGACAGACAGTCAAGCGGCGGAAGCTTATAAACAAGCTTTGTAATTTCAGGGTCGTCGCCCTTAAGGT
>JAEEGI010013038.1_pt1 | contig 17670 bp, 19 predicted proteins | sample 8958751 | NCBI WGS metagenome assembly JAEEGI01 (sample SAMN16246545, study PRJNA631951) | gut metagenome | biome: gut microbiome; feature: rumen; material: KS-attached | host: Bos | place: Iran: Karaj | collected 2018-10 | reverse complement strand
TTTAATGTCTCAAGACCAAGGTACTCGTAGATATCTCTCTTATTTATTGTGATCTTACCTGTGCCAGGTACAAGATATACTCTAGCAACTGAAGACTTTCTTCTACCAGTTCCGTAATACTTTGTTGTATTCTTAGCCATGATCTACCTCCTATTAAAATGTAAGCACTTCTGGCTTCTGTGCCTGCTGCTTATGATCTGGTCCAGCGTAAACGAAAAGCTTTGTGTACATCTGACGACCAAGTGGTCCCTTTGGAAGCATGCCCTTAACAGCGTGCTCAATTACTCTATCAGGGTGTGTGTTGAGCATCTCACGAAGAGTTGTCTCCTTCATACCACCAACATAGTCTGAGTGATGATAGTAAATCTTCTGATCAAGCTTCTTACCTGTAACCTTAATCTTCTCTGCATTAACTACGATAACATAGTCACCACAATCAGCGTGTGGAGTGAAGACTGGCTTATTCTTACCTCTTAAAACCTTTGCAACTTCTGCTGAGAGGCGACCAAGTGTCTGTCCCTCTGCATCAACTACATACCATTTTCTCTCAAGCTGAGATGGGTTTGGCATATAAGTATTCATGAGAATTCCTCCTTAAATAAATCTGTAAAAAAGCTTCCTGCCGGTGATGTCCGGGCACCCACAAGAAATGTTATAGTAAAACCTGTCTCCGGGCTAATGGACACAAGTCTCCTTACTACATCAACTGCTATATTGTACAATAGAGTTTAGTATCCGTCAATAATTAATTTGACTTTATTATTATTCTAAATATTCAATTCCTATCATGGTAAGGCCGTGAGCTGGGGCTGTTGGGCCGGCAAGCTCGCGGTTGCGACCACGGAAAATTTCAAGCATATACATTGGTTCCATTTCACCGGCACCTACTTTGATAAGAGTACCTGCAATGATTCGAACCATGTTGTAAAGGAAGCCATCTCCTGTAAGGCGGATGTGGATTACATCATCTTCCTTGTACACCTTAGCAGTGTAGATGGTACGAACACGGGATTTTACCTGTGCCTTTACTGATGAGAAGGATGTGAAGTCGTGCTGACCTATAAGATAGGCCGCTGCTTCATTCATCTTATCTACATCTAAATCGTAATAGTAATGGAATGTGTCCTTGCGCTTGGTTGGGTCTGGCATCTTGCGGTTTAAAATCTTGTATTCGTATGTCTTGCGACAAGCTGCATATCTAGGATGGAAATCATCCTCAACCTGGCATGAATACTGAACTACAATATCATCAGGAAGGCGCTGATTAAGTGCAAAGCTGATTTTATCAGCTGGCATTCTGGAATTAGTATCAAATACTGCCACATTACCAAGTGAATGCACTCCTGCATCTGTACGGCTTGCGCCCATAATAGATATAGGCTCCTGCAAAAGATCTGTAAGAGCCTCGTTTAATTTCTGTTCTATTGTTACTCCGTTTGGCTGAATCTGCCAACCGCTATAGTTTGACCCATCGTAGGCCACTACTATCATTACTCTCATATTATAAAACTACCTTTACTGCATAAAAAATGATTATGTATGCCACTATACAAATGTACGCTCTCTGGTCAAGTGAGCTGTATTTAAGTGGGCGCATTTTAGTTCTGCCCTCACCACCATTGTAGCATCTTGCTTCCATTGCGTATGACAAATCGTTGGCACGTCTGAAGGCTGATACGAAAAGTGGAACCAAAAGTGGAACCATGTTTTTAGCCTTCTTGATAAGACCGCCTGATTCAAAATCAGCACCACGGGCCATCTGGGCCTTCATGATTTTATCAGTCTCCTCGATAAGGATTGGGATAAATCTAAGGGCAATAGACATCATCATTGAAATCTCATGAACTGGAACGTTAGCCTTTTTCATAAAGCCTAAGGATTTCTCCAAACCATCTGTAAGCTGATTTGGTGTAGTGGTAAGTGTCATTAATGATGTACCGATGATAAGAAGAATCATACGGCTAGTCATAAGCACTGCGTTCTTAAGTCCCACATCACTGATTGTTAAAAAGCCAAATGAAAAGATGGTAATACCAGGTGTCAAAAACAAATTGAACAAGCCTGCGATTATCAATAAAACAACAATGGACCTAAGACCCTTAACCATAAAAGAAAATGGCACATGGCTCATTTTTATAATTCCAAAAAGTGTAACTAAAACTATTGCAAATAAAACAACATTATCCACAGAAAACAAAGTGATAATGAAAACTAATGTGGAAAACAGCTTCACTCTAGGGTCCAATGAGTGGAGAATAGACTTTGCTGGATAATATTGTCCTAATGTTATTTCTCTAAGCATATTTATAAATTCCTTTTTAAGTCAAATCCAAAACTGGTATCTGCTATTAATTCAACGCCTTTAAAATAGAATCTCTGGCCTCTGTAACTGTAGTTGCTGTTGCATCCACATCAAAGCCTGCATCTATTAAATCGTTCATTACGTATGTAACCTGAGGAGCTGCAAGTCCCATTTTCTCAAGCTCCTTGTAGTGAGCGAAAACTTCCTTTGGTGTACCATCAAATGCTGGGTGTCCAGCATCCATAACGATGATTCTATCAACGTAGTTGGCAACATCCTCCATTGAATGTGATACAAGGATAACTGTATCGCCACGTTTTTCGTGCATGTCCTTGATAAGACCTAAGATATCATCACGTCCCTTAGGGTCAAGACCTGCTGTTGGCTCATCCAGAATAAGAACTGCTGGCTTCATAGCGATAACACCGGCAATAGCTGCACGACGCTTCTGTCCACCTGAAAGCTCAAATGGAGATGCCAAATATAATTCCTCTGGAAGCTTAACCAAAGTAAGTGCTTCGTAAGCACGCTTTATCTGTTCCTTTTCATCCAATCCCTGATTCTTAGGACCGAACTGAACATCCTTAAATACTGTAGTTTCAAAAAGCTGGTGCTCAGGATACTGAAATACCATGCCCACCTGAGTACGCAAATCCTTTATGTCAAAATCCTTGTCGTAGATATCTTGTCCACGATAATAGATATGGCCTTCTGTAGCTTTGATAAGTCCGTTCAAATGCTGAACAAGTGTAGACTTACCACTACCTGTGTGGCCAATAACACCGATGAACTCGCCCTCTTTTATTGAAAGGCTAACATCGTCTAAGGCTGTAACCTCGTAGGCTGTTCCTGGTGAATACTTATATGATACATGGTCAAGAATAAGCACATTGTCTGCAAATGACTTTTTGTCTTCTGGCTGTGATGCAACTGGTGTCTGACCTGCTGCTAGCTTGCGTAAGTTTAATTTAGTAAGAGCCTCTAACAATTCCTTTCTAGTAAGGATACATTCAGGAATCTGAAGGCCTGATTTTCTAAGCTCATGTGCTAACAGTGTAACCTGTGGCACATCAAGGCTATGCTCCTTTAAAAGCTCAACATCCTTGAAAATCTCTCTTGGGGTGCCTTCCATGAAGACCTTACCCTTTTCCATTACAAATACATAATCAGAATCAACAACCTCTTCCATGTAATGTGTAATGAGAATAACTGTAATTCCCTTTTCACGGTTAAGAGTGTGAACTGCTCTAAGCACGTCTGCTCTTCCATCTGGGTCAAGCATGGCTGTTGGCTCGTCCAAAATGATGCACTTTGGCTCCATAGCCATAACGCCTGCGATGGCAACACGCTGCTTCTGACCACCCGAAAGCTTGTTAGGTGAATGACTTCTGTATTTTTGCATTCCAACCATCTTAAGAGATTTGTCTACGCGAACAAGAATTTCTTCAGTTGGCACGCCGATATTTTCTGGACCGAAGGCCACATCCTCATCTACAACAGAAGCGATTATCTGATTGTCAGGGTTTTGGAAAACCATGCCGGCTGTTTGACGAACTGCGAATGTATACTCGTCATCAGAGGTATTCATTTCATCTACCCAAATAGTGCCCTCCGATGGAGTTAACAGAGCATTAATATGCTTTGCGAAAGTAGATTTACCAGAACCGTTGTGTCCTAAAATGGATATAAACTGTCCTGGCTCTACATTAAGATTAACGTGGTCGAGGGCAGTGTGAATGCTTTCAACATTGCCCTCTTCGTCCCGTCTTATATATTCATGTACTAAATCTTTAGATCTGATAATTGACATTGGTACCCACTATTCCTTCCAGTTGAGTCTATGTAAATTACCCTCGGTCTCTAAATCGAGGAAGTCGTTTTGTCTCAGTGCCTCGTATAAAACTACAGCAACTGAATTTGATAAATTAAGGGATCTGATATCATGTCCCATTGGTATACGAACACAATTCTCCTCATTATCAACAAGGATTTCTTCAGGGATTCCTGCTGATTCCTTGCCAAACATTATGTAGCAGTCTGGTTCGTAATGAACATCTGTATGTTTTCTTTTGGCTTTTGTGGTAGCCATATAAACCTTAGCATCTGGGTTCTTTGCCTTGAAGTCTTCCCAATCATCATAACGGAAAACCTCTAGCTTGTCCCAGTAATCCATACCGGCACGCTTAACTGTCTTATCTGTAAGCACGAAACCTAGTGGCTCAATCAAATGAAGACGAGTTCCTGTAGCACAGCATGTTCGCCCAATATTCCCCGTATTTGCAGGAATCTCAGGCTCATGTAATACAATATTTAACATTTTAAAACCTCTAATCTATGAGCAGAATGTTACGGCGACAATAAATTATACTCTTCCTTCGACTACATGTCTCATACAGAGTATAATTCATTGTCTCCTACATTCTGTTCTATACGTTTTTTTAATCAACTACGTCTCATAAACCGTACGAACAAAATCATCATAAACCTAACGAACATAATTCAGTTAACAAAGTAAAAATGTTCTGAATGAGACATTCTTAGTCGAATGAAGAATATTTTTACTTTGTTAACGTAGAATTATGCACACAGCCTACGCTGATTTTGCCCACAGCCTACGATTTACGTAGTTCGTCCACAAATTCTTCGATGCGGTCCATGGCGCGCTTTAGACTTTCAAGGGAGTATGCGTAGGAAATACGCACATTGCCTTCGCCACTTTCTCCGAAGGCTGTGCCTGGAACCACTGCAACCTCTTTCTCACGAAGGAGGCGCGTACAGAATTCTTCTGAAGTCATTCCAAATTCTGCGATGGATGGGAAAATATAGAAGGCTCCATATGGTTCGAAGCATTTAATTCCCATTTTCTTAAAGCGATTAAGGAGATAACGACGTCTGTCATTATATTCCTCTCGCATGTGAGCAACATCCTCATCGCAGTCACGGATAGCTGTTACTGCAGCATACTGACTGGTGGTAGGTGCACACATAATAGCAAACTGATGAATCTTTGTCATCTGTTTTACGATTTCTTCTGGTGCACAAACATATCCAAGTCTCCATCCCGTCATGGCATGGCTCTTTGAGAAGCCATTGATGTAGATGGTGCGCTCCTTCATACCTGGGAAGCTGGCAATTGAAACATGTCCTTCGCCAGTGTATGTAAGCTCGCCGTAGATTTCATCTGTAAGAACAAACAAATCGTACTTTTTAACAAGCTCTACGATTGGCTCTAAATCTTCCTTTTCCATAACAGCTCCTGTAGGGTTGTTAGGGAAAGGCATGATTAAAATCTTTGTTTTATCAGTGATGGCTGCCTCTAATTCCTCTGGCTTAAGTCTGAATTCGTTTTCTTCCTTAAGGTTGATTGGAACTGGCACACCACCAGCAAGTATCGTACATGGTTCGTAGCTTACATAGCAAGGCTGAGGAATAAGAACCTCATCTCCTGCGTCAAGCATGGCACGAAGAGCAATATCGATACCCTCTGAACCACCTACTGTCATAAGCATCTCTGTAAGTGGATTATAATCCAAATTATAGTGACGCTTTAAAAAATCTGCAATCTCTACTCTAAGCTCCTTTAAGCCTGAGTTAGAAGTATAGAAGGTGCGGCCTCTTTCCAAAGAATAGATAGCCTCGTCTCTAACCTTCCAAGGTGTATCAAAATCTGGCTCACCTACACCAAGTGAAATAGCATCTGGCATTTCTGCAACAATATCAAAAAACTTTCTGATACCAGATGGCTTTATTTTTTCGATAGTTTGATTTAAAGGATTTCTCATAGGCTCACCTTCTCCCTCTCATCAACGTGCTTTTCTGCCATAATGATGCCGTGGTCCTTGTATTTCTTAAGGACGAAGTTTGTCTGTGTTGAAAGCACTGAATCAAGTGGAGAAAGCTTTGCAGAAACAAAATCTGCAACCTCTCTAAGTGTATGACCTTCAATTGAAACCATGAAATCATAGCTTCCTGAAATAAGATAAACTGCATCTACCTCTGGATAATTGTAGATGCGCTCTGCAACCTTATCAAATCCCATGCCACGCTGAGGTGTAACGCGAACCTCAATAAGAGCTGATACCTTTTCAACGCTGGCCTTCTCCCAGTTAATAAGAGTAGGATAACCGCAAATGATATGCTCGCTTTCCATAGCCTCCAGCTCGTTCACTACTGTAGCCTGGTCGCAGCCGAGCATCATTGCCAAGTCCTCTAAATCAATCTTACTGTTATGCTCAATATAAGTTAAAATCTTCTCTCTCATTTCTTCACCCCTTAATCTTTCTCTAGCCTACGCCTGCTAGATGGAGTCTAAATATATTTCCATTCGCCACGCTCTCGCTCTTTACGTAACGTAGCAGTACTAAGCTCGCGCTCTGCGCTCACTAAGTGCTGACGTTACTCCACGGGCTCATGGCAATATATTCAGCCTCCATCTATCAGGCTTAGTTTACATAAATGCTTTATTTTCGTTCTACGTTTGGTACGGAATAGAGTGCGTCAGCTTTTGGTGGTTCGAGGAAGCGGACCTCGTCGCCGCTGATGACGCGCTTATCGTTTGAAGAGTTGGACTTTCCGATAATCGCGGCGGCTACCCCAGCGTCCGCAAGCTTTCTAACAAGTCCATTGCCATCGTTTGTAGCTATCAACATAGATCCTGATGATATAAGCTCGTAAGGATTGATTCCAAAGAACTCACAAACCTCTATTGTTTCCTGTTTAACAGGGATAGCTTTTAAATCAACATCAATACCAACGCCTGATGCCTCTCCCATTTCCCAAAGTGCTCCAAATATACCACCCTCTGTAATGTCATGCATAGCTGCTACGCCATGCTCTACTGCAACCCGGCTTTCTGGAAGAACGCTTAAGTACTGATCAAAGCCCTTAGCTGTATCTATAAGACCTTGAGGTAATCTGGTAAGAAGCTCCTCTTCGTGGTCTTTTGCAATAATGGAAGTGCCTTCAAGGCCAATCCACTTCGTAATTACGATATCCATATCGGGCTTAGCTCCGCCTGTTGATACCATGCAGCCCTTTTTAACCTTACCTACAGCTGTAACTGAAATAAGTGGTTGATTAACTGCCTCTGTTACCTCTGTGTGGCCGCCCATAACCTGAACATTGTATCTCTTGCAAGCATTATCTACCTGCTCCATTATGGCCTTAAGCTTTGCCTCTCTCATACGAGGTGTAAGAAGTACTGTAAGCAGAATTCCAATAGGTTCTGCTCCAGCGCTGGCCAAATCGTTGATTGAAACAGTAACTGCAAGCTCTCCAATATCTGAAGCTGTACCTGTGATAGGGTCTGTTGACATAACGATTTCTTCGTCAGGACCTACCTGAAGTGTTGCACAATCTTCGCCGATGCCAGGTCCGTTTCCTACCTCAGGTCTCTTTACATGTAATTGTTTTATAACTGAGCGCTTAAGAACGCTTTCTTTTAATTTTCCGATTTCCATAATTAAATCCTAAAAACTAGTTAGCTGGTGTCTCTGCTGGTGCTGTAGGTGCGGCTGCATCAGGTGTAGGTGTTGCAGGCTGTGCAGTAGCATCTGGTACAGGTGTTGTCGCTGGTGCAGGTGTTGCCGGTGTAGCGTTTGTATCCTCTGGTGGATTTGTAATCTTGTATTTAGGTGTGATTACAAATGGTGTAGAGTTGGCTACTCCAGGAGCGTAGGTTGCAATTGCGTTTGCAATAGTTGTTACGTCCTGAGTGTTAACTGCCTGAAGCATTGCATATGAAAGATTTGGGTCCTCTGAAGCAATACCTACTGTAACCATTCTGTTAGATGGATTATATTTGCTGTTATTATAAACCTCTCGGCTTACTTCCTCACCATTTTCGTAAACAACCTTCCAAAGCTTAGCTGTGTATCCTGTATGACCGCTAACAGTTGTTGTCATCTTACCAAGTGGTACGTTAGGATCTGCAACCCACTGAGTATTTTGAACTGTTACGCCAGTGATTTCTGTTTCGTATTTAACACTATGAGACTTGTCGTCCTCTTCCTTACCATAGATGTTAAAGTATGCCTTGCTTCCGTCGCAATAGCCTTCGATATATATAGGATAGTTCTTGTTATTCTTAATCTGGAAGTCCTTACCGCCGGATTCAGCAATAGCTGCATCCTGTGATGGTGGAACATAAGTAACAATCATGGAATGACATGAACGTGTAACTATTCCTAGCTCTGCTTCTCTGCATGCTCCGTAAAGAGTTGTAGATACCTGGCAGATACCACCGCCGTATGTTTCAACTGTAGTCCCGTTTTCGTAAGAGCCTGCAAGCATATATCCGTTTTCTGCTGAGAATGGAGTGATTGTATTTAATACTGAAAACTCATCTCCAGGATAAAGGATAGTTCCGTTAATGAAACCAACGCCATTTGCTACGTTATTTTTTCTGGCTGCAGATGATGAGCTATAGTCTGTGTTAAAGCTTCCTAATAAATCCTTTATTTCAGCAAGCTCTTCCTTGCTTCCTCTAGGTTCCTTAACAACTGTTGCAAGCTCGATAGATGCATTTTCTTTGTTCCACTGATTTTCGATGTAATCTGCAATAATAGCAACTGATTCATCTATCTGAACTACAACGCCTGCTGTTCCTTCGTGGAATACGAATTCGCCATTTTCTCTGGTGAGATAATCATCACTGGCTTCATCGTTAACCTTTGAAGATGCTGATGATAAATATGTTGTAAGGGCATTTCTGTCTACACCAAGTGTAAGTGTAAAGTTCTTGCCTCTTCCTTCTTCTAAGTCCTTGTTGGCCTTGAAACGCTCTGCCATGTTGCCGTAGCTTCCGTATGTAGCTGCCTTTGAAACAACATCGCTGTTCTTAGCGCCGATGCAAATATCTTTTCCTGTGGCATCGATTTCCTGGCCGTTTGCTGATAATGTGAATTTAACATTGTCATATTGTGCGAAATAATCGCTAACTACTGATTTGGCTTCAGCAACAGTCATTCCTCCAACAGAAGTACCTGCAATAGATACTCCATCAGGAATAACTCTTGTGTCATCATCTGAAACTGTTTCTGCTTCTTCGTTTGCTAGTTCTTCGTTAGAAACTGCTGTTTCCTCTGATACCTCTTCAGCGTATGCTGTAGCTGGTGCAAAAATGCCAGCTGTAAATGTTAATGATAAAATTAATGAAAGAAATTGTTTTTTCATAGTATAACCTCATCCGCCCTTTTAAAGCCCTCTTTTAAAGTCTGAAGGCAAATTATTGACATGCTTAATCTATTAAAATAAACTTAAATTAGAGCTGCAGCAAATGTAGTGAAAACCATGCATATTACAACAACTACCAAGATAAATCCAGCTATAAGCTGATGTTTTTTACTTCTTTTCATAAATATACCTCACATAATAAAGGAGAAACCCATGGGCTTTCCAATTTTACCATTTTTCTTATTATTCCTTATTTGGCTAACATTCAGAATAAAAAGCTTAGATGCTAAGCAGCAAAAGCGTGAAGATGAATTCTGGGCTAAAGAAAAAGCCGCTAATGTTACCCCTGCAAAGGATATATCTAACCTAAGATATATTACCATTCCAATAGAGAAATTTCCATTAAATTTTAGTAATGATGAAAAAGTTATTGAAATCGAAAAAGAATTAGAAGAATTGTCTACCCACAGGCTTTTAAATCTTTCTGGGGTTTCAAACACTGATTTGAAACTCACCTATGGTGTTCCTAATTTTGAAACAATGAGCCAGATTGGGGAAGATTTTGATAGAGTATGCGTTCTTTTAAACGCTTACGCAAAAGTTCTTCTTGAAGCAGGACGAGATGATGATGTAGTTAATGTGTTAGAATTTGCTGTAGGCGCCGGCACTGACATCAGCGAATCCTACATCATGCTTGCCGACCAATATAAAAAACGCTCACAGACAGAAAAGCTAAGCTTCCTTCGTGAGCGCATTTCAAACAGTAACCTACTGTTAAAAAATTCTATTTTAAATAATATCAACGACTCTGCTGAGGAGAATTTCGATACCTGCAGCCCAGAGCAATAATGCACCTGCTACATAAGCAATGGTCTTCTTTTCGAAGCCAAAGTGCATGCCTGTATATAAACCGCCTAATACAACAAGTACTGATATCGCAAGGAAAAGTGCAATTATCTGCCAAACTGTACTTCCAACAAGTCCGCAGGCACAGCCGGCTGCAGCTGTATAAAAGCTAGAAACAATAACGATTCTAATATAATCAAATACGATTAACGCTTCTCTACGTCTTTCCTGAATAAATTCGCTCTTTAACGCCTTTAATATAAGTCTAATTCCAAGAAGCGCAAGAACAATAACAGCCAGTACCTCACCTTGCTTAACAGGGTTATCAATATATCCATTAACTGCTAACAATCTGCAGATTACATATCCGCCAAAATAGAAAACCAATTCTGATGCTGCAACAACTGCACTGGCAACCAGTATCGTTCTCTTTTTAAGCTTCGCAATCATTGCCCCCTGTATTTCCATAGCTGCAAAAACATCTAATAATATACCCGCTATAATTAGCAGGTTTTCCAACCAAGTCATACTTATATTTACTCCATTCTTTTACACTTTGCTTAATAATAATAGCTCAATACCTATCTGCTTGAAATATTCAAATGTGAAGCCATGTTTCATACAAAGCTACAATATTTTAGATTTGTATTATTGCTTTTCATTAGTGACAACTTCAATGATAGGACTTCTGAAGATTTTGATGTAAACATCTGCCAGTTCTTCAACAGGCACATTCATGCCTCGCTTAATCCACTGAATAGTTACCCAGCTTATGGAATGTGCTAAAAAGTCCGCTACAAGCTCTTTCTTAAGCCATTTATAATCAGCCATTGCAGCAAGTCTTTCAACATCGATGTATTTTAGTACTGCTTTAGCAACGCATCTGTTGTAAATTTCGTTAAAGGAGTTCTGCCCCTCAAGGGCTGCCGCTCTCTTGTAAAACTCCTTCTCACGCTCCATGGTTGTAAGAATAAATGTAACTCCCTCCTTCAACATTCCGTTTGAAAGAAGTGGGTCAACTGGTGCAAACAATTCATTTACCGTAATCCATTCTAGTAACTCGTATTTATCTTGGAAATGATTATAAAATGTAGGTCTAATCACTCCCGCTTTATCTGTTATTTCTTTTATTGTAATCTTATCAATCGGCTTAACTGTGGCCAGCTCCTTTAAGCTTTCCGCCAGTACAATGTCGATTGCATTCTGTGATTGATTATTCATAATCCTCCTCAAGAATCTTCAAATTCAGCTGTAACGTAAAATCCCTTGGGGGTCTCCTTAACATCTATAACCTTAGCCTCGGTCTTACCGTTTACAGTTTTGAGTCTTTCTAGTGTTGTATAATTTGCGGACATAGCATAGGATTTTCCTAATACATAATAGTAAGAATTAGAAAGTGCATATTCTGTAACTGGAAGCACCTCTCCTACTTCAAGGAGGCCAGTGCGTTCCATTTTAAATTCCATCTGTCTCATTTTAAATATCTTCCTCGCGGGTAATAGTTCCATCAACTACAGAGCCTGTAGCTTTTCTAACAGAATGGACAATTCCAAAATCTGTAATACCATCCCAAATAAGCATGATACCTATTATTCTTGTAGCAAGACTAACTACCTGAAATGCTGCACCAATGCAGATAATTCCAAAGAGTATATTAACAGCCGCAAGTACAAAGCTAATCCAAAAATTAGAAGCCTTAGCTCTGGTAGCCTCAACCGCCATTCCTAAGTCCTGTACACCATGGATTACAAGAATTACGCCGATTGCAATTGGAATAATGCTTATTATCTTACCTGAGTCGTTAAACAGCCAAATTCCTACGATAAGTATCATCATACCAACAGCTATTCCAAGGGCATTATCTACGCCATGCTCAATAAGCTGATTTACAATAACAAATATTCCTGAAAGAATAATGATAACTGCTATCACCTTGCTTATAGTAGCCAAGCTTTCAACAGGAAATACTAAAAGCAAAATCCCAATGACCATAGTAAAAATTGCAGGTATTGTGATGTTAAGTCTAAACTCTTTAATCTTATCTTTCATGACTTATTTCTCCTTTTTGCTACCCCAGAATCCAATAGCAACTGTACCAGGGCCAGTATGTGCGCCAATAGTAGGACCAATATCGAAAATACGAACCTTTTCCTTCATGTTAGGGAAAGCTTCTTCTAACATATCTGCTACTTCCTTCGCATCCTCGTAGCAAACAGAGTGAGTTATGAACATGTTCTGGTCATAATCTGCACCATTTTCAACACGTTCCTTGATAGCTGCAAGACAAGCCTTCTTAACCATCTTCTTACCACGGCATTTCTGTCTAGGAATAAGCTTTCCTTCGTCATTAATGTTAAGAAGTGGGCAGATGTTAAGAGCTGTACCAAACCAGCCGGAAACCTTTGAAATTCTTCCACCTCTGATAAAGAAGGTAAGGTCTGTTGTAAAGAACCATGTGTTTTGATTCTGGATATGTTCATTAGTCCAGTTTACAAGCTCATCAAAGCTCATTCCTTCATCACGAAGTGTTGCAAGCTTATCCATTAAAAGAGCGTAGCCTGCTGATGCTGTTAAGCTATCAATAACAACTATCTTTCTGTCAGGAAACTCCTCTGAAAGCTCTTCTGCCGCGATGCGTGCCGAATTAATAACACCCGAAATACCACTTGATAATGTTAAATGAAGAACATCTAATCCTTTTTCAAGGAAGCCTCTAAAGTAAGCTGAAAATTCCTCTGCATTAACCTGTGATGTTCTTGTCATGGCACCATCTACCATTCTCTGGTAGAAATCCTTAGCCGAGATAGATTTAAACAAATCATCTGTATATGCCACATCATCTAAATAATAATGAAAGCAAATGTGTTCAAGATTTTTTTCTTTTAAATATTCCTCTGTAGTGTCTACAGTAGAACAACAACTGATAACATATTCTCCCATAATATTACCTATTCTTTCTATATACTATAACCTGTTTGAGTATACCCCAAACACCTATTTCAATGCAACCTTTACCCCAATACTTCGTATAGAACAAATAAGCCGGTGAATTTCTTCACCAGCTTATCGTGATATATTATATGGAAGGATTTATGAAAAAGAAATTTACTTGTTTAAGCGGATACTTACAACTGAGCACTTAGGAAGTGTAACCTTGATGCCTTCAGCTGTCTTTGAGTAATCCTTAAATTCCTGTTCTTTAACAACCTCTGGGTTCTCGAATGTGTTGTGTGCGGCCATTGAGCCTGTAACATAAACAGCTTCGCAAACATTATATGAACCGCCGTCCTTTGTAAGCTGAATTTCTACATCCTCTGTAGCCTCAAGAGAGTTGTTTGTAAGTGTAATTGTGATAACACCGTTCTCATCCTCAGATACTGATTCAAATACCTTTGGAAGCTCGTTCTTACCACTTCCTACTGTTCCATTTTCAAGTAAGTCACTGCCAAGGAGAGTAGCACCCTGGTGGTGACGGAACATCTTGAATACATAGTAAGTAGGTGTCTTAATCATCTTCTCACCATCTGTAAGCATTACAGACTGGAGAACGTTGATCATCTGTGCAATACATGCCATCTTTACTCTGTCAGCATGCTTATTGAAAATGTTAAGGTTCATACCAGCTACAAGTGCATCACGCATTGTGTTCTGCTGATATAAGAATCCTGGGTTTGTGCCTGGCTCTACATCTGTCCAGATTCCCCACTCATCAATCATGAGGCCAATCTTCTTTTCTGGGTCATACTGATCCATGATTGCACCGTGCTTGTTGATAAGCTCTTCCATGAAGTAGCTACGCTTAAGTGTCTGGTAGAATACTTCCTCTGTGAAATCTGTAGCACTTCCCTTGATATTCCAATCGTCCTCTGTCTCAGGAAGTGTATAGTAATGAAGTGAAAGACCATCCATAAAGCCGTGGAACTGTGCAGGAGTGTGGTCGAAGCAAGTATCAAGCACTTCCTTAGTCCAGTGATAATCATCTACGTTAGCACCACAAGCAATTTTTGCGATAGGCTTGTTTCCATTGTAGTTTCTTACATAAGTCTGATAACGTCTGTACTCATCTGCATAGTGCTGAGGACGCATGTTTCCGCCGCAGCCCCAGTTTTCATTACCAACACCAATATAATCTACTACCCATGGCTCCTCGTGACCGTTCTTCTTACGAAGATCAGCCATTGGAGAAACACCATTGAATGTCATGTACTCTACCCATTCGCTCATTTCGCGAACAGTACCAGAGCCTAAATTCGCATTTACGTATGTCTTACATCCAAGCTGTCTACAAAGCTCGAAGAACTCATGTGTACCAAAGCTGTTATCTTCTACAACACCACCCCAGTGTGTGTTAATCATTTTCTTACGATTTTCCTTTGGACCAATTCCGTCCATCCAGTGATACTCATCTGCGAAGCATCCACCTGGCCAGCGAAGAACTGGTACCTTCATCTCTTTAAGAGCTTCTACTACATCTGTACGCATACCATTTACATTAGGGATGTCGCTGTTTTCGCCAACATAAAGTCCTTCGTAGATGCAGCGTCCTAAGTGCTCAGAAAAATGTCCATAGATTTCTGGAGCAATTGTGCTCTTCTTGTTTTCATTGTTGATTACTAATTTTGCCATATTCTCTCCTTTAGTCCGCCATTTAATCAGCCAGTGTGTGAATTAGTTTTTAACCCTTAACCGCACCTGCTGTCATACCGTCGATGATGTACTTCTGGAAAATGAGGAAGATTATAAAGATTGGTAAAATTCCGAACATTGAACCTGCGATAAGTACATCGTAGTTGTTGCCGTATGGTGTTAAAAGTGTATTAAGTCCAATTGGAAGAGTAAACTTCTCTGCTCCCTTAAGTACAAGAAGTGGCCAAAGAATAGCGTTCCATGCACCCATTGCACTAAGAATACCCATTGAAGCAAAGGCTGGCTTTGCAAGTGGAAGGATGATTCTTACAGAGATACCGTATTCGCTACATCCATCGATACGTGCTGCATCAAGCAAGTCCTTTGGAAGTCCTGAAAGGTACTGTCTAAAGAAGAAAATTGTTGATGCGGAGCAAAGTCCGATAATGATAACACCTACATAAGTATCAATAAGCTTAAGTGCGATGATTTCCTTATATAATGGAAGCATAAGGATTTCAAAAGGTACCATCATTGTTGCAAGTACGATTGTAAAGAGTGCATTCTTGAATCTGAACTCATACATTGTTAATCCATAAGCAACAAAATAGCAAATAATAAGTGTAAGTGCTACCGAAATAATGGTAATTAATAACGAATTCTTGTACCACATGAAATACTTAATACTGTCGGCATTTCCACTGAATAAGTATTTATAGTTGTTAAGATTCATTGTAGTTACATTCAAATCTACAGAAAGTCCTCTACGAATAAGTTCTGTACCAGGTCTGAATGATGCAAGTAAACCTGCGAAAACAGGAAATATAATAATGAAACAAAGGATAACGAAAAATCCTGTTCCAAGTACTGTGCCTACTACTCTTTTAGGAGAGCTAGCCATAGTCTTTTGCTTTGCCATATTAATCCTCTCCCTTCTTGAATGTACCGTTCATGATAAGCTGTGCAAAGTTGATAATAAGAGCTACTACAAGAAGTACTACACCTACTGCACATGCGTATCCCATATCGTTCTTTTCAATACCACGCTTGTATAAGTAACCTACAATTGTAAGACCGATGTTGTTTGGTGATGAATTTCCTGCCCATAACATGTATGACTCAAGGAACATTGCAAGACCAGCGTATACTGAAATTGTAAGAACATAAACTGTTGTAGGCTTAAGAAGTGGAAGTGTTACATACTTGAACTTCTGCCATCCTGTTGCACCGTCAATATCGGCAGCTTCATATAATGAAGTATCGATTGATTTAAGACCTGAAAGGAAATAGAGCATATTTACACCTGTCCATCTCCAGCAGGCTACGATTAAGAGGGCGAGCATACCTGACCAACCCATTTTTAACCATTTATATGTTCCAAGGCCTAAAGCCGCTGTAATCATGTTCATCTGACCTGTTGTATATTCTGTAAACATCAGGCGGAATAATGTACCAGAAATAACTACTGATGTTAAAGCTGGCATGTAAAGAATTGCCTTCCATACGCCCTTAGCTTTTACTAAATTGCTATCAAGAAGAACAGCAAAAAGCATTGGGAATGGAATAAGAAGGACTAATGTAAAGAACATGTATTTAACGCTGTTCCATACCGCAATATGGAATACATTATCCTTAAGAAGCTTTGCATAGTTAGCAAAACCAATCCACTCAGATTTAATTGCTCCAATATCCTGGAAACTCATTGTGAAAGCTGTGATAAGTGGGTAAACCCAGAAAATGAAAAAGCTTAAAATAAAAGGTAAAACAAATACATATGGTGCCACCTTTTGAGAGTATAAAAAGTTCTTGATTTTCATAATGCACCTTTCTCCATTTTTAAAAATAGGGCTGCCTGCCGAAGCAGGCACCCCTTAATATTACTGCTCCATGTCTATAGCGTCTTGTGCCTCCTGAAGGGCATCATCGATTGAGTAGTCTGGATCTTCAAGCACTTCATTAAGTGTTGTTGTGCAGAGATACTCGTTGATTGTTGGGCTGATAGATACAACTGAAATCTTACCAATGTTGTCCATTCCGATATCGCTTAATACATCGTATGGATAGTTGATGAAGAACTGGTTGTACTGGTTGTTATCATCATGTGCGAATGCTTCATCACCCCAAAGAGCTGTGTTACATACATCAAATCCAAGTGTATCCCAGATATGCTGCTCACCAGCTTCTGACATCTTAGCCCAGCATGTGAACTCTGCTGCAAGCTCCTTGTTAGCAGACTGCTGTGTTACAACTGTACCTGTACCACCTACACCGACTGAACACTTTTGTCCCTCTTTGAATACAGGACACTTAGCGATATACCAGTTACCCTTTTCATCAGGCATGTAGTTTGTGAAACGTGACATATACCACATTGCCTTAGGGAATGAAACGATGTTTCTATCCATAATATTCTGGAAACCAGCTTCAAGGTCAACGTGACCATCTGGAGAAACCTCAGCAAATCCTGACTTTAACCATGACTGCTGCATTGAAAGCATTTCCTTAACTGAATCAAGCTGAACGTTTGCTGGACCTTCGAAACCGCCTGTCCAGTCATCACCGTACTCAGCCATTGCAATCCAGAGCCAATCAACTCCGCCTGTATCAACTGATGTAAAGTACTTTGTATCATCTCCTAAAGCTGTAAGGTATTCATTACCAAGTGCTTCGTAATCTTTCCATGTCTTAACTGCATCAATCTTTGCAATTACTTCATCCTGGCT
>JAEEGI010013033.1_pt1 | contig 17673 bp, 16 predicted proteins | sample 8958751 | NCBI WGS metagenome assembly JAEEGI01 (sample SAMN16246545, study PRJNA631951) | gut metagenome | biome: gut microbiome; feature: rumen; material: KS-attached | host: Bos | place: Iran: Karaj | collected 2018-10 | reverse complement strand
CCTCCGCCCCGCCTGCGTCCGAGGCCCCCGCGCCGCCCCCCGCGACGACTGAGCCGGTGCGCTTTGCCGCGGGGGAGGTGCCGGGCGACACGGAGGAGCTGAGCCTGATCCTGGAGCCGGGGGAGACGGCGCTGCTGGATCGCCTGCCCGCGCTGCGGCGTCTGGACGCCAGCGGAAGCGAATGCGGCGAGGAGCTCTGCGCCTGGGGGCTTCTGCATCCCCAGGTGGAGCTGCGCTATACCGTGGAGCTGCCGGGCCTCGGCGCTGTGGACAACACGACGGAGAGCCTGGATCTGCGCGGCTTGACGCCGGAACAGGCTCTGGCCGCCGCCCAGGCGCTTTCCCTTCTCCCCGACCTGCGGGAGCTGCGCCTGCCCTCCGCGGAAGAGGGGCTTTGTCTGGAGGACGCGCTGACCGTCGCCCGCGCCGCCCCCGCGGCCGTGGTCTCCTACCCGGTGACGCTCTATGGGCAGAGCTTTGACCTGTCCGACACGGAGCTGGTGCTCTTCCACGTCCCGGTGGACGACCAGGGCGAGGCCGTGCGGCAGGTGCTGCCCTGTATGCGCGCCTGCACCTGGCTGGACATGGACAGCTGCGGCGTAAACAATGAGAACATGGCCGTCATCCGGGACGAAAACCCGGAGGTGGAGGTCATCTGGCGGGTCTGGTTCGGCACCAGCTACTCGGTGCGCACCAACGTCACCAAGATCCTGGCCTCCATGCCCTCCCAGGGCGGCCGAGTCGACGACAACAACTGCCGCGCCCTGCAGTACTGCACCAAGGTGCGCTATCTGGATCTGGGGCACAATGTGACGCTCTCGGACTTCAGCTTCATCCGCTCCATGCCGGAGCTGGAGGTGGCCGTCATTTCCATGGCGGCGGTGGAGGATCTGTCCCCCTTCGCCTCCTGCCCCCATCTGCGCTACCTGGAGATGGGCAACACCAAGGTCTGCGATCTGAGCCCTCTGGCCGCCTGCACGGAGCTGAGCCACCTGAACATCGGCACCAACATCGGCATCACCGACATCAGCCCCCTGTACGACCTGGAGCTGAAGCGGCTGTGGATCGGCAGCTACACGCCCGTGCCCGCGGAGCAGGTGGAGCGGATGCAGACCCTGCACCCGCGCTGCGTCATCAACACCAAGGTGCCCTCTGGCCTGGAGCGGGACGAGGACGGCAACGGCAACGAGGGCTATACCATCGGCTGGAAGCAGTATCAGACAGGCCTGCCGGACTGGATGAGCGCGCGGCCCATCGGCTGGTACAAGGTGGTCTTCAAATGCTTCCGCTACGACCAGGGGGAACGGGCCTACGCTTTCTGCTGGAACGACCCCAAGTACTGGGGAAAGGATCCCTACGTCAAGCCGGTGAACGTCGCCGTGCTGGACACCTCCTTCTTGATGGAGGACTGGGAGGATCCCGGCTCCACCGTACCGGACGAGCTGGAGGATCCCCCGGGCGAGACCCTGTATGAATACGAACACTGACAAGCTGAAACGATACGGAGGCACGTCATGGATAAAATGAAGCTGATAGCCGGACTGCTCTGCCTGGCGCTGATCCTGGGCGCCCTTGCGGGCTGCACCCCGGTTCCGAAGGACGCCTACGCCACCGAAGCGCCCCAGGTCGACGGGGAAACGCCCTCCGCCGGGGAGGCGGGCGGCAATGACGCCCCCGCGCCCCAAGGACAGTCTGCCGACCCCGCGCCTACCCCCACGCCCGCGCCGGCGCGCATCCACCTGAGCGCCGGGGACTTCGACAACAACCAGGAGACCCTGCGCGCCGTGATCACGGCGGCGGATCTGCCGCTGCTGGAGGGCTTCTATCAGCTCAAGACCGCCGACTTTTCCGGCAGCGACTGCCAGGAGGAGCTGGTGGCCTGGGCGCTGGCGCATCCGCAGGTCTCGGTGCGCTGTGAGGCGCGTCTGCCGGACGGCACGCTGCTTCCCGCCGACACCCGGGAGCTGGATCTGACCGGCACCGCCGACCTGTCCGCCTATCAATGCCTGGTGCTGCTGCCGGAGCTGACGAAGGTTGAGCTGGGCTCCTGCGGCGACGCGGCCTCCAGCCCCATGAACTGGGGGAGCCTGGCCGCGCTGGAGGGGGCCTGCCCCCAGGCGGAATTCCGCTATTCCTTCACCCTCTACGGCAAGCGCTTTGACCTACAGAGCACGGAGATGGATCTCAACCACATCACCATGAACGACGAGGGCGCGCTGGTCAAGCAGGTGGCGCTGTGCATGCCCCGGCTCAGCTATCTGGACATGGACTTCTGCGAGGTCTCCGACGAGGCCATGGCAGACATCCGGGATTCTCTGCCTCAGGCGGAGGTGGTCTGGCGCATCTGGTTCGGAAACGGCCGTACCGGCTACTCCGTGCGCACCAACGTCACCCGGATCCTGGCCTCCAACCCGGATCGGGCGGGCAACCTGGATCCGGAGCACTGCAAGTCCCTGAAATACTGCACCAAGGTGGTTTACCTGGATCTGGGCCACAACGACAAGATGACCGATATCTCCTTCGTAAGCTATATGCCCGATCTGGAGGTGGCCATCCTGGGCATGGGCGGCTTCAGCGACATCAGCGCCCTGGCGGACTGCCCCAAGCTGGAGTATCTGGAGCTGCAGACCGCGGGCGTCACGGATCTGCGCCCGCTGTCCGGCCTGAAGAACCTGCGCCATCTGAATCTCTGCTACAGCTTCAGCCTGACGGACATCACCCCGCTCTATGAGCTGACGGAGCTGGAGCGGCTGTGGCTGGGCATGTTCGATCCCATCCCGCCCGAGCAGATCGAGGAGATGCAGCGCCGGGCCCCCAACTGCGTCATCAACACCACCACCGAGGATCCCACCGGCGGCGGCTGGCGCTACACCGGCACCGACAACGGCGGCCACGGCGTCCTGCATCCGCGCTACCAGGAGCTCTGGGATCAGTTCAACTACGGCGCGGCCCCCCGCTGTTATTCTTACTATAACAACGACCCCCTGTACTATCCCCATAACTGAGCATACCGCCGCCCCTACCGCCGCATTCGGCAGTCGGGGCGGCGTTTGTGGGCAACGGGCAAATATCACGAGAGCGGCGGGACGAAGCCGGAAATTTTTGTGCAAGGAATAGGCTTGCGCGCAAAGCGCGGAAAAGCGTATAATAGCTGCGAAAATACAAAAACTGGGAGGAAACCGTTATGGCAAACAAGCGTCGTCCCGAGACCATGGAGCGCATCACCACGCCCGAACTGGCCCGGGCCTTTATCGACGAACAGCTGGCCGCTCTGCGGGAGCAGATCGGGGACAAAAAGGTTCTGCTGGCCCTCTCCGGCGGGGTGGACTCCTCCGTGGTGGCCGCGCTGCTCATCAAGGCCGTGGGCAGGCAGCTCACCTGCGTGCATGTGAATCACGGCCTGCTGCGCAAGGGCGAGCCCGAGCAGGTGATCCGGGTCTTCCGGGACGAGCTGGACGCGAATCTCATCTATGTGGACGCGGTGGATCGCTTCCTGGACAAGCTGGCCGGGGTCTCCGAGCCGGAGCAGAAGCGGAAGATCATCGGCGCGGAGTTCATCCGGGTCTTCGAGGAAGAGGCCCGCAAGCTGGACGGCATCGAATTCCTGGCCCAGGGCACCATCTACCCCGACATTCTGGAGAGCGGCCCGGTGAAGGCCCACCACAACGTGGGCGGCCTGCCGGAGGATCTGCGCTTCGAGCTGGTGGAGCCCCTGAAGTTCCTGTACAAGGACGAGGTGCGCGTGGTTGGCCACGAGCTGGGCCTGCCGGACAACATGGTGTACCGTCAGCCCTTCCCCGGCCCCGGCCTGGGCGTGCGCTGCGTGGGCGCCATCACCCGGGATCGGCTGGAGGCCGTGCGGGAGTCCGACGCCATCCTGCGCGAGGAGTTTGCGAAGAACGGCCTGGCCGGCAAGGTCTGGCAGTACTTCACCATCGTTCCCGATTTCAAGTCCACCGGCATCCGGGACGGGCTGCGCAGCTACGACTGGCCCGTGATCATCCGCGCCGTCAACACCCGGGACGCCGTCACCGCCACGGTGGAGGACGTGCCCTTCGCCCTGCTGCAGCACATCACCGCGCGCATCACTGCCGAGGTCAAGGGCGTCAACCGCGTCCTCTACGACCTGACCCCCAAGCCCACCGGCACCATCGAATGGGAATAATTGCAGAACCGTCTAGAAGGCGCATAAACACTAGGCTTTTTCGGTTTGGCAACGCCTCGTGACAACGTTTTGACAACACTTTAAGCATTACACATAAAGTAAAGAGCTAACTGATTTTTGTTGGATCAGTTAGCTCTTTTTTATTTTGGCGGAGCGGGGAGGATTTGAACCTCTTCACGGCACTTGTAATTGCTTTCCTTTTCACTCCTACGGTTTCCACAGTATTGACTAGGCCGCTCCGTGCGCGCCGCTTACCACCATGTCTTTACGATTTACCATTGATGTACCTCCTTCAAGCGTATAAAACCAAGATGCCATTGAAAATGAAAGAGACACTATATCAACTGGGATTCCGATATACAGAGCTACAAGTACAGCAATAACCAACGAAAACTATTTAGTCCTCATCTCTTTTAAGAGCTTCTACGAGGACATCGCTTAGCTCCTGGGACGGCACTTTTACCCAAATACGAGAGCTGTCGTATTTCGGATAGTTATAGCGCCACTTGTCATATTCTTCCTTGGTGATCTCCCCGGCGCGGTATTTTTCCGCGACAGGAGCCCAGCCATAGACCATTTCCGAGATACGCGCGGCTTCTCTTCCCCTGCGTGGATCGATACGGAAAACAACTTCTCCGTCTCTGTCCTCAATGGTCAGTCCATAGCGATCCTCCAAAGCAAACAGCGTATGCATCAAGCCAAGGTAGCTGTCAATATCGGGAATATCCAGCGCAAGCGGAGAAACCTCCAGGGCACTAGCAAGGGCTTTGGTCAGATCCTCCTTGGGCGTGCGTGTCCCGGCTTCATATTGCGCCATACGAATATCCGCGGTCTTTTCAGGAAAGCCAACCAGCGTCCCCAGATACTTCTGTGTCATGCCCCGCAGATTGCGTATAAAGCGGATTCGTTCACCGATGGCCATAACAATTCCTCCTGTACATATCCTTGCGTTGATTATAGCAGATGTGCTTAATGTCGTCAAGGATAACTTAAGCAAAATTATTTAATTATTTTCTCAGAAGCCCTTGACATAAACAAATTCCGTTAGTATAATAGCGTTCGAAGACTAAACAAATATGTTTATCTTTATTATTGAATGACCGTCTGTATGGGATACTTCGCCACGACCTCTTGGTATGCTGCTAGGCAAGAGCGAGCGAGAAAACGCCGCCGACAACAAGGGGGCAGGAACGGCATACGGATAGAGCGGCAGCGCAGGATTCCCGGCATTCCAGTAATAAAATAACTGCTCTCACTTTTTTTGCAGGAGGAGGTGAAATCATGTCAAGTAATACATTTATGAAAGTCGATGAAGTAGCGGAAACACTTGGAATATCCAAGTCCTATGCCTACAAGATCGTCCAGAAACTCAATGCAGAGCTGAAAGAGAAGGGGTATTTAACCATTTCCGGGCGGGTCAACAAACAGTACTTTATGGAAAAGACCTGCTACGGAACAAGTGACAGCAAGGAAAGGAAGTGATGTGAATGGCTGTCTACAAAGAAGAAAAAACAAACACATGGAAGGTTTACTACCGCTATACCGATTGGAAGGGTGAGCGGAAGCAGACAACAAAGCGCGGGTTTGCCACAAAAAGAGAGGCACTGGCGTGGGAACGAGAGCAGCTTAACAAAACCCGGGCCGATCTGGATATGACCTTTGCGAGCTTTGTGGAGACCTACACGGCGGACATGAAAAGCCGGATCAAAGAGAACACCTGGCATACCAAGGATCATATTCTCCGGACAAAAATTCTCCCGTATTTCGGGAAAAGGAAGATTTGTGAAATCAAGCCAAAGGACATCATTGCCTGGCAGAACGAGATGCTTAAAGGCAAGGACAAAACCGGAAAGCCATATTCTCCCGTATATCTCAAAACACTGCACAATCAGCTCAGTGCCGTTTTTAATCATGCAGTGAAGTACTACGGACTGCATGAAAACCCGGCTGCAAAAGTCGGAAACATGGGAAAAGCACGGAGCCGGGAAATGCTGTTCTGGACCCAGGAAGAGTATCAAAAGTTTTCTGATGCGATCATGGACAAGCCGGTTTCCTTTTATGCCTTTGAGATGCTGTACTGGTGCGGAATCCGTGAGGGCGAGCTCCTGGCGCTCACTCCGGCGGACTTCAATTTTGACCGCAAAACCGTTTCTATCACGAAATCCTATCAGCGTATTGAAGGCAGGGATGTAATTACCGATCCCAAAACACCCAAGAGTATCCGCGACATTGTCATGCCGGATTTCCTCGTCGATGAGATGAAGGATTATCTGAAGCAGTTATATGGGATCGGAGAAAATGACAGGATTTTTGAGATTACCAAAAGCTATCTCCACCGGGAAATGACCCGTGGTGCAGATGCGGCAGGGATCAAGCGAATCCGGATTCACGATCTCCGGCACAGTCACATCTCTCTCCTGATCGACATGGGCTATTCCGCAGTTGCGATTGCAGACCGTGTTGGGCATGAAAGCATCAACATCACCTACAACTATGCGCACCTGTTCCCGTCGACGCAAACAGAAATGGCAAACAAACTTAACGATTTCAGAAAGGTGGATTTATAAAAATGTCAGCCAAAAACAGAGATGAACACAACCGTTTTAGAAATATCACCGTAGGGTTCCGAGTATCGCCCGAGGAAAATGAGCAGATCAACATCGCCGTGGCGCTCTCCGGCTTACCGAAGCAGGAATACTGCTATCGTCGGTGTCTCAACCGGGAAATCGTGGTACAGGGCAATCCCCGCGTGTACAAGGCGCTGCGGACTCAGCTTGCCGCCGTTCTCGATGAGCTGAAACGCATTGATGCCGCCGGGGAAATCCGAGATGAACTGCTGGACAACATTGAGCTGATCGCCCGGACCCTTGACGGCATGAAGGAGGAACGACGATGACAGAAGAAAAAGAAACGACTGTCCTCAACACATCTGTTGGCGCAGATGCAGGACAGCCGAATCAAAACCTTTGTGATGACAGTTTAGCAGATTCTCTCGAAGAATACAATAGATATTTTCGCCAGCTGAACGATCCCTCATACTTGCCGACTGTATCTATGAGAGAGCTGTATGAAACCGCGTATGAAAGCAAGCCGCCGCTGATCGACGGTCTGCTCTTTCCCGGAACCTATCTTCTGGTCGGCGCGCCGAAGCTGGGAAAGAGTTTCCTGGTCGCGCAGCTCGCCTACCATGTCAGTACCGGGACGCCGCTCTGGAATTACCCTGTGAGGCAAGGAACGGTTTTGTATCTGGCGCTGGAGGATGATAACCAGCGTCTGCAGAGCCGGCTGTATCAAATGTTCGATATGGAAATCGCGGATCAGCTCTATTTTGCTACACGAGCGCGACAACTTGGGAAAGGATTGGACGAGCAGCTGGAGCGTTTTGTCCGCGAGCACCCGGATACCAGGCTCATTATCATCGACACCTTGCAAAAGGTTCGTGAGATCGGCGGCGAGGCGTACAGCTATGCAAGCGACTACGATATCATTACCCGGCTGAAAAGCTTTGCCGATTGCCGCGGCCTGTGCCTGATCCTGGTGCATCACACACGCAAGCAAAAAGCAGACGATGTGTTCGATATGATCTCCGGCACAAATGGTTTGCTCGGTGCCGCGGATGGAGCATTTCTTCTACAGAAACCCAAGCGCACGGCAAACGAGGCCACGCTGGACATCTCCGGCAGAGACCAGCAGGATCAGAGGCTTCATCTGTTTCGGAATGAGGAAAAGCTGTGTTGGGAGTTGGAGCGATGTGAAACCGAATTGTGGAAGGCCCCACCGGAAGCACTCCTGGATGCTGTCGCCGGACTCGTAAACATTGAACGGCCTGAATGGACCGGGAGCCCGACAGAACTGGTCGAAGCGCTTGCAGTAGATATGAAAGCAAATGCGCTGACCATGAAGCTGAATGTCAACACAGGGCGCTTATATCGTGAGCGCGGTATCCGCTACTGGAACAGCAGGACGCACGATGGGCGAAAGATTGTTTTGCGGTATGAGCCGCAGAGCGCGTGACGATGTGTGACGGTCGTGACGATGATTTCGGCAGCGGGGGCGGTATCCAAAACACCGTCACCATCGACACGGATCGTCACAAGGAGCGGAGGAAAGGTCAAGGGGGCATACCTGCGGGTGGAGATTTCCGAAAGGAAATACAACCCGAACCCCTTGAGCTTTTCTCACGGAAAACACTCGCACAGCAGGAGGGGAAAGAGAATGCTTTCCCCTCCTGCCCAACGGCGAGTGACGCGGCTCTTTATGCTTGCAAAATGAAAGCATTGTCATGATGGCCATGCTTTCAAATTGCAAGCACGGATCGACGGCGCGGATGCATCGGCGATCCGGCGAAGGGGTGCAGGGGAAGCGGCAGCGTCCCCTCGCATCCCCCTCGGACAAACTCGAAGCCCAACAACGTGGGTTCGAGTTTGGGAGGAGGAGCAACGAAGCACAGTCGAGGAAAAGACCGGGGCGTTAAGCTCTGGGCTTTTCTGAGCCGTGCGCAGTTCGCTCCGACGAAGAGCCCACGGCACTTTGCAGCCCCATGGGATGAAAGTGTCATAGTGGGTTACACACTTTGAAAAAGTCGTGTAACCGTGTCCTGCTCCACCGTCGCAAGGAAAGGAAGTGAAAAACGTATGAATGATAAGAACTACAGTGTGGCCCGCGTTGAACAGCACACGAAGGCAAGCATTGGGAAATCCGAGCGCCATATCGAGCGCAAGAACGAGAGCTACGAAAACATGAATGTCGATCTGTCCCGGACACCAATGAATATCCACTACCAAAGCTGCGGCGATCTGACCTACAACGCCCATCTGGATAAGCTGGTAGAAGAAGGCAGCATTTCTCTTCGGGGCTTGAAGATGGATGCCAAGGTGTTCGATGAAATGATCTTTGATGTGAACACAGCCTATTTCGAGGAACGCGGCGGCTACGAATATGCCTGTCGGTTTTATGAAGAGGCGTTCCGCTTCGCCCAAAAGGAATATGGCCGGGAGAACATTGTCTCTGCTGTCATGCACGCTGACGAGCTGAACACAGCGCTGACAGAGCAGTTAGGGCATCCGGTCTACCACTACCACATGCACGTTGTCGCGCTGCCAGTGGTTGATAAAGAAGTCCTCTGGACAAAACGGTGCAAAGACCCGGCACTGGTGGGAACCGTCAAAGAGGTTATCCATCAGATCAGCCACTCCAAGAAATGGGCTTCACCGAAGATCACAGACGAGAACGGTCACACACAGATTATCAAATCCTACAGTCTGCTGCAAGACCGTTTTTTCGAGCATATGCGGGACGCCGGATTTGAGGACTTTGAGCGCGGAGAGCGCGGCAGCACAGTCCAGCACCTTTCGGTCACGGAGTTCAAGGTCAAAAAGGAGGCAGAACGGCTGGATAACCTGGAAACTACCGTTGCATTTATGGAGAACAGTATCAGTTTCCTCGAAGGGCAGACAGAGGAAGCCCAAGAGAAAGCCGACAAAGCGCAGGCGCGGGTGGACAAGCTTGTCCCCAAGATGGAACAGATTGAAGACCTGGCCCGCAAATACACCAACGATGCGGATCAGGTGCTTCCTCCGCCGGATGTGCTGGAATCCGCCAAGTCGTACCGGGAGAAGAAGGCAATGCCCTTGTACCGAAAGATCATCGGTGTACTGCGAAATCTGTTCGACAAGTATCTGACTCTGAAACATGATTATGAAGATCTGCAGCGCAAATACGAACGGGAGATCGACGGCGGAAATCAAATGAAAAAGACGATCAAGCGCTTGAATGAGGAAAAGGATAGCCAATCCGGGATTGTTGCCAAGTTCTACGCCCTGTGCCGCGGCTTCGGAGAAGAGTATATCGAATCCCAGGCAATGGGTATTCTGGAACGGGAGGCAATGGAACGACAGCAGAAAAAGCTCGCCCGCAAGCGGCATGACCGGGATGCAAGGTAAAGAACGGTCTTTTTTGACCTGCCATAGCGTGACTATCCAGAAGCAGCATGCCGCTGGCGTCGGAGTAGTCCGTGGCGTGGACGCCGGTGAGCCGGTAGTTGATATAGTCCTTGGGAAGCATGATTTTTTTGATCCGCGCAAAGTTTTCCGGCTCTTTCTTTTTCATCCAGAGGAGCTTCGGCGCGGTAAAGCCCGCGAAGGCGATGTTCGCCGTCATGGCGGAGAGACGCTCCTTGCCGATCACGGTATTGAGGTATTCGACCTCCTCGCCGGTGCGGCCGTCATTCCAGAGGATGGCGGGGCGGATGACCGCGTCGTTTTCGTCCAGCGCGACGAGACCGTGCATCTGCCCGCCGCAGCCGATGCCGCGGATCAAGGACTTGTCCGCATGCTCGGTCAGCTGCAGGATGCCGTGCTGCACCGCGCGCCACCAGTCGGCGGGGTCCTGCTCTGACCAGCCGGGCTTTGGAAAGCGCAGCGGGTATTCCTTCGTGACGGTTTTGAGGATCTCACCCTTTTCGTTGACCAACTGCAGCTTGACTGCCGAGGTGCCGAGGTCGATGCCGATATACAGGTTCATTTCTTCCCATCCTTTATAGGTCGAAGTAGCGTTGGGCATTCCGGAAGCAGATCCCCTCGACGATGGTTCTCAGCATATCGGGGTCGTTGGGATATTCGCCGTTTTCCACCCAGCCGCCGATCAGGTCACAGAGAATGCGGCGGAAGTATTCATGCCGGGCGTAACTGAGAAAGCTGCGGGAATCGGTGAGCATGCCCACAAAGGTACAGAACATGCCCTCATTGGCGAGGCTTGTCAACTGCTCTCGCATCCCGCTTTTGTGGTCGTTGAACCACCATGCGCTGCCGTGCTGGAGCTTGCCGAAGCAGCCGCCCTGGAAACAGGCCATGACGGTCTCGATCGCGGCATTGTCGTTGGGATTGAGCGAATATAGGATAGTCTTTGGCAGCTCGTCCGTCTCGTCCAGCGCGTTCAGGAACGCGGCCAGATCCTTGACGGAGAACGGATCCCCGATGGAGTCGATCCCCGCATCCGGGCCAAGGGCGCGGAATACACGTTGGGAATTGTCCCGGATCACGCCGAAGTGCAGCTGCATCACCACGCCGAGGCGATGATACTCCCTGCCCAGCGCAAGCAGCAGCGCGGTCTTAAACTGCTTCTGCTCCATCTCCGTGGGGATCTTGCCGGAGAGACGCTTTTGGAAGATCGCCTCAACCTCGGCATCTGTTGCGGGTACATAGGGCACAGCCTCCAGGCCGTGATCGGAGACCCGGCAGCCCAGAGAGACGAAGAACGAAAGCCGCTCCTTGAGCGTCTCCTCAAGCTGTGCAAAGCTTTGGATGTTCCCCAGGCGTTTCAAGTATTCCAGATAATCCGCCTTCTCAATGCCCAGCGCCTTGTCCGGGCGGTAGGAGGGCAGAACCTTCACGTCAAAGGACGGATCCCCGGCAAGCTTTTCGTGCCATTCCAGGCTGTCCGCCGGATCGTCGGTGGTACAGAGCGCTTTGACGTTTGATCCTGCGATCAGTTTGCGGGCGGACAGGCCCTTCAGCTTTTCATTGCAAAGCTGCCAAACCTCCTCCGCCGTCTCGCCGCTCAGGACGCCCTCATATCCGAAATAGTTTTTCAGTTCCAGATGGCTCCAATGGAACAGCGGGTTGCCGATGGCAAGGGAGATCGTCTCCGCCCACTTCTGAAACTTCTCCCGGTCGGGGGCATCGCCGGTAATGAACCGTTCATCCACGCCGACAGCGCGCATGAGCCGCCACTTGTAGTGGTCGCCGCCAAGCCACACCTGGGTGATATTTTCAAACCGCCGATCCTCGTAGATCTCCTGCGGGTTTAAGTGACAGTGGTAATCAATGATGGGCAGATCAGCGGCAAAGTCGTGATAGAGGTGCTTGGCCGTCTCGGTGGAGAGCAGGAAGTCCTTATCCATAAAAGACTTCATACACTTACCTCTTCACTCTTGCGCCCGCGCCGCCCATGATGGCCTCGACCTCGTTGAGAGACGCCATGGAGGTGTCGCCCGGCGTGGTCATAGCCAGCGCGCCGTGGGCCGCGCCGTAGTTGACGGCCTTCTCTGCGTCGCCCGTGGTCATCAGGCCGTAGACCAGACCGGAGGCAAAGGAGTCCCCGCCGCCCACGCGGTCCATGATCTCCAGGCCGTTAAACTCTTTGGACTGATAAATCTCCCCGTCCGCCCAGCAGATGGCCTTCCAATCGTTGACGGTGGCGGTCTTGACGGTGCGCAGCGTAGTTGCCACGACTTTGAAGTTGGGGTAAGTCTCGGCGGCCTTACCGATCATCTTCTTGTAGCCCTCGAGGTTCAACTCCTTGAGGTTTTCATCGTTGCCCTCGATTTCAAAGCCCAGGCAGGCGGTGAAGTCTTCCTCGTTTCCGATCATCACGTCCACATACTTTGCCACCTCGCGGTTGACCTCGCGCGCCTTCTCCAGCCCGCCGATGGCGCTCCACATGGAGGGGCGGTAGTTGAGGTCGTAGGAGATGACGGTGCCGTACTTTTTGGCGATCTTGCAAGCCTCGATCACGGTCTCGCAGCTCTGCTCGGAGAGGGCCGCGTAGATGCCGCCGGTGTGCAGCCAGCGCACACCCAGCTTGCCGAAGATGTACTCGAAGTCAAAATCCTCGGGCGTGGCCTGGGAGATGGCGGTGTTGGCCCGGTCGGAGCAGCCCACGGCGCCCCGGATGCCGAAGCCTCGCTCGGTGAAGTTGATGCCGTTGCGGCAGATGCGGCCGATACCGTCTGTCTTCTTCCAGTAGATCAGGTCGGTGCTGACGCCGCCCTGTTCGATGAAGTCCTTCATCAGCCTGCCGACTTCGTTGTCGGCAAAGGCGGTGATGACGGCGGTGTCCATGCCAAAGCACTTATGAAGGCCGCGGATGACGTTGTACTCGCCGCCGCCCTCCCAGGCGCGGAAGCTGCGGGCCGTGCGGATCCGCCCCTCGCCGGGGTCCAGACGCAGCATGATTTCCCCCAGGCTCACAGCATCAAAACGGCATTCTTCTCTCGGACGTAAATTCAGTTCCATGTTAAGCCCTCGCTTCCTTGACAATTTCTCTGGACTTTTTGCAGAGCTCCGTGATCTCGTCCCACTTTTGGTTGTCGATCAGATCGGCCGTGACCATATAGCTGCCGCCGCAGGCCGCGATGACCGGACTGGACAGGTACTCCTTCAGATTTTTCAGACTGATGCCGCCGGTGGGCATCACGTGGAACATGGGGAAAGGCGCGGAGAGTGCCTTGATCTTGGCAAGGCCCCCCGACTGCTCGGCGGGGAAAAATTTGATCACTTCCAGATTGTATTTGAGAGCCTGGTGATACTCGCTGGCGGTGGTGCAGCCGGGGAAAATGGGGATGCTCTTCTCCTGGGCATACTGGACCAACTCCGGGTCGAAGCCGGGCGTGACAATAAACTCGCCGCCCGCCGCGATGACAGCGTCGATCTGCTCGGTGCGCGTGACCGTTCCCGCGCCCACGATCATGTCGGGATTGGCTTCCTTCATAAGCTTGATGGCGATATCTGCCCCCGCAGCGCGGAAGGTGATCTCCGCCACCGGCACACCGCCCGCGCAGAGGGCCCTGCCGAGATCGGCAGCGTCTCGCTCCGGGTGGTTGAGCTTGATGACCGGCACCACGCCGATCTCAGAAATTTTCTGATTGAAAGCGTTCATTTTCTTCCTCCTTAAACGCCGCTGTAAGCGGAGAAACCGCCGTCGACGGGAATGGTCACACCGGTGATGAAGCCGGCAGCCTCGTTGTTGAGCAGGAACAGCAGCGCGCCGGAGAGCTCCTTGCTCTCGCCGAAGCGCCCCATGGGCGTGGCCGCCAGGATCTTGCCCGTGCGGGCCGTGGGAGTTCCGTCCTCGTTCCAGAGGAGCTTGGCGTTCTGGGCCGTGGAGAAGAAGCCCGGGGCGATCGCGTTGACGCGGATGCCCTGCCTGGAAAAGTGCACCGCCAGCCACTGGGTGAAGTTCGTCACGGCGGCCTTGGCCCCGGAATAGGCCGGGATCTTGGTCAGGGGGGTGAAGGCGTTCATGGAGCTGATGTTCAGGATGCAGCAGCCCTCGCGTCCCAGCATCTGCCGGGCGAAGGCCTGGGTGGGGATCAGGGTGCCGAGGAAGTTGAGGTTGAAAACGCTCTCCACGCCCTCCTCGTCCAGATCGAAGAAGCTCTTGGTGTCGCTGTCGATGTCACCGTCTTCATAGTATTCCTTGTCGGTGGTGGCCTTGGGATTGTTGCCGCCGGCGCCATTGATGAGGATATCGCAGGGGCCGAGATCTGCCAGCACCTGCTCCGCCACGGCATAGGTCTGCGCCTTGTCCAGTACGTTGCAGCCATAAGCGATGGCAACGCCGCCCGCGGCGTTGATCTCGTCGGCGTATTTCTGCGCCTTCTCCTGGGTGCGGTTCAGAAGGGCCACCTTGGCGCCCGCGCGGGCCAGAACCTTCGCAAATTCAGAGCAGAGCACGCCGCCCGCGCCCGTGACCACGGCCACCTTGCCGCTCAGATCGGTATTCAGTACGTTTTTCTCCATGTCAGTTTTTCTCCTTATCCATCATATCCCAGGCGCCCAGCATGTACATGATGCCGAGGGCGCGGTCATACAGTCCGTAACCGGGGCGCACATTGCCCGGCTTTTCATCCCAGAGGTGCCGCCCATGATCGGGGCGGATATAGCCCTCCCAACCGGCGTCGTGATAGGCACGCAAAATATCGAGGATGCCGGTCTCGCCGTCGCAGTCCCGATGGCTGGCCTCGGAGAAGTCGCCGTTCGGAAAGTGCTTGACGTTGCGGATATGCGCAAAGGCGATACGGTCGGCGTGTTTGCGGACGATCGCGGCCACGTCATTGGAAGAGTTGGCGTTGAGGCTGCCGGAGCAGAGCGTCAGGCAGTTGTACGGGTCGTCCACCATTTGCAGGAAGCGGTCTATACTTTCTGCGTCGATGAGCAGACGGGGCAGGCCGAAGATGTCCCAGGGGGGATCGTCCATGTGAACAGCCATTTTGATGCCGGTCTCATGGCACACGGGCATCAGTCTTTCGAGGAAGTACTTGAAATTGGCCCAAAGCTTTTCCTTGGTTACATCCTTGTACTTCTCAAACAGCTCGTCAAGCTTCGCCATGCGCTCCGGCTCCCAGCCGGGGAAGGTCATGTGATACTTCTCGGTGAAGCTCATCACATAATCGGCCATCTGCTTCGGGTCGTCCTGGATCATGTCCTTCTGGTAGTAGAGCGCCGTGGAGCCGTCGCCTACCGGATGGAACAGGTCCGATCGCGTCCAGTCGAAGATGGGCATGAAATTGTAGCAGATGACCTTCACGCCGAAGGGGGCGAGGTTGCGGATGGTCTGGATGTAGTTGTCGATGTAAGCGTCTCTTGAAGGCAGGCCGATTTTGATGTCGTCATGCACGTTCACGCTTTCGACTACGTCGCCGTTGAAGCCCGCGGCGGTGATCTGATCTATCACCTTTTTGATCTCTTCGGGCTGCCAGATCTCGCCGGGCATCTTATCGTGCAGCGCCCAGACGATGGTGCTCACCCCCGGTATCTGCCGGATATCCGACAGCTTGATTTTGTCATTCCCTTCGCCGTACCAGCGAAAGCCCATTTGCATCGGCATGGAATATCCTCCTTATTTCTGAAGACCGACATATTCTATATCACATTATAATTCGCAAAAAAGTCTCGTTTCCTTGTATGCTCTGAACGCCATACAAACCGCGGCCACAACGGAGAGTGCATCGGCGGCTGTGTGCGCGGCGGCGATCCCCGTCAGCCCCATCCATGCGTGGAGCAGATAAAGCAGCGGGATCAGCAAAAGCCCCTGCCGCAACACGGAAGCCAGCGTGGCCTGGAAGGCGTGACCCGTTGCCTGCAGGAAGTTGCTGCTGAGATAGTAGAATCCGAGGAGCGGACTGACCGCAATGAGCCAGATCATGAGGCTGCCGCCGAGTGCAAGGTTTGTCGGATCCTGTAAAAAAAGCTTTAGCAGCGCTCCGCGTCCGAAGAAGCAACCGACCGCAGAGAGCAGGCCGAAAGAAAAGCTCAGCAGCGCGGTCTTTCCCAGCGTTTCACGCAGCCGGTCACGGGCCTTCGCCCCGTAAGCGTAGGACAGCAGGGGCGACACACCCATACAGATCCCCATCTGCACCATGGTGATCACCATCACCGAACGCCCCGCGGCGGCCATAGCCGCGATCGCGCCGGAGCCGTAGCTATGCAGAAGCCGATTGGAAAAGGTGGAGGCCAAACCCGAGAGGATGCTGCTCGCACCGTTGGGAAGGCCTGTTGCCAGGACAGACGGGAGCCGGGGCAGCATGCCGCGCGCACAGGCTGGAGAGAGCCGAATGACCGCACATTTTCCGCGGATCGATCGGACGAGCAGCAGGGAAGCCGCCAAATTGCCGATCACCGTTGCCAGTGCCGCGCCGCTGACGCCCATATGAAGGACCAGGATGAACAAGGGATCCAATACCAGATTCGTCACCGTCCCGGCCATGTGGCTCATCATGCCGGGGATAATGACACCCTCGGCACGGACGGTGGACGCTGTTGAGACAGAAAACAGCATCAGCGGCGATCCGATCGCGAGGATACGCAGATAGCGGACGGAATAAGTCAGCAGATCTTCCGTCGCGCCGAGGATATGCAGGGCAGGGGTGGAGAAAAGCAAAAGAAGAGCGGCAAAAACGAGTCCGAAGCCAATTGCCGTCCAGACGCATAGGCTGGCCAACGACGAGGCCTTTTCCCGCTCCCCTGCGCCGAGGGCGCGCGCGATCAGCGTGCAGCCGCCCGCGCCGATGGTCGTCGCCACTGCATTGGCCACGCTGAAAACCGGACCGACCACCGCCACGGCTGCGACCTGAGTGTCGTCACCCAGCATGGCAATGAAAAACATGTCTGCCAGGTTGTAAACGACCATGACCAGAATGGTCAGAACAGAGGGAATCACCAGGCTCCAGATCGCCGTCCAGACCGGCTTGTCCCGATATAAAGTCTCGTTCTCCACCTCCTCACCCCCTTTTTTGCAAAAAGCGCCGATTTACTTCGTATAAGCTCCGAGGAAGGCAAGGCTCTCCTTGGGCGTGCGCATCTGTGTGGCGCGGTCGACGGCGATGAGGCCGAAGGTCATGGAAAAGCCCTTCTGCCACTCGAAATTGTCCATCAGGCTCCAGTACATATAGCCCTTGACGGGGATGCCATCCTTGACGCAGCTCTCCACACCGGCAAGCGCGCGGCGGATAAACTCCACCCGGCGGCTGTCGTCTGAGACGGCCACGCCGTTTTCGGTCACGATCAAATCGCCCTTGAAGTCCTCATGCACCCGACGGATCACATGCTCCAGAGCCTCGGGGTAGAACTCGTAGTCCATCTGGGTCAGCTCCGCGCCTTCGGGGCAGGGCAGCTGCCCGGCGGTTCCGTACTGGGTGCGGGTATAGTTCTGCACGCCGAGGAAGTCGTCGTCCGCAACAAACGGCAGATAGTGCTTGAACTCCTCGTCCCAAGCGGCCTCGGCAAAGC
>JAEEGI010013027.1_pt1 | contig 17678 bp, 12 predicted proteins | sample 8958751 | NCBI WGS metagenome assembly JAEEGI01 (sample SAMN16246545, study PRJNA631951) | gut metagenome | biome: gut microbiome; feature: rumen; material: KS-attached | host: Bos | place: Iran: Karaj | collected 2018-10 | reverse complement strand
AAGGGGACGAAGCAGTATACCATGAGCCTCCCCACATCTTCGACCGCACAGCCCGTAAGCTTCACGGTGGAGTATACAGGCAATCCCATTTGGCTGGCCATCCAGTCGCTTCCTTTTATGAAGGAGTGCAGCAACCCGTCGAATATCTATCTCTTCAACAGCTATTATGTCAACACGATAGGCAAGACCATCGCCGAGCAGTTCCCGCAGCTGAAACACTGCGCCGACAACGCCACCGAGGAGGACAGCCCTCTGATGCGCAACGCCGACATCAAGCAGACCCTTCTGGACGAGACTCCGTGGCTTCGGTCGGGTGCCAGCGAGGAGGAACAGCTGAAGAACATAGCCCGTTTCTACGACAACGAGGAGTTGCAGCGGCTGAGCTCCGAGACTTTTAAGAAGTTGCAGAAAGAACAGCGTGCCGACGGCGGCTGGTCTTGGATGCCCGGCGGCAGATACAGCAGCACTTACGTGACACAGCACATCCTCAAGGGCTTCGGGACAATGGCCCGCCAGATCTCTCGCGGCAACACCTCGATGCAGAACCGTGCATTGGCCTATGTGGACAAAGAGGCATACAAGGATTACTTGGAATGGCAGAAGTACCTGAAGAAACACCCCAACAGCCAGTGCAAGCCCATCATGCTCGACTACCTCTATACGCGCAGCTACTATGCCAAACAGTCTTTTGCAGGGAATACGAAACAGGCTTTCGACTTCTTCTATGGCAATGCCAAGCAACGTTACGGCAGCTATACTTCGTTGTACGACCAGGCATTGCTCGCCCTTGTGTTCCAACGCAACGGCGATGTCAAGCTGGCACGCGAAATGGTGGAGCGCATACGGCAGAAAGCCCTCTATAGTGACGAAATGGGTATGTATTGGCGCGACAACCAGGCGGGATGGTTCTATTACCAGCGTCCGGTGGAAACTCAAGCACTGCTTATCGAGACTTTCCGCGAGGTGACGCCGCAGGACACCCATTCCGTCGCTCAGATGCAGCAGTGGCTTCTCAAACAAAAACAGACCACCCGATGGAGCTCGGACATAGCCACACTGAGGGCCATCCAGGCACTGATGCCCACAAAGGTAGGGGAGAAGAGTGACTTTGGACGATCTACGTCATCCGACCGCATAGTGGTGCAGGGCAATGCGATGGTCGACACGCTCGCTGTCCCCAAAGCCAATGCAGGCTATATGCGCCATACCTACCGCAGCGACTCGCTGGCTCAGTTGTCAGGGTCGCGTAGCATATCAACAACCATAGTGCGGGCCAACAAGGGCATTTCATGGGGAGCACTATACTACCAGTACACCGAACAGATGGACAAGGTGCCGGCCTCCCAAACGGGCATCACCCTTGCGCGGACGCTCTACAAAGTGGAGGCAGACGGGTCGCTGACCGAGTTGAAAGAGGGTAGGGGAGTGTCCGTGGGCGACCGCCTGCGGGTGAGGCTGCATGTGCAGTGCGACCGCAATATGGAGTATGTGGAGCTTAAAGAGTTCCGCGCCGCCTGCCTGGAGCCTGTCAGCACCGCCTCCGGCTGGGTGTGGACAAGTGGTCTGAGCTACTACGTTGCAATCAATAACAGCCACAACGCCGTCTATATCGACCGCCTGGATAAAGGCAAATACATCATCGATGCCGACTACTATGTCACCAATCCCGGCTCCTTCACGCTGGCGCCCTCGGTGTTGCAATGCCTCTACGCCCCCGAGTTCCGCGCCACCAGCCCCGGCCAGAGAATAATAGTGAAATAGAAACGATAGAGGGGATAGATGCGATAGAATAGAAAAGATAGAAAAGAGCCTATCAAATCTATCCCCTCTATCCAATCTGTCCAAGCGGTGTGTTCACAGCAAGACAAGGCTGTGCTTGGCCGTAGAGTTTAGCTCAGGGGTCGGGACACTTGTTAAGTTGGAATGCGAAACGTACTTTTTTTCTTGTAGTTTCGAAAAAAAAGCGTATCTTTGTACGTTTTAAAAGTGATTTGTTTTTAATCATAATATTAATTATCAATAAAATAAATACTACTGTTATGCAACCAAAAGGCAACAAGTACGGCACTCACCGTGTCATTGAACCCAAGGGCGTTCTTCCCCAGCCCGCAAACAAGTTGGACAACAACATGGACGTTCTCTACGACAATGAGATTCTCATCGACGTGCAGACCCTGCACGTCGACTCCGCTTCGTTTACCGACACCCAAAACTACGCCAAGCAGCAGGCTGGCGAAGGCGCAAGCCAGGAGAAAATCATGGAAGAGGTGAAGAAAGAGATGTTCCTCAATGTTGAGTTGCAGGGCAAACACCGCAATCGCCGCACCGGTTCCGGCGGTATGCTCCTCGGCAAAGTCGAGAAGATTGGCGACGCTCTGAAGGGCAAGATTGACCTGAAGGAAGGCGACCGCATTGCCACCCTCGTTAGCCTCTCGCTCACTCCTCTCCGCATCGATGAGATTATCGAAATCCGCCCCGATGTAGACCAGGTCGACATCAAGGGTAAGGCCATCCTCTTCGAGAGCGGCATCTATGCAAAGATTCCTACCGACATGCCTGAGAAACTCGCTCTCTCTGCTCTCGACGTGGCTGGTGCTCCCGCCCAGACCGCCAAGCTGTGCCAATATGGCCAGACTGTTGTTATCCTCGGCGCTGGTGGCAAGAGCGGTATGCTCTGCTGCTACGAGGCCAAGAAGCGTGTTGGCGTTACGGGTAAGGTTATCGGCATTGCCAACAGCCCCAAGAGCACTCAGCGCATCAAGGACCTCGGTTTCTGCGACATCGTCGAGTCCGCAGCCGGCATGACCCCCGTACAGGTCTATGAGCTCATCGAGAAGCTCACCAACGGCAAAATGGCCGACGTCACCATCAACTGCGTCAATGTTCCCGACCAGGAGATGACCGCTGTGCTCTGCACCAAGGACGACGGCATTGTCTATTTCTTCAGCATGGCCACCAGCTTCACCAAAGCCAGCCTCGGTGCTGAGGGTATTGGCAGCGACGTGAACATGATTATGGGTAACGGCTACACCAAAGGCCACGCCGAGTTCACCCTGCAGGAACTCCGCGAAAGCCCCAAGCTCCGCAAGATTTTTGAAGAGCTTTATGCCTAATAATGTCCGACCAGTCTGACTAGTCCGAATAGTCCGACCAGTCCGACAAACACACCAGCCTGCGGGCAGGGGAGACCCTCCCGCAGGCTCTAAGAACAAATAATAAATAAAGATATGAAAGTTAACCGCAGAAAAGAGCTCTTCCCCGCCGTCACCGACGAGCAGTGGAACGACTGGAAATGGCAGGTCAAGAACCGCATCGAGACCTACGAGGAACTGAGCAAGTACTTCACCTTCTCGCCCGAGGAGGCTGAGGGCATCAAGAAAGCCCTGGCCAAGTTCCGCATGGCAATAACCCCGTACTATTTGAGTCTTATCGACCCCAACGACCCGTACGACCCCATCCGTCGTCAGTGCATCCCCGCCGGTGCCGAGTGCAACATTGCTCCCGCCGACCTCAACGACCCGCTGCACGAGGATGAAGACTCTCCCGCTCCTGGTCTCACCCACCGTTACCCAGACCGTGTGCTCTTCCTCATCACAGACATGTGCTCCATGTACTGCCGCCACTGCACCCGTCGCCGCTTTGCCGGACAGAAGGACGACGAGTCTCCGCAGGACCGCATCGAGAAGTGCCTCGAATATATCGAGAGGACTCCCGAAGTGCGCGACGTGCTTCTCAGCGGTGGCGATGCCCTCATGGTTAGCGACAAAAAGCTTGAATACATCATCTCGCGTCTCCGTGCCATCCCGCATGTCGAGATTGTGCGTATCGGCAGCCGTACCCCCGTGGTGTGCCCGCAGCGCATCACCGACGACCTCTGCAACATGTTGAAGAAATACCACCCCATCTGGCTCAACACCCACTTCAACCACCCCAACGAGATGACTCCCGAGGCACAAGCCGCTGTGGCCAAACTGGCCGACGCCGGCATTCCCCTCGGCAACCAGACTGTGCTGCTGCGCGGCGTGAACGACTGCGTCCACGTCATGAAGAAACTCATGCACGAACTGGTCAAAAACCGTGTGCGTCCCTACTACATCTACCAGTGCGACCTCAGCATGGGTCTTGAGCACTTCCGCACACCCGTCAGCAAGGGCATAGAAATCATCGAAAATCTCCGTGGCCACACCAGTGGCTATGCCGTGCCCACCTTTGTGGTCGACGCTCCCGGCGGCGGCGGCAAGACCCCCGTCATGCCCACTTACGTCATTTCGCAAAGCCCCGACAAAGTCATCCTCCGCAACTTCGAGGGTGTCATCACCACCTACACCGAACCCCGTGAATACCACGAGGAGTGCCACTGCGAGGCTTGCGAAGCCAAGCGCCGTGTGGACGAAGGCGTGGCCAGCCTGCTCGAGACCGACCGCATGTCGCTCGAGCCCAGCTTCCTCATGCGTCACGAGCGCAACAAGAAGCGCAACTCATGACTCTGAGAACTAAAATCAATGAATTAAGAAAGTGCAGCCAAGTGCTCTGCACTTTCTTAATTCTTGCTTTTTTCAGCTCACCTGCCAAAGCCCAGGTGGCGGGCATGTCCACACTCTCCATCCTCGACATGCCGGCCTCTGCCCGTGTGGCCGGGGTGGGTTTTGATTACCTCTCCATCTATGGCGACGACCTGTCGCTGGCGCTTTGCAATCCCTCTTTAATTACCGACCGGCTCAACAACCAGCTCTCGGTGGGCTACGTCAACATGTTTTCAGGCGCCAACTTCGGCAGTGTGGCCTACAGCCATGCCTTCAAGAACCTCGGTGCCTTCACCTGCGGGCTGCAGTTTGGCAGCTATGGCAGGTTTGAGGGCTATGACGAAAACGATCAGCCCACTGGCACGTTTACGGCTGCCGACTATGTGATGACCATCGGCTGGGGACATGCCGTCGACGACCACGTGTCCATCGGCGTCAACTTCAAGCCCATTCTCTCGCAATACGAAAGCTACACCGCTCTGGCTCTCGGTTTCGACCTGGCAGCCACATACGTCTCAACCGACAAATCTTTTGCCGCCACCCTGATGGGTCGCAACATCGGTGCGCAGCTCATGACCTTCGACGGCACCGCTGAGCCACTGCCTTTCGAACTCTCGCTGGTAGGCTCCTACAAACTGCAGGATGCCCCTTTCCGTCTCATGTTCGCATTCAACGAGCTGCAAATCTGGGACCTTGCCTATGAGGACCCGCTTAACCCCTCCTCCGTCGTCGACCCGTTCACAGGCGAAGTCAGCGGTATGACCGACCTGGAGCGCACCCTCGACAACCTGGCGCGCCATGTAAATGTGGGCATTGAATTAAATATCAAAACCTCACTCTTTTTGCGCCTTGGCTATAGCTACCGCCAGATGGTGGAAATGAAAGCCGCCGACCGCTTCAACACCTCGGGTTTCTCCTTCGGCATTGGCTTCACCGTCAAAGGATTCCAGTTCTGCTATTCGCGCAACAACTATCACCTGTCGCAGGCTCCCAACTACATCTCCGTCACCACCAGCCTCGACCGTTTTTTCCGTTAAAAACCCCATTCGTTAATGCTTCGTTCAATAGAGCGGAGACAATGCGTTGCAGTTGACAGACTGCGATGTAGGCATTACTGTCTTACTATCCCAAGCCAAATTAATTATACTCTCAACGGTAACTCACTGTTCCATCGCTCTTTCTTCATTTTTTCATCGCTTGTTCTTCGGTTGTTCTTCGCTTTTAAAGCGAAGAACAACCGAAGAACAAGCGATGAACGAGCGAAGAACGATTGACGCTACTCACAGTCTTCCATTTGATGTGCTGGGGAGAGGATTTGGTATAGTTTGTGGAAGGAGTGAATCGGCGACAATTCTATAAAAACGTTAAAAACAGCAAGGTTTCATTGTTGTTAGGAAAAAAAGTTGTAATTTTGCATTTGAAATGCCGGTGCGGTGTTGCGGGTATTGCTCTGTGCAACGGTGCAGCGGCTAAAAGACGATTGTTATGCCACGAATAGTTATCAGCACTCAGACCAACCCTTACCTCAATATTGCCGTTGAGAACTACCTGCTGTCTCAACCGTCGGACGGAGAGGTGACTATGTACCTGTGGCGCAATCGCCGCACGGTGGTGATAGGGCAGAATCAGAACCCCTGGGCCGAGTGCGATGTAGAGCGTCTGGAGACCGACGGCGGCTACCTGATGCGGCGGCGCACGGGTGGCGGTGCTGTGTACCATGACTTGGGGAACCTCAATTTTTCGTTTGTCGTGCCATATGACTGCTACGACTTGTCGCGGCAGTTCGGGGTGCTGCAGCGTGCTGTGGCCTCTTTTGGCCTGACAACGGAGGTGAGCGGCAGGAACGATGTGCTGTGTGGTGGCCGCAAGTTCTCGGGCAACGCATTTGCCAAGGGCAGACACCAACGTCTTCACCACGGTACAATCCTTATCCGCACCGATGTGGAGGAGCTTCAGCGCTATCTGAAACCCAAGCCGGCCAAACTGCAGAAGCATGGTGTGGCCTCGGTGCAGTCGCGCGTGGTGAACCTCGGCGAACTGGTACCGGAGCTGACAGCCGAAAGCTTGATACCCTGCATGGTGGAGGCTTTCGAGTGTGAATACGGCACCCCGGCAAAACGGTTGGACTTCGATGCACTGGCCGCGTCGCCTGAGGTGAAACACCTCTTTGGCGAGTTTGCCGACCCGGAATGGAAGTATGGCCGTTGGCGGCAGTTTGTGGCGCAACGTGCGGCACAGTTTGAATGGGGCGGTGTGGAGTTGTCGGCCACGGTCGACGAACCTACAGGCAGGGTGGAGGAGGTGTTGATAGCGTCGGACAGCCTCTTCCCCGACGCCATCGCGCTGGCACGACGTTTGCTGCAGGGCGCCTCGGTGAATGCTCGACCCGCTGTGCCGGCGACTGATGAGCAGACCCGCCGGATAGTGGAGGATGTCGTCTCGCTGCTGTATGGCCGCGACGACGCCGGAACGGAAGACAATGTCGAAAAACATGGTTAAACAACAATACGACAGATAAATAATAGCAATATGAATATAAAAGGTTTGATGAAATGGGCTGTGGTGGCCGTGATGCTGCTGGCTGCCAACACGTCCACAGCCCAGTCGATAGAAGATGAAAAGGCCTTGCCTGTGATTGAGCTGAGGTCGCAGCTGAAGAATATTTTACCGTATCACGACACGGTCAACCATTTGACGGTGAGTAGTGTGTCAGTGGACCTCGACTATCGCCTCATGCGGTTTGTCATCAAGTTGGACGAGGGTCAGGTCATCAATGATGCCAACTGGTATCTTCATTATATGGTCAAACATGAGCTGTGGAACCTTGCACCCTTGGGCGAGAGTTCATTCGATTTGCGTTTGATGGTGCAGACCCCGGCGATGGAACGCAAAGGCACCGGCGGCGGTTCGTACACGTTTAAACCGGCAGAGATTTTGCAGGCGCTCCAGCCGCCCCTGTGGCAGCAGGCGCGCGAGTATATCGGGGCTTATGCCCGCCATGTGGCCAGTACGTTGCCGCATGCCGTGGCCGAAGGGGAGACGATGGTAGGCTGCCGCTACGACGCTGAGGCAAGGGTAATGACCACGACGTTTGAATATGCCGACGGGTATTGGCCCGCGGTGAAAGAATATGTGTCGGACAATATGGGGGCGGTGAGGAAAGACCGTGCCCGTGCACTTGTTGCCGACACGGCTACCAGTCTTGCCTTTGTGGCATATAAGGGCGACGTGACGCTGAGGTATGTGTTCCGCAGCCATCAGGGAGGCGATTCGATAGAGATGCTTATTCCTTCGTGGATGTGGGAGTCGGTTTTCGAACCCGGCACGGGCAGCAAGTCGGACACCCTGAAGATGGTGCAGTATATCGCCAACGAGGTGAACAGGCAGTGCCCTACGATAATCGACAGCGCCACAACGCTTGTGAGCTGCTCGCTCGACACCATTGCGCGGCTGATGGTGTATACTTATCGGGTGGACGAGTCGACGATGCACGGCCTGAAGAACAACCCCGCAGCACTGCAGTCGTTGGAACAGTCGGTGGAGCGAGCCTTCCACTCCACGGCGGGCAGAGCCATGGGGAAGTATGTGGTGGCTGCAGGTGTGAGGGTGGAATACCGCTATGGCACAGCTGCTTCGGCACAGCCGATAACGGTTGTGATGAGTCCGTCGCGCATTAGGGAGATATTGGAGAAACGGTAGGGAGCGAATTTTTTCAGGCCGATGTCCGCTTTTTTGCAGCGGATTGAAAAAAAAGTTGTATCTTTGCAAATCGAAAAGCACGAGGGGTAAAGGTGGAGAGTGTGTGCCGATTAGACAGAGTAAAATTCAAACAACAACATAAATACAGACTTATGAAAAGTATAGCTATCCTCACTGGCGGCGGTCCCGCCCCCGGAATGAACACAGTGGTGGCCTCGGTTGCCAAGACTTTTTTGCGTGACGGTTACCGCGTCATCGGTTTGCACGGCGGCTACAGCGCCCTTTTTACCGACAAGCCCCGTATGCAGGACTTGGATTTCCTCACCGCCGACGAGATTTTCAACAAAGGCGGCAGCATTCTCAAGATGAGCCGTTTCAAACCCACCGACGAGGATTTTGAGAAACGTTTCAACCTGCCGTTCTTCACCGATAACAATGTGAAACTGCTGGTGACCGTGGGCGGCGACGACACGGCTTCGACAGCCAACCGCATTGCCAAGTTCTTGGAGAGCAAACACTACCCCATTGCCAATATCCATGTGCCCAAGACCATCGACAACGACCTGCCGCTGCCTAACGGCTCGCCCACTTTCGGCTACAACAGTGCCAAGGCCCAGGGTACCGTCATCTGCACGGCGGTGATGGAGGATGCCCGCACTTCGGAGAACTGGTTTGTGGTTTCGGCCATGGGTCGCTCGGCCGGCCATCTGGCTCTCGGCATCGCCGGCGCCTGCCACTACCCCATGGTGGTCATCCCCGAATTCTTCAACAAGACTGAGATAACGGTTGACAAGATCATCAATCTGGTGGTTTCCTGCATCGTCAAGCGCAAGATTATGGGCATCAACTACGGCTGCGCCATGATTTCGGAAGGTGTGTTCCACAGCCTTTCCGACGAGGAGATAAAGAACTCCGGCATCCACTTCAGCTATGACGACCACGGCCATCCCGAACTGGGCAAGGTGTCGAAAGCCCATATCTTCAACGACCTGCTGGAGCGCAAGGTGAAAGCCCTCGGCCTGAAGGTGAAGAGCCGTCCTGTAGAGGTGGGCTACGAAATCCGCTGCCATACGCCTATTGCCTTCGACCTGACCTACTGCTCGCTGATGGGCATGGGTGTGCACACCCTCTTCAACCAGGGTTGCACGGGCTGCATGGTCTATTCCGACCATCAGGGCAATGTGTCGCCGCTGTATCTGAAAGACCTGCAGGACCCCGTGACCGGCAAGATTCCGCCGCGTCAGGTGAATGTGGAAACCAACAAGGTGCAGTCCTACATCAACGACATCATGGACTACATCACACCTGCCGACTACGAGGCCGCCAAGAAGTATCTGCCCAACCCCGAAGAGTACGACTTTAAGAAGATACTCAACTGGTAGGCTTATTCTTCAGGAAAAGCATGAGAAAACTTGTTTCTTTTTTGATCGGCATGTCGCTCGCCGTGACGCTCTTTGCGCAACGTGCGGGCGACATTGTCGTGTTGTATGACAACGATGTGCACTGCGCTGTGCATGGTTATCCCGTCATGGCGGGACTGCGCGACAGCCTCGAGCACATGGGTTGCAAGGTGTATGTGGTGTCGGCGGGCGACTTCTCTTTCGGCGGCCCTTTCGGGTCGGTATCGAAAGGGGAGTTTATTGTCCGCATGATGAATGCCGTGGGCTACGATGCCGTCTGTCTGGGCAATCACGAGTTTGACTATGGCATGGGGCAGCTGCGCCGCTTGGAGTCGATGCTGACAGCCCCGATGCTCTGTTGCAACCTGATGCCCAACAATGCCGTGGCAAAACCTTTGGACAAAGTGAGGTCAATCGGCAATGTGGCGAAGGAGGAATGGCGGGAGGACACCCGCTACGCCACTCCCTTTGCCCCGTTTGTGATACGGCGTTTCGACGGCGTCAGTGTGGCCTTCGTGGGCATCACCACCCCCAACACCATGTACACTTCGGCACCGAAGAGCTTCCAGGACTCGGTGGGGAATTACATCTATCATTTCTCCCTTGCCACGTTGGGGCAGGTTCTGCAGCACTCCGTTGATGCCGCCAAGGCGGCAGGAGCCGATGTTGTGGTGCTGCTGTCGCATCTGGGCGACAGCGAGGGCGAGCCGAATTCGGTGCAGATTGCTGCCCAGGTCACCGGTGTGGATGTCATCCTCGACGGACACGACCACCACATCATCCCCTGTCGCAAGATTCGCGACAAGGAAGGGAAGCAAATACTCCTCACCTCCACAGGCAAGCATTTCAAATATTTGGGCATGCTCACCATCCCCGTGAACGACGGCGCACAAGTCGGAACCATCCCCCCGACACGGCTGCTGCCTATCGACAGCCTGCGCCATGCAGGGTGCGTGAATGTCGCCGTGGCCGACACCCTTCTGCGGGTGAAAGAGCTCTATGACCTCTACGGCAACCGGGTGGTTGCACACTGCGATGTGGACCTCGTGGCTGAAGAGAACGACATACGTGTCTGCCGTCTGCGCGAGACCAATCTGGGCGACCTGATAGCCGATGCATGTCGCATCCGCATGGGCACCGACATCGGCTGGCTCAACGGAGGCAGCATGCGCGACAATATTGCTGCCGGCCCCGTCACGTTTAACCGACTGCTGAGCGCCTGCCCCTACAGCAACAACATGGTCATTATCCGCACCACGGGACAGGATATCCTCGATGCCCTGGAGATTGCCATGCGCGGATTCCCCAAAGCCGACGGCTGTTTTCCGCAGGTGAGCGGCCTGACCTTTGCCTTCGACACCACCGTCGCCACCAGTGTGGTGCTCGACAGCAAAGGCGTCTTCCAGCGGGTGGAAGGCCGGCGCCGTGTGTCGGACGTTCGCATTGGAGAAAGACCCCTTGACCCGGAGGCAACGTACACTATCGCCGGGCCTGAATATATCCTCATCAACGGAGGCGACGCCTATGCGTTCCCCCACAAAGAAGTGCTCAGCTCCGGCACCACAACGGACCTGCAGGAACTGGAAGACTACATGACAGAGAACCTGCACGGGCGCATCGGCGCGCCATACGACACGGCGCAGGGAAGAATAGTGGTAAAAAACTAAAAACAGACAATGAAAGTGCAAGGGTTTAACTACAGGCTACGGATACTGCTGCCGGTTGTGGCGATGCTGCTGCTTTGTGCTCCCGCACAAGGACAGAGCAAGAAACAGCTGGAACGCGACAAAGCTAGAATCGAGAAAGAGATAGCCCGCCTCACGGGCGAGCTGGGCAAAGCGCGTAAAAACACCCGCAACTCTACCAAGCAAATAAAACTCATCAACCAGCGCATCGACGAGCGCACACGCCTCATCAAGAATATCAACAGCCAGATGACACTGCTCGACAGGCAGATTACCCGCACCGAGGACTCGCTGCGGGTGGTGCGCGGCCAGATAGACAGCATGAAGATGGAGTATGCCAAAGTGGTGCGCACACTCTACGGCCTGCGGGGCAACGTCAGCTCCACATCGATGATGCTTGACAACGAGACCTACAACTACTCCTATCTAAAGATGAAATATTTTAAGGAGTATTCCCGCTACCGCAAGCATCAGGCCGCCGTTATCCAGCGACGCGAGCAACTCTTCCAGAACCTCGATCTGGACCTGCAGCGCCAGCGCAACGAGAAGGTAACCCTTTTGGCACAGGAACGCAAACAGAAAGACGCGCTTGCCCGTGAGCAGCAGAAACACCAAAAGAACCTCGACAAAAGCCAGCAAGACGAGCGCTATCTGCAGCAGCAAATCTCCAAGAAAGAGCAGCAGCGCTCGCGTCTGCAGAAGCAGATACAGCAACTCATCAGCAACGAGGTGGCCAAGGCCGCACCCAAAGGCTCGGGCTCTGCAGCCGGGAAGGGCTCAGGCACCAAGACACCCAGCCCCGCCTACAGCGACGCCGCCTCGGCCGACTTTGTGCAGAACAGAGGGCGTATGGCCTGGCCGGTGCACTACAAAAGCGTGGCGCGCGAATTCGGCGTATATAACCACGCCGCCGGCGGGCAGGGACGCAGCGACGGCATATACCTCAACTGCACCCCCGGCACAACCGTCTATGCTGTGGCAGGCGGCACCGTGGCGCGGGTCTTCACCGACCCCAACGGAACTCTGGGCGTGCTCCTCCGTCACGGGGCATACATCACCGTCTATGCCGGCATGGGCAACGTCTCCGTGTCGGCGGGGAGCAAAGTGTCGGCACGCCAAACCCTCGGCACCGTGGCAGTGGGCAGCGACGCCACGTCGGAATTCTTCTTCCAGCTGTGGTGCGGCTCCAATCCACCCCAAGCCCTCAATCCCCGCCACTGGCTGAATTAGCGGGAGCGTCAGTATTCTATGCGGTAGAGTCTTTCCCCTCGGGTTTGCGACCGGCGCTGGTGGTCGCCCATGCTCCATTTGGGGTCGGGAGTCATAAAGTGCTCTCCGTAGAGAGTCTCAAGCCACGACTTGGTATTGTCCGGCATATAGCATTCAATCCCCATAAAGGGCTGTTTGGAGAATGTGGCGTCCGGGCAGGTTCTTATGATGCCGGGGAAGCCGTCGGTTTGGTTGGCAGTGCGCCAGTCTTTTGATTCGTGGGGCAGACACAGGTCACAGAACAGGTTGCCGTCCTCGTCCTTGTAGAAATAGTGGATATCGATGTGCACACCCTTGTAGTCGAATTTGTCTTCGCATATGCGGCCTGTAGCCTTCACGTAGTAGCGGCGAAGATGCCTCAGTCCGGCTTTCTGCATGGCGTCGACGAGCGAGTCGTTATAGTCCGAGGCAAGCATTCCTGTGTCCAGGTCGCAGTCGTAGGGTATAAATCCCTTTTCCCGGTAGGCGCCCAGCAGGGTGCCGAAAGCCAGGAAGAGACGGCATCCGCACTGCTCGCTTGCGCAGCCGGCCAGCTTCAGCGTTTCAAGCCCATATTTTGCAAATGCTTTGTTCTGTTTGTGCATCTGGATGCGGTTGTCCAACTGCATCATCTGCTTGTAGAGCCCCAGACGGATGGCTATCTTCACTAATAAATCTCTCATAACAGAATGTTGTTGTATAATGATTGTATGGCTTGCTCGTCAAGACCAACGGGATTGTTCTTGAGCCGGACGGGATTGACGGCACGGGTAAGTATTGCCAATTCCTCCTCGCGGTTGTTGGCTTTGGGTTGGGAAATGTCCATTTTTGCAAGAAGAGCCCGGAAGCAGTCAATCGCCTCCGTCGCCGACTGGCGGTGCATTGCCTCTGCAATGTCCGAGAAGATGCGGTTCAGGTAGTCCGTCCCGCGATGGTCCTTGCAGTGTTCGGGGTGGGAGAGCATGTATTCCCATATTCCGGGCAGACAGACAGCTACGGCATGGCCATGGGGGAGATGGTACAGGGAGGTCAGTTTGTAGCTGAAGGCGTGCGGGGCTGTTGTCTGGGTGATATTGATGGCCTGTCCGGCTTTGTTGGCTGCCTGCATCACCATGGCGGCGGCCGCCGCGCTGTTCTCGAAAATGTAAGGCTCTATGTTGTCCACAAGGGTTTTCACGGCTTCGCACGAGAGCTTGTGCGACTGGGGCGTCGAGTTAATCGACCACCACGACTCAATCCCTTGGCAAAGGGCATCGAGAACCGTGCATTTCTTTTGATACACAGGCAAGGACGACAGTACTGCCGGTTCGAGAATGGCGTAGTTCGGAATGATGCTGGGGTGGGTGACGGACTGTTTCACCCCCTGGTGGTAGATGACGGCAAAACGGGTGGATTCGCTGCCTGTGCCGGCTGTGGTGGGGATGGCCACAAGCGGGATGCCGCTGTCGGAAAAATCCTGTTGCAGGTAGCAGTCACCGTCGTTCATCCTGCAGAAAAGCTTGATGCATTTGGCAACATCCATGCTGCTGCCTCCCCCCACGGCCAGAATGGTGTCGCAATGGGCTTGCCGGAAAAGGGAAACCCCCTTGCACACATCCTCGTACAAGGGATTGGAGCCGAAATCGCTGAATACAACATACGGGGTGGAAACCGCCTCTACACGGTGCCGTATATTGAGGAACGGGAAAGACGCGTCGGCAACAAGGAGCAGCTTTCCTGCTCCGATGTCCTTCAGCACGGCATCAAGGTTGTCGATGCCTGTTAGAATGTGTTGTGTCGGGTTCTCGGTTGTCATTTGCTCAGAAAATGCATAAAGGCTTCCTTGTTTTCAATGGGCGTGGTTGTCGGCCTTCCCAAGTCTTTCCGGTTGCCCTTCCTCACGTTGATCTCCACCATTGCGGGGCAGGCGGCATCCCTCAGGGTCGTGAGAAGTCCGTCCAGCTCGTTGCGGGACGACACGCTGAATGCGGCCCTGTATCCGCATGCCAGGGCAATGGCGGGAAAGTCAATCAGATGCCCCGCAGTGGGCTGACCGCCCACACTGTCGTGCGCGCCGTTGTTGAAGACAATGTGAATGAAGTTGGCAGGCTTCTGGCTTCCGACAATGGCCAGACCGCCCATGTGCATGATGGCGGCTCCGTCGCCGTCAAAGCAATATATCCTTCGGCCGGGCTGCTGCAGGGCTATGCCCAGCGCGATATGCGATGCGTGACCCATAGACCCCACGGTGAGGAAATCCTTTCCGTGCCCTTGGCCGCTGGCCGCGCGGAATTCAAACAATTCGCGACTAATCATACCAGTGGTACTTACAACGACTGCTTCGGGCTCCACGGCCTGTGCCACAGTTTGGATGGCCTCTTCCCTGCTCATAGGGTAGGTGTCGGGGATGGTGTGCTGCAGCGTGTAGGTGTCGAAAGTGTCTTTCTCCACGACAAGGGCATACACGTCGTCGGTTTCCTTGATGCTGGTCATCGCCTTCTCAATCTGGCGGCGGGCTGTATCTTCCTCTTTGCTGAGCACCTCGTAGTTGATGCCCATTGTGTTCAGCAGGCCCGTGGTGATCTTCCCCTGCTTAACATGCTGGGGTTCGTCGTGCACGCCTGGACGGCCCCGCCAGCCTATCAGAAGCAGCAGGGGGATGTGGTACACCTCGCGGTCGGTCAGCGAAGCCAGCGGGTTGATGGTGTTTCCCTGCCCGGAATTCTGCATATATACGCAGCCCACTTTGTTAGTCGCCAAATGGTAGCCTGCGGCAAGGGCAACGGCGCCGCCCTCGTTGGCGGCAATGATGTGGCGGCGCGGTTCGATATGGTCTGTGATGTATGCACAGACATTTTTCAGCAGCGAGTCGGGCACGCCGGTATAGAATTCAACGCCCCATGAGGCAAGCGTGTCAATAAAGAACTTGGGAGAGAGCATGGCTTTTAATATTGCTTGATTGTCTGATTGTTTGATTGCTTGAGTTATTTGACCGCGCAAGCCACTCAGGAATTAACACAATCAAGCATTCAAGCAATAATTCAATTTTCAATTTTCAATTCTTTTTAGTTCCTGGTATCAGTTCCAATATTTCCTTGATGGGCATGCAGTAGTCGTTGGATGCCTCGAGGCTGCGGCCGTGTGCCAGGATAGACTTGGCGCAGCCCAGCATGGCGGGGTAGGCGCTCCGCAGCATGTGGTTGGCATATATGACCACGTTGATTCCCCACGAGGCCAGCTCCTCCTCGGTAAACTGGTTGTATGTGGTGGGGACGGCCACGATGGGAGTGCCTTGGTTCTTCTGCCGGAATGCCTCGCAGAAAGCCTTGATGTCCATGCCGTCCTTGTTCTTGCTGTGAATCATGATGGCGTCGGCCCCGGCGGCCACATAGGCATAGGCCCTCTCCAGCGCGTCCGACACAGGCTTCCCCGCTATCAGCGACTCGATGCGGGCTATCACCATGAAGTCCTCCGTGATTTGGGCGTTCTTCCCCGCCTTGATCTTGTTGCAGAAATTCTCAATGGTGTCCTGCGTCTGCACGGCATCGGTGCCGAAAAGCGAATTCTGTTTCAGGCCGACCTTGTCCTCTATAATCACGGCCGAGACACCGAGCCTCTCGAGCGTGCGCACAGTGAATACAAAATGCTCCATCTTCCCGCCCGTGTCCCCGTCGAAAATGATGGGCTTGGTCGTTACCTCCAGCTCGTCGTTCAAGTCGTGCAGACGGGTCGTGATGTCAACAGCCTCGATGTCGGGCTTCCCCTTGCTCGTGGAGTCCGTGAGCGAGCTTGCCCACATGCCGTCAAATTCCTGCTTAATGCCGTTCACCTCCACGCTCGTGTTCTCGATAATCAGGCCTGTCAAACCGTTGTGCGATTCCAGGATGCGGACAATCTTCTTGGCACCGATAAGGCGGCGGAGCCTTTTCAGCCTTATCTCGGGTGTGGTGCCGATCTCCTTCAGGCGTTGGTTCATGGCCGTGGAGGAAATGCCCTGCGTGTAGGGGATGTCGATGACCTTCCCGCCCCATTCCGCCATCGCCTCAATGATGCGCTGGCGGGTCTTCTGCTGCACACCCTCCTTCCAGTCGTCCCCATGCACCACATAGTCGGGCTTCAGTTCCCGTAGGTTGGGCACATAGTCCAGTGTGGTCTGGGGCACCACCCTGTCCACACCCTTGATGTTGGCCACAATCTCGGCGCGTTGCTCATAGTTCAGATAGGGCAGCCGCTTGTAGCTGGCTATGGCGGCGTCGGTCAGCACGCCCACCGTGACGGAACCCAGCTTGCACGCCTCCTTGATAATGTTCAGGTGGCCCGGATGAATCATATCGGCGCTCATCCCCACATATACTGTTTTTTTCTCCATGTCAATTCTAGTGTTAAGTGTTGCATATTGTCTGTCGAGAGACATAGAGCCCCTGCGGGCTCGCCTTGCATATCGTTATCCAACAGGGTATTCCCCGTTCACTATGCCGAGTCTCTCACAATGCAAATATACGATTTTTTTGTTATATGGAAAATAATTGCTAATTTTGCAGCATGAAAAAGTTGCAACTATTCCTTCTTATTCTAACTCTAGCGTCCTTGTCCCACCCGTCGGCTGCCCAGGTGCAGAACACCATGGGGACAGACTTCTGGGTCGCCTTTATGGACAATATCGACACCACCCAGCATGGACAGACACTGAGCATGTTCGCCACCTCCTTCAACACCTGTGTGGCCACCGTCACCAATCCCAATACCGGGTGGAGCCAGTCCTTCACCGTCAACCCCTCGACAACAAACAGGATTTACATCCCCCTCTCTCAGGCCTACACCACCACGTCCGGACAGGTGACCAACACAGGCCTGCACGTGACCTCCACCGACACCATCTCCCTTTACACCATCACGCAGGGATACCCCAACCTCGACTATGCCAACATCCTGCCCACCGCCATGCTGCGCTCCGACTACATGGTGCAGACCTACCCCGCCGACCGCTACAGCAGCGAATTCTCCATAGTGGCCGCCGAGGACAGCGTCACCGTGACCATCGTGCTCAACGGCAATACCATAGACGGCCACTACTCCGGCCAGGCCTACAACGTGCTCATCCCTCATGCCGGACAAGTGTACCAGGTGGAGAGCACCCGTCCGGG
>JAEEGI010013022.1_pt1 | contig 17681 bp, 23 predicted proteins | sample 8958751 | NCBI WGS metagenome assembly JAEEGI01 (sample SAMN16246545, study PRJNA631951) | gut metagenome | biome: gut microbiome; feature: rumen; material: KS-attached | host: Bos | place: Iran: Karaj | collected 2018-10 | reverse complement strand
ACTCCTCCCTCGCCTTCGTGACCCTGGACGCCTGCCGCGACGTGCTTGGCTTGGATCCGGGCTTCCTCTCAGGCATCGAGATCACGGTGGACGACGTCTTCAAGGCCGACGTCATTGCCCAGCGCATCTCCAGCACCGTCGGCAGCCCCTTCTACGCCCGCAACTGGATGGAGATGAACGCCAACCTCTTCGCGGCCCTCAAGCTCGAGAAGATCGGCATGTTCATCCTGCTCGCCATGGTCGTGCTCATCGGCTCCTTCTCCATCGTGGCCACGCTCGTCATGCTGGTCATGGAGAAGACCAAGGACATCGCGGTCATGCTCAGCATGGGCGCGACGAGGCGGACGATCCGGCGCATCTTCATGCTGCAGGGCACCATCATCGGCTTCGTCGGCACCCTGCTCGGCTACGCCCTGGGGCTGACGGTGGGCTACCTCCTCAAGCGCTACCAGTTCATCAAGCTGCCGGAGAACGTCTACACCCTGGACCATCTGCCCATCATCATCACCCTTTCCGACGTGCTCATCATCGGGGCCGCGGCCATGCTCCTGTGCTTCCTTGCCACCCTCTACCCCGCGAGGCAGGCCTCCCGCCTCAAGCCTGCGGAAGCTTTGAGGTACGAATAGCATGGCTGAGCTCTACACCTTCGACAACGTGACCAAGGTCTACGACGAGGGCGGACGCAGCCTCGAGATCCTGAAGGAAATCAGCATCAGCGTCCACGAAGGCGAGCAGCTCGCCGTCGTGGGGGCCTCCGGCTCCGGCAAGAGCACGCTCTTGCATCTTATGGGCGCGCTTGATACTCCTACCTCGGGTACGGTCCGCTTCGGCGGAAAGGATCTGTTTGCCTTGTCTGCAGACGAGCAGGCGGATTTCCGCAACCGCACCTGCGGCTACGTGTTCCAGTTCCACCATCTCCTGCCGGAATTTTCCGCCGAGGAGAACGTCGCCATGCCGGGCATCATCGCCGGCAGGCCCCGCGCCGAGGTGCTCGCCGAGGCGAGGGACATGCTCGGGCGCGTCGGCCTTGGCGGCAAGCACCAGAGCCGGGTGAACACCCTCTCCGGCGGGGAGCGCCAGCGCGTTGCCATTGCGCGCGCGGTCCTGCAGCGCCCGAAAGTGCTGCTGGCCGACGAACCCACCGGCAATCTTGACGAAAAGACAGGCGCCCAGGTCAGCGGGCTCTTGCGCGAGCTCAACCGGGAACTCGGCATGACCATGGTCGTCGTCACCCACAACGCCGAACTGGCCGCAGGCATGGACCGCGGCCTCGAGCTTAAATCGGGAAAGCTGTATGAGAAGACTTTTGCATAAGGTGTCCGCAGTCCTCGGCGGGAGCGCATTGCTGCTCCTCCTGCCTCTGGCCGGAACCAGCCTTGCAGCCGGAAAAACCGTGCTGGTCCTTCCCTTTGCCGTGGACTCCGGCGTGAAGATGCCGGACGCAGCGAAGAAGATTCCCCAGAACATCGTCGACAAGCTCAAAGCCCAGGGCCTGGAGCCTGTCCCCATGGACAAGGCCAGGGGCCTCTTCAACGCTTCGGGCAAGGAGACCATCAACCTGGAGACGGCCCGCATGCTCGGCCGCTCCGCCGGTGCCGATCTCGTCGTCTACGGCGCCTACTCCCAGAAGGGCGAGGGCTTTGCCATGGAGACGCGCCTTGTCCCCGTGGGCAAGGGCAGCCCCGTGCCGGCGCACTTCGAGCGTCCTTCCCAGGACGGCTTCTCCGAGGCCGCGAGGGAACTCGCCCAGCGCGCCGACAGGACGCTGCGCCAGTCCGCCGAGGCGCCGACCCTGCGCGATCCCGGCGCCGATCCCGCTCCCCAGGCCCAGGCACGGCCCGCCGTCGATCCCAGCGCCCAGCTCGTGCCCATGCGCACGCCCGTTGCCGGCGCCCTTTCCGACGTGCAGGTGCGCGGCATCAAGAACATGGATCCCGATGTTGTCTTGATGCGCCTCTCCATACGCAGGGGCGACAAGCCCGACGCCAACGCCATCAACGAAGAGGTCAAGCGCATCTGGGAGATGGGCTACTTCACCGACGTGCAGGCCCGCATGGAGGGCTCTGTCCTCGTCTTCAACGTCGTAGAGAAGCCCCGCATCGACAACATCATCATCGAGGGCGCGGACAAGGTGGACGAGGAGGACGTGCTGGCCGCCATGACCACGCGCAAGGGCAACGTCCTCAACGAGCAGACCCTGTCCGACGACCTCCAGAAGATCACCGAGCTCTACCACAAGGAAGGCTACTACCTTGCCAAGCCGACCTACCGCCTGGAGAACAGGGCCAGCCGTCCCGGCGCCATACTCATCGTCACCGTTAACGAGGGCAAGAAGCTCTACATCTCCGAGGTCAAGGTCGACGGCCTCAAGGAGCTCCACCAGAGCGACATGACCAAGTACATGGCGCTGCGCGAGCGGGGCATCTTCTCCTGGCTCACCGGCTCCGGCATCCTCAAGGAGGAGTACCTGGAGCGCGACACCAACGCCATCGCGGCCTACGGCCTCAACGAGGGCTACGTCGACATCCAGGTGGGCTCGCCTGCAGTCACCTACCAGGAGGACGGCATCCACATCCACTTCCCGGTCGTCGAAGGCACCCGCTACAAGGTCAACCAGGTCGAGTACGCCGGCGACGTCATCGATGCCGAAGAAAACATGGACAAGATCATCGAGATGGACTCCCGCAAGGGCGACTGGTTCTCGCTGACCACCATGCAGGAAGACACCAAGAAGCTTCAGAACTACTACAACGACCAGGGCTACGCCTACGCCGAAGTGGACACGCGCATCGTCAAGCCCGACGACGCCCCCGACACGGTCAACGTGATCTACGTGGTCAACAAGAAGCAGAAGGTCTTCATCCGCCGGCTCATCGTCGAGGGCAACACCAAGACCCGCGACAACGTCATACTGCGCGAAATGCGCCTGGGCGACGGCGATCCCTACGTGGGCTCGAAGCTGCGCCGCTCCACGGAGCGTCTGAACCGCCTGCGCTACTTCTCCGCCGTGGACACGGAACTCGTGCCCACCGACAGGGAGGACGAGGTCGACCTCAAGGTCAAGGTCAAGGAGGGCAACACCGGCGCCCTCATGGCCGGCGTCGGCTACTCCACCTACTTCGACGTGGGCGTGTCCGGCACCATCATGGAGCGCAACCTCTTCGGCCGAGGCTACGGGCTCTCCCTGCAGGGCTTCTTCTCCTGGCGCCGCACCTCGGGCGTGCTCACCTTCACCAACCCGCGCATCTACGACACCAACCTCTCCTTCAGCAACGACCTCTACTACATCCGCGACTACTGGGACGACTTCACCAAGGAAACCATAGGCGACTCCTTCAACTTCGCCTATCCCATCGGCGAGTACACCTCGGTGGGCATAGGCTACCGCCTGGAGCGCTACGAGCTCTACGACGTGGACGCCAACGCCTCGCCCTACATCGCGGACTACAAGGGCATCAACTGGACGAGCGCCATCAACGCCCGCATCCTGCGCGACACCACGGACAGCAGGGAGCGGCCCACCAAGGGCACCATCGCCAGGCTCTGGGGCGAATGGGGCGGCGGCGGCCTCGGCGGCACCGACAACTTCGTCAAGGTGGTCGGCGACTGGCAGGGCTTCTACTCCTTCAACGACACCAACACCATCCACGTGCGCGGCCGTCTCGGCGGACTCTTCCAGAACACGAGCGAGAACATCCCCGTCTTCGAGCGCTTCTACGTCGGCGGCATGGACACGGTGCGCGGCTACTCCTATTCGGACGCCTCGCCCCGCGCCAAGGATCCGCGCTACGACCACGACGTCATCGGCGGCGACGTCATGGGCGTTGGCAACCTTGAATACGTCTACACCTTCCAGAAGGACATGGGCCTCGCCATCGTTCCCTTCTTCGACATCGGCTTCAACATCGACTCCAAGACCGAGAAGCTGAAGCTCGACTTCGACAAGCACTGGGTCTACTCCACGGGCCTGGAGCTGAGATGGCGCTCTCCCATGGGCGATCTGCGCATAGCCTACGGCATTCCGCTCAAGAAGGACTTCGACAACGAGCGGGAGCAGGGCAGGCTTGAGTTCAGCATGGGCCAGTTCTTCTAGGCCGATCAGTCCAGCAGAAGACAACATCAAGGGGACGTGCAGGCAGCATATGCCGGCACGTCCCCTTGTTCATTGGAGTCTGCGTTTGGGCGCTGAGTCCGGATCGCCGCTCAGCCTCCCAGCGTACAGTCGCTCAGCCTCCCAGCTGGTCGACATGGCGGACGTAGGCCTCCTCTATGGCCTCGGGGTTCTCGGCCTCGCGCATGAGGCGGCCGATGTACTGGAAGTGGCGGCGCCTGGCCTCGTTGCTCTTGATGGCCTTGAGATCCCTGAAGGCCTCGAGCAGGTCAGGGGGCAGGGGGAAGCCTTCGAGGGCGCGCAGGGGAAGCTTGGCGAGCTTTGCTCCCAGCTCCTGCAGGGCCGAGCTCTCCCTCTTCTTCTGGGAGCGGCTCTTGCGGACAGGCTGGTCCTCAGGCTGGCCATGGCTGCCAGCAGATTCGTCCCATTGGTAGCGGTGCTTGCGGGGCATGTGGTCTTCCTTGAAGCATGTCGTGGTCTTGTCCGCAGCCAAGCCTGCCTGACCTGCAAGGTCGCAGGGTCCAGCAATTGCGGCTGCGGGCGCATTAGGCTACAACGGCGCATCGCGCGCAAGCAAGGAGGTTTTGCATGGCATCCCGGAGCCAAGACGACACCAGCGGGCTGAAGCAGCTCAAGGCCGGCCACTCCTATCTCGCGGCCGAGGGCCCGAGCAGGGACATTCTGGAGTGCTTCGAGAACAGGTTTCCGGCCTCCCGCTACATGGTGACGCTGACCTTTCCGGAGTTCACCTCCCTGTGCCCGGTGACGGGCCAGCCCGACTTCGGCACCATCGTCCTCGAGTACGTGCCGGACAAGCTGTGCGTGGAGTCCAAGAGCTTCAAGATGTACCTCTTCGCCTACCGCTCCCACCAGTCCTTCATGGAGACCATCACCAACACGGTGCTGGCGGACATCGTCGCCCTGCTCGATCCCTGCTGGGCCCGCGTCAAGGGCCTCTTCGCCCCCCGCGGGGGCACGGCCATCCACGTCTTTGCCGAGCACTGGAAAGCGCTTGCGCCGGCAGAGGCAGAGGCATTGCGCGAGTACGTGCGCCAGTGGAAGACGGAGCCTGATCCGCACAGGCCCTAGGCGGCGATCATATAATTTAAGGATGCAGTGCTGGTGGCTGGCGGGAAAGACAGCGCCGAGGCGCCCCGGCCGCCCCGGCCGTCGGGCGCGTGGCTTGGCAAGGCGCTGGTCGTAGGCCTGTGGGGCGTGGTCTCGCGCCTGCTCGGCTTGGCCCGAGATCTGGGCATGGCATGGCTTTTGGGCGCAGGCGCCCTGGCTGACGCCCTCGTGGCCGCCACCGTCGTTCCGCACGCCCTGCGCAAGCTCCTGGGCGACGGCGTCCTTTCCCTGCCGGTGACGGCAGAAGCCTGCGGAGAAGAAGCACGGCGCACCCCCTTCCTTGCCAGGGCCACGCTTGCCCCCGTTCTGCCGGCCTTAGGAACGGCCGCCTTGGGGCTCACGCTGGCTGCACTTCTCCTGGCCCCCTGGCTGGCAGGACTCCTGGCGCCGGGCCATGGCGGCGAGGTCCTCTGGCGTGCCGAGGCTGCCAGCCTTCTGCGCCTGGCAAGTCCCTATCTTGGCTGCGCGATCTTGGCTTCCTTTGCCATGGGGCTCCTGCACGCCCTGGGGGAATTCGGCAGGGCCGCGCTTGCCCCCGTCTGCTTCAACCTCTGCGTGCTCGCCTTCATGGGCCTTGCCTGGAGGGGGCAGGGCCAGCCTGCCGAGATGATAGCCCTTGGCATAGCCGCGGCCGGCATGGTGCAGGCCATCCTGCTCTGGGGCTTCCTCTGGCAGGCCGAGCGCCGGCGCTTTCCCCAGCGTATTTTGCGGGCCGGAGGCAGAACGCAGGAGGACGAGCGCAAGGCCCGCGCGCTGGGAACAAGGCTTCGGGCAAGCCTGTGGACCATGCCTGGCGTGGTGCTTGCCTCCTCCTCGCTCCAGCTTGCCGTGCTGGCGGCCATGGCCTCGGCCTCCCTGGCAGGGCAGGGCCGGATGTCCGCGCTCTATTTTGCCGACCGCCTGCTGGAGCTGCCCGTGGGCGTGGTCGGCGCCTGCATGGGCATAGTCTCCCTGCCAGCGCTCTCATGCTCGGCCAAGGCCGGCGACCTGGCCGGCTTCGAGGGGAGCCTGCGCCTTGCCCTGCACGCGGGCCTGCTTTTCTCCCTGCCAGCGGCCGCCGGCCTCTGGGCCATAGCGCCGCTGCTTGCCGACATCCTGCTCGGCCATGGCGCCTTCGGCCAGGAAGGCGTCGCCCAGACGGCGCAGGCGCTGCGCTGCCTTGTGCCGGCGCTGCCGGCCTGCATCCTCCTGCGCACCCTGGTGGCAGCCTGCCATGCCAGAGGCCTGGATCGGCTTGCATGGCTTGGCACTGTGTGCTGTACTCTCGCAACGCTGATCCTGGGACTGGCTTTTCCCCAGCTCTGCGGCCAAGGTGCTGCCCTTGCCGGTCCCCTCGCCTGCACGGCAGCCCTCTGGGCGCAGTGTCTCGCCGTTGCCTGGCTGGTCTTCCGATCCTTGCGCGAACAGGGTGCCGTCCCTGTTCCCGGAGCCGGCCAGTCTGCAGCATTCCTGCGTCCAGGGCAGGTGGCGCGCATGGCGCTCTGCGGCCTTGCGGCAGGAGGCGCCGCCCTTGGCGTGCAGGCGCTGTGGCAGGGGAGCAGGGGGGCATGCCTTGGCCTTGCCTGCCTTGGCGGCGCGCTTGCCTGGCTTGCCCTGCTGCGCCTGCTCTGCCCCCGGGAATTTCGTCTCGCCTGCCAGCGCAGGGCCATGCGGAGCCAGTCTTCCCCCAGCTCAGCGTCCTCCGCCACCTAGGCAGTCTTTCGAAGCAACCTACGAAGCAGTCTTGCGAAGCAGTCTTCCGCCACCGAAGGAGTATCCATGCACATCAAGACGCAAGCCGGACGCCGCCTTGCGGGCGCGATCCTCGTCTGGCTCGCAGCCATAGGGATAGCCTGCTTCATGGGCTTCGCCGAAGAGCGCCTTGTCCGCGACGTGCTCGACCAGGAGCTGGCAGCCGAGGCTGCCCGGTCTGCGACAGGCATAGGCGCCGTGGCGTCCATGCCCGGCTGGACCATGGACGAGACCCTGGCGCGGAGCCTCGTCATGCGCGTCATGGAGGACAGGCGCCTCTACGCCGTCGTGATCCGCGCCGAAGACAGGATGCTCGAGGGCCAGCGCCGGGGCTGGCGGGGCCTTGTCCCCTGGGACGACGAGATGACCGAGGAGACGGTGCAGGGCATGAGCATCATGCGCGGTCCCGACGGCGACGAGGTCGGCACCGTGGAGGTCTACCTGCCGACGCGCCTCGTGGCTGCCCAGATGGAGGAAGTCCGCCACGCTATCTATGCCCGGACGGCGCTGTGGGTGGTCTTTGCCACGGCTGCGCTCCTGCTCTTCCTCTGGTTTACGGGCGACCTGTGCCTTGCCAGGATAGGCCAGGCCGACAAGCTCGGCCAGGCGGCCAGGCAAGCCAGGCAGACTCGGCAAGACGGGGACGAGGCAGACGCCGCTGCGGCCGGCCGCCCGTCTGGCCGGCCGGCGCTGGACGCCTCGCAGCGCGACATTTATCATGACGGCATCGAGCCGTCGGACGGCAGGCGCTTTGTTGCGGACAATTCCGAGGGCTGGAGCGCCGTGGCGGACGGCTTCCGCCGGGCCTGGCGCGATGCGCCGGACAGGCTTGCCGTCCTCTTCCGCCAGAACGATGCCGGAGGCCTCGCCAGGGAAGCCCTGGAGCTGCGCACGGCTGCCCTCAGCCTTGGCGCTCACAGGCTGGCCGAACAGAGCGGCCTTGTGGCCAAGGCCCTTGCCGGTGCAGGCGAGGCTTCGCCCGCAGCCGCCCTGCAGGACTGCCGGCGCGAACTGGAACGGGTGCTGGACGCCCTGGACGAGCGGCTTGGCCGCTAGCCTTGCGCGTTGCCGAACACCGGCAGGCGGCATGGCCGCCAAGGAGGAAACATGGGCTTTTTCTCAGCCATAAAGAAAATATTCACCGCTCCCGAAGAGGGCGCTCCGAAGGCGGAAGAACTCGCCGAGCAGGGCGCTGCCGAAGCCGTCAAGGACGAGGGCCCGGACAAGGATAAGGACAAGGGCAAGGTCGAAGACGAGAAAGCGCAGCCGGCACAGCAGGCCCGCATGGAAGCTGGCATCGAAGCTGGCGTCAAGCCTCAGGCAGAGCCGGCTCCAGAGCCAGAGCCTGAACCAAAGCCTGCGCCGGCTGCCGAAGCGATGCCTGCGTCGGCCCCCGAACCCGAGTCCCCCCAAGCGCCAGAAGCCCTCACGGCCCCCGAAGCGTCCGCTCAACCTGCACCTGCACCGCTGTCTGCTTCTGCAGAGGCAACGGCGCCAGACGATGTCGCCGCGGCCGAAGCAGCCACCGTAGCCGAAGTCGCCGGCGAAGGCCCTTCCGAGGCTGTGCCGGCAGAACCTGCCGTTGCGCGCGAAGCCGCGCCGTGCGAAGACGTGCAGGACCCGGCAGCCGCATCCGCCCAGGTGCTGGATCCAGACAAGACTCCAGACAAGGCCACTGACCCCGCCCCCAAGCGTTCTTTCTTTGCCTCCCTCTTCGGCAGGCGCCAGGCCGCGCCCGAGCCCGAAGCGCAGGCGGAGCCCTCGCCCGAACCCGAGGCCGCGCAGATCTCGGCCAAGGCTGAGCAGGCACCTGAGCCTGCCGAAGCGCCTGTTGCGGAGCAGGCTGACACAGCGGCGCAGACGCCTGCTGGCCAGGCGGCCCCGGCACCGGATCAGGCGGCTTCGAGCGGAACCAGCGCCCCCAGCGGGACAGGCGCATCGGCTGGCGGCGGCTGGGCCCTCTTCGAAGCAGCGCCCGCGCCGGAGCAGGAGCCCGTCTTTGTCCAGGAAGTTCAGAAAACCCTGGAAGCCCAGAAACTCCAGGAGCTTTCGGGAGTGTCTGCGGCACTGACTGCCGCGCCTGTGCAGGGCAAGACCCCGCCGGCTTCTGGCGATGCCAATGCCGAGCTCACCGTGCGCCTCAGGCAGGCCGAGCCCAAGCTTTCAGCCTGGCTCGACGTCGTCCTGGACGGCGTCGCGGAGGCCGGTCCTCTGCTGGAGTCCCGCATCCGCTTCCTGCTCGAGTCCCTCGAGGCGCCGGCGCCCGAGATAGACGCCTTCGTGGCCGACTTCTCAGGCTGGCTTGCCCGCATGGAGTACCGCGAACTCGACGAGTTCCGCTCCGAGCTGCAGTACCGCCTGGCCATCGCCCTTGATCTCGAGGACGAGGAGGACGAGCGCAGCCGCCTCTTCGTCAAGCTCACGGCGAGCCTCGCCAAGACCCGGGCCGAGTTTGCCAGGCGCCTCGAAGGGCTCTTTGCCAGCCACGGCGAGCTCGACGACGATTTCTGGGAGGAGATGGAGGAGCTCTTCATCATGGCCGACCTCGGCTACGAGGCGGCCGTGGGTCTGGTCGAGCGCCTCAAGGAGCGCTGCCGCGAAGAAGGCGTCACCTCCTCGGAGGGCGTGCGCGAGGCGCTCAAGCGCGAGATCAAGCAGATCTTCGCCCAGCCGAGGCGCATCCTCAAGATCAACCCGCCGGAAATCGTGCTCATGATAGGCGTCAACGGCGCGGGCAAGACGACCACCATCGCCAAGCTCGCCTACCGCGACCGCATGCAGGGCAAGAAGGTCATGATAGCGGCGGCCGACACGTTCAGGGCTGCGGCCATAGACCAGATGCGCGTGTGGGCCGAGCGCGTGGGCACGCTCTTCCACGCCAAGCAGCCGGGCGCAGATCCTGCTTCCGTGGCCTTCGAGGCCGTGGACCGCGCCCTCAAGGAGGGGGTGGACGTGCTCTACGTGGACACGGCAGGCCGTCTGCAGACCAAGGTCAACCTCATGGACGAGCTCTCGAAGATCCGCCAGGTCATCACGAAGAAGCATCCCGGCGCACCGCACCGCACCGTGCTCGTGCTCGACGCCACCACGGGCCAGAACGCCCTCTCCCAGGCCAAGCTCTTCAAGGAGTCGGCCGGCGTGGACGAGCTCATCCTGACCAAGCTCGACGGCACGGCCAAGGGCGGCGTCGCCATTGCCGTGGCCCTGCAGCAGGGCCTGCCCATCACCTACGTCGGCCTCGGCGAGAAGGTCGAGGACCTGCGGCCCTTCAACGGCGACGACTACGCCGACGCCCTGCTCGCCTCGGTATAGCGTTCGCCTCAGCCTTCCTTTCCTCCGTCTTTCGTTCCCTCGTCTTCCGGGAGGGGCGGCCGTTTTTCAGGGCGGTCCTTCCCGGAAGGCACATTTTTAAGGAGGCGTTCCCGGGGGACGCGGAAAAAATTTGCCCCAGTCGCTCTTTGGCGTTGACAGGGCTTGCCAGATCGACTAGAACCCGTTTGCTCTCCTTCGGGAGGGCGTATCCCTGGACGGCAGGGAAGGGCGGATCGAGTCCGTCCTGATGCGCCAGGACCGCTTCGGCGGGACTGGTTTTGACAAGTGCAGGCGTTGCCAAATGCCGGACTTGATCGAGCCGTTCCAGCCCATCTTCGGATCCCATGCCGTGAAAAGCATGCCCGGGGCTGTAAAGGTGAGGGGGCAGCACCCCCATTTGGTGACCCTGCGGGACCATCCTGCGAAGCGCGTCAAGCGCCCGCAGTGCGTGGAGAACGCCGGGAGCGTCGCATGAAGATGCCAGGCGTGCAGCCACGCCCTCTTTCCTCTCCAGCATCTCCTGCGAAAGCGCCGCACACCGGCGCAGTCAAGCTCCCGAAAGTTCGCCTCCCAACGGGTTAGGCCAGCTTCCGGGCCTTTTTATTTTTATGGCCCCAGCGCGAGGAACCCGCGCTGCACCCAACCAGTGCGGGATTTTTGTTAAACGGAGCAGACAATGACGACAGTTAGCAGTGATTGCATTCGGATCAAGCTCAAGGCCTATGACTTCCGCATCCTTGACAAAGCGGTCGCGGAAATCGTGGACACTGCGCGCAACACCGGTGCCGGTGTGGCCGGGCCAATCCCCCTGCCTACCAATATTCACAAATTCACGATTCAGCGTTCCGTGCATGTGGACAAGAAGTCCCGCGAGCAGTTCGAGATGCGCGTGCACAAGAGGCTCATGGACATCCTCGAGCCGACGCAGCAGACCGTAGACGCTCTGGGCAAGCTCTCTCTGCCCGCCGGCGTTGATGTTGAAATCAAGCTTTAGTGTGAGGCAGTCATGGCTGAGAAAATGGGAATTTTAGGTCGCAAGCTTGGCATGACCCGTATTTTCGGGGATGACGGTGCCTCTGTGGCCGTTACAGTTATTCAGGCCGGTCCCTGCCCCGTCACGCAGGTGAAAACCGAGGAAAAGGACGGCTACAACGCTCTGCAGATTGCCTTCAGCGAAGCCAAGGAAAAGCACGTTTCCAAGGCCATGCAGGGCCACTTCGCCAAGGCCGGCACGGGCCTCTACAGCGCCCTGCGCGAGATCCGCCTGGCCGGCGCCCCCGAGCAGAAGGCCGGCGACACCCTGACCTGCGAGCTCTTCAAGGCCGGCGACGTCGTCAAGGTTACCGGCAAGAGCATAGGCAAGGGCTACCAGGGCCGCATGCGCCGCTGGAACTTCCGCGGCTGCAAGGACACCCACGGCGACGAGAAGGTCCACAGGAACAACGGCTCCATCGGCAACAACACCTTCCCCGGCCACGTCATCAAGGGCCGGAAGATGGCTGGCCAGTGGGGCGCCGAAACCGTCACCCAGCCCAGCGCCGTGGTGGTCGACGTCCGTCCCGAGGACAACGTCATCATCGTCAAGGGCGCCGTGCCCGGGCCCAAGAACGGCCTTGTGCTCATCCGCAAGCAGTAGCATAGGTGATAAGATGGCTACCATTAAAGTATATGATCAGGAAAAACAGGAAGTGGGTTCCGTTGAACTCGCTCCCGAAGTGTTCGAGGTCGAGGCCCGTCCCGAGATCCTGAACCTCGTGGTGCGCGCTCAGCTCGCCGCCAAGCGCGCCGGCACCCACTCCGCCAAGACCCGCGCCTACGTCTCCGGCGGCGGCGTGAAGCCCTGGAAGCAGAAGGGCACGGGCCGTGCCCGCGCCGGCTCCAACCGCTCGCCCGTGTGGCGCGGCGGCGCCATCATCTTCGGACCCCAGCCGCGCGACTACTCCTTCAAAGTCAACCGCAAGGTCCGCGCTCTTGCCCTGCGCATGGCCCTTTCCAGCCGCGTTGCGGCCAACGACTGCCTGGTCGTGAAGGAAATCAGCCTGCCTGACGGCAAGACCAAGAATTTCGCCAAGGTTGCCAAGGCCCTGGGTCTCACCAAGGCCCTCGTGGTCGCTCCCGAGCTCACCGAGAACCTCGACCGCAGCTCCCGCAACCTCCCCAACGTCACCCTGACGACGCCCGAGCGCCTCAGCGTGTACGAAATCCTGAAGAACAAGCAGCTGGTCCTGCTCCAGGACGCCATCGCGCCCGTGCAGGCCCGCTTCGTTGCCAAGGGGGAATAAGATGGAACTCACGCAGGTGCTCATTAAGCCCCGCATCACCGAAAAGATGACCGAGCTTGCTGAAGCCGCCAACAGGGTTGCCTTTCTTGTGAACCCCAAGGCCAACAAGCTGGAAGTCAAGAAGGCCGTCGAGCAGGCGTTCGGCGTGACCGTTCTTGGCGTGAACATCGTCAGCATCGCTCCCCGCGCGCGCAAGCGCCAGGGAAGGGTCGTCGGCACGAAGCCAGGCATGAAGAAAGCCTACGTCACGCTGGCCGACGGCGACAAGATCGAATACTTCGAGGGAGTGTAAGCCATGGCTGTCCGCAAGCTGAAACCGACTTCCGCGGGTCGTCGCTTCCAGACGGTTTCCGATTTCGAGGAAATCACCAGGTCGACTCCCGAAAAGTCTCTTACGGTGGGCCTCACCAAGAAGGCCGGCCGCAACAACCGCGGGCGCGTCACCTGCCGCCGCCATGGCGGCGGCGTCAAGCGCCTCTACCGCATCATCGACTTCAAGCGCGAGAAGCTCGGCATCGAAGCCACCGTCTCGCACATCGAATACGATCCCAACCGCACCTGCCGCATCGCTCTGCTGACCTACGTTGACGGCGAGAAGCGCTACATCATCGCGCCCCTCGGCCTCAAGCAGGGCGACAAGGTCATTGCCGGCGACAAGGCCGACATCAAGCCCGGCAACGCCATGGCCATGGCCCGCATCCCCGTGGGCACCGTGGTCCACAACGTCGAAATCTATCCCGGCAAGGGCGGCCAGCTCTGCCGCGCCGCCGGGACCTACGCCCAGCTCGTCGCCAAGGAAGGCAAGTACGCCCTGCTGCGCCTGCCCTCCGGCGAAGTCCGCAAGGTGCTCTCCTCCTGCACCGCCACCGTCGGCCAGGTGGGCAACTTGAGCCACGAGAACGTGTCCCTCGGCAAGGCCGGCCGCAACCGCTGGCTTGGCCGCCGCCCCAAGGTGCGCGGCGTGGCCATGAACCCCATCGACCATCCCCTGGGCGGCGGCGAAGGCAGAAGCTCCGGCGGCCGCCATCCCGTCTCTCCGTGGGGCATGCCGGCCAAGGGCTTCAAGACCCGCGATCGCAACAAGCCCTCCAGCCGCCTCATCGTCAAGCGGGCAGGCCAGAAGTAGGAGTGAGACATGCCTAGATCTCTCAAGAAAGGTCCCTTCGTGGACGGCCATCTCATGGCAAAAGTCGAGGCCGCGCAGGCCAGCGGGGACCGCCGCGTCGTCAAGACCTGGTCCCGCCGTTCCATGGTGCTGCCCGAAATGGTGGGCATGACCTTCGCCGTCCACAACGGCAAGAAGTTCGTGCCGGTGTTCGTCACCGAAAACATGGTTGGACACAAGCTGGGCGAGTTCGCGCCCACCCGCACCTTCCACGGCCACTCGGCCGAGAAGAAGGCCGCGGCAGGCAAGAAGTAGGGGGTAGGTGATGGAAGCTAAAGCAATCGCCAAGTTCCAGCGCGTCTCGCCCCGCAAGACCCGCCTCGTTGCCAAGAACGTGCAGGGCAAGGGCGTTGAAGAAGCGCTGAACATCCTGCGCTTCACCCCCAACAAGCCCGCCGGCGTGATCTACGGCGTCCTTAAGAGCGCTGTCGCCAACGCTATGCAGCAGCTGTCTGCGAACGTCGACGCCATGTTCGTCAAGGAAGTCGTGGTCAACGAAGGTCCCAGCTGGAAGCGCTTCATGCCCCGCGCCCAGGGCCGGGCCACCAAAATCCACAAGCGCACAGCCCACATTACCGTCATCATCGCTGAAGGGCAGGAATAGGCTATGGGTCAGAAAGTACATCCGTTCGGCATCCGCCTTGGCTACAACAAGAACTGGCTCTCCCGCTGGTTCAGCGCGAAGGAATACCCTGCCTTCGTTCTCGAAGACAGCAAAATCCGCAAGTTCGTGAAGAACCGCAACGCGGAAGCCGGACTCGCGAAAATTGAAATTGAACGTGCCGGCGGCAAGGTCCGCCTCATCCTCTCCACCGCCCGTCCCGGCATCGTCATCGGCCGCAAGGGCGTGGAGATCGAGAAGCTGCGCGCCGACCTGCGCAAGGAGTTCGGCCGCGAGTTCTCCATCGAAGTCAGCGAAATCCGCCGTCCCGAAGTGGAGGCCCAGCTGGTGGCCGAGAACATCGCCCAGCAGCTCGAGCGCCGCATCGCCTTCCGCCGCGCCATGAAGCGCACGGTGGCCATGGCCCGCAAGTTCGGCGGCGAGGGCATCAAGGTTTCCTGCGCCGGCCGTCTGGCCGGTGCCGAAATCGCCCGCGGCGAATGGTACCGCGACGGCCGCGTGCCGCTGCAGACCCTGCGCGCCGACATCGACTACGGCTTCGCCGAAGCCCGCACCACCTACGGCACGATTGGCGTCAAGGTTTGGATCTATAAAGGCGAAATCCTTGACAGAGAGGTAGATCAGAATGTTAGCGCCCAAAAAGGTTAAATTCCGCAAGTGGCAGAAGGGCCGCCTGCGTGGCCTCGCCCACCGCGGATCCTCCCTTGCGTTCGGTGATATCGGCTTGAAGACGACCCAGCACGGCCATCTTTCCAGCCAGCAGATCGAAGCCGCCCGTATCGCCATGATGCGCCACATCCGCCGCGGCGGCAAAGTGTGGATCCGCGTGTTCCCCGACCGTCCGGTCACCGCCAAGCCTCTGGAAACCCGTCAGGGCTCCGGCAAGGGCGCCCCGGTCGGCTGGTGCGCTCCCATCAAGCCTGGCCGCATCCTCTACGAGGTCAAGGGCGTTCCCTACGAGCTCGCCAAGCAGGCTTTGACCCGCGCCGCCCACAAGCTGCCGGTGAAAACCGTCATCGTGACCAAGGAGGGCTTCTAAATGGCCGACAAGAAGAAGGGGAGCGTCCGCGAGGACGCCAAGGCTCTCCGCGAGATGAGCGAAGAGCAGCTTGCCGAGAAGCTCGACGAGAGCCGCAAGGAGCTGCTCACCGCCCGCTTCAAGCACGCCACCGCCCAGCTCGAAAAGACGAGCGAGCTGAAGGCGCTGCGCAAGCAGGTGGCCCGCATCAGCACCATTTTGAACGAGAAGAGGAGCTAGACATGCAGGCTCTTGAACATTGCAACGGCAGAACCCTGACCGGCATTGTGGTCAGCGACAAGAACGACAAGACGATTGTCGTGCGCGTCGAGACCCTGGTCAAGCATCCTCTGCTTAAGAAGTACATCAGGCGCCGCAAGAAGTTCACGGCCCATGATCCCGCGAACGAGTGCGGCATTGGCGACAAGGTCAAAATCGTGGAGTACCGCAGGCTTTCCAAGAACAAGCGCTGGCACCTGGTCTCCGTCATCGAAAAGGCTGTGTAGGGTGACGCCATGATCCAGATAGAATCTACGCTTCAGGTCGCCGACAACTCCGGCGCCAAGAAAGTTGCCTGCATCAAGGTGCTCGGCGGCTCCCACCGCCGCTACGCCACGGTCGGCGACATCATCATGGTCTCCGTCAAGGAAGCCATTCCCCACAGCAAGGTGAAGAAGGGTGACGTCATGCGCGCGGTCATCGTGCGCACGGCCAAGGAGCTCCGCCGCCCCGACGGCAGCTACATCAAGTTCGACGGCAATGCCGCTGTCCTCATCGGCACCAACGGCGAGCCCGTCGGAACGCGCATCTTCGGACCTGTGGCCCGCGAGCTGCGCGCCGCGAACTTCATGAAGATCATCTCTCTCGCCCCCGAAGTCCTGTAGGAGATCTGCAATGAAGAACTTTCGCATCCGCAAGGGCGACAAAGTCATGGTCATTGCCGGCAAGGACGCCGGCAAAGTCGGCAAGGTGACGAAGATCCTGCGCAAGCACGACCGCGTCGTCGTCGAGAAGGCCAACATGGCCAAGCGCCACATGCGCGCCAATCCTTATACCCAGCAGCCCGGCGGCATCGTCGAGAAGGAAATGCCCATCCACGTCTCCAACGTGATGGTCGTCTGCTCTGCGTGCGCCCAGCCGACCCGCGTCGGGTACAAGTACATTGAGGCCGACGGCAAACAGAAGAAAGTGCGCTTCTGCAAGAAGTGCAACGAAGTCATGGAATAAGGTGAACCTATGACCCGCCTTGAAAAGATATATACGGAGAAAGTGGTTCCGGCGCTGCAGAAGGAGTTCAATTACAAGTCTCCCATGCAGACGCCCGCCATCACCAAAATCTCCCTGAACATCGGCCTCGGCGCAGCCACGCAGAACAACAAGCTCATGGAAGAGGCCGTGGCGGAGCTCACCGCCATCGCCGGCCAGAAGGCTGTCGTCACCCGCGCCAAGAAGTCCATCGCCAACTTCAAGGTGCGCGAAGGCCAGCCCATCGGCGCCCGCGTCACCCTGCGCAAGGACCTCATGTGGGACTTCCTGGACAAGCTGATGAACTTCGCGCTGCCCCGCGTCCGCGACTTCCGCGGCATCCCCGACCGCGGCTTCGACGGCCGCGGCAACTTCACCCTGGGCATCAAGGAGCACACCATCTTCCCCGAAATGGAAGCTGACCGCGTCGAGAATCCCAAGGGCATGAACATCACCATCGTGACCACGGCCACCACGGACAAGGAAGGCAAGCTTCTCCTTGACCAGCTCGGCATGCCGTTCAAGAAGTAGCGGAGGATAGCATGGCCCGCCTTTCCCTCAAGATCAAAGCCACCCGCGACCCGAAGTTCAGCACCCGCAAGTACAACCGCTGCCCCATCTGCGGCCGTCCCCGCGCCTTCATCCGCCAGTTCGGCATCTGCCGTATCTGCTTCAGGAACATGGCGCTGCGCGGCGAGCTCCCGGGCGTGCGCAAGTCCAGCTGGTAAAAAAATAGCAAAAATCCGTCCGGGCCCGCAGGTCCGGCATTGCGGCGGTAGCCACTTTGTGGTATACCGCCGCTTCGCTTATGGAAAGTAGGCGCATGGTGCGCCCAACTCCAAAACCCGTTCAGGAGTAACGATGATCACAGATCCTATTGCGGACATGCTCACGCGTATCCGCAACGCGCATTTGGCCCTGCACAAGGAAGTGAATGTGCCGCGCTCGAAGATGAAAGAGTCTCTCGCTGCCATCCTCAAGCAGGAAGGGTACGTCGACGACGTCGCCGTAGACGAAGGCGGCATTAAGATCACCCTCAAGTATTTGAAGGGTAAGGCCGCCATCAC
>JAEEGI010013021.1_pt1 | contig 17683 bp, 18 predicted proteins | sample 8958751 | NCBI WGS metagenome assembly JAEEGI01 (sample SAMN16246545, study PRJNA631951) | gut metagenome | biome: gut microbiome; feature: rumen; material: KS-attached | host: Bos | place: Iran: Karaj | collected 2018-10 | reverse complement strand
CGAGCACCAAACAGGCCCAATCCGTGCTCGAGCCGGAGTCTAAGCACGTGGCCGGTCAAAATAATAGCATTTTCTTGTCCCGGTAGATGCTGGAGCACGTGCTCGGGCAAAAATACGGCGAAATCTTTCCCCGCCACGTGCTGGGTGATGCTGGCCAGGACCAAAAACCGCGATTTCTGTCTTCGCCAGAACAAAATTGAACTGGCCAGGACCAAATTTGGCGATTTTGGTCCTGGACACAATTGAAACAACCATCCTGCCCTCCCACCGCCATCTGTCCCATATTCAACACCCCATACCCAATCTGTATGTACAGTTGGAATGCACTGTAGGGCCGGTTTTCTTTACATACAGCAGGGAAAGAGATGCCCGGTCGGGGCCGGGCATGACGGAGTGATCAGGGTCGGGCATGGCGTAGGTCAGGTGGTTTTGTGTCGCAGGTGGTGAAGCAGACACTACTTCTTTATTGCCAGGAAATAGACGATGGAGCCTTGCTTGTGGTATTCCTGCAGCTGGTAGGATTGGGAGAGGCGTGCCCGCAGGGAGTCGAAGGTCTCGAAGGGCGGCGTAAACCATCCCTTGCGGGAGAGGACCTTCTTCATCAGCCAGTCCGTTATCCGGGATTCGCCCTGTATACAGAAACAGCCGGCCAGCATTCCTCCATCGCGTAAAACTCTGCCCATCTCGGCATAAGCCTTTTCCTTGTCGGGGAACGCATGGACGCCGTTCATCGTGAGTACGCAGTCGAAGGTACCATCGGCAAAAGGGAGCGCGCCCACATCCCCCTGCATGAGATGGACATTCCAATCGAAACGTTCCCTGGCCTGTTTAAGCATATCGTCGCTGTAATCGAGGCAGGTAATATCGGCCTTGTTCATCCGGGCATACTTCAAGGCGGTGAAGACGCCGGTCCCGACAGGAACGTCCAGCAGTTTGCCGTCAAAATCGTCGGAGATATAGGAAAGCACCTTGCGGGCAATCACGTTGTCGTCGACTCCGCCCCAGAAGATGTCCATGTAAAGGCGGCTCCACCAGGTAGACCGTGTGAGGACATCGTCGTAGATATCCCTGGACTGACGATAGGACTGCTGGATTTTATCGCTCTCCGTCTTGGGGAACCAGGGCCAGGTGCGGTTGACGCGCTGGCAGTAGGCATCGTATTCGGCGCCGTGGAGCTCGTGCAGCCACTTCTCTTCCGTGGGCCGGAGCATCATGCCCATCAGCGCCCAGAAGATGAAGGGCAGGACCAGTAACCAGAGGTTGCCGAAGCAGAGGACAATGCCGATGATAACGAACATCCAGCCGGTATAGAGCGGGTTGCGCATCCAGGCGTAGATGCCGTCAGTCACCAGATGATTGTGCAGGATGCCGTCATCGATCCGGGAGCGGAAGATGGCGTACCCCCAGATGAAAAGGCCCAGCAGGGCCAGCAGAAGGCCGATAATAAGCATGGGCGTCTTCAGCGCGGGGATGAGGCCGCTGTCCAGATAACCCTTCCTGGAGAGGAAGATGCCAAAGGCGGCAAGGGCGGCAATCGTGCCGATATAAACCGGGCCGATGCCAAAGATAGGAAGATGTTCTTTCTGTTTCATACCGCTGCAAAGGTACAGCGGAATCCCTGCAACCGGGTTGCAATACTTACATGGACTTGAACCGGGCGATCTCCCTGGTAAGGGCTTCTTCCGGCAGAACAACGTCTTCCTTGAAAACGGAAACGCCACAATCGGCCTCTGAGGGCCGCCAGTTGCCCACGATTTCTCCGTCAAGGGCAACGATGCTATAGAAGATGCCGGAATTGTTATGGGCCTTGGGCGCATGAGTGGGATGAAGGACTATGTGCCGACTCTTGTAGCCGATGAGATACTCGTCAAAGGCCGGCAGGAGCAGGACATTGCCGCCGCGGAAACCCCTTGTCCTGGCATCCTTCATGAAATAGTACTCCTTCCCTTTGTGCCACAAACTGGACATCTCGTCCCTGATGATCTCCATCCCTCGCCTGCAATCGCCCATGTTGAGACCGGACCACCAGACGAAGTCCTCCAGCATCGCAGGCCCGTGGCTTCTGAAGTACTTCCTGGTTATGAGAGCAAGTGCCTCGTCGCGGTCCATGGCGGGCCGAGGGCCGATCTTTTCAGAAGTCAGCGCGAGCGTCCTTTTGCTGGGATGGAGGTCTCCGGAGCAAAGAAGCCCGTCATATTCGGCCAGACGGAGATGATACGAGAGGCGCTGGTCTGTCATGACAACGCCCTTTTCTTTTAACGACTCGGCGAATTCTTCCTTGAGGACAGACCTCTTTCCTGTGGCAATATCGGCCAGTAACTCCTGGATGCGGCCCTTTTCTTCGTCGGGAATGTCGATGCCGTTGGAATGCATCCAGCCGCGAAGCCCGGTAAGGGCCTTGGAGCGGCAAAGGTCCAGCATCCAGCGATAATCCTCCCCGGAAACCAGCTGCCAGGTAGTGCGCAGCAGATGTGTCCTGATGATGCGCCCGTCGTTGAATGCGGCCTCGAAGGCTTTAAGAGACGGCTTTTTCGTCCTCATGGCCACGGCCCATCGCATGGCTTTGTAATCCTGCCCCTGCATGGCGCCGAACCACGACACCACATCCGCAGGGTCTTTCCACTGCGGAACAATGAGCTGTTGGCTCAGGAGTCGGGCCGATACAGGATTTACCATTTTATGCCTTTGTAGATGGCCTCGGCAAGCATCTTTGCGCCTTCGCGCTGGGGGTGGACGCCGTCCATCATATACGTAGAGTCGGTGAAGAGATCCTTTAGGTCAATGAGCGAAAGGATCTTTTCTTCAGCGATTTCACGAATAGCCGGACGGACGCCTTCTTCCATGGTAAGAGGAATGACGCCCAGCAGCGGGATATTCATGCGAAGAAATATCCGGATAGGCGCAACGAGGACAATGCGCGGATGGGAAGGCAGCTGCTGGTAGGATTCCACAATCTTCGAATAGTCCTTACGGAAGATTGCGGGATCCCAGTTGTGGGACTTGGTATCATTCGTGCCCAGCATAAGCACTACGATATCCGGATTCCAGTCCAAGCTCTCACGATATACGCTCTTCCTGACGTATGGTGTATCGGCATCAAAGCGGGCCGATGCATCGTTATACCCATAGTTCCTGACCTCGTAATCCGGGCCAAGCTTCTCCTGGAGAACAGACGGGTAGCTGTACTTCCGGCGATTCACGATGGTGAATCCCCAGGTTATGCTGTCCCCTATGCATGCAACGCGTTTCATATCATGCAAAGGTACGAAAAGACCCTGAAGAAATCCTAACCTTCCAAAATCTGCGAAGCGGCGTTCTTGGTATCGACTTTTTCGATGATACGGGTGAGGATGCCGTTTTCGTCAAAGATGAATGTGCGGCGGAGCGTCCCCAGGACGGTTTTGCCGTACATTTTCTTTTCGCCCCAGGCGCCGAAGTCCTGGAGCATCTGCGTGCTGGTGTCGGCCAGGAGGCGGAACGGAAGGCCGTGCTTGGCGCGGAAGCCGGTGTGGGACTTGGCGCTGTCCTTACTCACGCCGACGACGTTGTACCCCGCAGCCGTTAGGGCCGCGTAGCTGTCGCGGAAGGAGCAGGCCTCGGCCGTGCAGCCGGACGTGTTGTCCTTGGGATAGAAATAGATAATGGTTTTCTTGCCGATAAAGTCGGCCGATTTCACCATCTGCCCGTCCTGGTCCATGACCTCGAACGAAGGCATTTTGTCTCCGAGTTTTAGCATAGTGTCATTCTATAGGATAGACAAAGGTAGTGAAAAAACATGTATATATCATCGGCACGCCTTCGCGTTGCGGATGAAGCGGCCGGCGGCGAAAAGGAGCATCGGCCCTAATCCGGAGTAGAAGGAGGCGGTGAATTCGGCCGGGACGCCGGGGATGAACTTCAGGGCCATGCCCAGGCAGGACATGCAGACGATCAGAATCCACCCACGGAGCGGAAAGGCCTGCCATAACGTCGTCTTCTGCGGCTGGGAGGCAATACGGGCCGAGTATTTGTCCACGATTTTGCGGAACATGAAGAAGAAGCCGGTCAGGACGAAAGCGGTGATGACACTATTCATTGCGAAGAAGATGTTGCAAGAAGCGAAGAAAATGACTAACTTGGCTTGGATTAAAAATAATCGTATGAAAAGGATCTCCATTCTTCTGTGCGCTCTGGCGCTTGTCGCCTGCGGCGGCGATCAGGCAACGTCCCCTACCCTTGACGAAGTATTCGCTTCCCGGCGCAGCATCCGGGCCTACGAGGCCGGAAAGACCATTTCCGAGGCCGAGGTCCGCGAACTGCTCACGGCCACGCAGAACGCCCCTTCCTGGGCCAATATGCAGCCCAGCAAGTATTACGTAGCCATCGGCGAGGAAAAACGCGAAGCTGTCCTGGATCTTATCGGCGGCAACAAGGACCGCGTGATCAATGCGCCCGTTTTCCTGGTTTCCACGTTTGAAACGGGCAAATCCGGCTTCTTCCGGGGTAATCCGGTTGACGCCACGGGAGACCTCTGGGGAGCCTATGACAATGGCCTCAGCAATGCCTATCTCATCCTGAAGGCTCGCGCCATGGGTTTCGACACTCTCATCATGGGCATGCGCAATGCCGATGAATTGAGAAAGCTGTTTGAGATTCCGGACAATGAGACCATCCTGGCCGTCATCGCTTTGGGTTACCGTGCCCAGGATCCCAATACCCCGGTCCACAGACCCCTGGACGAAATTGCCAAGTTCTATTAATCATGAAGAACGCTTTTGGATATATTCTGGGATTCCTGGTCTTTGTGGCCGGGATTCCTGCTGTTATGTGGTGGGTGTCCGGAAAACCCTTCCCCTGGGCCCCGGGACTTCTGTGGTTCATCCCGTCCGTGATCCTGATGGTCCTTGGACTGGCTCTCAGTATCTGGTCCATCGTACATATGAAAAAGGTGGGAGAAGGCAATCCTTTCGATGCCTACAACCATGAAGTGGCACCCAGGACCAAGCATCTGATGACCGACGGCCCCTACAAATACTCCCGCAATCCGATGCTTGTGGGCATATATGTCTTTGACCTTGGCGTTCTGCTCTGGCTCATGAGTTGGTGGGCATGGGTCGTATTCGTCGTAGAAGTTTTCTTCCTTACACTTCAAGTCCGCTCCGAGGAAAAGCGCCTGGCCGCCGATTTCGGTGAAAAATACCTCCACTACAAAGAAAACGTTCCCCGCTATTTGTAGGGAGAATGCTTTAATTTCTTAAGATGGAATTCAAAATCAAATCCTTCTACGTATCCGCTTGACGAGCCTTCTTCGATTGCACTGCGTAGGGCGGCAATCTTTTGTTCCTGGTCATTGTGAAGAACCTCAGAATGAGGACTGTGTGTAACAGGGTGTGTTTTCATAATCTTGACCTTTTGTTACAAATATACCAATTATTTCCTTTTTTATTCTATGCACATTTTTTTACTTGTGCAGGGGTTTGGCACAAGCGGGGTGTAGCTTTGCAGTGAAATTTAAAATGCAAAGCTATGGTAGAGATTGTTTTTTCTGTTGGCCTGTACATCGGCGCGCTGGTTCTTTTGGTTAAGGGGGCTTTTGACTACTGCAATCATGAACACGACGTTGTTACAGAGCCGTAGGTTTCCGGCTGGTATTCCGGCATTTTTTCGTACCTTCGCTTCTGTTATGAATATGAAAAGAGAGTATAATGGAATGGAACGGCCGGAGTTCACTCCGGACAGCATCAGTGTACTGAAGGCAGACGAAGTCTTTGTTTTCGGATCTAACCTGGAGGGCATGCACGGCGGTGGAGCTGCATATTATGCCTTCTGCCACTTCGGAGCCGTAATGGGCTGCGGCGTGGGCCTTCGGGGCCAGAGCTACGCCATCCCCACCATGCAGGGCGGGGTGGAAACCATCAAGCCCTATGTGGACGAATTCGTTGCTTTTGCCAAGGCGCATCCGGAACTTTTCTTTTACGTCACGCGCATCGGCTGCGGCATCGCAGGATTCAGGGATAAGGAGATTGCTCCCCTCTTTGCAGAGGCCATCAGCCTCGATAATATCTGCCTGCCGGAGAGTTTTGTAAAGTTGATTAAGTAAAACACCCTCTATCATGAAAATCACTAAACTAATCCTTACTGTTTTGTTTGCCATGACTTGCATGACCGGTTTTGCCCAGGATAACAGCCAGGCTGTCCTGGAGAATATCCATTCCCGTAAGAGTGTCCGTTCCTATACGGACCAGGACGTTACGCCCGAACAGGTGGAGACCATCTTGAAGGCGGCCATGGCGGCTCCTTCCGGAATGAATGCGCAGCCCTGGCGCTTTGTGGTGGTCCGCGAACAGGTTACCAAGGACAAACTGGCCGGCGGTTTTAACAAGATGATCGCCAAGGCCCCCGTTGTTATCGTCGTTTGCGGTAAGACGTCGGGCAAACTCGGCGGAGAGAACAAGAACTGGACGGCCGACTGCGCCGCCGCCACGGAGAACCTCCTGCTGGCCGCAGAGGCCATCGGCCTGGGTGCCGTCTGGACCGCCTGCTATCCCTATGAGGAGCGCATGAATCCCGCCATCGAAGTCCTCGGCCTGCCGAAGGATGTCAAGCCCTACTGCATCGTCCCCGTCGGCTATCCCACCGGCAAGGAAAAGCCCAAGGACAAGTGGAAACCCGAAAACATCCATTACGAAGAGTGGTAAGTTTGATCATCATAGGCGGACGTAGGTGCCGGATGTTCGGAAGTGAGCAGCCGGCGTGCATTCTGGTGCAGCCGTCGGCGAGGCATGAGAACGCGACGTTGGAGGCCGAGGCGCAGGAGATAGAAAAGCTGGTCAAGGTGCCGTTTGTCCTGGTGGCCATCGAGCTGGAAGACTGGATGCTGGAGCTGATGCCCTGGGCCGATGGAAACATCTCCCGGGACCCCGAGGCCGGCAAACACGCGCAGGACACACTGGACTATATATTAACGTCTTTGATTCCTGAATTGGAGCAACGCTTCAACCAGCTGCCGGTCATTCTGGGCGGGTACTCCCTGGGCGGCCTCTTCGCCCTCTGGGCTTCCATGCAGACAGGCCGGTTCAAGGCCATCGCCGCCGCCTCCCCTTCCGTCTGGATTCGCGACTGGGTCCCCTACGCGCAGAAGCATACGCCGATGGCGGAAAACATCTACCTGAGCCTGGGCAATAAGGAAGCACATGTAAAAAATCAGGCTATCGCACGCGTTGGCGATAGCCTGAACAACCAATACTTACTGCTGCAGAAGCAGCTGGGAACCAATCACTGTATTCTATTCTGGGAAGAAGGCGGCCATTTCGCCGATAACGCCGGCCGCCTTGCCAGGGCTTTCGCCTGGTGCATCAAATCTTCTCTTTCAGTTTGAAATCGAGCTGGCCGCCCTGGAGCAGTTCATCGTAAGTGATGAACATCTTATCCAGTTTTTGGCCGTTGAAAGTAACCTCGGAGATATACTCCCACTCCGGCTTGTCAGCCGTGACGGTGAGCGTCTTTCCGTTACCCAGCTTGACCGTAGCCTTCTTGAACAGAGGAGCCGTGAGCACGAACTCGCCGGAAGCGGGGCAGGCCGGGGAGATACCCAGGGCCGCCATCACATACCAGGCGCTCATCTGCCCGCAGTCCTCGTTACCGGAAATGCCTTCGGGTGTAGCGGAATAGAGCTCGGTGAGGATGCGGCGCACGTAGTGCTGCGTCTTTTCCGGCTGGTCCAGATAGGTAAAGAGGAAGGCCATGTAGTGGCTGGGCTCGTTGCCGTGGGCATATTCGCCGATCAGGCCCGTCATGTCCACGATATCGTCGGTCAGCTCCAGGGCTTCATACGTAAAGAGGGAATCCAGCGCGGCACGGGTGTTCTCCCGGCCGCCCATCAGGTCCTCAAGACCCTTCACATCGTGGGGCACGAAGAAGCGGAACTGCCAGGGAACGGCCTCGGTGAAATCGTCGGTCTTCACGAGCGGGTCGAAGGGCTCCACCCAGTTCCCCTTGCTGTCCTTTCCTCTGAAGAAACGGGTAGCAGGATCGAACAGGTTCTCGTAGCGCTTGGCGCGGGCATAGTACTCATCGGCCACATCCTTTCGGCCTAAATCGTCGGCCATGCGGGCGATGCACCAGTCGTCGTAGGCCATTTCCAGCGTCTCGGAGACGGCCTGGCCGTAGAGGTCGGAGGGCACGTAGCCGTACTTGTTGTAGCCGGGAGAGGTCCAGTCCTGGTTCGAGGAGGAGACCATCGCGTCGAGGGCCTTGTTGCCGTCGAAGGTGCGGATGCCGCAGAGCCAGGCATCGGCAATGACGGGGATGCTGTGATAGCCGATCATGCACCAGGTCTCGCCATGGGCCAGCGGCCACACGGGCAGGATGCCGTTACGGTCATAGGAGTCCAGCATGCTGTCGATCATGCCGGAGATGAGCTGCGGATTGATGAGGTTCTGCATCGGCGCCCAGGTGCGGAAGACGTCCCACAGGGAAAGCGTCGAATAGAAGGGCTTCTCATCGACGTCGCTGATGAGGTTGGGTGCGATCATCGTATGGTACAGCGAGGTGTAGAATACCTTGCGGAGCTCCTTGCTGCCGCCTTCCACTTCGATGACTCCGAGCTTGTCGTTCCAGGCCATGACGGCCTCGGAGTAGATCATCTCAAAGGTCTTGTCTTCCGTCTCCATGATGCGGTTGGTCTTGGCGTGGGCCTCGTCGGTCATGGAAATACCCACGTAGGCGGTCAGGTCCTTGACATCCTCGGCGAAGGTCAGCAGCACCTGCGTATCCCCTTTCTTCTCGAACTTCTCGAAGGGAACGGAGAACTTGGCATTGAAATACACACCGCGTCTGGGGATCCACCAGGACTGGACCTTGGTACCGGAAATCTCGTTATCGGAAATCTGGGTTGCGGATACTTCATGGATTTCAGGCTCGCCCATGCCGTGTACCAGGTTGATGAGGATTTGGCGTTTACCCTTACCGGTAAAGGTGTACTGATGGGCGCCGGTGTGGACCGTGGCGGTCAGGGTGACGTCCACTCCCCTCTCCGGAATGCTGACTTTGTAGTAACCGGGCAAAGCCACTTCGTTCTTGTGCGAGAACGGAAGCGGGGGGATTTCGTACTTCCCGTCAATCTCCGGGACGACATCGCCCACGGCGGGAATGAAGAGAAAGTCTCCCAGGTCCGCGCAGCCGGTGCCGCTGAGGTGGGTGTGCGAGAAGCCGAGGATGGCGTCGTCGCTGTAATGGTAGCCGCTGCAGGCGTCCCAGTCTTCGGTACGGGTATCCGGGCTCAGCTGAACCAGGCCGAAGGGCGTCGTCGCCCCCGGGAAGGTATGTCCGTGAAAACCTGTGCCGATGAAAGGATCCACCTCCGACACGCGAGGCTTGACACAGGCTGCCGTGCCCAGGATCAGCAGGCAGCCTAAAATTGCATTAAAACACTTCATATTAATCTCTTGCTCTGAACCAAAAATCTGTAGTGGGACTGATGAACCAATAATACGAGTAGCCTTCTCCATCGAAGTCATGGACCAGGATGAGGCCGTCCTTGTGGAAATAACCGTTCATGAATCTGGGAAGGTCGGTCTGGATTTCCTTCGCATTGTCGAATTCTCCCCCGTTGCCGTCATCCCATCCACCGAAAGGCATGTAGCCGTCCGACTTGGACATGAAGATGATGTCGTTGTACTGCTCGGATACCGTGGCGCCATCCTCTTCCTTGAAGCTGTCGAAGAAGGTGTACCAGTAGTGTTCCTTGTCGTTTTCGGGGCAGAAGACCAGGGGCCGGGTCTCGCGGTCGCTGACTTCGATGTCGCCCCATTCGTCATGCGGGGTGATTTCGTCGATCAGGTACTGTACGGCCTCGCCTCTTCCTCCGTTGACGTTAAGGGCATGCGTCTGATAGTCGCCGCTGAGGAAATATACTCTGGAGTCGCCATTGGGCTTGACTGCAAGTCCGTCGCCTCCTTTTAAAACTACACCGATGCCGGAGAAAGCAAGGCCATTTATATCCTTTCCGTCCAGTTTGATAGCGGTTTCGAAATTCAGATTATCGTCATCGGGCGCTTCAACCGGTACTACGGTATGGGTAAGGGTGCCATCGGCTATGACATCGAACTGCAGGGTGCGGGCCTCGGGATTGATGGCGAACCGGCAGACGAAGTCTCCATCGGCATTATGGACAGCCGCGGTCTTGTAGCCGGAGGAAACGAACGACTTGCAAACCTTTACGGTAGCCAGTAACGCTTCCTTCGTTGCGGCCAATTCTTCCATGACATTATCATCGGCCGGAACAAGGGTAATCTCTTTTCCGCTGTCTTTTCCGGTAGCGCTGATAGAGGTATTGGAGAAGGCCTTGACGACATAGGATGCGTCTGCTCCTTTATCGACATATGCCAGATGTCCGGCACCTACAAGCGTAAGGCTGATTTCCTTTGCGGAAAGCGACATCATGTTGTATGTGGAGCTCGTGGCCACCTGAGGGATGTCGGAATCGGAAACGAGCGACCAGTCGGAACCGAACTGGAAGAAAACGTCAGTTCCTTCATAATCCACTTTCCAGGTTTCTACATCGCACAGAACAGCCTTCAGTTTTGAAGGAAGGAGTCTTTCCTGGTCATTCTGGCCTTCATCGAGCCATTTCTCGTAGGGGTTGGTCATGCCGCATCCGCCGAGAATCAGGCAGATGGCCGCCATTGCGATTTTTGCGTAGTTAGTCATAATTGATTATCAGTAAGTTAAACATAATTTACCACTCGGGAGGAGTATAAGGAAGCAGTTCCCGCTGCTTGTATTCAGCGGCAGCTCCGGGATGGCATATCCGGAGGTCGATGAGAGGCTGCGTCCTGCCGTCGTTGACGATGGCCGCGACGCCGTCCCTGGGATCGCTGGGATCACTGCCGTTCGCATAGCCCCAAGGATTCCGCATCCCATAGAGGGCGTCCGTGCTGTCGTCCAGCACGAAGGTGAATGCATGGGCCGAAACCGTCTTGTAGGGGCCGCTGCCAATGACTTTGCCATCCTGCTCAAAGCCGCCGATCACGAGCCAGCCTTGGTTGAGAAGCACATTGACGGCCCTCTCCATCTGTTCGTAGTCCAGGACGTGCTGGCTGAAGGCATAGCTGTCACCGTTCCCCACGAAAAGAGGCGAGGTGTGTTCGGTGGCGATACCGTCCAGCATCGGGTTGCAGTGGTAGATACTGTTCCACTTCATGACAGCCTTCTCCAGCACCGTGGACCAGCAGGCGACGCCGTTCTTGCCGGTGACGCAGCCCAGGTTCATATCTTGGTCGTAAAGGAACGTGGAAGACAGGGTAACGTCTATCCGCTTCCCTTCGGGATCGAACATCTTGACGGTGTAGGTATGGTTGCCGTTGTCCGTGATGATGCTTTTGATGAACTCGGGATAGAGGTAAGCCATCGAGCCGAAGACAGCGAGGGCGCTGCAGTCTCCAATGCCGCGCTGGTTCACGTCGGCAGGCACCGGAGAGCCGTAGGGATAGAGCGTGACGTCGCATTCGTGCCAGGTGTAAGTCGGGTTTTCCACCACGACGGTGGGCTCGTTCGCGGGATCGGCCAGCCACTCCAGGTCGGAATCGGTTGTCTTGTGCCGATTCTCGCAGAAATCGCCCATGGGGGTCACCGTGCTGTGGGTGTAGCCCGTAGCCAGCGGCATCAGGTCGTTGATGTCCTTGGCCGTGCCGTCAACAAAATAGATTTCGGCGATGGCCGATGTCTTGGCGGTGGAGGTGAAGACGAACTTGTAGTACTTGTACGTGGAAGCGTCAGGAAGCTTGTATTCCTTCTTCACGCCCGGGCCGGAGAAGGTCTCCCCCGTTTTCCTGTCAAGTTTGACCCATGCCTTGTTGTCGTTGGAACCGGAAAGGACCCAGGACTGAGGAACCGTTCCTTCGCCTGCGGAAGAAACGATGGCATAGGACTTAAGGGAGAGCGACTTCTTTCCGCTCCAAAGCACATAGAAATCTTTGTGTTCGGTTACAAAGGCCGTGGATGCATCGTTGTCCACCAGTTTGCTGATATCCGACCCATAGGGGGAATCGGCGAACTGGGTGGAGATGATTCCGCCGCCGGGAATATTCGCGTTGTCCGACGCGACGGAAGCATAGGGATAGACCTTCTGCCCTACAGGTGCCTCCGGCGCGTCTTTGGCGCAGGACGCGACCATCAGCAGAGCCAGAATGGCGGAGGTGTGTATCAGATAAGGGAATTTCTTCATAATCGTATTAATAAGATATCAGGTTTCCGGGGGTGGAGATGGAAGGAGGGACGGCCGATGCCGATACGGCCCTGCGACGGGCCGGCCTGCGGCTCATCACGAACTCGAGCTCTGCACCGTCCTTGATGTCGTCCCATGTAATCCAGGATTTGTCGCAGATTATGCCGTTTACCTTGAGCTGTTTGACGTACACGTTCTCCGGCGACCAGTTTTTGGCTACCATCCGGATTTCCTTGCCGCCGTCCATGTGAAGGGTCATGGCTTCCACGCAGGGTGAGCCGATGTTATAGACATTGCTGGAAGGCGCCACGGGGTAAATGCCGAGGCAGTTGAACATGTACCAGGCGCTCATCTGGCCGCAGTCGTCATTGCCGCTGAGGGCGTCGGGCGTGTTCCCGTAGAACTTGTCGGCAATCTCGCGGATCCTCTCCTGGCATTTCCAGGGCTGGCGGAAGTAATTGTACAAATAAGGGACATGGTGGCAAGGCTCGTTGCCATGCCAGTAGGCCCCGATCCGGCCCTGGATGTCATGCGCCCCGGGAATGTCCTCGGGAAGTACATAGGTGAACAGGCTGTCCAGCCTTGCGAGCAGTTTCTTTTCGCCGGCGATTTCCATGTAGCCCTGCATGTCATGGGGAACATACCAGGTGTACTGGACGGTAAACCCTTCGGTAATGTCGCCCCAGCCGTTCACGGAGCCGGGGCCCTGATAGTCAAGCGGCGAGAACGGAGTCCTCCACAGCCCTTTTGAATCACGGCCTCTCATGAACCCGGTCTCCGGGTCAATCAGGTTCTGGTACGAAAGGGAACGGTGCAGGTAATACTCGTAATCCTCCCCGTGCCCCAGGGCTTTCGCCGCCTGTGCGATGCAGAAGTCGTCGTAGGCATATTCCAGCGTCTTGGAGACGGACTCGGATTCGGTGTCATAGGGCACGTAACCAAGGGTGCGGTACTCTTCCAGCTTGTCGTAGTAACGGTTCATGGCCGTGGTCTTCATGGCCTCGAAGGCTTTCTCTTTGTCGAAGCCCTCTACGCCTTTCACGATCATGTCTGCGAGTACGGACACGGCATGGTAACCAATCATGCACCAGGTTTCGTTGGCATAGAACGACCAGATGGGAAGCATCTTTTCCACGCTCTTGTCGTAGTGGGCAAGCATCGAGTTGGCTACATCGGCATTGACGTCCTGGTGGACCAGGTTCAGCCAGGGATGGAAGGCCCTGTAAGTGTCCCAGAGCGAGAATACGGTGTAGTTGGTGAATCCCTCGGAAGTGGCGATGTTCTTGTCAAGACCCCTGTATCGGCCGTCGGCGTCTTCGAATACGAAGGGGTGCAGGGCGGCATGGTATGCAGACGTGTAGAAGGTCTCCTTGGTCTTTTGGTCGGCCTTGATTTCATATCTGGAGAGTTCCTTCTCCCAGAGCGCCACGCCCTTTTCCCGAAGGCTGTCGAAGGTCTCCCCTTTCGTCTCGCAAAGGTTCAGGAGCGCTCCTTCGGCGCTTACGCCGGATACGGCTACACGGACGGTAACCTGCTCTCCGGAAGCCGTTTTCAGGGGAATCCGGACCATGAGTTTCCGGCCCCAGGCTTCGCCCGAACTGCGGAAACGCATGGTATTGTATATCACAGGTTTTCCGTTTTCATAGAACAGGGCCTTGTCAAGAGGACAGGAGAAGGTGGCGGCGAAGTACACGTGTCTTTCCGGTCCCCATCCGTCAACCAGCTTGTAACCGGTGATGGTGGAGTCGTTCTCCATCCGGAGATTGGCCCAGATGCAATCCTGGTACAGGGTGTGGTCCATGTCGATGGCGATGAACGCCTCGTCGGACTCCGGGAAAGTAAAGCGGAAGATGCCGCTTCTGAGGCCGGAGGTCATCTCGGCCTTTACCCCGTAGTCGTCCAGGGATACGCTGTAGTAATCGGGGGAAGCCTCCTCTTTCTCGTGGCTGTAGGCCGATGCAGGTTTCTGCTCTCCCGTACCCGGGATGAACAGGAAGTCTCCCAGGTCCGGAATCCCGGTACCGCTGAGGTGCGTAAGGCTGAATCCAAGTATTGTGTTGTGTGAATACTTGTATCCCGAGGCTGCGTCGTAGAAATCCCGGTCGGTATCCGGACTGATCTGGATACCGCCGAAGGGAATCTGTGCGCCGGGATAGACGTTTCCGTAGCCGTCCGTACCCACGAGTGGCTTCACATAATCCGTCAATCCGCCGGCCGCCATCGGGGTGATGCCGGCAAGAAGGCAGAAAAGTGCTGCTTTGAGTTTCATCCTTTTAGAGTTTGATATCTCCGACGGCTACCTGATACTCATGCCAGAGCTCGTCAATGTCGGCCTTTTCGCCGAGCACGTGCTTGATGGCTCCGTTGAAGGACCAGGGAATCACTTCCAGGGTGCTGGCGTTGAACTTTTTGAGGAAGTCGGGATCTTTGTTATCCCTGAGCCAGACCAGGAAGAAACCGGTGGTACGGTATCCGTCCATGTAGTTTCCGCCCTTGGGCCTGTCCTCCGGAACGAAGCCTCCGTTGGCTACGCGCACGGCATCGGCCATGCCTTCGATGAAGCACCAGACTACGCGGTCGTCGTCATAGTTGCCGATGCCCTGCGGGGAAAGCTGGTACACATGCGTGAGCTCGTGCAGAAGGACTCCGCGTGTTTCGAACAGCACCTTTTCCGTATTTTGGCCTGCGTAAGATTGTTCGATATGTCTTGTGCTGTAGAATACGTATGCATCGCGGCCTTCTCCTCCCTTGGCGGAGATGCCGTCAACATCCTCCAGCGTATAGTAGATATTGTCCACCGGCGGAATGCTGTCTGCAGGAGAATAATACAGCGTAGCCAGCACGTCCCTGGCCTGCTCCGAGATATAGGCCTCGGGATCCTTTATGATGTTCGCATAGATTTTTGAGCCTTCGGTCTCCTTGGCCTGGTCCTCAAAAATAATGTTTCCTACGTTGTAGCCAAGCCAGTCCGTGTTCTTCGGGGCTGTCTGGGCGCAGGCAGTGGCCATCACTGCAAGGAAAATGAGATATTTCTTCATTTTTATTTTTAGTTGTTATCTGAAAAAGAATAGGGTTTCCTGAGTCTGTCGTTTCCGGAAGGTCTTGCGCTCATTTCGAACTCCCAGACGCCGCCCTGCAGGATATCTTCCTGCGTAACGTATCTCCGGTCCAGCGGTTTTCCGTTGATCCGGACGCGTTTTACGTAACGGTTGCGGTCGCTTACGCCATTTGCCTTGATCTCCAGCGTATTGCCCCCGGGAAGGGTTATCTTGACATAAGGGAGATACGGGGCGCCGATGACATACTGGTCGGTCCCCGGGCATACGGGATAGAATCCCATGGCCGAGAACAGGTACCAGGCGCTCATCTGGCCGCAGTCGTCGTTGCCGCCAAGGCCGTCAATCCCTTCCCTGTACATCCTGTTCATGATTTCCCGTACCCAGTACTGGGTGAGCCAGGGCTTGGAGGTCCAGGCAAACAGGTAAGGCACATGGTGGCTGGGTTCGTTTCCGTGAACGTAGCCTCCCACGAGGCATTCCTTCTCGATGTCTTCGTTGTCGGCATAATACTCCGGCGCAAGGTCCATGGCAAAAAGGTTTTCCAGCTTCTTGAGGAACTGCTTCTCCCCTCCCATGAGTTTCATCAATCCATTTACGTCCTGGGGAACATGGAAAGAGAAGTTCCGGGAATTGCCTTCGATGAAACCCTCTCCGTAAGTCTGGTCTATGTCGAACTGTTCTTTGAAAGAGCCGTCGGCGTAGCGCGGACGCGCATAACCGATGGAAGTGTCATAGACATTCGCATAGTTCATGGCCCGGCGGCCGTACTCCCCTGCCAGTTCTTTGTTCCCTGTCTTGAGGGCGGCGGCATGGATGGTCCAGTCGTCATAGCTGTATTCAAGGGTTGTGGAAGCGGCGGTACCGCTCTCGTCCAGCGGCACATAGCCGTGGTCCATATAAAAGCCGAGCCCTTCATAGATGCGGACCTTCGAGGTGGCGGCCATGGCGGCGAGAGCCTCTTCGACGGAGCCTTTATATGTTCCTTTGACAATGGCGTCGGCCAGCACGGGAACGGCATGGTAGCCGCTCATGCACCAGTTCTCGTTGCCCATGAGGCTCCACACAGGAAGCATTCCCACGGCATTCTGTTTCCAGTGCTCGACCATGGAACGTATCATGTCGGAATTCTCGTCGGGCCAGAACAGTCCCAGGAAGGGATGTTCCGCCCTGTAGGTGTCCCAGAGCGAGAAAATGGTATAGTTCGTAAAGCCGTCCGCCTCGTGGATGTTTCCGTCCACTCCCCTGTATTTCCCGTCCACGTCCATATAGACGGAAGGATGGATGAGGGTGTGGTAGATGGAGGTATAGAACATCGTCTTTTCACTCTCGGTCCCTTCTACTTCGAACCGCCCGAGTTCCTTGTCCCAGGCCGCCGCCGCCTTTGCGGCAAGCTCGTCGAACGTGCCCGCTCCCTCGGCCTGGAGGTTGCGGACAGCGCCAGCGGCATCTACGGCCGAAATTGCCACCTTGACAGTGAGCGGCTCCCCTTCGTCGAAGGAAAACCAGGACACGACGTCCCGTCCGGCCATGTCGGGGAAATTATGGCCGATGTCGAAGCGCCTCCAGAACCCGCCGTAGCTTGAGGGATGTCTGTCCTTGTAGCCGTAATCGCGGATGGGTTTGGAGAAGGAAATGGCAAAGTACGTATAGTTGGTGCGGGCCCAGCCGTCCGTGAGACGGAATCCGGTAACCAGCGTGTCGTTCTCTACCCGAAGGGTTGCACGGCACACCTTGCCGTCGTATCCGTAAATGCTGTGCGTGAGGTCCAGGATAATGTGCTGGGCTTCTTCCGAGGGATACTCGTACTGGTGGACACCTACTCTTTTGGTCGCTGTCAGACGGGCACGGATCCCGTAATCCGCCAGCGTCACTTCGTAGAGGCCGGGGGAAGCGGTCTCCGTGTCGTGCGAGAAACGGGACTTGTATCCATCCAGACGGACGGGGCCGGTGACAGGCATAATCAGGATATCCCCCAGGTCCGAGTGACCGGTTCCGCTGAGATGCCTGTGCGAGAAGCCTACGATGGTACTGTCGGAGTGTCTGTATCCGGCGCAGTAGTCATAGGTCCTGTTCTGGTAGATACCATTTATGTTATGAGGGACAATATCGGTATCCGGACTCAGCTGGATGCTTCCCATCGGCACGCATGCGCCGGGGAAGGTGTGCCCCATCCCGTCGGTTCCGACGAAGGGATCCACATAAGCGGCAGGCTGTGCGGAAACCATGAGTCCTGCCAGTGCAAAAGTCAAGAATGCCAATATTGTCCTCATAACATCTGATAGTTAATTATTTTTCGGTAGCTCCGGAAGTCCATCCGAGGTTCTGCACCATCTTGGGATTCCTTCTCATTTCCTGGTCGGGAATCGGGAAGAGATAGTGCTGCTTGCCGAAGACACGGGTCTCCATTTCAACCTTCTCG
>JAEEGI010013017.1_pt1 | contig 17688 bp, 11 predicted proteins | sample 8958751 | NCBI WGS metagenome assembly JAEEGI01 (sample SAMN16246545, study PRJNA631951) | gut metagenome | biome: gut microbiome; feature: rumen; material: KS-attached | host: Bos | place: Iran: Karaj | collected 2018-10 | reverse complement strand
CAGCATGTCCCCTATAATCGAAGGCACTCCATTTTCAGTCGACGGCACTGGCCTGAACGTCGCCTCCCTCAGCTCCACCGTCGGAGGAGTTGTGCACATGGTCCCCCAGTGGACCGCCATCAAGTACAAGGTGGGCTTCGACCTCGCCGGAGGGACTGGAAGCTCTGCCGACAGGAACATGACGTTCGACACCAAGTACAGCGTAGCTGAGCCTACCAGGGCCGGATACATATTCCTCGGATGGACCCTGTCCGGAGACGCTATAAGCTTCGCGGAGTGCTCGGACACCAAGAACGGGACATACGTCGGGATGTCCGAGACTACGCCCATGAAGAACTCCAACGCCGGCAGCGCCCTGTTTGTGAGGAACCTGTCCACGGATGCCACCAAAAAGACCACGATGGTGGCCAACTGGGCTCCTGGCACCTACACCATCCGCTACGATCCCAATTCCGCGGAGGCCACCGGGTACATGGACCTCCAGACTGTCTACGTCGGCACAACGGTCAATCTGGTTCTGAACGGCTATTCGAGGACCGGATACTCCTACATCGGATGGTCCACGACCCCGACTGGGAGCGTGGAGTACACGAACGCTCAGAGCGTGACCGATATAGCCAAGATGGACAAGACCATCACGCTCTACGCCGTATGGCAGATCAACCAGTACACCATACACTTTGCTAGCACCGGCGTCAGCGTCATTCCCGACATCACCCAGGACTACGGAACTCCGATCACCGCTCCGGCGAACCCCACCCTTCCGAGGTACGATTTCGCCGGATGGAGCCCGCAGATCCCGTCCACGATGCCTGCTCAGGACATGACCATAACCGCCCAGTGGGTGGTCGGCACATACGCCGTGACTTTCAACGCCAACGGCGGATCCGGCACCATGGGCGCACAGACCATCGTCTATGGCCAGAGCACCATGCTCTCCTCCAACCTGTTCACCAAGACAGGATACCTGTTCTCGTCGTGGAACACGAAGGCGGACGGCTCAGGCACCAGCTATGGCGACAAGGAGGCGGTCCTGGATCTGGATGACATAACCCTCTATGCCCAGTGGACCCCGATAAAGTACACCGTGAGGTTCCACAACAACAACGGTTCGGCCGACACGACGGTGAACCAGACGATGACATACGGCAAGAGCGCCTCCCTGAAGGCCAACACCTTCACCAACGCTCCGTATTCGTTCGATTCCTGGAACACCAAGACGAACGGCACCGGCACCAGCTATGCTGACAAGCAGACCGTGAAGAACCTCGCGAAGACCAGCGGCGCCGTAGTCCACCTGTATGCCCAGTGGGACGCGCCCGTGACAGCGATAACCCTCGCCAAGGGCGAAGGCGCATCCGACGGATCCGCCACCGCCAAGTACGGAGGGAGCTCGGCCGTGATAGTCTCCCCTGCCACAGGAGACCTCCGCCTGGCAGGATACTACAGCGGCAACGTCCTCGTCATCAACCCTGACGGCACCTATCCCGCGGACGCATCCACATACGTGTCCAACGGCGTCTGGGTCTGCACCGACAGCAACCTGGTCCTGACCGCGAAGTGGAGGGCCCCCTACGAGATCGGAGACGTGTTCGAGGACTCGGGGATAATGTTCCGCATAACGTCCGTGTCACCCGACCAGGTGGAGGCGTTCGACGTCAGCGAGCCCACGGACACCATCAGAATCCCTGGCGTTGCAGGATACATGGGCACCGATTTCGCCGTCGTATCGATAGCGGAAGGCGGGTTCAGCGGATGCGAGACTGCGGTCTTCGTCAGCATACCCGACAGCGTGAGGGCGATCGGCCCTGGCGCGTTCTACGGCATAGTCTTCTATGAGGCCAACGGAACCACCGTTCTCCAGAAGACCGCCGAAGCCCTCAGCGGATACCAGTACATGGGGTCCGACGGAAAGCTCGTCCGCGAAGGGATCTCCGTGGGCGACCAGTTCGTGTACCAGGGGCTGAAGTACGAGGTCACCAGCGTGGAGCCCTACACCGCCAGCGTCATAGGCTACGAGGGCACTCTGAAGAACCTCGACGTCCCGCTCTACGCTGTCCACAAGGGCATCAACCTCAGCGTCACGGCCATCGGGACCCAGGCGTTTTACAAGTGCAAGACCCTGGTGACCGCTTCCCTCGGCGGCGTCGCTAAGGTCGGCGTGAAGGCCTTCGCGGGCTGCACCAAGCTCACGACCGTCGACGTCGGCGAGAAGCTCTCCACCATCAGCGCCTACGGGTTCTGGGGATGCACCAGCCTGGTCGACATCGACCTCCGCGACTCCGCTAAGACCATGAGGAGCATCGGGTCCTATGCGTTCTACAACGACATCAAGCTGTCGTCGATCACCATACCGTCCTACATGACCCTGGTCAGCGATGCGGAAGGAACGTTCAGTCTGCCGTTCCAGGACGCGGACGGCAAGCCCCTGGAGGTCAGCGCCGACACTCTGAAGGGATACAGGTACGACAACGTCAACGGAGTATTCGTCCGCGACGAAGGAGTCCAGATCGGCAAGGAGTACAGCGATGGCGTTCTGAACTACAAGGTCGTCGCCACCCTGCCCTACGAGCTCGAGGTCATCGGGTACAACGGGACCATCAGGGCCCTCGACGTCCCTGAAACGATCGTGTTCGACGACTACGAGTTCGTGGTGTCGTCCATCGGGGTCAACGCGTTCAACGGCTGCAAGACCATGAAGACCGCGAACCTCGGCCATGTCGACACCATCAAGTCCCAGGCGTTCTACGGCTGCACGGGCCTCAAGACGATCGACATGCCGTACGTGGTCTCCATAGGCACCAAGGCCTTCGCCCGCTGCACGTCTCTGACGGACCCCGTGTTCGGCGAACGCCTGGCCACCATCAGCGCCTACGGGTTCTGGGGATGCACCGCTCTGAAGGACGTCGATCTGCCCGACACCGTGACATCGATCGGAACGTACGCATTCCAGAGGTGCTCGTCCTTGTCCTCGATAGACCTCGGGAAGTCCCTCCGCCTGATAGGCACCAAGGCCTTCGACGGCACCGCGATCGAGTCCCTGGAGATCCCGTCGTCCATCGTAAGGCTCAAGGAAGGCTCTCTCGCCGGATGCTCCGAGCTCAGGACCGTATCCATGGCAGGAGGCCAGAAGGTCATCCTCCACATGGGCCTGTTCGAAGGGACGCCGGGCATCCAGACGATCGTCATGCCGGACAGCTTCAAGAAGATCTACGCCGGAGCCTTCGATGGCGTCGCTTTCCACAAGGCCAACGGAGCGGACCTTCCTGTCAAGGCGGCGAATCTGGCCGGCCACGTGTTCATAGGGGCCGACTGCGACCTGACTCTGGACGATTACTGCACGGTCGGGTTCGGAGTCCAGCCCAACGGGAGCGGAACCGTCTCCGAGACGTCCTTGGAGGTCAGGTACGGAGCGCCGATGTTCGTCGTCGACGGTGTCCTGTACGTGGACAACACGCCTGTGTACGCCACTCCGGCGCCCGGATACGAGCTCACAGGATGGTTGTACTCCCAAGCGGTCGAGGACATCACCGTGTACGCGATGTTCGCCGAGATCTGATTAACCTTAAAAACAAGGGCTTCGGCCCTTCCTTTTTATATTTGTACCGATCGCATGGCCGGATGACGATCCCGGCGTCCTGGAACGCAGGATGCGGGATCATTGTAGAAAAGGCCCCTCATCGTCCTGCCGACGAGGGGAGGGATTCCGATCAGGACTCTTCCTGGTCGTCCTTCGGGAAGACGGTCTCGACTATCTCCACATCGCCCGGCGGCAGTATCCTCGAGATCTCCTCCTCCGGGACGTTGAACAGCTTGGCCATCTCGTTGGATCTGCGTCCGGACTTCCCTCTTCCAGGGACTATGGTGACATACCTGTCGCATCCCGGGAAGCATTCCGGCGGGGCGCACATGACCTTCCTCGCTCCCTGGTAGTAGATCTCGCCTATGGTCAGCTTCATCGGGAGGTGGTACTCGTAGTTCCTCTTTCCGCGGACTATGAAAGCTCCTCTGGGGACGAACTCCCCTGGGTTGGGGGTCTTGCTCACCTGGTCGGGATAGACCCAGAAAGCGCCTCCCTCGGCCATCGCCGCGACCCATGCCTTGGACTGGGCTATGGCGAAGTGACAGGCCGCCCTGAGCTCCTCCTCGGTCGCGGAAGCCCCTTCCTTGAGGATGACGGAAGGCGCTCCGTGGACGTCCGCGTGGGCGTAGACGTCGTTCTCCTTCAGGTGCTTCTTGACGATGCTGTCGTTGGTGTGGGTGTCCCTTCCTGCGATGACGAGCTTGCCTGCGGGGGTGACGAACCACTTGTACCTCTCGAACCAGAACTGCTTGGTCGGCTCCGCTCTTCCGGCAGCCAGCGCTCTGGCCTTGTCTATGTTCTTCTGGGTCTTCGCGAGGAGCGCTCTGCTCTCGTCCAGGGCCTCCTGTGCGTGCTTGGCCTTCTCGCCGATGTCCTTGCCCTTCTGGTACATGTCCGAGGCGTTGGAGTCCAGATTCTTGGTATAGTCCAAGACCACGGTCTCCCCGCCGAGCTTGGCGGTGACAAGGTTCTTGGCAGGGTCGATGGACTCCACGAAGGGGATCTTCATCGCGCCCTCCTTCAGCTTCTCCCAGGTGATCTTCTTCGACTGGTCCTCGAGGACGGCCAGCAGCTCGCTGGTCTTCTGGTAGTCGGTGTAGAGGGCCTCGGCCTTCTTCCTGAGCTCCTCCTCGGCCTCCTTGTAGCCTTCCAGGGTCTCTTCCTGCTTGGCTATCCTCCTGTTGAGCTTCTCCACCTCCGGGTCGATGAAGGCTTCCTCCTCGGCGTCGGCTATCTCCAGCATGAAGGCGTGGACCATCTCGGACATCGTGGAGTAGCTCTTGCTCTCCAGATCGGAGCGGGACTCCAGGCGCATGGGCGCGAAGTCCTCTATCTTCCCGTCCTTCAGGTATGCGGTGGGCTCGGGGGACTCTATGGCGTACTTCACGATGCCCTTCATCGCGGCGTACATCTCCGAGACGACGGAATCGGGGACGTCCTTCGCAGGTGTGGACTTGTCTATGCCTATGCGCTTGCAGACCTCCTCGGCGTACTGGCCTCCTAGGTTCACGGATGTCGCCAGGGTCCTCACGGCATCGGAGTCCGACGAGCGGAAGGAGGCAATGAAGTCCTCCTCCGAGGATTCCGTGGGGTCGAACCTGGACTTGGGAACGACGTATTCGGACCCAGGACGGACGGAACGGTCCTTCCAGGTCTTCTGGATGAGGCAGTTCAGGATGATCCCGTCCTTGATCAGGAGGACGTTGCCTCCGCCGAACATCTCGAATATGAGCTTGTAGTCCCCGTCGGACTTGGCCAGCTCGACCTCCACCGCCCTGTCGAACCCTATCTGCCTGACCTTCCCCACGCGGGCGTTGTCGATGTATTTCCTCAGGAACGAGGCGAACGACGTCGGCATGGTGGGGGTCTCTGGCTTGGTGGCAGGGCTGTAAAGCCACTTCCCGTCCCTGAAGAAGAGCTCCTTCTTTCCAGCTCCCTGAACGTTGAGGCGGAAGAGGACGTTCTTAGCGCCCCAATGGTAAATCTTGTCCATGTGCGCCCCTTCGACACCGGAGATCTCCGTGACGATGGAACGGACATCGAAGGAACTCATCTCTTTCTTCATGCGACCGCTTAGAGCGATTAATATCATAAGACTGTTGGACGGATTCGCGGAGATGTCGTGTCCAGAGACTTCGGAAACGTTCTCGGAAAGGCTTTCTCGACGGGGTTTCTGACGGTTGAAAATCGTGCGTTCTCGAAGGAGATCCGTCAGGCGTCTTCGTTCCATCCGCTGTGATGCTGGACAGGGTGTTCTCAGCATTGGTTGCTACGCGACCTCGATAGATAATTTTATAAACTATCTGTCTATAGCCCATTTCACACATGCCGCTGTGGCTAAGGGGTATAGCGACGCCTTGGTAAGGCGTAGGTCGTGGGTCCAATTCCCATCAGCGGCTCCACTTCTTCTCATTTCGTTCATTCTCCGCATAGTTTATTCACTTCGCATTGCGTTACCCTTTCGTGAACAAGCTTATCTTGTATGTCGCCATCGCAGCCGCCATGGTTGTCGCAGTCTGTGCGCTGGTTGTCCTTCTGAACGACGAGCAGGGCGGCCAATCGAAGCACCAGGAGACGGACGACAGCGGAGTTCTGACGCTCACCGTCGACGGGAAGGCATTGGAGGTCGAGTGGGAGCAGAACGCTTCCGTGAGGACTCTGAAGGCCCTTGCGAGAGGCGTCGTGGACGTCCGTGGCGTCAGGTACGGCGACTTCGAGCAGGTCGCAGAGATAGGCTCCATGCTTCCTCGCAGCGACTCGGTCATGACGTCGGAGCCAGGTGACATATTCCTGTACATGGGGAACAAGATCGTCCTGTTCTACGGCTCCAACGAGTACAGCTACACCCCATTGGGAAAAATAACGGGAATGAGCCAGGAGGACCTGGAGGACCTTCTCGGCAAGAGGTCCGTCCAGATCACTCTGACAGTGGTTTGAATCAGCAGATCCTGGGGACAGGGTCGCCTGCGGGGGCCTCGAGAACCCTCTTTCCGCCTATCTCGGTCCTCAGAACGACCCTCTCCACGCCTTCGACCGCCTTGCCTATGATGGCGGCGTTCTTCCCTTCGGGCGTTCTCCTGAGGGCTTTCAGGACCTCCTCCGCCATCTCCGGAACGACTCCGATGATGGCTTTCCCCTCGTTTCCGATGCTGAGGGGGTCGATTCCTAGGAGGTCGCATGCGCTGACCACTCCCTCCCTCAGGGGGATGTCGGTGTAGTTTATCTCCATCCCCACGTGGGACTTCTCGCACCACTCGTTGAGGGTGTTGGCGATGCCTCCGCGGGTGGGGTCCTTCATGGCCACGATCCCTCCGACCTTGAGGCCCTCCGCGATCATCTTGTTCAGGGGAGCGACATCGCTCTGGACGTCGCTGTCGAACCCGTATCCCTCGCGGAAGGAGAGCAGGGCGATCCCGTGGTCTCCCATGTATCCGGACGCGATGATGGCGTCTCCGGGCCTGATGGAGGAGTCGGTGCACCACCTGTTCTCGACAGGCCTGTACTCCGCGGCCTTAGCGAGGTTCGAGTCCAGGTAGGGGGACCTCTTTCCGATGGCCGACGTGGCCATGACCATCTGGTCGACAGCCCCGGCCTCGACGACCTTCGTGTCTCCGGTGGCTATGGGCACTCCGCATCCGGCGGCGGTGTTCCCCATGCTCTCCATGACCTTGTCGACGACCTCGATGTCGAGGCCCTCCTCTATGATCACGGAGCATCCCAAGGCTATGGGAGAGGCTCCCATGACGGAGATGTCGTTGACGGTTCCCGCCACGGAGATCTTCCCGATGTCCCCTCCGGGGAAGAACAGGGGCTTGACGGTGTGGCCGTCTATGGTGAAGACAACGTCGTCGATGACGGCGGAGTCGTCCATGGAATCCAGTGGGACATCCGCCTTCATCTTAGGGAAATGATTGGTGACGTGCTTGGTAAGGAACTCCTGCATGAGCTCCCCTCCGGCACCATGGTTCATGATCACTTTCGGCATGAGGCGGTAATGATGGCATCCGAATAAAGGACTTGCTACTGTACAGGAGAAGGATGAGGCTTCTTAAGGAAGAAGCCATGTTTTATATCGGGCATCTGGTAATGTGGAACGGGCCCCATGGGGTAGGGGATATCCTGTTGGACTTCGGAACCAACAACTCGGGTTCAAATCCCGGTGGGGCCGCTCCGATTCATCTTTTCGCTGGCCCGTATTTTCCGATGATCATCGAGCGGGCCAGGACATGTCCCCTCATCGCGAAGATCAGGTCGTTGAGCCCGAATCCCTTCTCCAGGCCGAGCTCGCAGTCCAGGGCATACACCTTGAGGGTGTACCTGTGGACCTTGTCCGGAGGGGACATGCCTCCGTATCCGGTGGCCTTCTCGGCGGGGAACCTGTCGAACTTTCCGCTCCAGCTGTTGCGTCCCTCGACGAACTCCATGCTCCTGCGGGACTCCCCCTCCTTCACCTCGGTCTTCTTGAGGTCGGCGACGATCCAGTGTATCCAGTCGAATCCGCAAACTGGGACGGCGTCGTAGTCGTCCAGGATGACCGCGAAGCTCATCGTCCCTGCGGGAGCGTCCTCGATCCTGAAAGGTATGGACAGGGAGGGCATCCCGTCGATGAACGAGCTGCCCTTTCCGCCGTATTTGTCAAGGAAGTATCCGTCTACTATGCCCTCGCTTGTTACCTTCATCTCACTTCCCCTCGTACCTTATCAGCGACGAGACGTCGTATCCCTTCAGCCTGTCGCGTCCGCCCAGGCCTGCCAGCTCCATGACGAAGCAGATCTTGACGACCTTCCCGCCGAGGCGCTCGATCATCTTGATCATGGCTTCCGTGGTTCCTCCGGTGGCTATAAGGTCGTCGACGATGACCACCTTGTCTCCGGGCTTAATGGCGTCCTTGTGCATCTCCAGCGTGGCGGTGCCGTATTCCAGGTCGTATTCCTGGGAGATAGTCTCTCTCGGGAGCTTCCCCTTCTTGCGGACGAGGACGAATCCTTTGCCGAGCGCATAGGCGACAGGGGTTCCGAACACGAATCCGCGGGACTCCGATCCTGCGACAAGGTCGAAATCTATGTTCTTGAGCTGGTCCACCATCTGGTCGATGGACATCTTCAGCCCTTCGGCGCTGCTGACGACCGTGGTGATGTCCCTGAACATGATCCCGGGCTTGGGGAAGTCTGGAATGGTGGTCACGTAGTCTTTGAGTTCCATGTGAGTATATTGCACGGCAACAACTTAAACGATTCAGTGTCAACGACCTGAAAGGACTGGATAGAAGAAGACCAGTCCTGACTTTCCCGGCCCCTTTTAGGGTAAGCGCGTTTGTTGCGGTCATCCGTCGAGTCTTACGAACGGATCAGGCAGCTTGAACGCCCGAAGGACAAGTGTCGATCGACCATTCTTTCCCGTGGGCTTCGTACCGCCCCGGTGATCCGAACTCGCCGCAGATCCTAGCTACTTGCCGTTTACTGATCTTTCCTTGCCTCCTTGAGTAATGATACGCTATGCTACTATTTATAGGAATCTGTCGACGGATTTCGGAAGATTATATCCATCTTAATATTATTCTCGTAAGAATACTACGATATTCGTAAAAGAATAACGTTATCTATATATTCTCGCGGCGACATTCGGACCTTGTAGGAAGCGGGTTCTGCTCCGATTATCGTTGTTTTCAGAAGGATTCCTTCAGAGCGGAAGCGAACGAAAGAAGAAAAAGGGGAAGATTCCCGGCCGAAGCCGGGGTTTTGGGATCAGTACATCTGCTCGGAGCAGAACGGGCAGTACTTGGGGGTCTTGGGAAGTCCCGACAGGTCCTTTCCGCAGTACGGGCAGGTCTTGTAGGTGGGGGCCTCTCCGGGCGCCGCAGTCGCGGGTCCTCCCTGAGGCTGTGCTCCTGTGGGTGCAGCGCCTCCCTGGGGCTGCGCGCCACCCTGAGGTGCTCCCTGGGGATATCCGCCCTGAGGAGGATAGCCACCCTGCGGCGGGTATCCGCCCTGATAGTAGCCCTGCGGGGGATATCCGCCCTGAGGAGGATAGCCTCCCTGGTAGTACCCTCCCTGCGGGGGCTGCATTCCGGGCGCGGGCCTGCCGCACATGGAGCAGTACATGTAGGGATACGTGTTGGGCCTGCCGCAGTACGGGCAGAGCATCTGCTGCTGCTGGGGCTGCTGAGGCTGTTGCTGCTGGCCGCCTCCCTGCTGTCCCTGGAGCTGCTGGAACATCTGGGGGAACAGGAGCATTCCGGTTCCGACCGCCGCTCCTCCTTCGGAGTTTCCGATCGCGTCTGCCATTCTGTCCATGACTTCATACCTCTTGAACGCCTCTCCGTTTGCGCTGCTGAACTGGAGATACTCGAAGATCTTCTTCTGGTCCTCCTCGGTGGTCCTCAGGTCGGCGATCTTCAGAGCGAGGAGCTCGATACCCCTCTGGGTGAAGTACTGCTCGATCTTGACCTTGGTCTTGGTCGAGGCCTCCTCCAGCTTTCCATAGATGTCCATGTAGTGCTGGGACGTGAGCTGCTGGGTGATCTGCTCGTTTATGAAGCTCTTCATGAAGGCGTTGACGTCTCCGGTGGTGTACGCCTTGAGCCCTCCGAGGACCTGGGTGAAGAACACGGGGACATCGCTGACGCGGAACTGGTAGTCTCCGTTCGCCATCAGGGTGATGGGGACCTCGTATCCCTCGGCGGCCTTGACCATTCCGCGGATTCCCCATTTTCCGTTGAACATCTTCAGGGAGACGTAGATGACCTGGATCTTGAACGGGGTCTCCTTGTATCCCAGAGCGAGGTTGTAGAGCTTGGTGAGCCAGGGGATGTTCATCGAGGTGATGAGGTGCCTTCCGGGCTCCAGGACTCCCTGAAGCTGTCCGTCCCTGACGAAGATGGCCACAGCGTGCTCGGGGACGGTGACGGAGGACAGGGTCCTCAGGTCGTCGTGCTCGAAGCAGTAGACGATGTCGTCGGGTCCCTGGGAGGACCATGTGATGACGTTGGTGTTCGTCGCCATGCTCACTCAGCCCCCTCGGTCTGGAAGCCTTTCATGATGGCCTCCCTCTGGTTGTAGTCCTCGAGCATGTCGTCGATGCACCTCTCGTACTTGCGGAGGTCCTTCCTCGCGAGGGTGCCCTCGTCGACCATGTCCAGGATCTTCTCGGTGGCCTCCCTCATGGCCTGGATGTCGTCGAGGATCTTGGCGTCCCACGACATGACCCTGTCCAGGTCGTCCTCGAGTATCTTGACGGAGTCGTGGAACGCGGAGTACCCGTTCACGGCTTTCTTGATGTCGATGTCGTACTTGTCCACCTTGGTCCTTATCCTCTCTATATCCATCATCAGGTCGAAGTCGTCGATCAGGCCCCTCTGTATCTCGGCCAGGTCGGCTTTCGCTCCCTGTATGGTGCGGGACAGCTCCTGCCTCACGGCCCTGTCAGCGTCCCTGCGCAGGTTCTTCTCTTTATATCCCTTGTATCCAGGGATATACATCTTGATCTTCTCGAAGAGCCCCATGTCGCTCTTCATCTTCGATTTCACAGTTGTATCCAATTCCGACATGTTATCACGCATTCCTGTTCTTTACCGCCATCACTATTCCGGTGATCGCTATTATCGCTATGAAGACAGCCACGGTGATGAGGACGTTGCCGGTGTAGCTCTGGACGAGCCCGGCTATTCCGATTCCCGCGAGTATTATACCTCCGACCATCGTCGAGTCGCCGTACGAGGCCCCGAAGTTCTTGTTCTCCTTTCCAGCCCCCCTGATCACGGAGGATATCGCTAGGAACAGGCCGAACACTATCAGTATAGCCCATACGACGTCGAGCACTTGGCCCGTGGTCAGGAAGATTATTATTCCGAGCACTATCGACAGCAGGAATGCTCCCGCGGTGATGGCGCCCCAAGTATTGCCGTTCATGGCCATTCTATCACTCTCTCAGATTATGACTATTCCTTTGGCCCCAAGCGCGCTGACGACCTTAGGGGTGAGGTTCCCGAACGCTTTGGGAAGCGATATCGAGTCCCCGTTGAGGTTGCACGGTATGTAGACCAGCTTCTTGACTAACGGTTTGCTAAGCTTCAGTTTGGAGTGGGATGACGAGCACTGTTTGAGGTACTCTTCGACCAGCTTCGTGGCCTCTGTCTTCGTGCTGAGCGGGATCACGATCTTTCTAGTCCCTGGGGAATTGTTGGCGGCGGAATCGGCGAGGGTTCCGATCCCCGCTCCTCCGCTGATGCTGTTCTCCTGTCCTTTGATCTTGGTCAGTATGGATGCTTCCGGGGCGGCGGCGAAGATGTCCGTGAGCCCCGTGCGGGGGTTGGAAAGCGCGGTCTCGGAAACCGTGAACGTCGCGGGGATGAGGAGGTCCTCCGTCACCTCGACGCTCTTCTTCGAGAACAGGGCGCCAGTGGTGAAGCTGTACTTCAGGTCGACGTCCCAGAACGGATAGAGGAGGTTCCCGTCCCCTGCGCATATGGGCAGGGTGCCGGAGCTCCTGGCGTCCATTATGCTCTCTATCCAGGAGAACATCTCGACGTCCCTCTCCTTCTTGTCCAGAAGGTAGTCCCATTTGGGGTTCTTCGGATACTTGAGGCTGCTGACGTCGTTCAGGATGTTCAGCAGCTGCAGGGGGTCTGAAGACGTCTGCTGCGCCATCTCGGCGATGTGCAGGAGGGTCTTGGACTGGGAGATCTCGACGTCCACGGCGCGTATCATGACCGCCATGGTGGGGCTCTTGAAGAGCTCCTTCTTTGCTTCCTCGAGGGCTTTCACCCCTCTCTCGGCCTTGACTATGCAGTCCACGGCGTTGCCGTTCAGGACGTAGTCGGATGCGAAGCACACCTCGACGAGGGCGTTCAGCCTCTTGACGAAGGGCTCGTACCCTTGGCATTTGGACATGTTGTTGGCCGCTTCGGTGAAGTTGTTGGCCATGAGGGCGAACCTTCCCGGAGTGGTGTCCGTGAGGAGCTTGGAGTTGTTGGCTATGAGCGCGTAAGCCGCGGAGATGCTCTCCGCCTCGGCGATCTTGGGCTTGTTCTCCTGGTCCATCGCCAGGGCCTCGATGCTCTTCAGCTTGGCGTTGAACTCGAAAGCCTGCTTGGAGCTGCGTTTCGCCCTCAGGGGATCCCCTTTGTTGAAGGGCAGCACTATGAGCGGCGAGCTGATGAGCGAGTTCATGTCCAGGCGGAACTCCCTGATCTCGGGCTCCACCATCGGCTTCACGTTCGTCATGTAGATGTTGTACCTGGCGATGGGGTCCACGTTGTCCATCGAGGCTCCGGCGTAACCCATAGGCATGGCCTTGCTCATCCAGGACTTTATCTCGCCCATCATCTGATCCATGTAAGCCTTGGCGTCTATGCGCTGCTGGCTGGTTCCGCAGTACTGGCAGGTGACGAACTTCGCGTCAGACTGGACATCCTTGGCGTCCAGCGGGGCTCCGCAGTTCTTGCACCTGAGCTCGACCATATCGTCCATATCAGTTCGACCTCATCATCCTGAGCGTGCTGATCTCTCTCTGGAGAGCAGCGATCTCGGCCTGGAGCCTGGCCTCGGTGGCGCGCAGCTCGGCCATAGCCTTCTGGTGGTATCCCAGGGCTATCTCGTTCGCACGGTTGGACACTCCGGAGTAGCAGGCGCGGCAGATGTAGATGTGCTTGTTGTCCGGGGCCCTGTTCTTGTTGGTGCCCTCGTCCTCGCTCTCCAAAGCGAGGGCAGGGGAGATGTCCGCGGGGGCGGAATAGAAGTGGATTCCCTCTCCGGACGCGATCCTGTTGCAGATCCAGCATCTGCAGGTGTTTCCGTACGCCCTGACCCTGGCCTCGTTCGCGCTTCCGCTCTGGCCGTTCTGCTGGCGGTAGCCCATCGCGATCTGCTCGTACTCGGCCGCCTGCGAAGGGCTCTCCCACACGACCGAATCGGACAGCGCCTCGTACGACACCGCCATCAGGTTGAAGAACTCGGTGGTTCCGGTCACGGTGGTGTCGTTGTTGAAAATCTCCTGGATGACCAGGTGCTCGTTTCCGATCTTCTCCTGGAAGTCCTGGGCAAGGGTCTGCAGGTTGGAAGAGACCGCTTCGAGGTCCTTCTTCTGGGCCCTCTGGTTGAGGAGCCCTACCTTCCTGTAGGTGAGCTCGGCTTCTGTAAGGAGCGGATCGCGCATGATGTGGGTCAGACCGAAATCCAGCTCGTCCGCCTTCAGCGCTTTCAGCTTGTTCACCAGGTTAGCGTATACCTGGGGATCGTCCAGCCTCCCCATCATGTCTATGAGCGCGACCTGTACCGCAGCTATGTCGTCCTCTCCTCCTTCCTTGTCTATCGACTTCTGGAGCACGTTGCGTGCTTTGGAGAACTCTCCACGTTTTATGAGCTCGTTGCCTTGCTCGTATAGGTCGTCTCCGTTCTTGAACAGCTTGAAAGCCATTACTCTTCACCCGGCCGTATATATCGTCGTGCAATAAAAAAACAATCTCTCTTACAGTTATAATATGACTAGGGGATTTCCCCTGTTTTTCATCATCAGTGTCTTAAAGTGTCCTTGATTCGCAGATATTCATTTTCTATTTTTGAAATGAGTAGACAAATGTCTAATCAACGAACTAACGACCAATTATTTCATCTTCTAACACGAAAGATTTATAATGATGCATAGTACAATGCACCATCATGGTAAACAGCAGGTTCAGAGCGGTCGAGGAGGCATTCGCCAAAGAAGCTGTCGTAGCGGAGCCCCCTGCCCCGGCAACCTCGGACTATTACGGATGCAACGTCTTCAACAGGAAGAACATGAGGAAGTACCTCTCCTCCGAGATCAGGCAGAAGGTGTACGAGTCCATAGAGCAGGGCGTCACCCTGGAGAGGGACGTGGCCGAGCAGGTCGCGGTCGGCATGAAGCGCTGGGCCCAGGACATGGGGGCCACGCATTACACCCACTGGTTCCAGCCCCTCACCGGAGGCACTGCCGAGAAGCACGACTCCTTCGCCGACCCTTACGGGAAGGGCGAGTCCATTGAGGTCTTCTCCGGGAAGATCCTCTGCCAGCAGGAGTCCGACGCGTCCTCGTTCCCGAACGGAGGGCTGAGGAACACCTTCGAGGCCAGAGGGTACACCGCCTGGGACCCGTCGTCGCCTGCTTTCGTCATGGGGGACCGCCTTTGCATCCCCACCGTATTCATCTCATACACCAGGGAGGCTCTCGACTACAAGACCCCTCTCCTGAAGTCGGAGGTCGCCATAGCAGATGCTGTGACGGACGTCCTGAAGTATTTCGGCATAGAGAACGACCGCGTGTTCTCCTATCTCGGATGGGAGCAGGAGTACTTCCTCGTGGATTCGTCCCTGTACGCGGAGCGCCCGGACCTGATAATGGCCGAGAGGACGCTCATAGGCCACAGCTCGGCCAGGAACCAGCAGCTCGAGGACCACTACTTCGGGTCGATCCCCGCCAGGGTCCTGGAGTTCATGAAGGACCTGGAGTTCGAGTGCTACAAGCTCGGGATCCCGGTCAAGACCAGGCACAACGAGGTCGCTCCGAACCAGTTCGAGATCGCTCCGGTCTATGAGCAGGCGAACATAGCGATAGACCACAACCTCCTGCTGATGTCCCTGATGAGGACCGTCGCCGACAAGCACGGGTTCAGGGTCCTTCTGCACGAGAAGCCCTTCGCCGGAGTGAACGGTTCCGGGAAGCACTGCAACTGGTCCATCGGGACGGAGTCCGGCATAGGGCTGCTGTCCCCCGGCAAGACCGACCTGGAGAACCTCAGGTTCCTGACGTTCATGGCGAACGTGCTGAAGGCGGTCTACGACAACAACGCGCTGCTCAAGGCCAGCATCCTCACGGCTTCCAACGCCCACAGGCTGGGAGCGAACGAGGCCCCTCCCGCGATCATCTCGTCCTTCCTCGGGGCCCAGGTCACGGAGGCGTTCAACGAGCTCCTGAGCTCCAGGGACATGGTCAAGCTCAAGGGGAAGGTCGGATACAGCCTCGGAATCCCCCAGATCCCGGGGCTGTTCATGGACAACACCGACAGGAACAGGACCTCTCCGTTCGCGTTTACCGGGAACAGGTTCGAGCTCAGGGCCGTGGGCTCGTCCGCGAACTGCTCCAGCGCGGTGTGCGTGCTGAACACCATCACCGCCTACCAGCTCAAGAGGTACAAGGAGAACGTCGACAAGAGGGTCGCCAACGGCACCCCCGTGATGAAGGCCCTCCTGGACGAGACCCGCGAGACCTACAGGGCATGCCAGAAGATATGCTTCGATGGGAACGGATACTCCGAGGAGTGGAAGGCCGAGGCGGCGAAGCGCGGCCTGGACTGCGAGACCAGCCCCCCGCTCGCCTACGACGTGCTCGCCTCGCCCCGCACCATCGAGGTCTACAAGGACACCGGCGTCATGACCGAGGTCGAGCTCAAGGCCAGGAGCGAGATAGACTGGGAGATCTACAGCAAGAAGATCGAGATCGAGGCCAGGGTCCTCGCCGACCTGACCGCGAACCATATCCTCCCTGTAGCCACCAGGTACCAGTCGGTGCTGCTGGACAACGTCTCCAAGATGAAGGAGATCTTCGACGGGGAGGAGTACAGCGTCGTAGCGGCGGGAGAGATCCAGATCATCAAGGACATCGCGATGCACATCAGCAAGGCCAGGAACCTCGCCGACGGCATGGAGGCCGATGTGGACGAGATCTGCGAGATCGAGGAGGAGCGCGCCAAGGCCATAGCCTTCCACGACAGGGTGGTCCCCTACATGGAGAAGGTAAGGGTCCACGTGGACGCCCTCGAGATGATAGTGGACGACCAGATGTGGCCCCTGCCCAAGTACAGGGAGCTCCTGTTCATCCGCTGATAAACACATTCCTGCGAGGATCTCTGTCCCCGCAGGTTTTTTTATAGTTTTGAGAAAAGGCGGCCGCGGTTCATCCGTTCCCCGCAGCCGTTTCGCGATCATACGAACTTGCAGTACAGCGTCGTGTTCTTGGTCACGTTGTCGAGCTCGATCTCGGTCCAGAACAGGCTGGTCCTCTCAAGGCTCAGCTTGCCGTCGTCGTAAGGCGCGTAGTAGTAGGTTCCGTTCTTGGAGTAGGACACACCGAGGCTCCTCATCATGTCCCTTCCGAAGTGGGTCACGTAGTGCGTGAAGCTGTCCCCGTAGTCCACCGTGTACTCCTCCCTGTATCCGTCGCTGTCCACGATGGCCACGGTGCACTGCTTCTCCTTGGTGGGGGTCCAGTGGGCGTACAGCTTGAGGTCGCTCTTGATCGTCGTGTTGAAGTTGAACTTGCTTCCTCCGGACTTCTCCGTGAACCATCCGTCGAACTCGTATCCGAGCCTGGACGGGTCGGAGGGCTTGGAGACCTTCGAGCCGGACTCCACGGTCACGGTGTGGCCAGGGTATCCTCCGTTGGCGTCGAAGGTGACCTTGTAGCTCTTGTAGACGTCGGAGTACCAGTGGGCGTACAGGGTGAAGCTCGCGGTCACAGGGGTGGTGAAGTCGAACTTCTCTCCGCCGGATGCCATGGTGTACCATCCGATGAACTTGTACCCGGCCCTAGTGGGGTCTGCTGGCGCGACGGCGCAGTCTCCGGACTTGACGACCTCGGAGGTGTTGGGCGTTCCTCTGTTGGCGTCGAAGGTGACCCTGTAGCTCTGGGTCTGGATGGCCCATTGGGCGTACAGCGTGACGTTGGAGGTCACGGGATTGTCGAAGACGAACCTGCTTCCGCCTTCAGCGGCGGTGTACCATCCGATGAACTTGTATCCGGCTCTGGTGGGGGACGTGGGCACAGGTGCGTACTCGCCGGGATTGACGGTAGCGGTCGTGCTGGGAGAACCTCCGTTGGCGTTGTAGGTGATCGTGCATATCTTGCTGGGGCTGCTGGAGGCCCAGTGGGCGTACAGGGTCAGATCGCCGGTGACCGCGCTGTTGAAGTTGTACTCGTCGCCGCCGGCCGCCGCGGTGTACCATCCCTGGAACTTGTATCCGGACCTGGTGGGCTCGGCAGGGACGGCCGCCTTCTCTCCGCTCTTGATGGTCTGGGTGCTGTCGGGGACTCCTCCGTTGGCGACGAACCTCACGGTGTAGGTCTGTTCGGAAGGAACGGCCGTCCAGCGG
>JAEEGI010013015.1_pt1 | contig 17689 bp, 15 predicted proteins | sample 8958751 | NCBI WGS metagenome assembly JAEEGI01 (sample SAMN16246545, study PRJNA631951) | gut metagenome | biome: gut microbiome; feature: rumen; material: KS-attached | host: Bos | place: Iran: Karaj | collected 2018-10 | reverse complement strand
TACCGCTGATGTCGAAAATCCTGACGGGCAGAGGAGTGACGGCATTGATGCAGAGCATTCCGTCCCTGCACACAAGGCTGTAGCTTCGTTCTCCCTCCGTCGTTTCGTCGATGCCGACGGGAAAGTCCTCAACAAAGTTGTGGAAGTGGCTCCATCGTTCGGTGTACGATGCAAGGCTGCCGCGACGTATATGCACCGCTATATCGGGGTCTATGCCGTCGAAGGTACCCCACGACACCTGTGGTGCCGTCTCGTTAGCCGATATGATGGTGGTCACCCCTGTGCATCCGGCAAAAGCCTCTTCGCCAATACTGAAAACATTCTTCGGCAGGACGATACGGTGCAGTCCCGCGATGCCATAAAAAGCGTAGGGGGCTATGCGATAAGTGTTGTTGGGGATGACCGTGCTTCTGCATCCGCTGACAATCTGTCCGTTGTTTTTATCGTAGATGGCATTGCAACTGCTGCGGCTGTCATACTTGGTGTTGGCTGAATCAACAGTGATTGTGTCAAGGCTGGTACATCCCGCGAAAGGGTTATTCCCTATATAAAATACCGATGCGGGGATGTGTATCGATGTCAACCCGGTACAGTCCTGGAAAGCAAAATTGCAAATCTCCACAATGGAATCAGGCAGTGTTACTTGACGAAGACTGTCAAATCCGACAAAGGCATTCTGGTCAATACGTCGCACATCTCCGGGTATCACTGTGGCGGCACAGCCCACAACCAGCCAATTATTGGCAGTGTTGACGACAGCGTTGCAGCCACCGCGGCTGTCAAATACCGCATTGTCCGGGTCTACTGTCAGCGAGGTGAGTCCCCGGCAGTGCGCCAGACACATATATCCTACACTGCGTACTTTGGCGGGAATATGGAAAGACCGTAAAGCGGTGCAACCGTCAAAAGCGTAGTTCCCGATAACCTCTAAACTGTCCGGCAGGACAATTGCTGCAAGCTCCTCTATGCCCTGGAAAGCACGTGATGCAATGGAGGTGACAGTGGGCGGGATTGTGGAACGCCGGCAGCCGCATATCAGTTCATTCTCCCGTGTGTCGATGTAAGCGTTGCAACCCTGCGGCGTGGCGTAGGCACTGTTGCCCGGTAGCACAGCCATGCTGTCAAGCTCCGTGCAGTACGAGAAAGCCCCATACCCTATGTGTGTCACCGTTGCGGGAATGGTAATGCCCGTAAGGCTCCGACAATGGGCAAAAGCATAGTCTTCGACCACCGTAACTGGCACCGTGTGCAGCACCGAGTCGTATGGCCAGTCGGCATCGGGTTCGAAAAAGTATTCCCAGTACGAGGCACTATCGGGCAGGACAACATGCCCTGCCATGGTCGAATCCTGCTGGGTGACAAAAGCATTGTATTCCCCGCAAGAGACCCTGATACGATGACCCGAAGGCGAAACCACCCAGTCGTTTTGACCAACAGCCGTTGTGGCAGCGGCCATGAAGAATAATAAATATACAATCCTTTTCATGATAATATTTCAGTTTAGATAGGTTCTTTTATTCTCTGGAAAGTCTCGACAGGTCGGTGGAAAAACCGATGTGCACCGGATAGAGGTTGATGTGCTGCCCGTTACCGGTATCCATGTGGCTGAACATAGGCAGCAGGCTGCTCTCTATGTAAAAGCCCAGGATTCCCCAGTTGAGCGACAATCGCAGGTCGCACGTGAAGAAATAGTTCTTCCATGTGGCCGTGCTTGTTTCTGTTGTGGTATTGATGCCGTTTTCGTAGCTCTTATACGTCTGCTCCGTAAGGGAGGGAATCGACAGCCCCGGCAACAGCTCCACTTGGCAGAACAGCCCCGTGTGCGAGGGTTTGGCAAAGAGGTTGAACTGGATGGGAAACACCATGTTCGTGTTGTTCACTTGGCTCTGCCAGCCTCCGCGGTTGGCTACATCGCGCTGTCGGAACCCCTGCATGCCGTTGGTGGAATGGTAATAGACGTAGGGTGCGTTGAAATAATAGTGGTCGAACCGGAACCCGATGCCGACCCCGAGGCTCCAATGCTCGTGCATCACAAAAGCGTAGCCCAGTTCATATCCCGCCAAGTGGAACTTCCATTTCAGACTATACGCACCACCGCCTACGGCAGGGTCGATACCTCCGTACCCTTTCAGCACACCGTCGCCCCAGTTCGACCACCCTGCCATCAGTTTGTAGAACAGCCGGTCGTCAAGCTTGTCGTAGCGGTAATGTACTACGGGTTCCGTGTTGACATTGATGGCGTTTGCATCCACACTCCCATTCTCTACATACGCCAAGGCCACCTGCTTGTTGCTGGAACCGACTGTGATGCCATAGCCCTTGGCTGCTGGAAGCACAGTGAGTGTCCTCCCGGTGTAAAAGAAAAGGTTGTCGGGTTGTTGCTCCGGACTGTCGGCATAGACGGCCACCCGCACACAGTCCACCGTGTCAGTCACTACGGCCACATGGCAACCCGCCGTTATCCTTACGCTGTCTATCCGTTGCACCTCCTGGTTCAGGATGCGCACAGGCACCTGCTGAGCCGTCACTGTGCCCGCGACCAGCAGGCATATCGTTGTCAAAAGAATGCTCTTCATGTTTGTTTTCTGTTTAAGATTATTGCTGTTTAGTCGTTTGTCGCTACGAGTACCAACCGCAGTCCGACGTAGGCCAGCGGGTAATCGGCAGAGGCGTAGCCGCGATAATACACTCGGCAGTCTTGGTCGTTGGAATGGTAATGCCCCCCGCGCACAACCATCAGGTCGTTTTCCCAGTGTGGCGGCCCTTGCGGGTCGGTCTGCGCCTCAGCTGGATATGGAGCGTAAATGTCGCTGCACAGTTCCGCCACATTCCCGCTCATGTCATACAGCCCGAGTCTGTTCGCTTTCAATTGTCCCACAGCATGCAGATGCCCGCCGCTGTTGTAGTAGTTCCATGCCACCTCGTTCGAGTAGTATGCACCGCTGAAACGGTCGCTCGTCGAACCGTCACGGCCACCGCGTGCCGCATACTCCCATTCCGACTCGGTCGGCAGCCGCAGCCGCAACCTCGAAAGGTGTTCGATGCGGGTCAGAAACGTGTCCACCTCGTCGCGCCTCATGCCCTCCATGGGCAAACTGGCGGTTTCGATAGTGTAATGGCCGTCCATGCCGGTGCCGTCGCCCATGATGTCATACCACTGCTTGCGGCTTATCTCGTAGCGTCCCAGCCTAAAACCGCTGATGGTGACCTGATGCACCGGCGTCTGTTCTGTCCATGTGGTAGAATCAAATCCCGGCATTGAAGGGAAAGTGAACTGCACCCCCATGAAAAAAGTGCCACCCTCCACCGCCACAAGGTCTTCGGCCATTTGGCGTATCGACTCCCGTTGTGCCGCTGTTGCTTCCGGTGCCCAAACAATGCCCAATTCAGGCATATTCGGCTCGGGAGCTTCCTTTGCGCACCCTGCCACAACCAGACAGACAATAACCATGTTGAATATTTTCCTCATATTGTTTAATCCTTAATGGGTTGAATAAAATATCATTCTCAATTCTCAGTTTTCAATTCTCAATCCCCCCATCAGAGCATTCCTATTTTCTGTCCTGTGGCAATAAGGCGGCAGGCCAGATTGTGGCATGTCTCTTTGTTCTCGGGGCTTGCAACAAGGTCTTGCCTGTTCTCGACACGGCAGCCATACACCACCAGCCTGTCGCTCTCGCATAGTTGTGGCTGTGCTGACGTTGCGGGTTCCAGATGCTCAACGGGCACGGCTTCTGCTGGCAGGGACGCTGGCTTTGTGGCCAAAGGTTCGTTTATGGCATGCCGTTTCATCTGCGCTATGGGGTGTGCAACGACACGGGGTTGGACGGATGGACTATTGCTTTTGGTTGGTTCAATGGCGGTTGCCGGTTTGGCAGAGGCAATATATCCCGCCGGAGTTGATACGGTGCCGATTCCCGTCTGCGACGGACTCCGCAACAACACGGCTGTAGCAAACAACACGGCAATACAGGCTGCAGCACCCCATCGCCACCAGACAAGGGCGCGGACGGGGTGTCGTTTCAACGCATCTTTGTATTGGTATTGGACATCGGGAGGCGTCACTATCGGCTCATCGCTGTAATACTGCCTGTATTCCTGCTCGATGTCGGGATGTTCGCGGAGAAACGTCTCCACCTCCCTTCGCTGCCCTTCGTCTAACAGTCCCTCGTGGTATTGCAGCAGTATGGCCTCGTAATTATCCGTGGTAATCATCTTCATTGTCTATAAAATCAATAAAATCTATCATTTCTATCTATTCTCAGTCAAATATTTCCGAGCCTTCACCCTTGCCCGGTACAGGTAGGTTGCAACCTGTTGCTCGCTCAGTCCCGTTATTTCGGCCATCTCTTTGTAGCTGTATCCCTCCAAGTCGTGCATCAGCAACAGCATCCTCTGTGTGTCGGGCAATGTAGTCAGCATCTTTTCTATGCTGTCGTGCAGCTCATAGTCGTTATGGGGACTGTAGCTCTCGTCAGGAATCATCTCCTCTCCGGTTAGTTTTTTCCGTTGCCGGTATCTGTCCACCAATCGTCGGTACAGCACTCGCATCAAATAGCCTTTGGCGCCGTCTGCCCCCACTTCCCTGTGGTGTTCCCATAGGGTGACAAAACTGTCCTGCACGGCATCGTTGCTCTCGTCCTCATCGCCCGTGTAGCGCAGGGCGAAGCGGAACAGGTCGTCGCTGTATTTGTCTACTATGAGGTTGTACTCCTTTATATCCATCGGCCGTTTGTTTCTCCGTCCTCCTGTTTAACCAATAGACGCACAAGTGCGCCCGTTTATTACACTTCCGGAAAAATATTTTTCATGCTGCAAAGATACTATTTTTTCCCCATCTGTGTCGAAAATTATTGTTGATTCATTGAAAGGACATTCTTTAGACGATATTTAAACGATATTTGAACGATATTTCTACGATATTCTATCGTTGAAATATCGTTGATGTATCGTTGAAGTATCGTTGATATGATGGAATAAGATATTTTTTCTGCGGGACGGAGGGAGGGGCGGAAAAAGTCGCTGAGGGCAATAATTGCGACACAGTTGCGTTATTGGGGCATGAAAGGAAACGAATTGAAACCCCATATTGGCATTTTCGGCCGTCGTAACTACGGCAAAAGCTCGCTGGTGAATTTCCTCACCGGGCAGCAGATAGCTATTGTGTCGGATTTGGCCGGCACCACTACCGACCCTGTGAAGAAAACCATGGAGATTGGCGGTGTGGGGCCTGTGGTGTGGATTGACACCGCCGGCATTGACGACGAAGGCTCCGTGGGCCGCCTCCGTATTGACAAGAGTCTGGAGATGTTGGCTCAGGCTGATTTGGCTCTTATCCTTTTTACCGACAATCGTTTTGAGGCAGAGGAGGTGATGCTGGTTGACACTTGCCGCAAGCGAGGCATTCCGTATGTGCTTATCTATTCGCAGGCCGACCGCATGAAGCCAGACCCGGCTTTGGTGGAGCGTATCGAGGCCGACTATGATACGCGCGTTTTTGTGCTGACGGTCAAGGATTCTTCGCTGCGCGAGCCTCTCACCGCCCGTATTCGCGAGGCTTTGCCTGAATCGGCCTATGTGCATCGTTCGCTCTTGGGTGATGTCGTGGGAGAAGGCGACACGGTGGTGATGGTCACCCCGATTGACTCTTCCGCTCCCGAGGGTCGTATGATTCTGCCCCAGGTACAGGTGTTGCGAGACCTGTTAGACAATCATGCCCGTGCCGTGGTGTGCCGCGAAACCGAGTTGGAAGGCACGCTGGCGGGGTTGAAGGAGCCACCGAGGCTGGTGGTGACGGATAGCCAGGTGTACGGTATGGTGTCGAAGATTGTGCCCGACGAGGTGTTTCTTACCTCTTTCAGTGTGGTGTTGGCCCGTGCCAAAGGGCTTTTTCAGGAGTATGTGAAAGGCACGTCGGCTATCGACAGTCTGAAAGACGGCGACCGGGTGTTGATGTTAGAGAGCTGCACGCATAATGTCACTTGCGAGGACATAGGACGGGTGAAGTTGCCTAAACTATTGGCGAAATACACAGGCAAGCAGTTGCATTGTGAGGTGGTGGCAGGTCTCTCTGCATTGCCTCAAGCCATGGGCGACTATGCGCTGGTGATACAGTGTGGCGGCTGCGTGGTGACAGCCAAGCAACTGGCTGCCCGTTTGGCTCCTGCCATCGAGGCAGGGGTGCCGGTGAGCAACTATGGCTTGGCCATTGCCTATATGAACGGCATCTTCGAGAGGTCGATGCGAATTTTTGAATGTGTTAATGAGTTAACGTGTTAATGTGTTAGTCGATTAACGAATTAACGAAATAACGAATTTACGAATTAATAATGATTGATATTAGACCTAAATATAATCTTTCGATTATTGTGGCGGTGGCGCAGAACATGGCTATCGGCAAGGACAATGATTTGTTGTGGCATATCAGCGACGACTTGAAACGTTTCAAGGCTCTTACATCCGGACACACTGTTATTATGGGACGGCGTACGTTCGACTCCCTTCCCAAGAAGCCGTTGCCCAAACGGCGCAACATCGTGCTGACGCACGACGAGGGTTTCCATTACGAAGTGCCCCCGACGGCAACGGGCAGGCTGGAGGTGGCTCATAGTATCCCTGAGTTGCTGCGCATGGTGGAAGGGGAGGAGGAAACCTTTATAATGGGCGGCGGCACAATCTACCGCGATTTTCTTCCGTTGGTGAACAGACTGTATGTGACTTGGGTCTATAAGGATTTCGAGGCGGATGTCTTTTTCCCCGTCATCGACCGCTCGGCGTTCCGCCAAGTGAGCCTCACCGACCGCATGACCGACCCCGAAACTGGCTTAGAATACGCCTATGCAGAGTATGTCCGCAGAAGTACTGCCAATGGAATCCAATCCGTGAGTTGATAATTGATATTTTCGCTAATCTAATAATAATATTATGAAACGCTCAATACTATTTTACCCTCTGTTTGCAATATCGTTGGTGTTGACAGGATGCTGCAAAGAAAAACCCGATGTGGCACCTGGTGGCGGAAGTCAGGATTTGGCAGGTGCATTTTCGGTAAGTCCCACAAAATATGTGTATCTGGCTCCGGGTAATTTGACAGAAGACGGACATGGTTTTGTCGCTCACCAATGGGAGAGCGGCGGCTATTTTTGCTGGGAACCAAGAACAAACCCCGAGGGCACTTCTGCTGAGCAGGGAAACATCCCATACGTAGAATGGGGTGACAGTGTGGGTGGCGGTTGGCGCACGTTGAGTCAAAGTGAATGGCACTATATTCTGTTTGACAGAAGAAATGCCGCCAGTAAGCATGCAACTGGCACAGTGAATGACGTGCATGGTCTTTTGCTGCTGCCCGACCAATGGACTTTGCCCGAGGGATGCTCCTTTGTTGCTGGATGCAACGGATGGGAGGCAAATGTGTATCGCGACTCGGTGTGGTTAAGAATGGAGGAGGCCGGTGCAATATTTCTCCCAGCAGCAGGTTGGAAATATTTGTATGTCTTGGATGGCTCTGGTTGGTATGTCCGAACGGACTACGGTGAGAATGGAAACTATTGGACTAGCTCACCCCATAGTTCAATAGGAAACGAATCGTGGACTTTCCAGTTCTTCGTGGACAAGGTGCGTACCCTCGAGGATGCAAGTCGCGAAGGCGCATTGACAATGCGATTGGCACGGGATAAAAAGTAGTCTGGCCGCGACTGAGACAGCTTGTTTTCAGTAGTGTGATATGAGGGGGCTTTGGACTACCTCACCCGAAGGCGTTTGCCTATGCGGAGGGTGGTGTTGCGGTTGATGTTGTTCAGTTTGCAGATGGAGTTGATGGAGGTGTGGTAACGCTTGGCCAGTTTGCCGAGTGTGTCGCCGCTGCGGATGGTGTGGTATTCGGTGCCGGAGGAGGGGCTTTCGCTGTCGGCCTCGGCAACGGAGCTGTTGCTTTCTTTCGACGGATTGCTGTTGTGTATAATCAGATGGTTGGCATGACGGTCGATGTCTTTATAGGCTTTGTGCAGGCGGTCGACGGTGATGTCGTATTCATTGTTCACGGGACGACCCGGGTCGTCCAAGCGGTGTTGGAAAAGCCAATCGTATGTTTCGGTGATATAAAACGCCCGTGCCAGACCGCCATGGCTTACGCCCGGCAGCTTGGTGAAGCGGAGACGAGGACTGTCGCCGCACTTGGCCATGGCGTTGACAACTTTTTGTGACTGGCTTACACCCACGGCGCGGTCGGCAGTTCCGTGCAATATCCAAAGGGGCAAATCGTTGAGTCCGCAGTATGATTTAGGGTTGCCACCTCCGCAGAGGGCCATGGCAGCAGCGATGCGGTGGGAGTAGACAGCCGAATAGTCAATGGTGCCGTAGCCGCCAAGGCTCATGCCGAGGACATAGAAACGGTTGGTGTCGCCCGCGTAATGGTCGAAGACCCAGTCAACCACGTTGTTTATTCGTTTGGGGCTCCATGCTCCGCCGGGGTTCTGTGGGGCGATGATGATGGCGTCGATCTGCCTTCCCATGGCTAAGGCATGTAGGGGTCCGTAGCGACGTACACGCTCCAAGTTGTTGCCGCACAGGCTTGCTCCATGAAGGAAAAGGATAATAGGCTTGTCCGATTGCAGGGAGTCGTAATCTTTCGGGGTTGATACCCAGAAGTTGTAGCCATTGTCGACGGTGTTGCGATAGGCGGTAAAAGTCTGGCCGAATGAGGGGAAAAACGACAACAATAGTATTATCAGCAATGAACGTTTCATACCAGTGTATTATTAGAAACAAGGTTGCAAAGATACACTTTTTTTTTCACAAAGCGAGAAAAATATGAAAAAAACAGGTCCGTCAATCCAAAATAACAGTGCATTTGAAATATATTTCGTATCTTTGCATTATGAATAAGGTTAAGATTACGGCTATCCGCAAAGCCGATTACAAAGATTTGCAGGCTCTTTACGAAAACCCTATCGAGCATACCTGCGATGTGCAGGAAGGCATGATGTGGGTTAGTGTCGACGGGCAGAAACCCGAAGGCCTTTGCCCGGAGGCGTGGAAGACCATGCGCGAGTTTGTCGAAGCTCTGGCACGCGGTGAGGGCAATTTCTTCGACGGATGGATGAAGAATCCCTACAGCGCCATGATTAGCTGCAATGACGGTTTCCGTCCCGTCAGTTTCTTGTTGGAGACGGTTGAAAAATAGAAAGTAACAAAAAGAAATATGAGACCCATGAAAAAGTACGTATCCATACTCCTGTTTGTGTGCATCTCCATGGCACTTTCGGCTCAGACGGTACTCCGTGGCACGGTGGTTGATAAGTCAAATAACGAGCCGTTGCCTTTCGCTACGGTGGCTGTGATGAACACCGACAGCACGGTCGTGGCGGGTTCGGTGACAATCGACAACGGAGAATACCGAGTTGATATCCCGGTATGTGGACAATATTTGTTGGCAGTCTCATTTATCGGCTATCGGACGCACTACCAGTCGCTCAATGCCGACAAGGTTAAAATAGACCTGCCTGCTATTGCCCTTGAACCAGATGCCACTATGCTGCAGGCTGTGCAGGTGGTGGAGCGTGCCCCCATTGTGGAACAGCAGATGGACAAGCTGGTGATGAACGTGTCCAAGACCGCTTTTGCTCAGGGCAGCAATGCCCTCGACCTCCTTCGTAAAGCTCCCGGAGTAAGCATCGACAAGGACGGCAATGTGCTCCTCAATGGGCAGCCCGTCGCTGTGTGGATTGACGGACGGCCTTCTCACCTTGACGGCAAGAGTCTCGAAACCTTGCTGCGCGGCACCGACGGCACGGGCATTGACCGCATCGAGGTCATCGCTAATCCGTCGGCAAAATACGATGCCGAGGGACAGGGTGGCATTATCAATATCCGCACCAAACACCATTTTGCCCAGGGGCTGAATGGCTCGTTCTCTGCCAATCTGGGTGGAATGGCTTTCAATCGCGAGATGGAGGGCAGGGGGGAACGCACCCAGTTCTTCCTTGACCATGACTTGAGCGCCAACGTCAGCTTTAGAACCGAGAAGACCAACACTTTCATCCAGCTCTCCGAACAGGAGAGCCAACAGGCTGCCGACCTCGCCATCACCACCGATGCTGTTTTGAACGACATCCGCTACAAGCAGTTCAGCGGCTCGCTGTGCAACATCAACTCGCGCGCCTTCACCCTGAAGGTGGGCAACGACTGGTTCATCGACAGCAGCAACACCCTGGGTGTCATTTTCACCATGCCTTTTGGAAATATGCACCAATGGGACGACTCCAGCTTCTCGTACCAAACGGTCAACGGGCAACCCACACAGCAAATCCTGTCTCAGCCTATCACCGAATACAGTTGGTCGCAATATATGGCCAACCTTAATTTCACCCATGTCTTCGACGCGGCACGTGCTGCAGAATTGACTGCCAACATCGACTTCTTCCGCGACGTCACTTCGGCCGACAATATCCAGAACAATTTCCACCTGCCCATCCTCTCGCCTATGGTTTGGCAAGGAATAAAATACGACTCGGTCAATTACCTCACGCTCCACAACGACAACACTATCGACATCTATAGTGCCAAAGTCGACTATCAAAGTGTGGTGTTGGGCGGCTTTATGATGGAGGCGGGTGCCAAGTGGGCGCTCTCCCACACCGACAACCTCCTCAACCAAATCAAGGGTCGTCAGTATCAAGGCAACGACACCGTATACGGCAGTTCGGAAGAGAATCCTTTCGACTATACCGAACAGGTGGGTGCTCTGTATGCCACCCTTGCCCGTCAGTTAGGCCAGTGTTGGACGGTCAAAGCAGGTCTGCGCGGCGAATACACCTATGCCTTTAACAGCACGGGTGCCGTAGCACAGGACTATTTCGACCTTTTTCCCACGCTCTATGCAGGCTACAACACCCCCGACATGATGAAGCGCTTCGGTCTTAGTTACACCCGCCGCATCACTCGCCCCAACTACTACCAACTCAACCCCTTCAAGAACTATGTCGACGCCCACAATTCGAACATGGGCAACCCCAACCTCAAGCCCAGCTACAGCGACAATGTGTCGCTCACCGCAGGCTTCGGCCGTTATGTCACCTTGATGGGTAATTTTATCCACACCAAAGACATGCTCACGATTATCCCCGTCCTCGACCCCGTTAGCGGCGACCAGGTGATGCACTACGACAATTTCGGCTCCACCACCCTCATCGGCGGCGGCGTGGCTCTGACGGAGTTGCCTATTGGCAAATATATTGCTTTTACCCTTAATGTCAACGCCTACGACTACCGTAGTCTGGACCTCAATTCTACCAGCCGTGTCGAGGGTCAGGAGAGTGCGGCAGGGGTTTATGACAAGCACTCTTTCCTCGGCCAAGCCTACGCCTGCCTCACGTTCAACCTGCCCAAGGACTGGAAGGTGCAGCTGGATGGTTACTATTCCACCCCTGTGGTGGCGGGATACCTCAGGACCGGCTCCAACGAGTTGGTGAATTTGGGAGTGAAAAAGAGAGCCATGGACGGACGCTTGACACTCTCGCTCCAAATCAAAGACCTGCTGCGCACCATGAGCAGCAACTTCGACGTGCTGTATTCCGACGGAGTCGTTTCGACAACCCAACAAATCTTTCTGTTTCAGAAAGTCTGCTTTGGCCTTCAGTGGAACTTTGGTTCGGCACAGCGCCCGCTGAAGCACAGGAATGTCGGCACCCTCGACGAACTGGATAGAACTTCCAACAGTTCTGGCCAGCTTAATTGACCCCTCTCGCTTCGTCGATGCTACATTGTTGCACCGTCAAGACCTTTACCATTGGAAAAAGTTGCAAAGTAAAGAAAAAATAGTATCTTTGCACTTACTTAATATTTGACGAAATGGAAGAACAATATAGACCGAACGAGAAGACTGACAGGGATTTGATTGAGCAGAACGCCAAAGGTACCAGAAGAATCTTCTGGGGGAAAGTGGTTTTGTATGTTTTATTATTGGGTTTGGCGGCAGTAGGGGTGTTGTGGGCATTTAATACAAATGCTAAAGTTTCCACACAGGAGCGGATGATTAATGAGTTGAAAAAAACGACTCTGCGGGACAGCACTCCTGTAATGCAGCCGTCGGACGTAAGGATATTAGTTGAAGAGTCCACCAAGGAAACACTTAACACCTATATCAATAGTCAGAATTCATTTCTGGAAATAATAGGAGTGTTGATCACCGTGTTAGTGGCAGTCTTTGGCTTTGCAGTTCCTTTCTTGACGAATAAGGAAGTCCGGGAAAGCAATGAGAAATGGCTGAGAGAGAAAACGGAAGAGAGTAAGAATAAGATTAGCGAACAGATGAGCTCGGAACTCAATAAGAGTAAGGGAGAGATTAGCGACGAATTAAAGAAGGGTCTGGATCAGTTGAAGGAGGAGACTGAGAGGCAGAAGAGAGAAATAAATGAACTCAAGGACAGAATTGAAAAGATTTTGAAAAATAAACAGGATTTGGCTGAACATGCTGAATCGCTGAAAGAGGTAAATGAGGAAAGCGATACAGATAAGAAGATTGCAAAACTAAAAGAAGAGATTGAAAAGAATACGAACTATCCTGCCGAGGGATACTATGAGTTGGGATTGGCTCAGTGTGAAAATGGTGAGATTGATGATGCTGTATCTAATTTCATGATAGCTGTTGACAGAAAACCCGACTATGCAGAGGCTTATCATGCCTTGTCAAAAGCATATTGCAATAAACCTGACTATAAAAAAGCCTGGGAAAATATTGAAAAGGCTATATTGTTGAAACCAAATGATAGCGAGATACTCATGACTCGCTGTCAGATATACAAGAATAAGGGATTGATAGAAGAGGCTAAGCAGGATGCTGAACGCGGAATAGAGCTGGCAACGAAAGAAAGGAAATCGGATATGTTGACAGCATTTAGAAGGTTGCAAGATGAGTTATCTAAAATAAAAGAGACCGATGAAACCCCGATAGATATTCCAGTTGGAAAAGAAATGTTTAGGATGGTGAAAGTGAAAGGTGGCGTTTTTACTATGGGAGCGACATCAGAACAAGGGGATAAAGCATACATCAAGGAGTTTCCAGTCCATAACGTTCTATTGGACGATTACTATATAGGCGAGACTGTGGTGCCCCAAGGTTTATGGAATGCTGTGATGAGAGAAAATCCGTCGCGTTTTAATGGCGATAATTTGCCGGTAGAGAGGGTGTCGTGGGAAGATGCGCAGGAGTTTGTTAAGAGGTTGAATCATAAGACAGGCAGGACGTTCCGTCTGCCGACAGAGGCGGAGTGGGAGTATGCGGCACGTGGCGGCAAGAAAAGTCAGGGATACAAGTACAGCGGAAGCGATAATTTGGATGAGGTGGCATGGTTTGATGACAACAGCGGAGGAAAGACGCACCCTGTGAAGGGAAAGAAGGCCAATGAACTTGGGCTGTATGACATGAGCGGAAATGTGTGGGAGTGGTGTCAGGATTGGTATGGAGGATATAGCGGAGATGCACAGTCGAACCCGCAGGGATCTTCGTCGGGTGCAGAGCGGGTGCGCCGTGGCGGGGGGTGGCGTAGCCTTGCGAGAAGCTGCCGTGTGTCGTCTCGCAGCAGCTATGCACCTGCTCACCCCTATAATGGCCTCGGCTTTCGCTTGGTATGTGCTTGTAGTTTACCAAGCATGTAAAGCAGAAAAAAATGTAGAGTGGAAATGGTTCGGTATCTTTGTACTGCCTAACAGGAATTGACATGATTGGTATGGGAAAGATTAATAGATTTCTGCTGTTTTTTGTCGCGGTGGTTCTGTTGGCGGGCGTTTGTCGCGGGCAGGAACAGACGGAGGATTTTGCGGCTTTTGCCAGCCGATTTCTGTCGGACTGTGAGTTTCAGAAATCGCGCGTTATGTTTCCGCTGCAGTCGCGGCAACTCGACGAGGATACGTTTCGCGTTGTTGTGGTTGAAGAAGAGGATTGGCAGTGTGTGCCGGTCTCTTCCTTTTCAATCAAGATTGATGAGTGTGTAGAGGCGGTGGAACCAGGGGTGCGTTGCATCGTTTTTACTGTTGAAGATACAGGGATATTAGTGGAGTACCGATTCGGAAAGATTGAGGAGAGGTGGTTCCTTGTAGGGGTGGTGGATTACAGTATGTGACGCGAGGGGGACAGTGACAGGCGGTTGCTTAGGGCCGCGTTCGAGGAAGAATAAAAGATTAAAAGTAAAAAATATTGTTTATGAAGAAGTTAATTCTTTTGTTTGCATCAATGATGCCTTTGTTTTTTGCCGCCCATGCACAGCAGACGGAACAGGGCGGCTGCAAGAAGAGTGGTTGCGGTCAAGCCAAACAGGCTACCTGCGAAACAATCCCGGTGGACGAGTTTGCTGCACGGATAATGTGCAAGGGCGTGGTGTTGGTGGATGTCCGTTCACCGAAGGAGTTTGCCGAAGGACATTTGGAGGGGGCCACCAATGTGGCATGGGGCAACGATTTTGAAAAGCAGTGGATGGCAGCAGGCATCAAGAAGCGATTCACTGTGGCAGTGTATTGCCGTGGAGGCCGTCGCAGCAAAGCCGCAGCCAAAGAATTAGTGAAAATGGGCTACAAGGTTATCGACCTTGACGGAGGCATTATGGCCTGGCAGAAGGCAGGCAAGCCGGTGGTGAAATAGTAAATAGTAAAGACAAGACTGACATGAAAAGAGGATTGTTTATCTGCTTATTGTGTTGTGTGGCATTTCTTGTGAATGCCCAGCCGGACAGATTTCTATATGCGGACGGCAGGCTTATGGACGGTCGGGAGACGCAGTGGGGAAAGAATGGTTACGACAATAAGCTGTTGTCGATTAATAGGGAAGATGGCTATGTTAGACGTTGCTACTACGACAACGACGAACGGCTGAGAGCGCTTACATATGCGTATCTGGGCAGTGGAGAGACTCAGCGAGACTCACTTTTCTATAATGATTCGGGGTGGGTTGAACGCAGGGAAATATGGTATTTGAAAGACGATAATGATTGGGGGAAAAGGTATACTTTTTATTATGAGTATGATGGGGAAGGACGTATGATTTCAAGAAGGACATACTCTTTCAGCTCACTTGCAAATGAGTATACTTTTTCGTATAATGAGTATGGACAGCTTGTATTGATGGAAATGACGGAGCAGATGACGGTGGAAATGTCCAATCCGCCGGAGTATTGGAGGACAGAGTATACTTATTACTCGGATGGCGGGGAATTGGATTGCAGGGTGGTATATCGTTCCAAGATAAGTGGGGGAACTCCGAGACTGTATCAAGTGGATAAGGCTGTGGCTGTGTGGGATGAGAGTCGGCACATGACAGCTGTTTACGACAGTGTGTGCATGGCGGACGGCTATGATAGTCTATGCAGGGACAGTTTGGCTTTGCAGTATGCCGGACGGGAGGAGTATGAATATGATGAAAATGGCAATTGTGTTTCCGTCAGTTATTTGGATACATTTGGCTTAGCAGAGAAGCGTGAAGTGTATAGCATTGATACGGGACTTGTATTGAACAGAACGTTGATTCCGAGTTTAGGGGAAGGCCCGATTATTTCAACTTTCCGGAACACGCATGCCTATCGTAAGATGACAGAATATGAATACGGAGCCGTTAAATACATCTATAAATATATGTATGAGACTATTCCTCATGTCGCAATTGAAACGGAAGAGTTGTCGGGTGTCAAAGTGGCTCCCAATCCGGCACATGGATTTGTGTCGATAGAAGGTGTGGGGGGAGAACCAGCCACATTGAGGATTTTCGATGTGTCGGGGAAAGAGGTGCAGCGTTGTGAGGTTTCTGCTATAGCAAATATAGTGGATGTCCAGAGGTTGAAACCGGGCTGTTATGTGTTGAGGATTGACGTGAGAGGTGACGGTTTTTCCACAAAATTGATTGTTGAATAATAGGTTTAAATAAACAATAAGGTATAAAAAATGAGAAAATTATTGATATCAGCATTGTTATGCTCATTGACCATAGGCGTTGAGGCGCAATCGTATGAAAGAGCACATAGAGGGATTGAGTCTTTCGGTCGACATGGGCAAACGGTATCTCTTATTGAGCGTACTGCTGCCAAACAGAATTATCGTTATAGGATGAAGGGGTTCAGAACCAGTGATAACTATCAGTTTGTTCAGTTCTTGTACAATGAACAATTGCAGTTAGTGGCGGTGAAGGATAGCGTGAGGAATGAGTATAGTTTAATTGATTCGCTGTTTTATAATGAGTTTGGCCAGATGGTCAGACTGTCGGGGTGGCAGTTGCTGGGCGGTGAGTGGCAGAATGTCTATTATGTGGATTATGGCTATAACGAAGCGGGATTGATTGCTTCGCGTAGCAATTACAATAATTTCGACGGTGAGTGGGAATTGGGAGGTGTTTATACTTATACGTATAATGAGGCAGGAAAGATTTTGTTGTCGGAGCTTACGATGAATGGCATATTGTTCCAGAAGGTGGAATATACCTATGATCAGGACGGAAACGAATTGTGTGCAATGTGGTACAGCTACGACGGATTGGGGTTGACGCCATCGGAGAAAGTGGTGTCGGTTTATGAAAATGGTTTGAAGATAACGGAGTATGATAGTGTGTGTGAAGGCGGTGTACGTTGGATGAATGATGGTTATACTTCTTATTCATATAATAATAGTAACGATTGTTTGGAGTATCACCATTATGATGAGACCAATTATGAGGTGGAAAGGAGTGTCTACTCTTTCAATTCGAGCAGAACAATGGATGAGACTTTGATTCCGTGGCATCCGGAGTTGGTGCGTCCAAAGACTTATCAAAATACGCATGTGTATGAAATGGAGGAGTGGTTTACGGTTGATGTGGACTATGTTTTGCAGCATGTGTGTGATTATATATATGAATATGAGGACGTGAATGTGCTTGTTGATGAGGTGGAGCCAGGACATGTGGCTGTTTATCCCAATCCAGCTCATGACTATATAATAGTAGAGGGTTTGGGCGATGAGTCTTGCCGGGTGGAGATTATAGATGCGTTGGGGAGAGAGGTTCTTGTTTGCGAATCGGCTTCAAATGGACAGCGTCTGGCAGTCGGTCAGTTGCCAGAGGGCTGTTATGTGCTCACAGTATCGACAGCAAAAGGTTCGTTTGCCTCAAAACTTTTGATAAAATAGTTGTTAAAGAAGATTATTAAAGAGAGTCCATCGGAAATGGACTCTCTTTTTATTATGTTGTTATTTAGTATGTTGTGTTAGTTGTAGGTTTTGGTTGAATAATGGCATTTTAATGTAAATAATTAGTAATCAGTGAAATATTTTTTTATTAACAGAAATGTGTATGAACTTTTTGAAAAAATGGTATTTTTTTAGGTCGAAAAACTGATTTTGCAGTTTTTTTTTGGACGAATAGTAAAAAAAAATAAAAATTTTTGTGTTGAAATACATTGCTTTACATTAGAAATTGAAATTTTTTTTCAATTTTTTTTTGGTGATTTGAAAAAACGTCGTATCTTTGCACTCGCTTTCAAGGAAACAAGCACTGTTGATAAAAAGGCAGTCTAACACGATAGCAAAGAGAACTTTGAATTATTTTGGAACATGAGATAGCGTGTGTCGGAAGCCAGAGTGAGACTCTGGCGGAGACACGAGACGAGTCAAAGGTAGAAAAGCAAGCAATTCTTACAATGAAGAGTTTGATCCTGGCTCAGGATGAACGCTAGCGGCA
>JAEEGI010013014.1_pt1 | contig 17689 bp, 10 predicted proteins | sample 8958751 | NCBI WGS metagenome assembly JAEEGI01 (sample SAMN16246545, study PRJNA631951) | gut metagenome | biome: gut microbiome; feature: rumen; material: KS-attached | host: Bos | place: Iran: Karaj | collected 2018-10 | reverse complement strand
ATTTCATTGTCAATATGCTTGGAGCTTTAGCTGCATATTGTTTCTTTCCAAAGAAACCAAGCATCGCTTGCGAAAGAGCCATAGACACACAACTCACACTATTCTGAATTCGTCGAACTCACGTTAAATAATAACTGATTATGGAAAGAATAACAGCTGATAACTTTATAACAGACAACAAGACGAATAAAGTACTTATTTCAAGCCTTATAGATGGAGAAACAGGGGGACTTGATGTTGATACCCGTTCTGAATTGAAAGAAAATATCTTGAAGTTTGCTCGTAATGGGGAGCTTCTCTATAATACATTGGATGTCTGGGCACGAGATTATATGCCTGTTCAGCTAACGCATGATGTGTTTCTCAGCTTTACCTACAAACCTGACTATCTACAGGATTCACCCGATTATGTGACAAACTGGCAAGTACACCGAGTCCATACTAGAAAGCAACTTGCTAAAGAGGTGCCCTATTGTGACCAAAGTGAGCAAATTCTATTTGCCCAAAGGGGTCAAAGTAGAGTGGCTTTTCCAGGGTCAAGTGAACTAATAGTAAGGAAGTCTTTCTCACCTACGTGAGAGATGGCAGAGGTAAGCTCCTTCTTGTCCATCGTACCGTAACCGATAACAACGACCTCATTGAGCACACCAGCATGTTCTTTCATGGTAACATTGATATTCTTGCGTCCCTTTACCGCCTCGGTAAGAGACTCAAAACCCACGTATGAGAATATTAAGGTAGCCTTAGGAGAAACCTCGATGGTATAGTTACCATCCATGTCTGTAACGGCACCTGCCTTGGAAGAAGATGTCCTTACATTTACACCTATCGGAGGCTCACCAGAAGCATCAGTGACAGTACCCTGCACTTTCAGCATTTCCTGCGCCAAAAGCGTAAGAGGCATCAGCATGCACAAGCATAACAGTGCGGTTGTCTTTTTTAGGAATGTTTTCATTTGCTTTACTTTTAAGTTAATATATATACTTTTCGGTTAGTAACCTTAATTAATCTATCATGATTTTCTTGGGACAGGAAGTTCTTGCGCCTACGGTTTTTACGATATATACTCCTTTTGCCAAGCCTTCTGCAACGACACCCTCTTGGATGTTTGAGTAAGAAGCGATCTGCTTGCCATCTATCGAACACACCGATATTGTAACAGGCTTCTCTGTTGACTTCACGTATATCGTTCCTTTGCCACAAACGACCTGTACAGAAGCATCCTGTTCTACCTTCCGAACTTCTGTTACGGCATTCAGTTCCTTGGCATTGCTACCCAACAGTTCTCCACGAATGGTTTCTGTTGCCGTATTGATGGTAATGCGATAATTCCCTGCCTCGGAGATTTCCCATTTCACATCATCGCCACCTGAACTACGGAAGTTTCCTTCACCAACCAAAGGAGTGTCGGCTACGTATGGATGATAAGTTTCCGATGTCCAACTCTGGTTGGTCAGTATCTTCAACTTGCTTGGTTCTGGACGGTCATCGCTCCATGTAGGAGATAAGTAACCTTCCCATACCAATTCCTCTGGATTGGATGAACTTGGAGTCAATTGGCAAGTAGCTGGGTCTGTCCAATAGTTCCAATATTCCTTGAGGCATCCTCCTACCAAATAGAGTGTACGGCGTGGCTTGAATATCTTGGCGTATGCCTGATGTTTGTCTTTGATAGCATAAAGCGTATATTTACCAGGAACGCTCACACTCCATCCTTCAGTCTGATTATCTGTCGTACATTTCAAGGAAGAGCTATAGTCTTGTCCAAAGGAAATATCCACGTCTTCAAAGAGAGAAGTATAATACTTCGTAGATGATGTCGCCTCTGGTGTATCTTGCAGAATGAGATTACCCGGTTGCAAATCAAGCAACGTCTTGAACTCTACATTGCCATACTGTGGGAGTTCCACTACCTTGCCTCCCAATGCAGTACCCGTCGCATAGAGCTTTTCTGGCAATTCCACCTCATCTTCCTTCTCACAAACAACCATCTTCATGCTTTGCAAATCAACATACACGGTATAGTCTCCAGTGACAGTTGGCTTAAACTTGAAGTCCTTGTCTCCAGGCAATCCCCAGTTGATTTCCAAGTTTAGGTCATAATACTGACCTACTTGGATATTTTGGTCTGCCGAAGTACCTACGATATGCTTATGAAATGCTCTCGTATTGAGGAACTTAAATTCCTTGCCAGCCTCCAAGTGACCTGTCCATCGAAACAGTCCCTCATTTATCTTTTCCATATCAGGAGTCTTGCTGGTATCCCAAGCGTATGGAGTAGCATCACCAATGATATATAGTTGCGACAACTCCAAGGAGTAAGGCATATCAGCAGCTTTCACTCCCCAAACAGCCAAGATGGCATATAGTGACAAAAATAATCTTTTCATGAGTATATCACTTTTATTCTTTAATAAACTTGTTTACGTATGTCTTGCAGTCAGCCACCACCTTACTTATATATAGCTGTGGCATCAACATTGACAAATCTTCAGAGAAGCCATCTACTTGCTTATAGTTGTTTGTCAACAACGTCTTGCCAGCGACATTGCTCACCACCAAGGATACTTGTTGGGCAAGTTTGACGAATGAAGCAACAAGTTGTTGACCAGTCTTGTCATAAGCAACACTTACCTTATTTGCCTCTATCTTATCTATTGCAGTCGCAGGACTATACTCCACGACGACTTTTCGTTCCAGCGAACAACTTCCCGAAGGTACTTCCACCGTAGTGCAATGAGTAGCCTCATCATAGCTGAAAGTTGCACTCACACCATCCACTTGGGCTGAGATAGGAGCAGAAGTATTATAGATGTGCATCACATAAGAACGGTTCTGAGGAGCTTTGCTTACTGAGCCTTGACGTTCCGAGATGATGTATTCCCCTCTGTTGCCATCACAGACCTGCTTCAAGGAAGTCTTGGCATAAGCGATAGCATAATCTGCATTGTCACCATCATCCTCATAAAGAGAACCTTCACCATTGGCACCAGCCACCACATGGAGCACCAAGTTATCAGGACGTTCCGTAACATTCATCACTGCAGATGGATTGAAAGGAATGACCGAACCTTCACGGAAGAAATAAGGTATCTGTTCTTCTGTAAATGTCATTGTGCGCTTGCATGGGCCTTCTATCATCTCATGAGTAGATGCACTCCACCATTTACCTTCAGGGAACCAGATTTCCTTATTGGTCTTTCCGTCACTCCCTGCTTGAGCCGTGATAGGAGCCACCAAGATGTCATCACCAAAGAAATACTCTCCATCGTATGTGTAAGCCTCCTCTACCTCTGGATACTCATAATAGAGTGGACGGCAAAGAGAGATACCTGTTTCGTATGTCTTGCGAGCCATCGTATAGATGTATGGGAACAAAGTATAACGCAAACGCACTGCCTCCAATATGGTAGGGAAATTAGAGAACTTCCAGATTCTACGTTCGATGCGGTCATCACTTGTGGCATGAGTACGGAAGATTGGGGTAAACACGCCAAACTGAATCCAGCGTAACACGAGGTTAGGATTGTTGACAAGTTCTTCGCTTGAATACATGTGACCTCCCAGGTCGTGTCCCCAATAACCGTAACCAACATTAGAAGCCGTTGCTGTGAAGTATGGCTCAAATGCCAAAGCGTCATAACTGATATTGGCATCACCCGAGAAACCTATCTGATAACGATGGCTACCCAAACCTCCCCAACGATGGAAGATGACAGGACGATGGTCGGTACGCTTCACTGCCTCATTATAGAACACATGGTTGCACCAGAATGTCTCACTCAAAGAGTTGGTATATGGACTCGTAAGATGCTGTTGCCAATCTATCCACCAGAAATCTACGCCTTCTTTTTCATGGTCACGGATGATATTCTTAAAGAAAGACTTTGTAAAATCTGTATAATCAAGACTCCAGTTGATGGTGTTCTTATCATCATTGAGATACTTGCCACCCAATTCGGACTTCATTGCCGCAAAATAAGATGGAGACTCCACCTCATTGATTCCATCGGCAGGATGCAAGTTGAGAGCAGTCTTAAAGTTCTGTTCGTGCATCTCTGAAAGTAATTGGGTAGCATTTGGAATCAAGTTTGTATTCCAAGACCAACCAGTCCAACCTCCACGACCTTCCGAACCACTGTAAGCATTACCATTCCAATGCCAATCCATGTCGAGAATCATCACATCAGTAGGAATCTTGTTCGTCTTCAAGTCCTTCATGATATTGCGATAATCATCTGCCGAATAAGAGGCATACTTACTATACCAATATCCAAACACATAGTCTGGAGGCAAAGGTATGTCACCTGCTATCTTTGTAAAGTCGGCTATTGCCTTCTTGTAATTGTGACCATAACCCAAGAAATAGGTGTCCATTGCATGATTGTCTGCACGGTCAGCCCACCAACTATATCCAACTTCCGTACTTGGCACCAATGCGTATGAACGTCCACCATCTGCACGAGAGGAACTCCAAGAGTCGTCTATCACTGCCCAACCAGAACGTGACACAAGACCGTTTTCCATCTCTGAACGCTTGCTATCGCCCATCAGTCCATCCAAAGTACGGCAGGTTCCCTTCAGATTCAATGGGTCTGGCTTACCTGGATACCATACGGACTGAACACCGTCACCGTTGACTGCAATGGTAAGGTTCGTGGAAGAAGCTGGTATTGTACGAGGGTCTGTACCCTTGCGATACTTCAACTTCAAGTTGGATGTTGTTATATATAAATAGGTATCGTCTTCAGTTTTTGTAAATTGAGGAACATCCAAATTACGATTGACAACCGTAAATGTTGCTTGATCCTCAAACGTACCCTTTGCACTATACTCAATGCGTATCATCTCAGGAGTAAGCACGGTGAAACGAGCATTGCCACATTTCACGATAGCATTGGTTGCAGCCACAGGATTGTTGCTTACAACTCCTTGCGCCGTTACCGTAAGAAATGCAGCACAAGCAACGAAAACGAAAGATAATAATCTCTTCATGTTCAAATTGTTCATTAATTATTAGTTATGTTATTTTAAGTTCCAAATACAGCCTTGTCGGCATTGTTGATTGCAAAGATAGGGCTTTATTTAATAAGTTATAACACCGTACACCAAAATACAAATATGTACAAATAACACTCATACTGAATATCAAGCACTTACGACATTCAGTACAAGAGAAAAATACAAACCCTATCCAAAGGGTATTTCGCATATATTAAAGAGATTTTAATCTATTTCAGCTACTCTTTCTTCAAAATCCTCAGGATAAAGAGAACGTAAACGGATGCGAGAACGATAAGAATATACCGTCTGCTTGGAACATCTCAAGAAAGCGGCTATCTTCTCATTCTCCACAATACCCAAACGCATCAAGGCATGGCTAATTCCTTGTTTATTTCCATGCCATTAGCCTTTCTTCTCTGTTGATGCAACGGCGTCCCAGCCTACGGCAGAAGCACCGAGAACTGCAGCACTGGCACCGTCGAGACTACTGACGAGGAATTGTGCTTTGCCACGGAAGATGGGAAGCACATGGCGATTGTAGGTCTCCTTGATGGGTTTCATAATCAGGTCGCCAGCCTTGGTCATGCCACCAAAGAAGATGAAGGCTTCGGGACTGGAGAAAGCCGCAAAGTCAGCGCAGGCCTCACCGAGCATCTTGCCTGTGAAGTTATAGATTTCTTTGGCCAGGGCATCACCTTTTCCTGCGGCTATGCTGACATCAAGAGAGGTGATTTCATCGGGATTCATATCGCGCAGGAGTGAAGGACGGTCGCTCTTTGCCAACAGCTCGCGTGCCGTCCGGGCCACACCAGTTGCAGAGCAGTAGCACTCTAAACAGCCCTTCCGACCGCAACCGCATAGCCTGCCTTCCTCGCCGCGTACCATCGTCACATGGCCTAACTCTCCCGCGAACCCGTCGGAGCCATAGAGCAGATGACCACCTGTAACAATACCAGAGCCGACGCCCGTACCGAGGGTAATGACGATGAAGTCTTTCATGCCCCGCGCCACACCATAGGTCATCTCGCCGATGGCCGCAGCATTGGCATCGTTGGTCAGTGCCACGGGGATGCCCAATGCCTCGCTGAACAGGTCGGCCAAGGGTACGACAGAATCGTGCGCCCATGGCAGATTGGGTGCCATCTCTATCGTTCCCTTGTAGTAGTTGCCGTTGGGGGCACCTATTCCCATCGCCTTGATATACTCCATGCCGCCCACCTGTTCAATGATGGGCTGTAAGGCTTCGACAGAAGCACTGACATAATCCTCCACACGGCTATAGCCACCTGTCTTGATGGCTGTTGTCGCCTTGATTTCACCTCGGGCATCCACAATGCCAAACACAGAGTTCGTGCCGCCCAAATCCAAACCAATCACATATATTTCCTGTTGCATAATCTTCTTTTTTTAAAAAGGCACAGCATTACAAGAACACCGTGCCTTCCTACTAACAATACTAACTAACCTAAAGTATGAATGAAAACAATCTCTTTACTGGCATACTGCGGGTAGGCTCTTCAGGCCCTTTAAGTCATCTTTCGTGGCCTCGATGATGCTGATGGCATAGCCGCCACCCGAGGCTGCCGTCAATTTCAAGGCAGACTTAGCCGTCACCACACCTTTCTTAATAATATAGGCATGGGGATTGGTCATGTAGTTGGCATCCTTCGCATCGGCATAGACGGTAGCAACGTATTTCTTGCCGGGGTCGAGGAACGAGAGTTTCAGCGTCGAGGTGTGGCCATGCTCGCTGGCGGTGCAGCCTACGAACCAGTTGCCTGTGTCCTTAGCCTTGCGGGCTGCCACGATATAGCGGCCCGGCTCTGCCTCAAGGTAGCGGGAGTCATCCCAATCCACAGCCACGTCCTTGATGAACTGGAAGGCATCCATGTGCTTCTCGTAGTTCTCAATCATGTCAGCTGCCATCTGCAACGGACTGTACATCGTGACGTAGAGGGCCAACTGGCGGGCCAGTGTGGAGTTGACATGGTTCGGATTCTTTGGGTTGTTCTTCGACATGTCCATCTCGAAGATGCCGGGTGTGTAGTCCATCGGCCCTCCCTGCAAGCGGGTGAAGGGCAGGATGGTGGTGTGGAATGGCTTGCTGCCGTTGGTGGCCTCATACTCCGTGCCACGTGCTGCCTCGTTGCCAATGAGGTTGGGCCATGTGCGGCAGAGACCTGTCGGACGCACGGCCTCGTGGGCATTCACCATGATGTGGTGCTTGGCAGCCTGTTTCATGGCATAGAGATAGTGATTGTTCATCCACTGTCCATAGTGGTGCTCACCCCTCGGAATGATATTGCCTACATAGCCACTCTTCACCGAGTTATAGCCGTACTTATTCATCAAGTTGTAGGCTGCCTCCATGTGGCGCTCATAGTTACGAACGGAAGCTGACGTCTCGTGGTGCATCTGCAGGCGGACACCCTTTGAGTGCGCATAGTCGTTGAGTGCCTTGATGTCGAAGTCGGGATAAGGTGTCTGGAAGTCGAACACATAGTCCTTTGACATGCCGAACCAGTCTTCCCAACCGATGTTCCAGCCTTCAACCAGCACTTGGTCGAAACCATGCTTAGCAGCGAAGTCGATGTAACGGCGAACATTATCGTTATTGGCTCCATGCTGGCCGTGAGGCTTCACATTGGCATAGTCGGTCACACCGAGATGGACAGATGACAAATCGTTGGTATATGACCACTGGCTCTTGCCGTTGATCATCTCCCACCACACACCTACATACTTCACGGGCTTAATCCAGCTGGTGTCCTCGATCTTGCAAGGTTCGTTGAGGTTAAGGATGAGGTTTGAGGCTAAGATGTCGCGGGCATCGTCGCTGACCATGATGGTGCGCCAGGGGGTCTGACAGGGTGTCTGCATGTGGGCCATGTTGCCCTGGGCATCGGGTGTGAGCCACGACTCGAACACCATATTCCTGTCATCAAGGTTCAGGTGCATGCAGCTGTAGTCTATGAGGGCTGCCTCATGGATGTTGATGTACAAACCGTCATCGGTCTTCATCTGTAGTGCGGTCTGTACGCCAGTTTCGGAGAATGGGGTCTGCGAGGCATTGGGCGTGATGGCCTCCTTCATGTGACTGCGGATCTCGGAGAGACGGGTCTCCATGTAGTCATACTCCTGCGTGTCGTAGTCGCCGGGAATCCACCATGCCGTGTGGTCGCCTGTCATGGCGAACTGGGTGTGCTCTGCCTTCACCACGAAGTAGTTGAGATACTGCTGCTGCGGGAACTCATAGCGGAAGGCCACACCATCGTCGAAGACACGGAAACGGAGGTTCATGAATCGTCCGTTAGAGGGTTTCTCCATTTTTAAGAACAGTTCGTTGTAGTGGTTGCGGATGTCACGCGTCTCGCCCCATACGGGTTGCCACGTATCGTCGAAAGTAGAGGTGGAAGTCTTGTTGATGCGGAACTGGTCCATCAGCGAATTTTCTTCAGCCAGTTCTATGCCCAGTGTGCTGGGTTTGATGACGGGGTGTCCCTTGTAAGTGACCTGATACTCGGGCGTTCCCTTTGCGTTCAACTCAACGTTCAAGACGATGTTCCCATTGGGAGATTTCTGCTCGATGGCATTGGCAGTCATTGCCATTATGATGCCCATTAAGGCTATAATAACTTTCTTCATATTCTTGGTGTATTTTTATTTTTCGGCTACTATCATTGTCCAGTATTTCAGTGAGGGAAGTGTGAAGTTGATATAGCTGCCATCCTGACGGAAGTTCAGCTCAAGAGGTGCGCCACCGATATAGTCGGGCGATGCCACCCAGAGTTTCTTCACTCCTGATGCCTTCATGCGCAGCGGTAGGTTGGTGACGGTCTCAGGCTCAGGCATATCGCCTTGCTCGTCGCGCCAGCTCAGGCTGTTGGCCTGACGGAAGTTCAGCAGGTGCACTACCTGACGGTTGCCAACGGTTTTGGCGTATGTAGTGACCGTCTGCAGTTTAGGCGGCCATGCGCTGATGCTCACACTGCTGTTGCCAGATGCCAATTCGGCCACCGTCTCGCTGCCGCCATCGCGCAGCAGGTTCTGGTAGGCGGTCAGGAAGTCGTAGTAGTGGACGATAGCTGTCTGGAGATCGCTGCTCATGGCGAGGTTACTGTTGGGGAAATACTCATGGCAGAGCATATGACCGTCGCCCATCTCCAAGTGGGCACCGCCAAGGGCGAAGATGACGGCATCGGTAAGCAGGATGCCCGGTGTATTGAACTCTCCGGCAGCTGACGATTTGCCGTAGTTCATATAGGCGGCGATGATGCTGTTCTTACCATTGGAGTAAGCACCGTTCTGACGGATGATGTCGTGGATGTCGCTGAACTGCGACTCGCTGCCCCACATCTCTGTGTACATGAAGTCAGTATTGCCCGTGCTGCCAATCTTTCCTGCTCCATAACCCGAGACAGCATTCATCACCAGCCGCTTGTCCTGATGGCGGGCCTTCATGGCATTGATGAACGAGGCAAAGCCATTCGGCAGGTTCAGCTGCGAGCCATAGTAGTCGTACACGGTACCACGGTTGCCTACCTGGTCGATATGGAAGCCGTCGAAGTCGAACGAGGCATACACGTCGTCATTACGGTCGGCCAGATACTGCTGCCAGTCTCTGTTGGAGGGATCAACGAGATAGATGTCGCCCTTCCAGCCAGACGGCAAAGGAAGTTTGTCGCGGGTATGGCTGGTATTGGTATACACGCCCCACTTGTCGCTCACGCCATCATGTGCAGCATCATCGAGCGCACCATAGCAAAGGTTGTAGAACATGGCCTTCATACCGTAGCCGTGCTGACGTGTGATGTACTCCTTCACCACACTGGTGCGCACCTCGCGGTTGGCAATGTCGGTATAGCTCTCAATCAGTTCCGAGCGCGTGCCGCCAAGAGGCCACTGGTGCTTGTAGTGCCAGTCGTAGAACTGAATACCATTGATGTGCAGACGGTTCAACCGGACCATCTCTTCAGCTATTATATCAGATGTCTTGCCGGCATCAAAGCTGGCTACAAACCCATAGCGGGGGAAGCGTGCCCAGTCGCTCGACACATCTACGCCAATCGTTCCATATACCGTTTCTGAACTTCCGCTACCCGTATAGATATCCACCATATAGCCAGTGTAGTCGGCCTGTGGTGCTGTCCACGTCCACGATGAGCCGTTGATGGCTTCATCGGCTACCACGTCGCTACCCTGACGATAGCGCACCCTTGCGCCAGAGGGCATCGTGCCCTCTGCGCTGAAAAGGATGTTCTCACCCGGCTTATACAGAGCCTTGTCGGTAGAGATGTTCAATGTAAGTTGTGATGTCGTGGACACGACGGGTGCAATGATGTCTGTGGGCACGGTGCCCATATTGTCGTCATCAGAGTTGCATGCAAATAGCATTGATGCAGCAAGTGATATCAATAAGCTATTCATTTTCATGACAGTAGTTGTTTTAAGTTTATTGCTTTACAATCGATACGGTCTCTTCCAACTGGTTCACGGTGATGGTGTAAGTGCCTGCCGACATAATGCGCCACTTGTTGTCCACATCACCGATGTTGACTGTAAGATACTGGTTCTTCAGATAGTCATCGCTCTTGTTGATAAAGAGGGCATGCTCCACGTCGCCGGTAGGCTCCACGTCGTTGCCATTGGCGTTCATCAGCCAGGCTCCGTTCCAGTCGCTCTGCTTGTCGCACGAGAACTTCAGTTCGCCGCTGTTGAGTGAGCCTGTCCAAGTGAATATGTAGGGACTTTCGGTGGCAGTCATGGCGGTGGCATTACCCAGATCCCATCCGCATGGGGCAGCGTCGCCCACTAAGTAAACCATCTCGTAGGGTGTGAACTCGCGCATCATCATGCGCTCCTTATCCGAACGGATGTCCACGCAGATCTTGTAGGCTTTGCCTGTCTCGCTGTCCTGCAGGAACCACTTGTTGTCGGGGTCATATCCAGCGATGAACGACATGTTAGTGTCGGTATAGGGCGCATTGGCCTGCGAGGCCTTCAGCATGTTCTCCCAGGCACCTTCGGATGTGCCGAACTTGAACTCACCGCCGTTGCCCTGCTCGAAGTAGCGTCCATAGCGGAACAGGAAGGGATCGAGCGGATCCTTCTGCATCTTGACGAATCCCCAGCCGGTAGGATTACCCACGAAGTAGAGGTTGTCGAAGCGCGGAGCCTCACCGTCGGTCTGCACATAGGAGATCTCGCTGGTCAGCAGATTCACCGTCATCTTGTAGAAATGAGCTTCTGTTACCTGCCACTGCTCGTCGGGATCGTCGAAGCTGGTGCGGAGCACGAGTCCGCCGTCAGTACCTTTATTATAGGAGGGAATCCACTCGCTCAGCGTTGTGAGGAACTTGAAGTTACCCACGTTGAGGTTTCCTTCCCAGGTAAACTGTCCGTTGTCAGTACGCTTCATCTCCGTAGCGTGGGCAGCATCCCAGCCGTTAGGTGTGGCATCGCCCACCAGATAGAGCGTAGTTGTGACTGGCGTGTAGGGCGTGGCAGCAAACGATACTATCGAGGTCTGCGGCTCTATGCCATCGGCAGCAGCAGTGACACGGGCCTCAAGGTTTACCGTCTGCCCCGCATTGCCACCGAACTTGTCGAGCAGCAGGGCATTCAGGTTCTCCTGGTTGGCCGTCCATGAATACACCTGTGTCTCATTGTCCACGGCCACGTAGGCATTGGCAAAGTCTGTACCTGCAGGAGCCATCTCCAGAGTGTAGTAGATACGGCTGCCGTTGCCTCCATTACTGCCGGTGGTCCAGTTGAGTGTGATGGCCTCGCTGGCGTGGCTGGCCTCGTTGAGCACTTCGGCAGCCTGTGAGGCCGAGAGGGTCAGCACATCGTGCCCTTTGTCCAGTTCGGTATAGTCGTTGTCGCTGCAGGCAGTCATCAGCAGACCACAAAGCAGGACGGCCAGTATGCTATAGATATTCTTTTTCATAACCTTAATTTTTACCTTCTTACTTTTTCACCTTTTTACCTTTCTTAGTATCCCGGGTTCTGAGTCATCAGACTGTTGGCATCCATCTCTGTCTGGGGGATAGGGAACAGCAGGCGCTCTTTAGTGACACGGCTCTTGCCGATGCTGCGCAGGAAGTTGATGGCATAGTCGCCATTCTGCACACGGATCATGTCGAACCAGCGGTGCCCCTCGAAGGCGAGTTCCATGCGGCGCTCGTGGATAATCTTCTCGCGCATGGCATCTTGTGAGAGATTGGCAACATTAGCCAGACCGGCACGCTGGCGCACAATGTTCAGAGGCTCGCAAGCCTGAGCGGTCTGTCCCTGCTCGTTCAGGGCCTCAGCCTTCATCAGCAGCACATTAGCGTAGCGATAGACGATGAAGTTCTGCGGGTTGGTGTTGTATTCGGGCGATACCGACTTGGTGACGAGGAACTTACGCACGTTGTAGCCCGTATTGGAGTAACTGCTCTTATACTGCTTGCCGTCGAAGTCGGGACAGCCCTCATAAAGCACGGTCAAGTCCTTGCGCAAGTCGCCTGCCTCATACTGGTCAACGAACTCCTGGGTGGGCTGGTTCCATCCGTAGCTGCCTGCCACGAAGTCAGAATTGCGCGGCCCCATGAAGGTGCTGAGCCAACTCGACTGCGGGTTATTGCCCCAGAAGTCGTACTCGGTATTACCGCTGAACTGCACCTCGAAGATGCTCTCGGGACCGTTATTGACGGTGGCATCGAAGTTGCCCTCATAGCTACAATGACTGAGGTCGTAGCCTAGCACCGTCACCTGGTCGCAGAGGCTGGCCACCTGACTGTAATACTCCTGATGGCTGGGGGCCAGGGTGAGCAGGATGTCGGCCATCATCGTCAGGGCAGCATCCTTTGAGGCACGGCCCACATTGTCACTGTCGTAGTCGCGTTTGGCGGGCAGCAGGTCGATAGCTTTCTGGCAGTCGGCCATAATCTGTGCATAGGTCTCGTCGAGCGTGGCGCGTGCGATGTCGGTGGACTCGCCGGGATTGTACGGCTCCAAGCGCAGGGGCACACCACCATAGAGACGGGCCAGAACGAAGTAATAGTGGGCGCGGAGGAAGTAGGCCTCGCCTAAGCAGCGCTCTTTCAGGCTGCCTTGCTCTAAGTCTTGTCCCTCAAGTGCCTGTATCAGGATATTGCACTGGCCGATGCCCACCCAGGGTGAACGCCACATATAGAGAGCCATGCCATTGTCGCTCTGCGTGATGAAGTTGGAGGCCTGGATGGTCTCAAGCCCGTCTGTGCCACCGCCAGCACCCACCTCACTGTTGCCAGCCACGATGTCGAGTGTCCAGATGCGCTGGTTGTACATGTTCGACGACTGCAGGGTGCGGTAGCAGGCATTAGCCATAGCAACAGCTACATCGTCGGAGACACTGGTAGCTGGGTCTACCGTGTTCTTGGGTTCTTTATCGAGGAAGTCGTCGCCACAGGAGCTAAGCGTCAGGACTGCCAACAGAATCATATATATCTTTTTCATAACCGTCGTTGTTTTAGAAATTGAAGTTTAAGCCGATGTTGAATGTACGCGAGATAGGATAGGTGGAGAGGTCGATGCCGTTGATGCCCACCTCAGGGTCGAAGCCGCTGTAGCCGGTGATGGTGGCCACGTTCTCGCACGAGAGGGTTAGACGGGCGTTCTCGATGGTCAGCACCTTCAGCCATTCGCGGGGAAAGTTGTAGGCCAGCGAGATTGTCTTCAGTCGGAGGTAGGAACCATTCTCCACGAAACGGTCGCTGATGCGGTTGTTCTGGTTCGGGTCGCCAAACACGGCACGGGGCATGCTGTTGGACGTTCCCTCGCCAGTCCAACGTGAGAGTACGTCGGTGGTCTGATTGTAGGCTGCCGACATGCCCGTCAGGTCAATGTTGTTGGCATTGAATATCTTGTTACCTGCTACACCCTGCAGATAGATGCTCAACTCAAAGCCTTTATAGCTAAGGCTGTTGCCCATAGAGAACAGGTGAGTGGGATTCGGATTGCCGATGACTGTGCGGTCGTCGTCATTGATGACACCGTCGTTGTTGAGGTCGCGGTAGCGGATGTCACCCGGCTCTGCTCCCGGCTGAATGGCATGACTCTCCACTTCCTGCACGTTCTGGAAGATGCCGTCGGTGACATAACCATAGAACACGTTGATGGGATAGTCCTTCTGGAGCATCGTCACATAAGAGTTGTTAATCTGGTTGATATAGTAAGGGACGTCGCTGTTCAGGTCCTTGATCTTATTCTTATTATAGGTATAGGAGAAATCGCTTTCCCAGCCGAGTTCGCCCTCCAGGTTGACGGTGTGCAGCGTCACCTCGACACCCGTGTTGAGCACCTTACCGGCATTGGTGTAGGTGGTGCTGGTGTCCTCGAAGCCTGATGTAATGGGGATGCTGGCCTTGACGAGCATGTCATTGGTGTTCTTGATATAGGCATCGACAGAGAGGATGGCGCGTGAGTTCAGCAGCACAGCATCGAAACCGATGTTGGCCTGGGCCACTTCCTCCCAGTGGATGTTGGGATTGGCGAGTGACGAGGACACGAGCGCTGCCTGCTCGGTGCCTGCATAGCCGAAGGGATAGACGCTGGTGGCGTAGGAGGCCAGATAGCCATAGTTGCTCACACTGGCCTGACTACCGGTGACACCATATCCGAGGCGAATCTTCAGGTCGCTCAGGGCATTGGTCTTCTTGAACCAAGGCTCCTCTGAGATGCGCCAGGCTGCCGATACGGAGGGGAACATACCCCAACGCTTGCTGCGACCGAAACGGCTGCTGCCATCGCGACGGAGGGTGGCGGTGAGCAGATACTTGCTCTCATAGTCGTAAGTGGCGCGGGCCATATAGGAGAAAAGAGCCCATTCGGTCTCGTTGCCACCAATGGCATACATCTCCTGACCGTTGTCCATCTCATGCACGTTCTCGAAGGCAAAGATGTTTTTCTGGGCATTCAGGTAGTCGAACTTGTTCCACTGGGCTGAAGTACCGGCCATCAGACCCACACGGTGCTTCTTGGCAAAGGTGTAGTCAAGCAGGAAGTAGTTGTCCCAGAGGTAGGTGAACGACTTATTGTCGCTCTTGTAGCGAGAACTTTCCTCAGTGGCGATGGGCTTCCATGCGTACTTCGGGGTATAGTTGTCGGCAAACCAGAATTTGGCATCGATACCGAAGGTGCTCTTGAACTTCAGCCACTTGGCAAGTGTCAGTTCTGCGGTCAGATTGCCTAAGAAGTTGTAGCCGTTGGTTTTCTGCTTGTCGGTAACGGTGGGACCGATGGGGTTCTTGGTGCTGCCATACCAGAGGGAGTTGCCCTCAGGACCTGTCCACTCGCCGTTGGCATCCTTCACGGCATATATTGGCAGAGCCTTGTAGGTGCTGCCCAGGTCGTAGCTGCCCTGTGACTTCTTGTCGACACTCACCGTGATGTTGTTGGAGAACTTCAGCCAGTCGAGCACCTGGGCGTCGCTGTTCTCCTGGAAGGTGAAGCGACGGTAGTCGACGCTCTTCACGATACCGCTCTGGTCGAGCAAACCGCCTGACACATAGTAGTGGGCCTTCTCATTGCCACCGCTGTAACTGACAGTATAGTTCTGCATATAGCCTGTGCGAAGCAGTTCATCCACCCAGTCGGTACCCTTGCCTAATGAAGATGGGTTGGCCCACTCGGGGTTCAGCGCATAGCCGGCGTTAGTCATCATGTCGTTGCTCAGGGCTGCATACTCACTGGCATTCAGCAGACTGGGTGTCTTGGTGGCATTCTGAATCGACAAGTTGGCTGCAAACGACAACTTGCCCTTGCCGTCTTTACCTTTCTTGGTGGTAATCATCACCACACCGTTAGCACCACGCGAGCCGTAGATGGCTGTTGCCGAGGCATCCTTCAGCACGTCTAAGCGCTCCACGTCGGCCATGTTCAGGTTGTTCAGGCCCAAATCTGTCGGCACGCCATCAATGACCACTAACGGGTCGCAGTTGTTGATAGAGCCGAGACCACGAATCTTGATACTCACATTGTCGCCCGGCTTACCGGCGTCCACCACCTGCAGACCAGCAATCTTTCCCTGCATGGCCTGACCGATGTTAGCCACTGGACTGTTTTCCATGTCCTTGGCACCCAACGAACCGACAGCACCCGTCAGGTCGCTCTTGCGCATCGTGCCGTAACCCACAACCACGACCTCGCTGAGAGTCTGGCTGTCGTCCTTCATGACAATCTGTAAGTCTGTCTGACCATTCACGGCAATGTCTTGGGTGGCAAAGCCTATATAAGAAATGGTCAGCGTAGCATTAGAGGGAACGGTCAGCGAAAAGTTACCATCGAAGTCGGTAACGGTTCCGTTGCTTGTTCCCTTCTGCATCACAGTGGCACCGATGACGGTTTCACCCGTCTGGTCTTTCACGACTCCTTGCACCTTGATGTCTTGTGCAAGCAGGCTTAATGGCATCAGCATTGCAAGGAGGCCGAGCATCAAGCACTTTCTCAGAGGCTGTTTAATTTTCATCATACTTTTAGTTGTTTTTTTTTGCTGATTCTAAAATCTGCTGCAAAGGTAGGCATATTTGCCTCAGGTTGTTCCTAATAGTAAGGCTATAGTAAATTATCGTAAATCTGAATGTTTTAAAATCTTCTTGAAAGTCAGCAAGTTATAATAATCATTAAAAAGTGCGTAGTAAATATTGCCCATTTGGGATTATTTACTATATTTGCATCCAAATTGCGATTATCTATATGCGAAGATTCAGCCTGCTAATCCTCCTTCTGCTACTGTCGGCCACCACCTTTGCTGACAACCGCCAACTATTGGACGAACTTGATGAAGCCATCAGCCAAAGGACGACGTATGCAAAGTTTAAAGGGAATAAGATAAACCTTTTGAAAAGGAAAGAGATGACGGAAACTGACAGCTCCGCCATTCTGAAGGTCATGGACGAACTATATACAGAGTATTATGTGTTCAGGTTTGACTCTGCCATGACATACGCTAACCAAGGAATGTCGTTGGCCATTAAACGGAATGACAAGCACTATATGACGCTCTTCTCCATCCATCTCGCAGAGATACTGACACTTGGCGGCATGTATAGCGAAGCCGTCAACCGTCTGGACGGTATTGACCGTTCGGTAGTAGAGGCTGATATGATGTTCAAGCTATATTACAGCTATTTCTCCGTCTATTCCTATTGGAGCGATTATTGCCACGACCAGGTATTCTCACCCTTGTATCGGGAGAAATCGAACGATTATCTGCGCCAGGCGATGCAATATGCCAGTGAGAGCGACCCACTTTACAAATTCTATCAGGGAGAGCGGATGGTGTATGTTGAACCCGACAGCAAGAAGGCTCGGGAATTCTATCAGAGCGTGATGGGTGCTTCTCCAGAAGGTTCCCGCATCTATGCAATGGCCTCATACGCTTTGGCTGGCAACTTTATGGTGGGGGGTGACGAGGAGAGATATGAGGAATTCCTCATCAAGGCTGCCCTCAGCGACCTAAAAAGTTGTACGATGGAGAACCTGGCCCTGCAGACCTTAGCCGTATTTCTCTTCCAGAAAGGTGAAGAGTATATCGAACGGGCTGAGCGGTATATCAATGTTTCGATGGAGGATGCCAAATTCTACAACAATAGGCTGCGCATCCTTGAGATTTCCCGCAATTTGCCCCAGATCATGACCTCTTATCAGGATGTAACGGAGC
>JAEEGI010013011.1_pt1 | contig 17691 bp, 18 predicted proteins | sample 8958751 | NCBI WGS metagenome assembly JAEEGI01 (sample SAMN16246545, study PRJNA631951) | gut metagenome | biome: gut microbiome; feature: rumen; material: KS-attached | host: Bos | place: Iran: Karaj | collected 2018-10 | reverse complement strand
GTATGACAGGTACTGCTAAAACAGAAGAAGAAGAATTTAGAAATATTTATAACATGTATGTTATTGTTATACCTACTAATAAACCAATAGCTCGTAAAGATTATGCTGATCTATTATATTCAACACTACGTGGTAAATATAATGCTATTGTTGAAGAAATAGAAAAGATACATAGAACTGGTCAACCTATACTAGTTGGTACTGTGGCTATTGAAAACAGTGAATTAATTAGTTCAATGTTAACTAAAAAAGGTATTAAACATGAAGTATTAAATGCTAAGAACCATGCAAGAGAAGCTGAAATCATTTCTCATGCTGGTGAAAAAGGTGCCGTAACTATTGCAACCAACATGGCAGGTCGTGGTACCGATATTAAATTAACTGATGAAACTAAAGCTCTAGGTGGTTTATATGTACTTGGTACTGAAAGACATGAATCACGTCGTATTGATAATCAGTTAAGAGGTCGTTCTGGTCGTCAAGGTGATCCTGGTACAAGTCAATTCTTTGTATCTATGGAAGATGACTTAATGGTACGTTTTGGAACTGATAGAATTAAGAATATGTTACAAAGTGTTGGTATGCCTGAGAATATGCCTATTAGAAGTAAAGTATTTACTAATTCATTAAGTTCAGCTCAAGCTAAAGTAGAAGGTAATAACTTTGATACTCGTAAACAATTACTTCAATATGATGATGTTATGAATACTCAAAGAGAAGATATCTATAAAAGACGTAATGAAATCCTTGATAATGTATCTATTCATGAAAAAGTATTAAATACTTTCTATAATCATATTGCTGATACTGTAGAAAGTCATATTCCACCAGAAAATTATTTAACTGACCAAGATTTATCAGATATTGTTAATTATGCAAATCAAAATTTATTACTAAAACATATGAATTTTGAAGAATTAAAAGACTTATCTACTGATGATATTATTGAAGCTATCTATAATAAAGTAGTTGCTGAATATGAAAATAAACTAAGTAAAATTCCAGAAGAAATTCGTGATGAATTTGAAAAAGCTATTAGTTTAAATGTTATTGATAACTATTGGACCGAAAATATTAATGCCTTATCTCATTTAAGAGAAGGTGTTATGATGCGTGGCTATGGTGGAGAGGATCCACTTCGTGCATACTCAGTTGAAGGTAAAGAAATGTATGAAAACATGTTAGTTAATATTGATCGAGATATTACTTTATTCTTACTAAAAGCTGAAATAAGACAAAACGTTGAAAGAAAAGAAGTAGTTAAGAATAAATTAACTAATGATGGAGATACTACTACTAAAACTAGACAAGCTAAGAGTGAAAAAGTAGGAAGAAATGATCCATGTCCATGTGGTTCAGGTAAAAAATATAAACAATGTTGTGGTAAAAAATAAAAGCCTTAAAAAGGCTTTTTTAATGCCTTAAACAGTATAATATGATTAAAAACAATTAGTTTTATGGTATAGTAATTAATAGAAGTGGAGAAAATTTTATATGCAAATAAATAATAAATTGAAGCAAACCTTTGATGAAATAAAAAGACATAACTCAAATATGTCATTAGATGAAGTCTTATATGCAGTATATGATGAAGTTAAAGATGAATATAATAAACCATTTGATGTATTAAGAAATATAATATTAGAAGCTAATGGAATTGATGAATTAGAGTATTATACTAAAAATGTTAGGAAAGATTTAAAAGAGTATATCGTTGAAAACATATTTCCTGAATATGATAAAAATGATGGGGGCCATAATATTGCCCACATATTAGAGGTAATTAGAAGAAGTTTTGCTTTAAATGATACTTTTAAACTAGGATTAGATGATAATATGATGTATGCTATTGCATCATGTCATGATTGGGGTAAATATGAAGATCATGAAACTCACAATCTAATTGCTGCTAGAAATTTTATGAATGATGAAGGTATGAAAAAATTCTTCAATGATGAAGAAAGAAAAATAATAAAAGAAGCAATTGAGGATCATAGATCTTCAAAAGAAGATGAACCAAGGAGTGTGTATGGAAAACTTATTTCTTCAGCAGATAGAAATACAAGAATTGAAATTGTATTTATAAGAAGTTTTTTTGTCGCTCATGAAAGAATGCCAGAAACCAATATTGAAGAATACTTAGATTATACAATTCAAAGATTATCAAAAAAATATGATGAAGAGAATCCGGAAAACATGTTCTTTGAAGATGAAACATATAAAGTTTTTATCCAAGATATGAGAGCATTATTAAAAAGAGAAGAAGAATTTAAAAATAGATATTGTGAAGTTAATCATATAGTATCAAGAGCAAATAGAGTCAAAGAGGAACAGGGAGAAATTGCATATATAAAAAAATTTAAAAAACAGTAAAAAAGTATAAACAATTTAATTGAATATAGGAGATAAACATGAGTAATATTGATCAATGGAATTTTGATGAATTACCAAATTCAAAGATAATAATAACTGAAGATGTATATAATAGATTAATAATGTTAATAGGAAGAACTTCTTGGACGGCAAGTGAACATTCATCAACACTATTTGGGAAAAAACTCGAAGGAGAGGATATTTGGGTTATTGATGAGGTTAACGCAAGTGAAGATTATATTAGTAGAGGAGAAAATTCTACTAATCCTTTAGATTATTCTGTTTCAACAGGAAGAAAGCAATCATTAGAAATTCAAGAAAAGTTGAATAAAGGCCCAGGTACAGTTGTTATTGATGTTCATACTCATCCAGCTGGATTAATAGAAGACTTTAGGTTTTTGTCATCTGGAGATATAAATGAATATATTCAATATAATGAAATAGTATCTAATAAAGGTGGCACTTTCTTTGCGGGCCTAATTGGTTGTGATAGAGTTAATGGTAATATGAGTTTTTCTATTGTTTGGTATAATAAACTTAATAATAAATTTTATAGAATACAAGATATATATTTAAGAAGAAGATTAGGAAATGGTGATTATAGGGATTTCCCTTTTGTTAAATATGGTAATACCCAATTAATTATGCAAACTTGGGGAGATCAAAATGCTGATATAAACCAAAGAAGTCAAGAAGAATTAACAGGATTTAGTCATAGATAATAAAAGCTCAAAAATGAGCTTTTTTATTTACATAAAATAGTTATTAACTTTAATAATTTTGTTATAATGAAGATAAGGAGGTTTTGTGAGAGAAAGTGTTTTTAATGTTGAATTAAATAGAATACAAGATCAAAACGTAAGAGCGAGCACGGAATTATTATTAAATATGCTCCCAGATTATTTCTTTGAAATACCTGCTTCATCTTCTGGAAAATATCATCCTATTTTCTCTTTAGGTGAAGGTGGTTTAGTACGTCATGTTAAAGTTGCGATGAGAATACTTGAAGAAATGTTTAAAGATACGGCTTTTGGCACATATGAAGATTATACAAAGGATTTACTTAGAATGGCTTTATTGCTTCATGATGGTTTTAAATCTGGAATAGAAAACTGTGGACATACATGTAATGAACATCCTGTTATTATGAGTAACTTTATTTTAGAAAATAAAGATAAATTATTTATTAGTGAAGAGGATTGTGAGTTCGTTTCCCGTTTAATTCTTACTCATATGGGACCATGGAATAAAGATAGAGCTGGTAATGTTATTATGCCAGTACCTCAAACTAGAGAAGAATTATTAATCCATTTATGTGACTATATTGCATCTCGTAATTTCTTGAATGTTGCATTTGAAGATAACGAAATAGTTGATAGTGTTAATAGAGAAAAAGTATTATTAAAAACAGATAACAATAAAGCCCTTTAATAAAAAAAGGAGATAAAATGGAAATAAAAAGAATAGATAAAGACCTTGATTATTTAAGACAAATAAGTAAAGATGTTGACTTTAAAGAAGATTTAACTAATGAAATAGAAGATTTAAAGAAATATGTATTAGAAACTAATGGTTTTGCTATTGCTGCTATACAACTAGGGTATAATAATCGAGTTGTTTATGTAAGATGTTCTGATTATACAAAGTATGATTTAGAAGGTTATAATGAAGCTGAAGTATTAATTAATCCTGTTATTACCAAGAAAGAAGGTTTAACAACTTATTGGGAGGCGTGCCTATCTTGTATGGATAATACTGCAATAGTTTGTAGACCATATAAAATTCATTTATCATATTATGATATTAATGGTAATAAAAAGGAAAAAACGGTTATTGGTTTCCCTTCGACTGTTTTATCTCATGAATATGATCATTTAGATGGTATATTACATATGGATAAAGGTTTAGAGATACTATTAATGAATAAAGAAGAAAGAAAAGTATTTAGAGAAACATATGGTTATGAAGTTTATGAAGAAGATGGAGATTTTGATAAACTAGTAACTGATTATATCTATGATGCAAGTACTAAAAAGTTAGTAAGAAAATAGGAGTTGAGATGATGAAAAGTAATTATTTATTAGTACATGGTAGCTTTGGAAGTCCTTTTTCTAATTGGTTACCTTGGTTAAGAGCAAGTTTAGAAGAAGAAGGATTAGAAGTTTATACACCTGATTTTCCTACAGGAGTTGGTTATCAAAACTATGATAACTGGTCTAGATTATTAAAGACATATGTTGATGCTGGAGTATTAAATGAAAATACGATTATTTATGCTCATTCTATAGCTCCTATCTTCATATGTAAGTTTTTAGTAGAGAACAAGATAAAAGTTAAAAGACTAATCTTTGTATGTGGTTTTAATAACTATCTAGGTATCGATAAAGATTATGATGCAGTTAATGAATCAATGTATTTTGATAATTTAGTTGATGTTAAAAAGTATTGTAATGATATTATTTGTTATTATTCTGATAATGATCCATATGTTAAATATGAAGTTGAAAAGAAATTTGCTGATACCATCGCTGATAAAGAGTATTGTATTCCTGGTGGTGGTCATTTAAATGCTGAATCTAATTATGTTGTCTTTAAAGAATTATTAAATCATAAATAATTAACAGTAAACACCTCGTAAAATATACGAGGTTTTATTATGTAATAAAATAGATATGATATAATTATAATGGGAGAATAAAATGAATGATAGGCAATTAGATGTATGGTGGATGTATAAAGATCCTGAGGCTGTATTAAGTCCATTAAAAATAATATTAGGACATAAAGATGAGATTACTAAGGAAGATCCATTATACTTATTTGTTAATTGTAGTTCGAAATTTATCGTTGATGGTAAAGAAATAGAAAGATATGGAGATACTTTGTTAAGATCAAGACAAGCTGATATTAATCTTGGTTTATCAAGTGCTAGATATTATGATGAAAAATTAGGTAGTATTTCAGCAACTCCAGAGGATATCATGAGATTCTTAGATAAACATGAAATCCCATATAAATTAATAACAGGTATGGCTCCAAAAGAAACAATAGATAACCCTAATATCCCTGAAACATGGTTAATTAGAGATAAAGGAGTTCTTATTGAATCATTAACTGATAGTAAAAATCATGGATGTAATGATTGTGTGGTTTATCCTAATATTAATTCTAGTTTTTCAATGGGATATTACTTACGTGATGGCAGTTACTGTGAAGTTTGGGGATTAAACTTTAAAGGGGTAATAGAAACTAATAATTCTTGGACTTTCTTAATTAATGAAAATGATAAAAGAAATGTAACTATTGAAGAAGCTTGTAAAACAATAGAAGAAATGGGAATGAGTTATACATTTGGAAGTAATCTTGAAATACCAAGTAATATAACTAAATAGGAGAAGATAATGGATGCATATTTATCAAAAAGAATAAGAGAAAACTCAGATAATGAACGTCTTAGTGAATATATCATTAGTTCTTTAGACTTTTTTATGGATAAAAATATAGATATGTATAATTCATTATGTAATAGTCTAATTGAATTAATAGATAATTATGGTTTAAAATTTGTTACTGAAAATAAGACCAGTTATTTCTCTAGTGAAAATAATACAATAGGGATTAATAGAAGTAATATTAGTAATAGAAATTGTATAGTAATTGTTCATGAATTAGCTCACGCTATTCATTGGATGTATATGAATTTTAGTACCCCTGATAATTATGAAAGCGAAAGAAAAAGTAGAGTTCAAAACCCTGATTTTAGAAATGTATTGCGTGATTTAATGAAAGTAATTGTTCAAATGAAACGTTATATCCATAAGAAACTCGTAGATAAACATCCTATTAATCTAAGTGTAGAATGTAGAAATTTAATTGTTTATGATTCTATCCAAAAATTAGAGAATGAAAAATATATTATAGATGATAAGGCTCATATTTATAAGAAAATAGATGAGAATAAATATATTAATGTTATTAATAAATATGGTAGAGAAGCTTTTGAATTTCTTTCTGAGATTGAGCGATTAAATAAAAAATTCGAAGAGGTTATTGATAATATAAGATTGGGTATAAATGAAAAACCAGATCAAATGTTCTTTGTTCTATCATCTATTGAAGGAATAATGGATAGTCTATTATTAGGTAGTTTACTGGAAGGTTACCATAATGATTGCCTTTATGTAAGAGGTGTTGGACATAAAAAGAGTTACTTTGATCAAGACTCTAGGCTATCATTTATGGAATTATTTGCTGATTATACAGTAATTAAAGCATATAATAATCCTTTGATATTAAAAATGACGAGAAATGCCATTGGTGACGAAATATATAATTTATTAGAAGATACATGGGAAGGAATAATGAGAAGAAATAATAATATCGGAGAAAGGAGTAGTAGCTATGCATAGTGATTTAAAAGGAATGATTGATGATGTTGTATTTAATATAAGAGTAGGTGTCATTTTAGAACATCAAGATGAAGTGTTAATTGAAATATCTAAAGTAGGTAGTAATTCAGTAATACCAGGTGGAAGAATAAAGACATATGAGACATCTGTTAACGCTATTAAACGTGAAGTAATGGAAGAATTAGGTTATGATCTTGATGAGAATAAATTAAAGTTTATAAAAGTCTTAGAAAACTTATTTGAATTTGAAGGACATAAGGTTCATGAATTATTTTTTGTATATAAATATTTAGTTGATGATAAAGAATATGATGATTTAAAAACAATTAAAAATAACAAATATAATGATAGTACATACTTTGAATTTATTAATATAAATGATATTGATAAAGTTAATTTATTACCATTAACTATTATTGATATGATTAGAGAACTTCATTAATTTCTAAAAATGTGGTATAATATGAAACTTGAAGGAGGTCTATATGATTAAACCAGAACATTTAAGAAAAGGTGATAAAGTCGCTTTAGTTAGTCTTTCTTGGGGCGGAATAGGAAATCCAGAATATATTCATAAGTATGATATAGCAAAAAAAAGATTGCTTGATGAGTTTGGAATAGAGTTAGTTCCTATGCCTCATGCTTTATTAGGTGAAAAATATGTAGCGGAACATCCTGAAGATCGAGCAAGTGATTTGATGGAAGCTTTTCGTGATCCTACAATCAAGGGAATATTCTGTGCTATTGGTGGAGATGATACAATTCGCACATTACCTTATATTGATTTTGATGTTATCAAGAATAATCCTAAAATATTTATGGGATACTCTGATAGTACGATTAATCATTTTATGATGCATAAAGCTGGTCTTGTTTCTTATTATGGACCTACTGTTATGTGTGAAATTGCTGAATACGTTAAAATGTTTGATTATACTAAAGAAGCAATGGAAAATATCTTGTTTAAGGATTCTAAGGATTTAGAAATAAAATCGAGTCCAGAATGGAGCGACCATTTTGTATCTTGGGATATTAAAAATATTAATGTTAGTAAGAAAATGATTAAAGAAGAACATGGATATGAAATAATTCAAGGTAAAGGTGTTGTTAGTGGCCCTGTCCTTGGAGGTTGTATAGATGTTTTCTATATGGCTTATGATACTTCTATTTGGCCAACTGATTGGGAAAATAAAATATTATTATTAGAAACAAGCGAAGTTAAAATGAAACCAGAAGAATTAAAAGATATGTTAATTCAAGTTGGTGAAAAAGAAGTTTATGATAAAGTACTAGGTATTATTGTTGGTAAACCATATCAAGGTGTTTACTATGATGAATATAAAAGTGTCATTAAAGACGTCTTAAAGATGTTTAATAAAGAAGATTTACCAGTTCTATATAATGTTAATATTGGTCATGCTTTCCCAAATGGTATTATTCCACTTGGAACTTTAATGGAAGTAGACTATGATAATAAAAAAATTAAGCTACTTGAATCTGCTACTAAATAGGAGATAATATGAAAATAATTACTAAGGATGCAGCTTATGTTCAATTTTGTGATGTCTTTAATTTTATGGATATTACAAGATTAATGAGATTAGATTGTCCTAAGTCTATATCAATGAGATGTTTTACTAATCAAATTGTAGTAGATGGTGATAATCGTTATGCATTTATGGAATTTAAAGAAAAAGATGCAATTAACTTTATAAAAAAGTTAGATTGTATTATTGATTACTCTTTTGTAGCTACTAAGACTGATGAAGAATTATTCGATATAATGAAAAAACTTCATGAAGAATCTCAAAAGTTAATTGAAAAGTATGAAAAGATGAATCGTAGTCAGCAAAGTAAAAACTATCAAAAATTACATAGTGAATATCACTTAAAGGCTTATAAAGCTCATTCGATTAATGATTATCTATCTTATCGTAAAGGTGATATTAAGTTTGATATTCCTGAGAATTTAAGACTTGAAGAGACTAAAAGTGATAGTCCAAAAGAAAAAACTTATGTTAATACAGTAGTAGACATTAATTAACTCCATTTATATGGAGTTTTTATGTTATAATAAGAGTATTGGAGGATATAATGGGAATAAAAGAATATATCTTAATAGGAGCTTCTATTCTACTAATTATTATCATCATTACTCTTATTTTAGTATTAAGAAAAAGACCTAAGTTAAAAAAGATAATGAAAGATAAGAAAGATTTAGGTAAACTTATTGAAATAACCTATTCTAATAGTGGAGATAGTAATGGTAATACTGATTTTGTTAGTTTAGATATTAAGAAAATGAAAATAGTAACTGAATATCGAACTACCCACTCGGATCCTTTAAAAGTAAAAGAATATAAAATAGAAAATATAGATAAAATACTTGATTATATTGATAAATATAATATTCCAGCTTGGAATGTTCTTCCAATAGATCCTGATATTATTATTTTTGATGCACCTATTAAGTCAATTATCTTTAGTTATGAAAAAGATAATAAGATTAATTATTATACTATTGACTTTAATATGATGATAGAACCTTTTGGAAGAGAGATATTAAATGATTTTGTTAAAGAGTTTCTCCTTCTTAAAAAGAAAGAGAATTTAATTAAAGAATATACAAAAAAGGAATGATTTATATGCAAGAAAGAGAATTAGATTTAATAAATAGAGGTTATGATAAAAACTTAGTTGAGTCTTTATGTAATTATACACAAGATGATGTTAATAATATTTCATTGAAAATATTTAGAGAAATATCTTATGGTTGTTCTCCTATATCAAAGCCTAAGTGTATCTTTGTAGGTGGTCAACCAGGTAGTGGTAAAAGTACAAGAATTGACGAAATTACTAATCATTTCAGTAATAATATTATTGTTATTAATATGGATTTATATCGTGATTATCATCCTAAGTATAAATGGATTATTGAGGCTATAAACAGTCATTGGAAAGATCGTGTTGTTACTGATGATGACTCTCCTGGTAATGATTTAGCTGATTTTACTCATCAATTTGCAGGAGCAGTATCTGATAAACTTGGTAAACTAGCTACTGAAGTTATTAATGGGGAAGCTTATAATGTAGCGATTGAATGGGGTATGCGAGAACCTTATGCTCCACTTGATACTATTGAAGAGATGCACAATAAAGGTTATTACTGTGAAGTAATATTTATTGCTGTTCACAAAGATGAATCACTAGAATCATGTAATTATCGTGATTTAAGTAAAGAAGAATTAGTAAGAAGAGTTAGTAAGTCTTTCCATGAAAGATGTATTCAGGAACTTCCTATAAGTGCTAAAACAATATATGAGGAAGGTATGAAGAGAAACATTATTGATAGTTTTAAAATAGTAGATCGTAATAATAATGTTATATGGAATAAAAATAGTAATGAAGATATTTATGAACTATATTATCATTATTTAAACAGGAATAAATATGAAAAGTAATGTCAAAAAAATTGAGATGACTTTTATAAAGAATTATAATTATTAATAGGAGGAAATATGAAAAGAAAAAATGGTATTTTATATACGTTATTAATTGCTATGTTTGTTTATGCGGTATTAACTTGGATATTACCTGTAACAACATATAGTGGGGATTTTGCAAATCAAGGAATGGTTAGAATAGGAATAAGTGAATTATTATCTTATCCAACATATACATTCTATAATTTCATTTATATATTTGTATATTTAGCTCTAGTATGCTGTTTATATGGTGTTCTAAGAAAGATACCAGCATATCGTAATTTAGTATCTAAATTAGCTTCTAAGTATAAAGATAATGAATTAGTATACAATATTATATTAGTATTATTATTCTCAGTAATTGTTTCATTTACTGGATTTACTTATGAAGCAATGGCTATAATGCCTTTTGTTGCTACTATTTTATTAAAGAGTGGTAAAGATAAGTTCACAGCTGCTTTAGTACCAATTGGATCTATTGCTGTTGGAGTTATGGGTAATTTATTTGCAAATAATATTGCAGGTGTATTTGTATCAGGACTTGCTATTGAGTATTCTGCTTTATTAATTGCTAAAATCTTATTCTTAGTAGTTGGTGTAGCAGTTATTGTTACAATACTTCGTCTACATGATAAGAAAGAAAAAGAAGATGAAGAAGTTAATGATGTATTCTTCTTATATGAAGATGAGAAAGAAGATAAGAAAGCTAAGGTATGGCCTTTAGTTACAACATTTGTTGTATACTTATTAATTAAAGTATTAGCTGGTATTAATTGGAGTGATGCCTTTGGTGCTACGTTCTTTACTGAATTAAAAACAAAATTTGATGGAGTAGCTTTATTTAGTAAATATATAGCATTCATTGTTTGTGGTTTAACTCTTGTTGGTTTATTAATTAAATACATTGTTAAAAAGAGAAAAAATGCTAAAACTAAATTTATGGAAGCTCTTGGTAAAGTTGGATTTGTCTTCTTTATTATTAGCTGTGTAGTACTTGGTGTAGTATTTATTAAAGTAATGTTAGAAGATGTTATTAAATGTACTACTTTATTCACTAAGATCTATGAAGGATTAAGTCTAGAAGGTATTACTTTAGGAACATTATTTGGTACTATTAATGCTTTTGGTGCTTGGACATATGCAGAATATATCGTATTAATTGCAGTATTAACAATCGCCTTAATGATTGGATATCGTGTTAAACCTAATGAAATGGTTGATAATATGGGACATGGTTTCCATGGTGGATTATATACATTAGTATTATGTATGTTAGGATATGTTCTATTAGTAACATCATCTAATAATCCAATAATGTTAACAATCTTAAAACCTTTATTAACTTTAACTAAAGGATTTAATGTATTAACATATTCAATAGTTACATTTATTGCAGGTTTATTTAATACTGACCTTACATACTTAAATTACAATATTATTAATTTAACTTATATTACTGGTGCTTATGGTGATAAGACTAATATTTTCCCATTAATAGCTTTAATTAATCAATCTATGTATGGACTTGCAATGTTAGTTGCACCTACAAGTATTCCAATGATATTTGGTTTAACAACATTAAATATGTCTTATAAAAAATGGATTAAGAATATTTGGAAGTTATTCCTAGTAATGTTTGTTGTAACACTACTTATTAATGTTGTAGTACTAGTATTAATATAGAATGATCATTGATCATTCTTTTTTATTTGTATTTTATAAAAAATAAAGTATAATATCTTTAAGGAGGCGTTATGCGAATTTATAATACTTTAACAAGAAGTGTTGAAGAATTTGTACCTAATGAAGCAGGGATTGTTAAATTATATACTTGTGGACCAACAGTATATCATTTTGCTCATATAGGTAATTTACGTAGCTACATTCAAGAAGATATTCTTGAAAAGTATCTAAAATATATCGGTTATAGAGTCGATCGTGTAATGAATATAACTGATGTTGGTCATTTAACTAGTGACGGCGATACTGGTACGGATAAAATGGTAAATAGCGCAAAAGCTGAACATAAATCAGTACTTGATATTGCTAAGTATTACACAGAATGTTTCTTCAACGATTGTTGTAAGTTAAATATTCGTAAGCCAGATACAGTAGTACCTGCTACTAGTTTAGTAGATCGTTATATTATGATGATAGAAAAACTTATAAATGATGGTTATGCTTATCTAAGTGGTGGTAATGTATACTTTGATATCTCTAAATTAAAAGATTATTATGTATTGACTAACCATAAAGAAGATGAACTTATGGTTGGGGTTCGTGATGATGTAGAAGAAGATACAAATAAACGTAATAAAGCTGACTTTGCTTTATGGTTTACTAAGTCTAAATTCGAAGATCAAGAACTTAAATGGGAATCACCTTGGGGATTAGGTTATCCAGGATGGCATATTGAGTGTTCTGGAATATCTACTAAATACCTAGGAGAATACCTTGATATTCATTGTGGAGGGGTAGATAATATATTTCCTCATCACACTAATGAAATCGCTCAATCTGAGGCTTTTTTAGGCCATAAATGGTGTAACTATTGGTTCCATGTAGAACATTTAAATGATAAGAATGGTAAAATGAGTAAAAGTAAGGGAGATATCTTAACTGTTGATTCTTTAATAGCCCGTGGATATAATCCTTTATCATATCGTTACTTTGTTTTATCAAGTCATTATCAAAAACCATTAGAATTTAGTTTTGATAATTTAGATGGTGCTGAGAATGCTTACTTAAAACTTAAATCTAGAGTATCTAAGTTAACAAGTGATGGAGAGATTAATCAAGAAGAGTTTAATAATTATAAACAAAGATTTATTGATGCCATGGATGATAACTTAAATACATCTCTTGCTTTAACAGTAATCTATGATGTATTAAAAGCTCCCATTAATGATGTTACAAAAAGATCATTAATTGAAAACTTTGATACAGTATTATCTCTTGATTTGTTTAAAGAAGAAGATAAAAAAGAAGTAGATGAAGAATATATAAGTAAAAGAATAGAAGAAAGAAAAGAAGCTAAGGCAAATAAAGACTTCGCACTAGCAGATCAAATTCGTGATGAATTACTTGCAGAAGGAATAAAACTTATAGATACAAGAGAAGGTACTAAATACGAGATTATTTAGCCTTCTCTTTTTTTGTTTATAATCTTTTTAACAAAATGTTAAAAACATATTGACAAACTATTAATAGTATAGTATATTTAAATTGAAAGAGAGAAGACGTTCTCTTATATATATACTTGTTGATATTAACAAAATGTTAAAAACATATTATGAGGAGGTGTAGAATTGTTAGTGCTTCCCAAAATTATTTATTTGCTAGCGTTAGGAAACACTAATCTTAAAGACTTAAAAACTTTTAACTACGGAAAAATTTTAAAACATTTATTGATCTAAAAAGAATAATCTTATTGTTAACGTCAAGTCCAAGAAATTTTCGTCCATACATTGCATTGGGGTTAAAAAAAATAGATAATTATAATAGAGCCTTAATAAAATAATAATAGTAATAAAATAATGGTACAGAGGCTTATATACAAAGACCAATTATATAAAGGAGTTGATTTTTATGAGAAGTTTACAAATAGTTACCCCACATATACCATGTGAATATAATTGCCCATTTTGTATTGCAAAAGCACATAAACATGATAATGAATTTAAAAATGCATATAATGGAGATTTTGAATTTTGGAGAGATAGTTTAGCTAAGGTCTTAATGGAAAATGAAGATTTAAAGTTCGTAGTTATTACAGGAACAAATGAACCTATGCAAACACCAGATTGTGTAGAAGATATTATCAAATTAGTACGTTATTATCGAAGTGATATTAGTATTGAAATTCAAACTAGAGATTATCGTGAAAGCCCATTATATAATGAAATGGATACTGTTTGCTACAGTATATCAAATAGGTATTATTTAGATAGAATTAAACCAATGGGTAAGATTAGTAGATATGTAATTATTCTAACTGATTCATTTAATGGTATGAGTTTAGATGATTACTTAAAGGTAATACCTGCGGGTGTAACTCAAGTAACTTTCAAAGTATTACAAAATAGTTTATCTCATGATACTCCTGTTGATAAATGGATAGATGAACATCGCCTAGATAGTAAGACTAGTGAGAAATTAGAAGAAGATGTAAATAATTATCATGGTAATTTATCTATCAGATTTGACAAGGACTGTATGGTCGCTGAAAACCGTTATAAAGTATTCCGTGAAGATGGAATGGTTTATGAAGATTGGGATGAGTTACCAAAAGAAAGACCATATGAAAATGTAAAAGTTTAAAAATATATGAAAAGGAGGGTTTTTTATGGGAAAAATGGTATTTATTGTTGACATGATTAATGGATTCTGTAAGAAAGGAGCCCTAGCTAATCCAAGTAATATGGATATGGTTCCTCTATTACATGATTTCTTAGAGAATTTTGAAGGGGAAAAAGTTGAAGCAAGAGATTGGCACACAGAAGATTCATTAGAGTTTCGTGAATACCCAGTTCACTCACTTATGAATGATTATGAAAGTGAAGGAATTGATGAATTAAAAGACGTTTTAAAAGGAGCAAAAGTATTTCATAAAAATTCTACAAATTTAACATTAGTTCCTGGTTTTATTGAATTTATATTAGAAAAGAAACCAGAATCTATTACAATTACAGGTTGCTGTACAGATATTTGTATTATGCAATATGCACTAACTTTAAAAGCATTATTTAATCAATATAATATAGCTTGTGAAGTTATTGTTTATGATAACTTAGTAAATACATATGATAGTCCAGATCATAATCGTGAGTACTATCAAGAAGCCTCACTTAACTTAATGCGTAATGCAGGTATCACTATTAAACATTATGAAAAAAACAAGGTTATTAAGAAGGTGGGTTAAATGAAACAAGTTAAAGAAAACGATACAATGGTTGTCGATATGTATGAATTACCTATGGGTAAGACATATTTTGATACAGGAGATAAAGATACTTACGTATATTATGATATCTTCTTTAGAAGAAATCCTTTTAAAGGAGGATATACAATATCAGGTGGTTTAGATAACATCATAGACTATGTTAAAAACTTTGAATATACGGATGATGATATTGATTACCTAAGATCTTTAGGTAAATATAGTGAAGAATATTTAAAAGAATTAAAAGGTAAAAAGTTCACAGGTGATATTTATATGGTTCCAGATGGAACCATAGTATTCCCAAATGAGCCAGTATTAACCTTAAAAGCCACTGCTGTAGAAGCACAATTACTTGAAACGGCAATTCTAAGTTACTTTAATACGGGATCACTAATAACTACGGCAGCTAAAAGAATTACTAACGAAGCAGGAGATGTTCCTGTAATGGAATTTGGTGCACGTCGTTCATTAAATCCAATGGAAACATCTAAGTATGGCTATATTGGTGGATGTGTTGGTACTTCACTTGTTAAGGCTGGTAAAAAATATGGTATTCCTATTATGGGTACAATGGCTCACTCTTTAGTTACTTTCTATGGAGATGAGGTAAAAGCCTTTACTAATTTTGCTAAGAGTAATCCAGATGATTGTATTTTCTTAGTTGATACTTATGATACTTTAAGAGAGGGAGTACCTAATGCTATTAAGGTAGCTAAGGAATTCTTAATTCCTAACGGTATTAAATTCAAAGGTATTAGAATAGATAGTGGCGACCTTGCATATCTATCTATAGAAGCAAGAAAGATGCTTGATGCAGCAGGATTTACTGATGCAGGTATCTGCCTATCAAATGGACTTGATGAATATACTATTGCTGAACTAATTAAGCAAGGAGCTTGCTTTAACTCTTTGGGAGTTGGTGATAACATTGCACAACCTTTAGATAGAGTTGGTGGTGTTTATAAATTAGTTGCTGTTGATAAAAACGGAAGACCTGATCCAAGAATTAAAGTAAGTAATGATAGTATTAAAACTATTAACCCTGGTTATAAGAAAGTATATCGATTCTATGATAAAGATACTGGCTTTGCCAGAGGTGATGTAGTTGCTATCTACAATGAAAGAATTAATAAAACAAATTATACTTTGATTCATCCGGTAGACACATGGAAAACTTTAGAATTAAGTAATTACACAGTGCGTGAACTACAGGTTCCAATCTTTAAGAATGGTGATTTAGTTTATGAGCTTCCATCAGTAACTGAAAGAAGAACATATTGTAATCAAGAGTTCCAAACTATTTATCCTGAACTTAAGAGACTTTCTAACCCTGCGGAATACTATGTAGACTTATCAGAAAAATTATTAAAGTTAAAAAATAAAATGATTAATGAACATCGTGAAGGGAGAAAAGTAAAATGTTTAACCCGAAATTAGAAGTAGAAAAAATATGTGAATTTGTAAGAGATTATTATAAAAAGAATAATTTAACTGGGGCTGTACTTGGTATTTCTGGTGGTAAGGATAGCGCTGTTGTTGCTGCTTTACTTTGTAAGGCTTTAGGACCTGAAAATGTTTATGGATTATCTCTTCCATGTCATTCTAAGAAAACAGACTATGAGGATGCAAAACTAATAGCTGATCACTTTGGATTTACTTTAAGAAAATTTGATTTAACAAGTACATTTGATAGTTTTGTTGAAAATATTGATCATCATGAAGACTATGATAATGCTAATCAAAATTTAAAACCAAGACTTAGAATGAGTGCTGTATATTATTTTGCAAGTATGTTATCAACTAATGGTAAAAGATATATTGTAGCTGGTACAAGTAATAAAAGTGAATTATTTGTAGGATACTTTACTAAAGGTGGAGATTCTACTCATGATATAGATTTAATTGCCGATTTCACAGTGTCTGAAGTTATTAAGATAGGTGAAGAATTAGGAGTACCTAAAAAAGTACTTTATAAAGCACCATCTGATGGTTTATCTGGTAAAACAGATGAAGATAAACTTGGTGTAACTTATCAAAATATTGAAGACTATATTTATAAAAGAAAATTAGATCCCAAAGTAAAAGAAAAAGTAAAAAGATTACACGAAAATAATCAACATAAATTTAATATACCTACATATCGTAGATAATAGGAGAAAATATGTACTCGAGTGAAGAAGAATTTTTAAAACACTATGATCCCAACAAATATGAAAGATTATCAATGTCGACGGATATCTTAATATTTAGTGTATCTGATGTCATTAAGAATAATTATCGAAAAGTTAATGATAAAATAATGAGTATTTTATTAGTTAAAAGAGATAATTATCCCTATAAAGATAGATGGTGTCTACCTGGGGGATTCTTAGATCCGAAGACAGAAACATTACTAGATTGTGCAAGAAGAATATTAAAGAATGAAACCAACTTAGAAGATATTTATTTAGAACAATTATATACATTTGATGGTTTAAATAGA
>JAEEGI010013008.1_pt1 | contig 17692 bp, 7 predicted proteins | sample 8958751 | NCBI WGS metagenome assembly JAEEGI01 (sample SAMN16246545, study PRJNA631951) | gut metagenome | biome: gut microbiome; feature: rumen; material: KS-attached | host: Bos | place: Iran: Karaj | collected 2018-10 | reverse complement strand
CCAGTTCCGCGTGGAATCCTTCGGCATATTCATTTTCAAGGACTGGGTCCTGCTTTTGACGGACACCGACATCCCTGTGATGGACGAACGCAAGTTCTCGAAAATCGACAGCCTGAACACCTTCGTGCTTCGCGTTTTGAGTTTCGCGATTTCACACTTCAACGAACACTTGAAGATAATCAACCGCATCAACGACGACTTGGAACAGCGACTCAACACGTCGATGGAGAACAAGTATCTCCTCTCGATGTTCAGCTTGAACAAGGGCTTGATTTACTATGTGAGCGCCTTGAACAGCAACGATACGCTGCTTCGCAAGTTGCAACTTGGCCGCAGCCTCAACTGGACCGAAGCCGAGCGCGAACTCCTCGAAGATATCCAGATTGAAAACGGACAGAGCCTGCAACAGGCAAACATCTACGCCAACATTTTGACATCCATGATGGATGCCCGCGCAAGCGTCATCAACAACAACGTGAACCAGTTGATGAAAAACCTCACCATCGTGACGATTTCCATATCGCTCCCGACGTTCTTCGCAAGTTTGTTCGGCATGAACGTGAAACTCCCGTTCGGCATGAATGGCGACGCCACCGTCGGCTCGCCCGCAGCGTTCTGGTATATCATCGTCATCTGCGTCCTCTCTGTGATTGCCTTCTTGGCCGTGTGGATGCGCAAGAAGTAATTTAGTTGTACTGCCAACTCTGGACTTTTTTGACCTTGTCATTCCGGCCGTAGTGCCGGAATCTCCTTACACGGCTTTTAGAGACGTAAAGCCTCGAAACAACAGTCATCCTCCGATAGGAGAATCCATAAAGCATTTGTTACAAATACATGGACTTTTAACCGGAATTTGTTATATTAATTAACAGACATCCTTTGAGGACCTGTATGAAAAAGATTCTAATTAGCTCGCTTGCTCTTTTGTCGATTGCGTTCTGTGGCTGCCATTATGCGGAAGAGTGCAATGAATCATATCAAGCTAATATTGATTATTTGTGGTGCCCTAAAGTGGATTCTGCAATTGTGAAATGGATGCCGAAAATAGAAAAGCTAGCTTCTTCATACAAAGAATTAGCAGAATGCGAACGCTTTGAAAATGGATATGATTCTCAGCACGAACAGTTGTCAAAGTGTGAGAATAATTCTATTGTAGGTAAATTTATTTTGCGATTGATTGCGCGTACTGGTTCTTTTAGAAAGGATAGCGGCGTTGTAATGCTGCATGTGAATATACATGCTGATAGTGATAATGGTGTGTCAAGTCCCTTTCAAGATGATGTGGCTGATATGTTCTTGGCTATATACGGCTGCACTGCGTATGAATGCAAAAATGCAGAAAAGGTTCATGTATATATTAAGGAAGGTGTTTCGAAAGCGTATGTTCTTTATGGATTGCCCAAAGAAGAAGAAAGAGTAACTTTTGACGAATGGCTTACACCTGAAAACTTTAAAATTGTGGAATCCAATTTAAAATCGCCTTCAGAATCGGATGGCTATTATAGATATCATCATTTTCGCTTAAATCTTGATTCTCCGCTAATAAAAGCAAATATTGAAGCAAAATGTGATAGTAGCTGTAGAAGTTCTTGGGAAACTTTTGAATGGCCTCTTGTAGGTAAGTAATTTTTATCGATTTTAATAGTATGAACCGTTTTTTAAAAGATTTGTATTGTGATGACGTAGTTTGAGACTACGTTTTTTTTACAACAAATGTAATATGTTGATTGTTTGTTATTTGTTTGTGTCTTTTAATGTTTTTAATTAGTCTCTTTTATAAGTGTGTTAACTAGTAAATTAAATTATACAAAATAATTATAATAGTTTGTATTGACTAAATAATTAAGTTATTTTATATTAGGCGCGATTTTGTTAGTATGATTTTACTTTAAATGTAATTACTTTAAATGTATTTGTATTAATAAAATATCATATAGCTCTTTACTGGGTTATAACAAGATTGTTTAACTAAGAAGAATGATGACTCTGTTCATCATGTATTCTTGTATATAGGTAAAAAGATGCTGAAAAAGATAATCTTTGCAATTTTCCTGATGATTCTGTCTGCTTATGCTGGCGATTCATTCCTCAATTCCTGCCAAAAGAAGTGGAACGCAAATCTTGCGAATATGAAAAGCTTCAGGGGCGATATGATTCAGACCATGACCTTGGAGGAACGTAATATTTCCAATTCGCAGAATATGAAGGTTATGTATCTTGCTTTAGATGAATCGTATTTGCGAATGGAAATCCAGATAAATAATTTGAACTCTTTTATTGTTTGTCATGGCGATACAATGTTTTCGAAAACAGGTGATGGAAAATGGATGCAGAACCAGCAAAAATGTTCCTCCAATCCTTTAACAGGTGCTTTTGAAACATTAGGAAAGTCTAAGTTGAAGTTTGTAAAACAATCTAATGACTCTCGCGTGTATCGTGATTCTTTGAAAATAGAGTATAAAATCCAAACGAAAACATGCCGGGTTTTGGAAGCCGAAAATGCGGACATGAAAACTTCTTGGGAATATGAAATTATAAAGGATCTCGATATTCCTGTGAAAAATACGATGAATGTGAAAAAGAATCCCGTGAAGATTGATATTGAATTTAAGAATCTTTTGGTTAATCAGGGTGTAACAAAGAGTTTCTTTGAGGTTAAATAACAATGAAAAAGATAGCTTCGTTCTTTGCATGTTTGTTGTTACTGTGTGCATTTGCAGATGCAAGAGCTCCATTGGAAAGTTATAAACGTTACATGATTGTGCTAGTGCATGGTGTTGGTGAAAATACCATGATACCTCATTCTTATTCGGCTAATTCTAAGTATTTTGAGCATTATGATGCGCCAAGAAAATCGGCTATTTGGGATGAATCTAGAGATGAAAAATTCTTTGAAAAAAATTGGTTTGGCAATGTTGGAGGAACGTTACAATCAAGAGGCTTTCTAGGACACGTTGTTTGGTATGATTTTTACGAACCTTGGAAAAGTCCTATCTATACAGGAAATGGTAGTTCTTACGGTCCTTCTTTGTCTCAATATTTAGGCGATAGAAGCATAACGAATAATCCAATGGGAATGCCTCATAAAAATGGTTCTTTTGGTCAGACCGCACAATCGTTTTGGTTGAACAAATTTTTCCCAACCATTGTCAATAGTGATAATAACAATATTGTTACCTATGAACAGTATGGAAAAAATTCATTTTTGCAGTTGGCGCAAATAGATTGGGGATTGTGGAATCAAGTCCAGCAACATGCTGGCATTAACAATGAAGAGACTCCCAAAAAATACATTTTTATCGCTCATTCTATGGGCGGATTAACAACGCGTGATTATATTACGAGTGGTTTTTATAAAGGTGATGTTGATAAACTTATTACTCTTGATTCCCCTCATGAAGGATCTGCAATTGCTAATTATGTTAAGTATTGGAATGAGGGATGGGACTTTACTCTCATCTGGAACGCTGCAATTGCGACTACAATGCTTGGAGAACTCATTGCTTTGGCGATAGATCCTACATTGACTCCGGCTAAGTTTGGGTCATTAATGGGGTGGACTTGTGTTTTTTCAGTACCTGTATGGGCTAAATCTTTTGCTGCTTTTTTAGGTAATTCTTTGGGGGGGTACAAAAGGGTGGACAATGCTGATACAGGTGTAAGCGAAGACCATGCCGGTTATGGTATAGATATTATGGCTTTGGATGATTTTGACATGTTTGGATTGTATCAATCAAATACAAAGTCTATTTTAAAGGGACTTAATAATAGAAGTTCCTTGGTCGATAACAATAATAACGGTTATCAATTACCATATTTTCGACTTGCTACTGGATCGGGGGTTCCGACTCCCGGTGGTCCTGGTTTTCATAAACTTATGAATAATCATTTAATGGACTATACATATATCTTCACGTTGGCAGGTGGGTTGATTCCTTATGTTTTGGATGGTGAAGATGGTTTGTTTACAAATGTCTCTGGCTTTGATGTTCTTTTTAAGCTTGTGACTGCTGTTTTCTTTAATTCCCTATGGAATGATTGGGGTTCAGGTTTTGTTCCTCATTGGAGTAGTGAAGGAAAAAATGTAAAAATATTTAGTGATCCGAGGGCTGATACTAAGAGATTTGATGTCCCATATGATAATGATCAGAAAGAAGCTCTTGGTGGCTTTGTTCCTCTTTTGGCTACTTTGGCTGCCGCAGAAGCTGTGGTGAGAATATGTCTTTGGGATAATACTGTTTTCAAAATTGCTAGATTCTCTGGTTATGTGGCTGCTATTGGTGTTTATGTTGCACTCAATGATCCGGAAAAGATTGATGAAGATTTTATTGGATACCATGGCGTTTTAGTGAAAAGAGTAGATGAGAATAAGGCTTCTGATGCTCCTGCTGGACGTGGATCTGATAAAAAGATGATAGATGAACTTCTTTGGGAAAAACCGTCTGTTTCTATAGTCTACAAACCTGTTGATCCTCAAGATAGAGATAAAAATACTACACATGGTTGGGTTGGCTTTTCGACATCAAAGGAACTTGTTGAATATACGAAGAATTCGATAAAAAATGAAAATAATGAATCTGTCGTTGACGTAAAATGGAAAGGTGAGACTGCACCTCATGAGTTTGATCTTTCTTTGCAAGGAGTTTTGGCGCCTAGCGAAATAACTCGACAAAAAACTATAAATATTGTTGGTTGGCACCCGAATACTACCATAAAAGGAATTATTCTGAATAAGGTTGGTGGTGGCAAAACGATTAGGATTAATGCTTCTGAAAATGCGAATGCTTGCTCTGAACCGCTTACACCGAGTGGTTGGACTGTAGTTAAGGCTAATGAAGGTAGCTTATCTTGCGAAGTTCCTCTGGATGGCGAAGATAAGGGTAAATATACCATGCAACTGGTAGTTGAAAAGCCTATCGAATCGTCTTCTAGTGTGGCGGGATCGTCTTCTAGCGTTACAGAGACTTCTTATGGAGTTATGGTTGATGTTGGTCGTGTTCCTGGAGCCGCTTTTGTTGAAGCAGGCGCGTTGTTTGATGTTCAGGATGGTGATTGGGATCGGTACATTACTTTTAAGAATCGTCGTAAACAAGTTGATGCGAATGGCAATATTGATGAGAGCATTGCGGACATGGTTGATTATCGTCGCGCATCGAATCTTGTCGTCAATAAACTTCCTCGTTTGATTGAGTTTGAAGTAGATGATTTGCAACCGGATCGCATGAATCGATTGAGTATAGACTTTAATTACGGTACGGCGAAGATTGAATTTGCTGCGAAGAACGATCCTAATAATTTTGATGCTGTGCCTTCGGGTTTTGATGAAGATGCTGTGTCTCATGGCTTTGTGAATACAAAGGAAGAAATCTATAAAATGACTGTGTCCATAGGTTCTCAAAGATGTGAAACTGAGGTGAAAAATCCTGTTGATGCTTGGGGTAAATGGAACATAGATTTGGATGATATTCAGAAAAAATTAGATGAGATGAAGAATCCTGAGTGTATCATAAAAAAATATCAGCCGTTCTTGGAAGGTCAAAATCATATCAGTGTTTTCTCTGAAAACAGGTGGATGATGACAAGAAGTCAGAATATGGACATCTTCATTCCTGGCCCTCCGCCAACAATTTCACTTGTTTATCCGCGAGATGGTGAAGTTTTCTGTGGCCCGTCTAAGCTTGAATTTGAAACGAATCTTATTTATGCAGTGTCTTCTGATTTGAAAGCTAGTGATTTGTCTATATCTTATATAAAAGACGGAAATAAAGAAAATATAGATGGAAGTGATTTAATAATTACTCCGATACCGAATTCTTTAACGGGTTATAGCGTTTCTACAAAAAATGCCATTGTTTGGCCTCTTGAAACGGTTGTCTCTATTACTGTTAATCCTAGAGTATTGGGCTTCGGTGCTTCGCCTTACACGTATAAATTGAAGATTTCGCAGGACTGTGTTGCACCCACTGTTGAAATAAGTTCGAACCTAGAAAAGTTTAATCCAACTGTCATAGAATTTGAGTCTTATGATCAAATTTCTCCTAACGGCGAAAAACGTTCTGTTCAAGACGAAATTATTGAGATTAAGTCTCTAGATAAGACTGTTGACAATGTTTTGTCTGCAATTAGGTTTACTGCTCCGGGCTCAAAGACTCGTTCGATTGAGCTGAAGAATGATGCTGGAAATGACTTGCCGGATGGAAGGTATGAACTTTCTATTCGTGTTCATGACGATGTTGTAAAGGATGCGACTAGTGAAGAAGCTAGACGTGATTTTTGGAAATCTTATCAACCGAAGCCGGATATGTCAGAACCTTTTGCTACGTATTGCAATGATGGTGATTTGACAAATGCATCGTCTTGCATGACTCATTGGGTTAAAGCTACTAAAAAAATAATTATTGACCGTACAGCACCGACAATTGAAAATCCTAAATTCGTTTTGAAACAAGGGGATCAAGAATTTGTTTTCGATCGTAATCGTTATATGGGGTCTGCTACGGATAAAGATTTGGTGTTGCAGATGGATGTCTCTGATGTAAATCTGAAGCTTGAAAAAATGGTTGAGTATACACAATCCTCTGTAACAAAAAATTCAAATAATGAATCTATTGTAGATGTGAAATGGGAAAATGAAACAACTTCTCATGTTTTTGACCTTTCTTTGCAGAATGCCAAAGACGAGGATGATATAGTCCGCAAAAAAACTATAAATATTTCTGGTTTGCATCCGAATACAACTATAAAAGGGATTATTCTGAAGAAAGTAAATGGAAGTAAAGTGATAAGAATTGATAATAATAATTGCTCCATGATTCCTGTGGAAGGATGGACTGTTTACAAAGCTTATCAGGGCGATTTATCATGTGTTGTACCAATGACTGACGCGGATAAGGGCTCTTATACGATGCAACTAATTGTTGCGGATCCTATTGACGAGAATACGACTTATGGAGTTGCTGTTGATGTTGAAAACTCTCCTATTGCTGCTGTGCCAGAAGCAAGGATTGAATTTGTTCAAATTGATTTCGTTGGAAATGAAGTTCGCAATGGTCACAACTTTGTACAAAAGATGGAAGGTGTTTTTGAAAACGGAAAATTTGTCTATAACCATGATGTTATCAAGGCTTTGACGGAAGACTTAAAGAATACAATAAATGGTTACCAATCTGTTCCGGATGGAATTTACAAACCTGTTGTCAAGATTGCGGATGCGGCGAAGAATGTGTCTGAAATTTTGATGCCCTTGATTTTTGTGGATATGACGGCTCCGAAGATAACGGAACTAAGTGTGCCATATACGGTTAAGAGTGGCTCTATGCATATCGTTACATTTAAGGCTGATGAAATTGATGAAGATCCTTCTGTTACGAGATTGGGTGGAGGAATGAGTGCTAATGTGACCGCGAAATGTGGTGATAGGACGATTTCCTATGGTCAAGTTTCTTCTGTTGAGGTCGATTCGAAAGTAAAATTTGCTTTTGAAGCCGTTATCCCTGCTGATGTTCAGGGAGCGTGCCTTACTAAAGTTGAAGTTGCTGATGGTAATGGTAATGTACGAAAGGGCGAACTCAGCTTTGTTGTGGACTTTATTCCGCCGGAGATAACATATCCGGTAAAATCTACTGATGGGAAAGTGCCGGAATTGTCTGGTCGTGTCGTAATACGTGGTTCGGCTGGTAATCCGAATCTGCGTGCTGGTGGTTCCTTTACGAAGTATGAATTGTCCTATGCAGAGATTGATGAAGAATCGGCTGTTGTTGGGAATTGGGAGCATGTTGGTATGACTGTGCCAGAAGGTCGCCGTTGCAATAATCCTATCTATGTCAGTTGCAGTGCTGTAGATAAGAACGGTGCAGGTGATGATATCCTTGGATACTGGGATCTTTCTCAGCTCCCGGACAATGCGAAGGGTAAAAACTATAGGATAAAAGTCGAAACGTTTAATGAAGGTGGCTATAACGAAAGCGATTTTGTGGATGTATTTGTTCCTTCTGGTACAAAATCCATGCCCTCCATTGCAATTAGTAGCTCGACTCCGGATCAGTGTGATTTCACAGAAAAGGATGCAACCTGTAATATTCGTTGGAATACGGATTTCCCGCTTGAACGAAAGCAAGGTCAAGTTAGAATGGAAATCTTGAGAACTAATACAAAAAATCAATCGACTTTTGTTGACGTCGAGCGAATCTTTAGGAACGTTATTCCCAAGGAATATTATAGTGCTCCTAATAGTACTTCTGCTAAGGGTGCATATCTTTGGATTGACAGAAATGACTTGAATAAAGATGAAAATATTTATCATCTTCGCCTTGTTGCGGGCCAATCTGCTACAACATATACCATTTTGTTCTCGAAAGCGAAAAATGCTGTGGTAAACATTTTTGCAGATGGTAACAATACCGAGGATTTAAGTCGATCTGTTGGTGAACAGAATGCTTCATTGAGTGTGACATTGAATGCTGGAGAATCTCGCTCGTATGTTATCAAGAGTGATGCTAAATCACAAATAGCTTGGAATCTCCAAGGTAGTTTTGTGAAAACGGGCAATGCTGCTGCTGATGTGAAGTTTATGTATACCCAGGAAGCAAATCAGGATGAGTTGGCTTTTGTGGGTCAAAATTCTACGCCGCTTCTTTCGATGTTAAATCAGAGCGAAGTCTTTTTGCCCTTGACAAGTGCTGCTGAACAATTTATATGGGATGGAAAAAATGATGCCATGGGCTTTGTTCCTTCGGGATCCTATCGTATAATTTTGACTTTAGAAGGTCTTGAAGATGGAGTCTATGGTGTTGCTAGTAAGGATATTTCAGTGACTGGAAAACCGATTGTGTTGAGCAATGTGGATTATAACCCGAAGCCTGTTCTTTTTGATGTCTCTTATATGCAAAAAAATATCCTGAATCCGGTGAAAGTGACATTTACTTTCAACATTGATCAAGATGCTATTGTTAGTGCGTTTGTTCGCTCTACTGATGGTAAAGAACCTGTTCGTGAGTTGATGAAGTTGGAAGAAAATGGAAGAAAGACTCTTCTGGATCAATTCTATCTCGCGGGACGTAAGGAGAATTATCAGGTCAATTGGGATGGCCATTACAACAGTACATCACAGGCTCTTCCTGGAAATTATGAATTTGTTGTCCAGATCCATGGTGCGGATGGAAATATTGTAAATGAAAAGAAGGTTGCATTTAAAATTACAGACGAACATATGCTTGTTGATGGTGATGTGGTATTGAAAGTTGATGGCAATAATCATCCCCAAAACAATCATTTAGAATTGGAAGGTTCGGATTATCAGGTTGTTGATGGTATGACTGATGCAATTCTTCAATTTGCCCCTGCCGGTAAGACTGTTGTAACAGATAATGCTGATGTTAAGGTAAAATATAGTGGAACTCAAATTGTCAGTGCGTTGCCTTTTGAACGGTATAGTGTTGGTGTGCAGGTCCACAAGACTACAGCCTCATTCCACGTTGTTGCGGCTATGTCGTATGTCTATAATAGAGAACATTATAATTGGATTTTCATTGAAGATTTAGAAGATTTCTCGGATAGAATACATTATTTGGGTGTATATGACTTTTCTGAAAATGGGGAGGCTGTGCCGATAGAAAATAATTTTGATGCAGGTACTGCTGGCTCAGATAAAAAAAATCAAATGAGGTGGGCTAATGTTACATTGTTCTTTATCCCGACATATTTATATACTCAAGCAGAAGTGATGGCTACACAATGCGATTCTGAAGATGATCGCGCTAAATTTATACCAATGTATCTACAACTACAAAGAATGGCTGCTGCTGAAATTAGATGGGGTACTCTTCATTCTTATAGTAGTGACAATCCTTATGTTGGTGACGATCTCACAACTGCAGTTTTTAAATGTAGAGGCGATAGGCGTTATTGTCCTGATGGAATACCCACTTATGATGGGTCTAAGGATGATATTTATAAAAAGCCTTCAACACCTCCTAGCTTCAATTCTTCTAGCATTTATTGGGATCAACGTTGTGATTTGGGCGCTTCGGCAAATGAATGCTTGGATGTTCCTGATGAAAAAATGGTTAGATCGCAAGTTGAATTGTATTGCGCACAAAATCCATCTCCTGGCTGTGGTAATAGAGTTGCTGATTATGGGGAACCTCTTCTTGGAAGTAAGGATCGCTACAATGGTATAAAGCATTCTGCTGAGTTCGAGGTTGAAGGTGCTTGGGTTTGGCGAAATAGTGGCTTTGATCCAGTGGGACTCGTTGGCGAGGACAACACTCTTCACCATAATATGATAATTGCTAAAGTAAAACCAACGGCTCGATTTTGGGGTACCAATGGTGTTGCTTATGGTAATGGAAACCTTGTCAACCGTTATTTGACGCTGGATCCATTGAATGACTTCTTGTTCTGTGATGCGTGCGCTTTTAGCAGTAATAAGCAACCATATTTAAATCCGAATCATCCTCAGTTTTTTGAATTGATTGACGCTAATGTACGTAATGGATCTGTATCTGCTCAATATTTTATTGAATCTTTGCATAATTGGAATTTCCAAACGTTCCATGAAGAGAATGGTAAAATTAAATTTGATAATGCCCTGCAACCAGATGTCCAGCTAATATTCCATTATTTCCAAATAGCACCTAATAAGGGAAGTTACGCTAGTTCCCCGTATCTTATGGCGACTAGAGTTTATCAACCAGGGGTTGTTGATAACACGTACGCGCTAAAAGATCTCGGTGGTGTTGTGCAACATGGGCATTCTACTCCTATTTCTTTGAATAGCTATAGTGGTTTGGGAGGTTCTTTGACTGTTGGCATTGCTTTTGATCCTAAATGGCGTGACGGATTTGATTATGATAAAAATCAACTTTCTGTTCCATGGCCATTGCTAGATGCGTCTTCTGTACAAGATCAATGTGGACCTCTCGGATGTGGTTCTATGGATACTGATTTGGAAGTTGATAAGACATCTGTAGACATAGAAACAGAAGGTGTTGAATGTCAAGGTGCTGCATGTTATAAAGTATATGCATTCAATGTTACTTTGGGCTCTCAAGGCTTGGATAACGGTTTCGATTTAGCAAGTCATTTGAGTGGATTAGGATCAACGGTTTCTCGTGATAATCCCACAGTCACATTTGTTCCTCCAGTTATTGAAGTTTCTCCAGAGTTCTGGGTCGATGGAAATATTGTAAGAAAGATGGGCTGTAGTGCTGATGGTTGTGACTATGTCGCAAATCAGGATCCGCTAATGTACAATGCGGACTTTGATGACGATGGTCATTCTAGTGAAGACGGTTCCGTTGTTACATTGGGCAAGAGAGACGCCTATGATGGTTCTCTTGATAGCGACAAAGACCTTGCTATGGGTGAAGATCCCGATAATGCATTTAGAATACGTTTGAACAATATGACTTTTAATTTTGAAGCTGGCGCTTCGTCTCAAGCAAATTGGCGTGGTTACACTTTGGGTGATTTGGCTGGTGCCAAGTTGACTGAATTGCAGCGTAGAGACTTGGCTCGTGGTTATCATCGACCCGGTGCTGTTGCTGAAGAAAATAGTGTATTCAAGCAAATTTCTTCTGATGAATGGACTGACAACCCGTTGGCAAAGACTCAGTGGGAAAGTTCTAACGTTCCAAGTAGCTTTACACGAACAAAGTTGTTCTATAAAGATGGTAAAGTTAACGATGATGTAAAGATTTTCAAGAGCGAAGGCATGGATGATTATGATGCCATGCAGGGTAAAATCTGGATTGGGCCGAATGACTTTAATGGTCGTGATAGGCGTCTTCTTGAAGTCCATGCGACAATTCCGGGTATGCAGGCTGGTGAAGATTACAAGCTGTACGCTTCTAGTGAAATTGGCTGGATTGACTTGACTCCTTCAACGCGTGTTACTCCAGACGCTCAAGGATTCGATGGTTTGCTTGCTTACTGGGATGTCGAAACGTCTGGCATGCATCAGTTGATGCTTGTGCGAACCGTGGGTGGCGAGAAGAAGTATAAGGCGATTAATGTGTTTGTCGGTGCTGTTGCTAACGACGGTGAAGATAAAACATTGTTTAGTGATGCCATGGGACGTTCTCAGGTTAAGGTCGCTTCTGGTTCTCCTCGCGTTGATGTGATTCCGCTTGGTAAGGATGAAGTCCCGCAGATTATCCCGTCCAACAAGAATGTGGGGCCTGTCGTCAAGATTTACCCGGCTGTCTCGACTCTTAAAGGAAATGTGGATTTGAGGCTTCGTTTTAATAGGACGGAAGTAAATACAAATGGATGGACGAATAACGGAACGATGTATGTTGTTTCGGATGGCTATTCCCCGCAACCTGTCGATGGCTTGACTTTTGAGTTCTATGATGAAAATGATCACAAGTTGCCGGAAGGAAGAGTTAACTTGTCTTCTCCTAGGGGTTGGTCTTATGTGATTATTTCCGGTACTGTGAATAATACCGAGAATAATGAGCATAAAATGCCTAAGCAAGCTTCTGTCCAATTGGGAGAAAGCGCAACCTTGGACGATGCTACAGTTTCTGTGACTGAGACAAGCGATGGCGTCTATAATGTGGACTTTAACCTGGATGCAAATCCGTAAGGAAAGAATATGAAAATGCGAATGATACTAGCAATACTGTTCTGTCTTTGCACGCTTGCTTTTGCGGAATCGCGAGAGATGCGCATTGGTGATAGCCAGTATTTTAAAAATCCGACAAGTGGCAAGATGACAAAGGTTACTTTGGTCGGTGTTCAGAATGGCGTTGCAATCCTGAAAAAGGAAAATGTCGAAAATCCTGTCGAGAGCATAAACTATTATTATGTGGCTCCGACTGCACCGACTGTTGCTCCTATCAGTTTGCAGCCATATCCGGAAACCGTTTATGATACAAAGATCAAGATTCGCGGTATTTGCGAGCCGAATCAGAACATTGTCGTGTGGAAGGCGGGTTCTGATAAGGTTTTTGATACGGCTGTGAAGGATTTGACGGCGAATGTCGTTTATAATGGTTCCAGCTTCTCTGTAGAACTGCCTTTGGATATGGGGGAAAATACGTATTTCCTTTCGTATGATGAAGGTGTTGTTGGAAACAGAGCCGAAGTTGATGTCAAGAGAATTGATCCTCCGGCGGATTTGCTGACAGTTGACTTGGATCCGATTGGCAGCAGTAATTTGCGTAAAACCAACATGATTGTTGCCAACGCAAAACATGGTTCTATTATTGCTTACGAATCCGTGTTGGCTACTCGTACGGTCAAGACGACGCAAAACGTAGAACAGGATGGAAACTTCTTGTTGTCTGCAAATAATACGCTTGTCGAAAGTACGGAACGCTCGTTCGATATATCGCTTTTCGATTACAAGGACGATCTTGTTGCGAATAAGTTTATCGTTGTCCCGGTAAGCGAAGCGACTCCGGAATGCCAGATGACTTATGATTCGCCGAACTTTACGCCGACCCATTCCTTGACGGGTTCTTTCAAGGCTCCGGAAGGCGTTAGGTTTGTATGGTCCCGAGTTTTGGATTACAGGGGCTTTGAATACAGCCGTTCTTATTTCGATTTGGAAAAAATGGAAGAAGGTAATTTCTCGATTCATTATGATGATTTGAAAAATCTGAAGTTCAAGGTCTATGACAAGGGCTTCGGTTTGATTCGTGAAAATTCCTTGCCGTTACCGGATGAACAGATTAAGAGTGGTGACCAGTTCTACTTGGAAATCGGTGTTACCAATATTGCGGGTAACAGATCTAACACGTATCTATTGAATTTGTTTGAAGCTGAATTCGAAAAGATAATTGACATCTCCTTGATGGACGCCGTTCCGACAGAAGACCTTTACAATTATCCGGTCCTCGTAAAACTGGATCGTCAGAACTTTGTCTTTAACAAGTCGCTGGAAAGCGGTGATGATATTAGCTTTACCGATATCGGTGGGCAAAAGCTGGATGTCGAAAAGGAAAGGTTCTCTCGCGATGAATATAAAGGCGAATTCTGGGTTAAAATCCCGGTCGTTCACGCAAACTCTACCCGTATTCGCGTGAAAGTTCGTTGGGGTAACCCGTTGGCAGAACCGTATGATGGTGCGTCTGTGTGGAACGAATCCTTTAAGGGCGTCTATCATTTCAACGAAGAACAACGTGGACCTTATGTGATTCCGAATAAGCAATACTATAATAATGTTGTCTATACAACGGGTGACCTTGTTATTGGTGAACGTTCCGTGTTGAACGGATCGTATCAATCGAACGGAAGCGAAGAATTGGCTGTGGAACCTCTGCCTATTCCTGGAACGCAGAATGTCGCTGTTCAGTCCGGTAGCGCAATTTCTCTTGCTCCGGGTAGCTATGGCGACTTCACTGTGGGTACCAATAGTGTTGTGAATATGTCGGCAGGTACGTATCATTTTAAGAGCTTTACCATGGATTATGATTCCAAAATTTTGGCTAATGTTGATGCTGGAATTATTGCAATCAAGGCCTCTGGCAATATGCAACTACGTGACCGTGCAAAATTGGAATTTGTGGGTAAAAATGATCCGTCTGCAGTCCGCTTCGATGTGATGGGTGATAATGTCAATATCGGTTACGATGTAAAGTGGAATGGTATTCTGACGGCTCCGAATGCATTGGTTAAACTTTGGGATCGTGTTATATGGAATGGTGCTTTGTACGCCAATAGAGGTAATCTCGGGATGGATGTTGTCGTGAATGCCTCTGTATCTCAGGATGTGTATTCTTATACGCCAAATGCTACGACTCAGCTGTTCCCGCCCAAATCGATCAAGGGATTTGCTCTGTATGCAAAGAAAAACTTGTTTATTGATGGGCAATCTCGCGTGGTCGGCAGTGTCGGTACTGAACTGGGAGCCGTGATTGCCGAAGGTAGCAGTGTTGAAGGCGACATGCTTGCTTGGAACAATATTGAGCTGCGTTCTCAGTCTTCGTTGACGGGAAGCGCTGTTGTCGGTGGTCAGGTCATTGCCGGTTACAACGTGAACTGGAGTGGCAATGCCGTACCTCTGCCCAAGGAGAATCCTTTGGAAATTGGTGAAATCTACACGCAGATTGGAACTAGAAGGGCTGCTGTACCACAAGGTGGTAGTGCCGTAATAGAACCGGGCGTATACGAAAATCTTGTTGTCGGTGGAAATGGTACAGCCATTCTTCAAGATGGTTTCTACTATTTCGGATCTGTTTCTGTGGGGAATGGCGCCAAGGTTGAATTGGAAACGAATGCTACGGAAGCGGAAATGATTGTGTCTAATCAGTTTGTTGCTGAGCATAACGTCCGATTCAATGCTGCCAAAAAGAAATTGGTTGTGAAGGTTGCTGGTACTTCAAGAGTCCAGTTCGGGAATGATGGCGTAATCAACGGTGTGTTCGTTTTGCCTAACGCCGATTTCTACATGGGCGATCGTAGTTCCATGCGTGGAACCCTGTGGGCACAGAATATATCGTTTGCTCACCAGGTCTCGTTTGTTAGCGAATTCATGGAATATTCTGGCGATATAGAAGTTGTCGATGCGCCCTATTCTTCGGATTGGATTATCGATGCGACGAACTATAAAAATAATGGCTCTGCAAGAATGGGTTTTGCTGAGGATAGCTATATCGCAAACGCTGAGTACTGGGGCTTAAATGGTGGTGCTGTATTGAAGCAAGATAGCTACTTCAAGAATGGTGAAGGTACCATATCGGCATGGGTCTATTTTGATGGGGCTGAAGGAAATTGCTTTGCTTCTTCAAATGATGCCGTTCCTAATTGGAAACTGGAAAGGACTCTTGAAGGTAATCTTGTGTTTAAGTCGGGTACGACATCTTCTTACTTCCCGGTTCCGGAACAGTCTTGGGTATTCCTGACCTTGACTGTAAAGAATTCGGAAATCTCTGTCTATGTAAACGGGGACTTCGTCAAGAAGATAACGGTTCCCACACTGGCTGATGTGATGACTCCGTGGTTTGGCGTTGTCGGAAATGGCTTGTTCAAGATAGACGAACTCCGCTACTCCGATGTTGCTTTGAGCAAAGATTGGATTCGCGTGGACTATGTAACACAAAAAATGGATAAAACCGAAGAAGGAGCTGGTGAATATGCATTTGTTTTCTAAATTATTCTTGTCTGTTGCTTTGTTTACAGTCATGGGCGTTGCAACAGAAAATTACGGAGGCATCGGTATCGCTGTTTACAAGTCCAACAGAGGTGTGTCCATTGCGGGAATTGCGAAAAATTCTCCGGCATATTCTGCTGGCTTGAACGTTGGGGATTGCATCCTCGAGGTCGATGGTGTGTCGCTACGTGGTAAAAGCGTTGCCGAGGCTAAGGACATGATTCGTGGTACTTCGGGAAAACCGGTTTCCTTGAAAATTGCCCGCGCTGGTGATGTAAGGCATATTGACGTCCCTCGTATTGATTTGAGTGTCGTCAATGTCAAGGACAAAAAAGAGGCGAACGGCATAAAGTGCAGCAACTGCAAACTGCTCGATGTCGTTGAGACTAAAGAAAAGAAAGCCGGTTTTTACATCAAACAAAAAGATGCCCCGGTTTTCCCTGAAATCAAGTCTGCCGAAGTCTTGAAGTCGGTAAAGCTGATTTCCTTCTTGAGGAAAAAGTTTACAGTCGAAGTCAAGACGGCGTCTCCGTTCAGCGTGTCTATGTACACAATGGATGGTTCCTTTGTGAAACGTCTAGATGTGTCCAATGCCAAGAAAGGACAGATGGATATCCATTGGGATAACACCACGCTGCCTGCTGGGCAATACACGATTGAAATGAAACAAGATAACAAGACAAATCGCTTTGTAAAGCGTTTGAACTAAAAAGGTGGCCTACATGAATGCGAATAATTCCTTGTTAATGAGAAATATCTTTTTGCTTGGAATGTTCGCATTCTGTGGCTGCTATTTTGACTATGCCGATGATGAATCGGACTATGCTCCCGGCGTTCATGATGCCGTCGGTTGCTGGGTCTCTACAGAAAATTTGAGCGTGGATGTTAAAGTTGATAAGACTACGATGTACAAAATTGATTATCAACACTTCGATGTAACGCCAGCACAAACTTGTATAGAATTCTGTGTCCGAGCTGATTCCTCTTTTACTTATGTTGCCAGAATAACTGGAGTTGATGTCCTTCCAAACGTTTCGTCTGATATAAATGGTACTGTTGACCCATTGCCAGTTTATATTGCTGGTACGGGGGGATTTGGATGGCTTTTTAAATTGTCTTCTGGGAATGATGCTCTTGTTTACGAAAAGGACTTCCCGATTCGCTTGGTTGATGGCAAATTGAGCGGTGTTGGTCAGCTGATGAATCACAGCGATCGTAATCTTGACTTTCATAATGAACTGTCACGAAAATATTCTCGTACAAAAGACGAAAATGCTTGCAATGCTGTGAGCGCGAAATAGGGGGTGGACGATGAAAAAGTTTTTGTTGTTACTGTTGCTCCCTGCGATTGTTTTTGCAAATGATTACAAGTCTCGTTTTTTTGCAAGTGGTGCCATTGCTTTATCCCATGTTAAAGTGAATTCTAGGGATGATGGGGGATGGGTCCATGATGGCAGTCATTTTTTGGGCAATGGGGATATCCATATTTATGGTGGCTGGGAATTCCGTCCGCTACGTTGGTTCTCGTTGTCTCCTGCTTTTGGTTTCCAACGCAATGGTTGGTCTTGGGACCGTGCTGGTCATGAAGGGAGC
>JAEEGI010013007.1_pt1 | contig 17695 bp, 15 predicted proteins | sample 8958751 | NCBI WGS metagenome assembly JAEEGI01 (sample SAMN16246545, study PRJNA631951) | gut metagenome | biome: gut microbiome; feature: rumen; material: KS-attached | host: Bos | place: Iran: Karaj | collected 2018-10 | reverse complement strand
CCCGTCCGGCACCCGAGCCACGTCCACCGCGCTGCCGCCCTCCAACTGCGGCTGCACCGAGGCGCAGCCGCAGCAGAGCAGCATCAAAGAGATGAAAATGGCAAGTCGCCGCATAGGTTACTGCAACTTGAAATTGATAGGCAGCATATACCTAGACCGCACGGGATTGCCCTTGAATGTGGCGGGCTTCCACTTCGGCATGGCTTTCACCACCTGTAAAGCCATCTCGTCGCACTCGGGGCTCACACCACGAAACACCGTGGCGTCGCCCACGCTACCGTCTTTCTCCACAATAAACTGCACAAACACTTTGCCTTCCACTCCCTCGGCCTTGGCCTTTTCAGGATAGACAACCGACTTGGAAATGTAGGCAGACATGGCCTCGAAGCCACCTGGGTACTCGGCGAGCGAGAATGGACCATTGTCCTCCTTGCTAAACCAGTCCAACATCTCCTCCTCATCATTCCATGCCACCTGGTACCATTTAACTGTGCTGTCGTCAAGACTTATCATAGCGGTCACACGGCTCGACTTCGCCACCGTTTCATGTATATTGACATTAAAGCGGACTGCTTCGGCCGAATCGGCAAACTCCTTGTGATCGCCTACAGAGTCGAGAGGAATAATAATCCCCATAAACTCGCGTTCCACCAGCTGTCCGTCACGGTAGGTTTCGATGAACGGCGACACCTCATACCTGCCGTCGGGGATAACGGCCTGCTCCTGCGCAGGCTCCTGGTTCTTGCAATTGGCAAACAGCAGCAATGCTGCCACGGGCAAGGCTGCCAATGCCTTGACCCACCCTTTGTGGGATTTCGGTTGTTTCATCATGGTAATACGTTTTTTGATTGTTGAAAAATGAAAACTATTGACTATCGGGACATACTTCATCCCAGTAATTTGACAATACAGCAAAGCGAGGTAACGCTTGTACGACCCCTCATCACCTTGCCGCAGCACCGCCTCGTCGGCCAGATACTCATGCACCTCGCACAAATCGCGCTCATACAGCCACACAAACGGGTCAAACCACAACAGGCAGCACACCAGTTGCACCGCCAGCCTGTCCCAACTATGACCCTGAGCGGCGTGCAACCTTTCGTGGCACAGCACCTGCTGCAACTCGGCATCGCTCATGCCACCGCGACCCACTACAATATAGCGGAAGAAAGAGAACGAGGGTTCCTCGCTGTCCGTCACCGCCACATGAAAACGCCCCTGACGGACATACGTGTACCTGCGCAGCTTGTGCCACAACACACCATAACGCACTGCCAGCAAAAGCACACTCACCGCTACCCCAGCCCAATAAATCACGCCCAACACCGTCCAGACATTCAAACTACGGGCCACCGCCACATTTTCCCCAACCACTGGCTGCGGCACAACGTCCACAGGAGCAGACTGCCCAGGAGCAGGCAACTCCAGCAGATAGCCGCCACCCCCCATAGCAGATGGCGCGACAACGGCAACCTGCGGATGCACCAACGGCAACACCAGACTCAGCGCCAAAGTCGACAACAAAAAGAAACGGTTCACATTCAGGCAATGCTCCCGCCGCAACAGCAAGCGGTACAGCCCCCAGAACAAAGCAGTGCCCACAACGGCGAAAAACAGATAGCGTATCATTTCTCTAACTCTTTGGTTAATGATTCAAGATCTTCGAGTGTCACCGCCTTCTTGTCGACCAAAAACGACACCATGCTGCGGAACGACGACCCAAAATAATTCCTCGCCATGCGGCCCAACATCTGTCCCGAGTACTCCTCGCGGCTGACGATGGGATAATAGCGGTTCGACTTGTTGAAGGTCTCGTGAGCCACAAAGCCCTTCTTCTCCAATATCCTTACTATTGTAAGAATGGTATTATAGGCGGGTTTTGGTTCCTCAATGGCATCTGAATCATCGTTGCTCCCATTCGGTCGCGACGATATTGCCGCCACAATCTCGTTGGCGAACCCCTGTCCGACGGCCCAAATCGCCTGCATCACCTGCTCTTCGGCCTTTGTCAATTCTTTTGTTTCCATATTCTATAATGTTTTTTGTTTATTCAATATATCTATCCGAAACGCTGCCGCTAAAAAGCGGCAAGCCACTCGGATAAAGCGTCTCCATGGCTTCAAGCGTAATACCCCGCTCCTTCGCCTCCGTGAGCAGCATTGCCTTGCCCGGCAGCTTATCCAGTCGGTGAAAAAGATTTCTCCCGCTATTACAAGCGGCAAAACCCAGAATCAGACAAAACAATACACTCCATAAAAAAGCCTTGTTCATAATACAAATTAATTATGTAACTATATTTTTAGTTTTATAACGGCATTTTAATTGTATTATTGTACGAAGACAGAAAAAAAATTATTTGTGACCAGTAAAACGTGCCAACGGCACGTAATCCTGTCAACCTCACACTTGCAGCGTGGGGTTAATGGAATTACGTACTTTCAGCACGCAAGCCCCCATCATTATATCAAGTTCACATTATTGCAATATATAAGCATTTACACGACCGTTCGTCCATCCTTCGACCTCAGTTCTTCCTCATTTCTCCTATTGAAATGGGAGAACGATGGGAGAACGATGGGAGAACTGAGGACTAAGGAGCGACGGAAGTGCAACCGAACCTATATCGGACTCCGGGGCGGACAACAGAATAAAACGGTCATTATCAGTCTTTCTGTTTCACATGTCTCCGCTTTGCTCTTGGAGAGCCTCCGCTGAAGGCTTAGTTAACCTAATGACCGATTTGGATTGAACAACACTTCTCAATTGCTGTTCGCAGATTGACGCTCGGTTGTTCTTCGGTCAAACAGCATAGAACAATCGCCGGGGCACCTCCCAACCGGCAACCAGACAAAAACAGAAACAAAAAAAAGTCCTGCTATCACGCAGGACTTTAAAAAATGAAAAAAGAAAGAATTTACAAAACGAAGCGGATACCGAATTCGTGGATTTTCTTGTCGCCCGAAGTGTAGGTGGGGAGGAGATTGAAATAAATCTCAGTACCGGGAGAGAAGATGAGCCAACGGCTCTGGGTGCCGACAGCGACATCGCAACGGAACTGGTTGAACTTGGCGTTAGCGGCGTTTTTGGTTCCGAAGTTGATACCGGGGACTACACCAAGATACCAGCCATGGTCATTGTCTTTGTTGATATGGCTGAGCTTAATGGGTATCACGACGGTGCTGAAAGTTCTGGACTCCTCTTTGCCGTTGAACGAATCATGGGTCAAAGGTTGGGCGAGTTCGGCACTGCTGAACAGGTGACTGTAGGTGAGATAAGTGAAGCGGTAGCCGATACCGACATTGAAGTCCCAACGCTTGGCAATGGGGCGATGATAGTCGAAGGTTACACCAACATTGGCACCGATACTGTTGTAGAAACTGTTCTGGGTGTAGATACGACGGTCGGCAAGGATTGAGACAGAGGGGTCGGCGGTGAAGTTGGGATGGCGGTTCCAAGCTGCGTAATGTTCTTGGCGTTTACGTTTTTTCTCAGCTTTCTTCTGCTCGGCTTTGGCTTTGTTCTCGGCCTTTACCTGCTCGCGTTTGACACGATCCTGCTCTTTCTTGGCGGCTTTTTCGGCTTCTTTCTGCTGCTCTTTCTGCAGTTTTTGCTGTTCCTTTATGCGCTCTTCCTGCTCTTTTTGAGCGGCTTTCTGCTGTTCTCTTTGCAAGCGTTCCTGTTCTTTTTGTTGCTGTTCGAGCAGTTCACGTTGTTCTTTCTGCTGCTGTTTCAACAATGCTTCCTGCTGTTTGGCGCGCTCAATAGAGTCGTTGCTCTGAGCAAAGGCTGTGCCGGCAGTGAGAGCCATGGCGATTAAAAGAATATAAAATTTCTTCATAATATATAGATTTTAATTTGGGATGATAACGAAGACTATCCAATAATATTGTACTATGTTAATAAAAAAATAACATAAAAAAAGAAAGAGTTTTCATGAAACTCTTTCTTCCTTTTCAGTCGGGGCGAAAAGACTCGAACTTTCGACCCCTTGCACCCCATGCAAGTGCGCTAGCCAACTGCGCCACGCCCCGAACTTTATTTGTTCCGATGGTGATTATCTCCTCTCGAAAACGGTTGCAAAAGTACTACTTTTTTTTATTCTAACCAAATTTTTTTTGAAAAAAAATTTGATTCAACTTCTTACAATCAACTCAATTATCTATATTACAGAACACTATCACTTTCTAAATAATTCCACAAAGACAGCATCTTTGACATTGTCAAGAGGTGCTTTTTCCCCGTTTTCAATACCGTTTTTGAACAAAATACGCACATCGGAGGGCAAGCATGATTTTAGGTATCGTTGTATATTGCTGATTCTTCGTTCTATAACCAAATTTGCATACATCTCGTCATCGGTCTGCGAACTATATAACGTAAACTCTGCCACAATGTTAGGATTGTCGCGCAAATAATTAACGACTGGCCGGAGAGTTTCTTCGGCTTGGGGGGTAAGTTCTATGTCGCTGCTTTCGGCGTAAATATTGTCGAATATCATGACACGGTCGAACGGAAGACGTGAAAGTGTTATGTTCTGAACCTGGGAAGCAATGAGCAAGTCCTCGTTGGGACGGATGAGGGTTACCGTTTTGGCGACATGGAAGAATTCGGGTTTGGAGACTTGGAGACAGTAGTCGTCGCCCGGTTGGGAAAAGAGCCGGTAGGTGCCTGTTGAATCGGTCTGCACGGCGGAGACAAGGCGTCCGGAGTCCAAAAGCCGCACGTCGACAGAGGGGATGAGACGCCCATGGTCGTCGGAGACAATACCTGTGAGCATGACACCATCAAGGTCGCCGCTGAAAGTGAAAAGCTGGTCGTGTCCGTTGCGATTGGAAAGCCAGTAGCCTCGGTTGGTTTTGAGGTCGAAAGCCATCTCCCTGTCGTCGCCGGCACTGTTGATAGGTTCCGGCAAGGGCTGAACCACATAATTGGCAAAGATGACATCGTCGACTTTTGAGCTCTGAGGTATGCGGACAGCATAAAGACTGAACCCGGCAGGGGCTCCGGGCATGCCATTGGAGGAGTAGACAAGGTAGTTGCCATAGAAAACGGGACAGATTTCGTCACCCACGGTATTGATAGTGTTGCCCAAGTTGACTGGCTTTGACCATCGTTTGCCATTCCAGAATGAACACCAAAGGTCATAACCGCCCAGACCTACTTTGCCTTTGGAAGCGAAAATGAGGGTGTTGCCGTCGGCGGAGAACACCGGATGGCAGATGTCACGAAACCACGATTTGATTTCCACATGGCGGTTTTTGAAAAATCGGGCATTGGTGTGGACATTGAAACTATAAGGAGGTGTGGTTTCGGCAGTGGTGAAGTAGAAAAGACTGTCCCCACCGTTCCGAACCACATAATTGGCACCGGTGCAGAGACGGGCGACGGTGGTATCGGGATTAAGTGTACTGATAACACCGTCGGTGGGTGTGGCGCAGAAAAGAACACCGTTTTGATTGGCATAAAGCCGTCCGTCAATCATGGTGAGATTGCTGAGTCCCCACGGGAGGGGTACACTGGTGACAGGCGTGACAGAGATAGGCGGCTGGGCGTTGACCACGGACAGAAGACTCGCCACAAAGATAAAAATGGATATGATCGGTAGTCTCTTCATGTTTTATTCTTGGCCAAAAGCGATGGGGAGTGCCTCTTCCATGTCGTGGATATAATGGAAGGTAAGACCGTTGAGGTATTCGGCAGGAATCTCTTCGATGTCGCGGCGGTTGTCTTCACACAGGATAAGGTCGGTGATGTCGGCTCGTTTGGCTGCAAGAATTTTTTCCTTGATACCTCCCACGGGAGTGACAGCACCGCGGAGGGTGATTTCGCCAGTCATGGCAACGGTGGGGATGACCTTGCGATGGGTGAAAGCAGAGACCATGGCGACAAACATGGTGATGCCTGCAGAAGGGCCGTCTTTGGGAGTGGCCCCCTCGGGAACATGGATGTGGATGTTGCTGTTCTCGATCTTTTCCATGTCAATATTGAAACGGTCGGCATTGGATTTGATGTATTCGAAAGCAAGGGTGGCGGATTCTTTCATTACGTCACCTAAATTGCCAGTCATGGAGAGAGTTCCCTTGCCTTTGCTGATGCTGGACTCGATGAAGAGGATTTCGCCTCCCACTTGGGTCCATGCCAAGCCGGTAACGACACCTACTTTGGGCTCTTTGCCACGACGCTCGCTGTTGTGTATGGGTAAGCCGAGGATGTCCTTTAGTTCTGTGGCTTTGACTTCTTTGGTCAACTCGTTGCCATTGGCTTTCTGCACAGCACGGCGACGGACAATCTTGGCAATGGTTTTGTCAAGCTGACGGACACCGCTCTCACGTGTGTAATCATTGATAATGACTTTAAGCACATCGTTGCTGAACTTGATGTCGCGTTTGGTGAAACCGTGTTCTTTGAGCTGACGGGGAATGAGATGCCGCTGAGCGATTTCGAGTTTTTCTTCGAGGATATATCCGCTGAGGTCGATAACTTCAAGCCTGTCGAGCAGAGCGGGTTGGATGGTGCTGAGCGTGTTGGCAGTAGCGATGAAAAGGACGTTGGAGAGGTCGTAATCGAGTTCAAGGTAATTGTCGTGGAAAGCCTTGTTCTGCTCGGGGTCAAGGACTTCGAGCAACGCCGACGTGGGGTCACCGTTATGGCTCATGCCTTGCACTTTGTCTATCTCGTCAAGGACAAACACGGGGTTACTGACACCGGTTTTTTTGATGTTCTGGATGATACGGCCGGGCATGGCACCCACATAGGTCTTGCGGTGACCGCGGATTTCGGCTTCGTCGTGCAAACCACCGAGAGCGACACGGACATATTTGCGATGCATAGCTTCGGCAATGCTTTTGCCTAACGAGGTCTTGCCTGTACCCGGAGGGCCCACAAGACAGAGAATGGGGCTTTTCATGTCGCCTTTGAGGCTGAGGACAGCAATATATTCGATTATGCGCTCCTTGACTTTTTCCATGCCGTAGTGGTCGCGATCGAGTATTTTACGGGCATGGTCAATGCGAAGGTCGTCTTTGCTGAAAACATTCCATGGCATGTCAAGCAGGAGCTCAACATAATTCAATTCGACTGTATAGTCGGGGGTTTGGGGAGGGGTACGGCGCAGTTTTTCTATGCTACGGGAAAAGGCAGCCTCAACCTCTTTGCTCCATTTTTTCTGTTTGGCACGCTGCATGAGACGGTCGATGTCCTGGTCGGAAGGGCTGCCGCCAAGCTCATCCTGGATGACACGCATCTGCTGGTTGAGGAAATATTCGCGCTGCTGACGGTCCAGTTCTTGGCGCGTTTTGCCTTTGATGTCTTCACGGACACGGTAATACTCGTTTTCTTTCTGAAGCTGCTCGAGCAATAGTTCGGCACGACGCTCGTATCCAACGACCTCAAGCATCTGCTGCTTAGGGATGACCGGGATGTCAAGATGGGAGGCTATGAAATTTATAAGGATTTTTTCGCTGGAGATATTGCCGAGAGAATCGAAAACATCCTTGGGATTGAGTCCGCGACCACTGTTCTTCAACTGCTGCATGTCAGAGTACTCCTTGCGGATGGCCAAGACACGAGAATGGAAAGAACGGGGATGAACCAAGGCACCGTTCTCGTCAAGGAGTACGGCACAGCCACGATAATAAGGTTCAGTAGCGATAATGCGAAGCAAGTGGCACTTCATGGTGCCTTGCAAGATGGCCATGTGATTGTCGTGAGGGAGGTCGATGACACGAAGAACCCGCGCAATGACACCCGTCGAATAGAGGTCGTCGTATTCGGGTTCGGACACATCGTTGCTCTTGGCGACGACAATGATACGCTCGTGCTGCTTCTCAGCATCACGCAACAGTTTGAGCGAGGACTTGCGACCTACGCTGATAGGAAGCACCACCCCCGGGAAAAGGACATTGCCATGTAGAGGCAGCAAGGGCATATCGTCGGGTATGGAATCCTCGTTGAGCAGAAAAGATTCGTCGTCCTTGGTGACAAGGGGGATTATCTCGGCTCGCGCCGAGAAGCCATCGGAATCGTCAGGCTCGAAAATGTCAATATCTTGAAAAATATCCATCTCTATATTCTTGTAGTAATCTTAGTTGCAACTATTGGCTGCTTTTCTCTTCACCATGATGCAGCCCGGCTTGTATATAACACAATGAAACGATTGTTTATACGCAAAAAGGGCAAAAAAGTTTCAATTCTTTTTGTCTTGATTCCTGTTTTCCAAGAAAATTTCTATATTTTTAATAATCCAGTTGATGAAAAGGATGACAGCCACGGCTATTGCAGACTGGCGCCAAAGTCCATAGCCACACATGCATCCCACGGCGGCACTGCACCACACGGTGGCAGCACTGTTGAGTCCATGAATGTTCAGCCCATCCTTCATGATGACACCGGCACCTAAGAAACCGACACCAGTGACCACTTGGGAAAGCACACGAAGATTGTCGTTGTTGACTGGGCCTCCCGACAAGATTGCCGAAGCAATGACGCTCTCGGACAACAGGATAAAAAGACAGGCACCCACTGATACCAGCGAATTGACTGCCAATCCAGCATTGCGTTTGCGCAATTGGCGTTCGGCGCCGATTAGCACACCTCCCACGAGTGCACAGATGAGACGGTTAAGAAATACATCGTATGGCATGTTCTTTTATAGTTATTCTACTTCCTTTTCTTCATTATTAGGGGTGCCTGGGTCTGGGTCAGCCTCGGCCGAGACAATGACCACAATCTCACCCTTCACTTCTTTCGCGGCAAAATGGTCGTGTACCTCTTTGACGGTGCCACGAACCGTCTCGGCATGCAGCTTGCTGATTTCGCGCGACACGCTTACTTGACGGTCGTTGCCAAGTACAGCTTCCAACTCTTCAAGTAACTTTACCAGCCGGTAGGGCGACTCGTAGATGACCATGGTACGTTTTTCCTCGGCCAATTGCCGGATGGTCGTTTGGCGGCCTTTCTTATGTGGCAGAAAACCGAGAAAGACAAACCTGTCGCAAGGCAGACCGCTGTCTACAAGAGCTGGGACAAAGGCAGTGGCACCTGGAAGAGTTTCAACGGCAATGCCGTTTTTGACAGCCTCACGCACCAAAAGAAAACCCGGATCGCTAATGCCAGGAGTGCCGGCATCGGTTACCAGTGCTATCACCTGTCCACTCAACAGACGCTCGATGATACGATTCAGTGTCTGGTGTTCGTTGAAGATATGGTAAGGCTGCAACGGTGTGGTAATGCCATAATGCTGCATCACCACCCGCGACGTGCGGGTATCTTCGGCTAAAATAAGGTCTGCACTCTTCAGCACCTCGACGGCACGGAAAGTCATGTCGCCGAGGTTGCCTACCGGAGTGGGGACTAAGAATAATTTCATTATTCCTCTTCGAAATCGTCGGGAATCTCCATGTCGTGGAAGACGTTGGTAACATCATCGTCCTCTTCGAGCATGTTGATAACCTTCAACACCTTGCGCATGGAATCCTCGTCGATTGTACGGGTGGTGTTGGGGATACGCTGCAACTCGGCGCTTTCACACTCGATGTTCAGTTCCTCGAGCATCTTGACCATGTTGCCGAAGTCCTCGTAGGCGGTGTAGAGGGTGATGTAGTCGTCATCCACTTCCATTTCTTCGAGACCACCGTCAATAAGAGTCATCTCCAGCTCGTCGATGTCCATATCGGGTTTGCGGGGAATGACAAACACACCTTTGCGGGTGAAGAGGAAATTCAGGCTACCATTGGTCTCCATGGTACCGCCATTCTTGTTCATGATGCTGCGGATATTGGCAACAGTACGCATATTGTTGTCCGACAGACACTCGATAAACAAGGCTATGCCATGATTGGCGTGGCACTCGAAGGTGATTTCCTGAAGTACGGCAGCATCCTTGTCGCTGGCCTTGTTGATGGCGCGCATCAAGGTGTCCTTGGGCATATTGCAGCCACGGGCATTCTGAACCAACAGACGGAGACGGGGGTTGCTGTCGGGATCAGGACCGCTCTCGCGGACGGCCACGGCTACTTCTTTCAGAATTTTCGAATACTGTTTCGAGCGCTTGGCATCGGCTGCACCTTTGGCTCTTTTAATCTTTGACCATTTGTTATGTCCTGACATAATGATTATATTTATATATTATTAAAATGATTATTCTTATTTTATATAGAACTTGATATAGGTGATGGGCTTCCCTTCGGCCAGAAACATCCGTTCATAGAAGGTTTGCGTCATCTGAGCTTCATGCAAGCACGCAATCTCCGGATGCTCGTCGGCTGGTGTGGCATACAGATTGTCGGTTGCATATTCCACCTTGTAGCCCATCGGTGCTATCACTTCGTCGCGGGTGTATTCATGCAGCTCTAACGAGTCGGTCTTGAGGTGGATGGGAGAGCCTTGTTTGAGAAATTTCTTGTAATAACCGAGAAAACGCTCACAAGTCAATCGCTTAAACTCCTTTTTAGGCTGTGGGTCGGGGAAAGTAATCCATATTTCGGACACCTCATCTTCGGCGAAGAAATTCTCTATCAACTCAATCCGGGTTCTGATGAAAGCCACGTTACCCATATTCTCTTCGTACCCTGTTTTGGCTCCGCGCCACAACCGTGCACCTTTGATGTCAACACCGATATAATTCCGGTCGGGGTGGATGCGTGCCAAACTGATGGTATAATCACCTTTGCCACAACCCAACTCGAGCGTAATGGGATTGTTGTTGCCAAAATGCTCGCTCCACTTACCCTTCAAGGCAAACCCCTCCTCCTTCAGCGTCTCGTACGGCACCTGAAAAAGATTGGGGAATGTCAAATTCTCGGCAAATCTCTCTAACTTGTGATGACCCATAGGCTTCTCTCGCGTCAGATAGAAACTTTACTCGTTGAAATTATATATCTTCACGTCGCTCTTATACCACGACTTGATGTGCTTCTCCAATGCTTCGGCGGCAGTGCGTGTGGGCGCTGAACCCATACTCACATAGTATCCACCCGATTTGCTGATAATATAGGCATCGCTTCCCAAAGCTTTCAATTGGTTGGCACACTTGTTTGCCGACTTCTTCGACGTGAAGAATCCTGCAACAATATCGAAACCCTGTTTACTATCCTTGAAAGTGGGAGCCTCGGGCACTATCTCCTCATAAGGCTTGTCATTCACAGTCTTGGCGGGAGCAGCCTTGCCCGTAGCACCGGCGCCACCGTCAAAGCCCTGTCCGCGTCCATAGCCAAAACCATCGGCACGCAGACCCAACGACACCACCACATCGTCCAGTATGCTCTCCATCAAATCGGCATCCATCAGTTCGCCCTGCACCTTGTAGCGGTAATAACGGGCACCTGCCGACTTATATTCAACATAATGACTCTTCAACCACTTATTCTCATGCGGGAAGAAACGTTTGGGGCTATAGCCCTCAACCATCAACTCATGCAGACGGCCGTTGGCATACTCGTCGACCTTAGCCATCACAGCGGCAAAAGCATTGGTGTAATGACGGGAGGCTAAGAAAGCATGGACATATTGCTCCATATAATTATGCAAGTGTCCGACATTGTAAAGAATATCCTGTTCTTGGAACTTCAACAAGGGGTAATCCTCTTCGGTGAACGGTTCGGGGTTCACCAATTCCACCTTCTGCGCACAACTCTGACCCTTCGCGGCAGGCGAATACACTTGGGTGAAATAATAAATAGCTGCTAACAACAGAAGCAACAAGAGGATAATTATCCACAGCAACCCGCGTTTTTTCTTTCCCTCTTTCTCTTTCTTTTTCTTTTCCTTCTTGACCTCTTTATTCACTTTTGCTTCGGTCTTCAGCATGGCACGCTCAGCCTTCTCTTTCTCCTTTGCGGCCTCTTTTGCTGCTTTCGCTGCTGCCTTTTCCTTATTGCGTTCGGCCTCTTCGGCAGCCTTGCGGGCCTCTTTCTCGGCCTTCGCGGCAGCCTTTTCTGCACGGCGGGCTTCCTTGGCATCCTTGGGCGACGAAGGAATTTCATCCAACATACGTTTCACCTCCGACAAATGATCGGTCTGGGGTGCGGCAGGTTTCTGCACTTCGACTTTGACAGGCTCAACCTTGACGGGCTCAACTTTGGCAGGTTCTGGCACAACGGGTGCCGGAGGAATCACAGATACAGGCTCCTGCACTGGTGTCTCCACCTTCTTCTCCACCACTGGGGCAGTCTCTTTCACTTCCGCCACTGGGGGATTGGTGGCTGCAGGCTTGTCGAAAGCTGCAAACGGGTCGGCCACAGTCTTGGGAGTATACGTAGCAATATTCTCCAACGGCTGCTCATGTTTCTTACCAGCATCCAAATCCAGTCCCTCCAAAGCTTCGAACCTGACCTTACTACCCACTATACGCATAAAACCCATGCCGGGAAATTCATGTCCGTTGGGATTGCGCTGCAACTTATCCTTCAATGCAGCGATATAGTTAGCCCACATCTGCTCGGCAATCTCGTTTGTGACACATTCCTTTTCAGCAATACGGCGTATAATGGCCTTGTTCCCCGTCAGTGTCTCTGCCATTGTCACCGTACGGCGGGCAGGATGATATGTGCCTGTTGCGGCATCGTGATGGGCACTGACATTGTTGCTGGACAACGTTCCCATGCCGGGAAATTCAACAACATTACCCTGCTGGATGAATTCTACGATAAGATCTGTTATATTCATAAACTTAATTATTTTTCATTTCTGTATATCTTTCAAAAAACGCTCGGCTGCAGCCATATCTTCGGGAGTGTCTATGCCAATGTTGGCAATGGCTGTCTCCCTCACACTAATGCTATATCCATTCTCCAACCAACGCAACTGTTCGAGCGATTCGCTCAATTCCAACGCTGTTTGAGGCAGCTTCACCAACTCCTTCAGCGTCGCCGTTCGGAAAGCATAAATGCCCACATGCTTGAAATAAGGCTGATGCTCCACCCATTGCTCTGCCTCCACACCGCGCAAATGCGGCAGTGGCTGACGGCTGAAATAAAGGGCGTTCCCTCGTCTGTCGCACACCACCTTCACATTGTTGGCCGAGAACAACTCCTCGCTGCTGCGGATGGCCGTCTTCAGCGTGGCGATGCAAGTGCCTTCGTCGGCAAAACAATCCACCAACGAACGCAACTGATCCGGCTGGACAAAAGGCTCGTCTCCCTGCACATTGATGGCCACATCGTAATTGCCGCCTTGCGCCTCCATACGCTCCACCACCTCTCCGCAACGGTCGGTACCGCTACGATGGTGACTGCCTGTCAGCATCGCCCTTCCACCGAAAGACTCCACCGCTCCGACTATCCGCTCATCGTCGGTAGCCACAACGGCATCCGTCAACTCCGGCATGGCCGACACTCGTTCCCACACCCATTGCACCACCGGCTTCCCTCCCAGCAGAGCCAACGGCTTGCCAGGAAAACGGGTTGACGCATACCGCGCTGGAATTATGACCAAAACCTTCATATCACGAAAACAACGAGTTTATTTCAGCATCAATCATATTATACACCACACCCAAATCCTCATCGTGGGCCACGAAATCAAGCTTCGACAGGTCCACAATGATATATTTCCCCTTGTTATATTTCTCCATCCAGTCCTCATAACGCTTGTTCAGCCCCGTCAGATAGTCCAGCCGGATGCTATTCTCATACTCTCGTCCCCTGGCCTGGATATGGCGTATCAGCGTCGGCACATCGGCACGCAGATATATCAACAAATCGGGCGGCTGCAAAAAAGACGACACCAACTCAAAAGTATGCTGATAGTTGTCAAAATCGCGCGTGTTCATCAACCCCATGGCATGCAGGTTGGGTGTAAAGATATAGGCATCCTCATACAGGGTACGATCCTGTATGATGTTCTTGCTCTCCTTTCGGATGTCAAGCAACTGACGGGTACGGGTATGGAGATAATATATCTGAATGTTGAACGACCATCGGCGCATATCCTCATAAAAACTGTTGATATACGGATTCGTTTCCGTCGACTCATAGATAGGTCTATACCCATAATGGCGTGCCAACAATTTGGTCAGCGTCGTCTTTCCCGAGCCTATATTTCCTGCAATAGCAATATGCATAATACGTCATAATTCGCCTATCCGTTTGGGGGACAAAAGGATAGGCTTAATATTTTATTATTTTATAAATGGCAAATATACAAAAAAAATCCGAGACCGCAGAAGTTTTTCTTAAAAAAGCTCTTGCCGCGCCCCTTTTTCCCTTCCTCTGCTGACTCAATGCCGGCTCACTGGCTTCACTCCACCACCAACCGGCGGCGTTCCGATGTCCTGTCGCGGCAGCTCAGCGTCACCATGTACGTCCCCGACGGCAACGCTCTCACATCCACTCGCTGCGCACTGCCGTCCCTCACTTCGCGCCTCAGCACCTCTCGCCCCTGCATGTCTGTCATCGTCAGCATCCCCGGTAGCTTCCCCGCCTCCGCGTTCACCCTCACCGTCACACTCCCGCTCGCGGGGTTCGGCTCTATCGACAGCATTCCGCCACCTTCCCTCTCCTCCGCTATCCCCGTCGCCTCTCCAGGAGCCGTCACTCGCAACGCCTCGCTCCACCCGCTCCACATCATCGTGTCGTGGATATAGCACTGATGGATGCACTTCGCACGTACTCGCACTCTGTACTCCCTCCCGGGCTCCACACTCCGCGGCATCGTCCAGTGCCTGTGGCGCGCCACCTCGTACATCGCCGTCCCGCGCTCCCGCACATACTCCACCTCATACTCCGTATGCCCCGCACTGCGGTCCCACTCGAAATACGGCATGCCACCGCGCATCCCCGCCTGGCGGAACCCCTCCACCGGCACACACCCCAACGGCACTGTGTCCGGATACGTCGTACCCGTGTAGAAATACGCCTCCTGGCTCCACGGCCCCCACATCACCGTGTCGTGGATGTCGCACACATGGACGCTCCTCGCACGGCACCGCGCCTTGTAGAACTTCGTCGTGTCCAACACCTCCCCTATCGTCACCCGGTTCGTCACCGACTCCACCGTGCCGCCTTCTGCATAGTCATGCCCGTATTCTGCATAGTTCAGCTGGTACTTGTACACCCTCACCCCTACGGGTCCCCACTCGCTCGGCGCCGCGCTGTCCCATGTCATCACCGCGTGGCCCTCCGCCACACTGTCTATCCGAAGCCCCCTCACCGCCGCCGGCCCTATCGGCTCCTCATGGCGCGGATTGGCTTCCACGCCTTCGGGCGGATGGACGATGGCCAGAAAACCATAGCCCATCCCGATAGCGTTAATACCCATTGGCTCTGAAGAACACAGCGTGGGATACCTCTCCGGAGGATAATATTTGATGGTTATACTCCATACAGTGTCTGGAGAATAATATTCGTGAGCCCCATACCCAATCACATAATACAAGTGAGCCCACGGTAAATATCCGTCCGGGTCCGGATTGTCTTTTAGCATATGGTTGTACTGGTTGAATATCGAATGGCCTATGCCCACAAAATAAAACTCGCCCGAGTCGATGGGGCAGGGCTCCCGGAAATAAAAGTCGCACATCGGCAGCGTCAACACATTGGTGTCGCGCCCCCGCGACACGAACCGCATCATGGAATGCGCCTCAGGCGGATTTGTGATAAAGCAGAACAACTCCTCCCTCGACTTCTCCATGGTGTATAGCTGAACCGAATCGTGAAGAGCCTCTTCATACATCTTGGAATGCGGCCTCGCTTTCAGCAGATACACCCACAGATACGGGAAATCGCCAAGGTTTATATCCGGCACCGACACCCCGTAGACCACCGTGTCGTGGTACGCATGGAATCCCGCTCCTAAGAATCCTCCCGTAAAGGACCATATACTTGGATAAGATATAATATATCGAATATTGCCATCCGTACAGTTCGGCGAATAGAGATAGCCCGCATCCCCGCAGTTCTGTATCGGCAGTTGCGCCTTCGCTCCGCTCACCCCTGCCAATATTATAAGTATCACAAATATCCGCTTCATAATAAACTATGTTTAGTTTTGGATTTATCGTTATTTAATCAGTGAATCATACAGTCACTATATATGCTACTTGCCACTGGCGTCACCACAACCTGACGATTGTCAAGATGAAGGTTACATATATCATAATCGAAATTACTAAGAATGCTCTGTAGATAGTCAATCTTATCCACCCGGAAATTATACAATCCATAACACGGTACTGACGGATTCCAATATGGGTACCGGCTCACCAATCCCCGGTTGTCACCTGTTGAAACAAAAGTACCTACACCCATTATATCTATTGAATGATACATCAATGTATTATTCGCATCGCGCATAGTACTTACAAATTCATTCGCCACCGTGCTGTACGGATCAATCGGACAGAACCAGAACGCACCCACATCCCCTACCGTCTTGAAAAGCAATACCAGTTTCTGAGTCCCATTGTCATACACCATGTCGTGCAATTCCGCTCCCTGGGCATAGACTCGTCGGGAATTCAGCATCTGGCCTGTTGCCAGATCAATCACCCTGACCGCGATTCCCGTCAGGCTCGATGTCTCATTGGTGGTGGCCACCGCCATGACCCCTCCTCCCATGCTGCATGCTTTGTACACCCGGCTGCCCTGTCCCCCTAACGGATAGGCAGAATACTTGCTGAAACGGCTCTGACTGTATGGACCGGCACTATTACCGATGGTATCGAACAGGAAACTTTTTTCTATTGTGCAAACATGCAGCGTCAGCGAGTCTACACCACCCTGTGCAACACCCACGAAAGATGCGTAGCTGCCACTGACCACCACATCGTTGATCACCTCATTCCCGTCGTTATACGTTATAGGCATGAGAATCCGCGGGGTTTCCTGCGTACTGTATGAATAGAAGTCCATGACGAACGGATTCGCTATTTCCATCACATTATTGAATACTTTATATCCTCCTATTTCTGGAATATCACTCCCACAATAATCATGATGACTCGGTGGCCTATTATTGAAATTATTGTACAGCCACTCGTTCTGGTTAGGGTCGCAATGATAATAAAAATCCCCCACTGTATAGAGTTTGGTCTTTCTTTGCCCGGACAAGTAATCCACATATGTGCATGACGCTATTTGCTGTATCTCGTTCAGATAGAAATAACTTGGCTGGAAATAATTAACCGTCATGGTCGGGGAGAAGAACTCACGTATATCTAAATACACGACGGTTCCTATTACATATGGCACCCCGAGGGCATCATATTCCCCCCCTCCCATATACAGCGTGTCCGACGTGATGCTCATGTCTTTTATCTTCACCCTGACATCCAGCGCAATCTCCCGTTTCTGTCCAGTCTGCACATCCACCAGTGCCACGTACCCCAATCCGGCTCTCTCGTAATACACCACTGCCTGACGCGCGCCGTATGCACGCACTATTGTGTTCGTGTTCGTCCCCGACCCCATCAGGTACCGGGAATGTAGGTAGGGATACTGGGCATCCACCTTTGTCTGCACAAGCAAAGTACAGATTACCAAAATTATAAACGAATAGAAGTGTTTCATATTTATCTTATTTATGTTGCAAATATACAAAAAAAATCCGAGACCGCAGAAGTTTTTTCTTAAAAAAGCTCTTGCCGCGCCCCTTTTTCCCTTCCTCTGCTGACTCAATGCTTGCTCACTGGCTTCACTCCACCACCAACCGGCGGCGTTCCGATGTCCTGTCGCGGCAGCTCAGCGTCACCATGTACGTT
>JAEEGI010013006.1_pt1 | contig 17697 bp, 13 predicted proteins | sample 8958751 | NCBI WGS metagenome assembly JAEEGI01 (sample SAMN16246545, study PRJNA631951) | gut metagenome | biome: gut microbiome; feature: rumen; material: KS-attached | host: Bos | place: Iran: Karaj | collected 2018-10 | reverse complement strand
TCGACGCCGAATTCGCGACGGAGAACTTCCTCTTCAAGGACTGCCGCTTCCACGACTCGCCTTGGAGCCGGGGGCTTTACAACGGCAACAACGCCACCTTCGACGGCTGCACCTTCGGCCCGATGATCGGCCGCCCGCTCTTCCTGCTCGCCTGCTACACCTACAACGTCTGGTGCGAGGGGATCGGATGCGCGAACATCGTCATTCGCAACTGCCGATTCGAAAACTGCCTGGATGTCCGCGCGGAACGGGGCGCCTCAACGCAGATCATGGCAGAAATCTCGATCCCGCCCTCCTACGATCCCGAACCGAACCTGCCGATTGTCAATGAGGCCTTCGCGAAGCAGGTGTCGGAAAACAAGGCCGCCGAACGTCAAGTGAAGCCGTCGAGCGACGCGCTGCGCGGCATCCTCGTCGAAAAGTGCACCTTCGTCAATCCGCGCGGCTATCTCCTGCGAACCGTCAATGGCAGCGACATAACCTTCCGCGACAACACAGTCGAATGGGCAAGCCCTCCTTGCGAACCCCTCCCGTATGCGGGTGAAGTTAGCATAGAGAGCTGAAGAAGCATTTCCATTTAGGAAAGTGCGGAGTTATCACGCAGCCTCCCGCTCGCGTGGCCGCGAGTGGTGGAGGAAATTGCAAGCCGCACCGGGAGCGATTCTGTTCGTGAACTCCCCCGTTTCTACGCCTCCTCGACCTACCGGGCGCTCGAAAACGAGAAAAGCAAATATTGGTGGTTCTCTCCCGCTGAGCTTTGTGACCTTTTCTTGAAGGAGACAAAGGCGCAAGGGTGAAGCAGCCTAACGACGTTCGCACAGGGGAGGGCCGCGCTTCGTCGCGGCCGCAGCGCATGGGGACACGCGCCCAGTCGCCGCGTTGTGGTATACTTGTCGCAAGAGCACGGGAACGCCGGGAAAAATCATTTGCACCAACGTCTTCCCCGACTGCCGCGTCGAGGGCATGACGCCCGCCGGCATTCGTCGCTATGCAGGGGGGCGAATGGTGCTTCATCAGCGGACGATGAGCATGAAGGTGTCGGGGGTCTCGGTGCGCTCGCCGGGCTGGAGGAACTCGGCGGGCGCGAGGGCGCCGGCGGTGTCGCGCATCGCGAGCAGATACTCCACGGACTTGCGCGGGTAGGCGCAGTCGGAGGAGACGGCATCACCGCACGATCATTATGAACGGGCTGCGCTCGGCGTAGATGACGCCGCGGGAGAACGAGAGCCGCAGGGACTTGGACGGCCGGCCGTCTATCGTACTGGACACGGGCGAATCGGGCAGCGTCCCGGAAAGCGCCCCGACCCTGGCAACGGCGATTCTGCCGGAACGGGCGGCGAAGTCCGTGATATTCAGCACGATGCCTCCATCGATGGTCAGAGCGCCAATCTCCAGCGGAGTCGCCTGTGTCGCGGAAACGTCGAAGCCCGTTCCGTCCTTCAGCTCGACGGCCGCGACCTTGCCCACGCCGCCGATGAAGCCCTCCTTCACGACGACCGGCGCGGAGATGGTGTTCTCCGCATTGAACCACAACGCGCCCGCGCCAGTCTTTCGCAGAATGCCGCTGCCCGAAACAATGCCGGCCACAGTGAGCTTCTGCCCTGCGTCAACGAGGAACGTGCCGCCGTTCGTCAACTCCTCGCTGCCGGAGACGGTCCCGGCATTTCGGACTGACACACTCGTCCCTGCGGGAATCGCGAACGACGCTTCCTGCGCGTGGAACACGCCGTTTGAGCAAAACACAAGCGCCGAAGCGGAGCCGAAGTTTGCCACCCCGGCGAATGTCGCCTGCGCGGCAGGGTGCGTTATCCCCCATTCGCCGGTAAAGCCCGTGTTGTCTCCGCGCAGATGGAGGACGGCTGTCTTGGTGGTGTCTATCGGGCCGTCCTGGTAGCGGCAGTGAATGGAACCGCTTCCGGAAACGGCTGCATTGACGGTCAAGGCGCGAGCGGCGTTGCCAGCGGCCACCCCCGTCAGGAAAACCGCCGGATTCGCGGAAGAGCCGCATATCGTCACGTTCCCGTTCAGGTTATTGCCCCAGTCCGTCGTCGTGGTGAGGACACTTCCGCCAAAAAGCCGCAGGTCGTCCACGCGGGCGCCGCCGGAGGATACAAGTCCCTGAACGGCCAACATGCCGCCGTCAAGCACGGAAAGCGAGTGTCCGTCAAAGGTCGTGTAAACACCCCGCTTAGATCTGATCATGTGGCCGGAGCGGATGAAGTAGTTGGCGTCGTCGTGCGGCCTTTGGGAATCGCTCCAATGGGCGCCCGTCGTGAACGACTCGTCGTTGTAGGTGTCCACGCCGGTGGAAAAGACGGCTTTTTTGTCCAGCGTGTAGACGAGGTATTTCACGTTGCCCACCGTCTCGATGGAAAACACGCCGTTCGTCGCAAATGCCCGAAGGTCCTCGTCGGCATTGTCGGCGGTTGCGACGAAGTCGGCTGCGGTCACGCCCGCTTCGCCGAGGTTCGCGGCGGAGAGGACGCTGTTTCTCTGCGACTGAAGATACGTGGCGTCCAGCAAAGTGAAGTCGATGCGTATCTTTTCGCCCGAAGCAAGGTTGTTCACGATATTGCCGTCAATCGTAATCAGCCCCGAATTGAGGAACTTGCGCAAAAAAGGAGAACCCGTCCCCGTTGCCTGCAGCGTCAGCGAGGCGAGCGCGATGTTGCCGTTGGCGGAGTCGATGTTGGACTCTGCCTGAAGCGTCACGGGACCGGCGTGGATGCCGGCGAGAGTGCGGAGCAGCTTCGTTTGCGTCACCGTGATGGGGATCGTGGGGTTGTCGTATCCCGATGCAAGCTGGAGAACGCCATTGTCCACCTGTATCCCGTCGATCCCCGTTACCGACACGGCGCCCAGCGCGACACGGCGCAAATGGTTCCCCTCCATCCCTGAATTGTTGATGGTCAGAATGCCGGTGCCATTGATGGTGCCGCCGGAGAGCTGAAGGCCGACGTCGTTGCCCGATTTGCTGTAAACGCCAAGAGAGCCACCGTTGTCGAGCGTGAGTGTCGCGCCGGAAAGGGCGACTGTGCCGCTGCCGCCGCCAAACAGTCTGCCGCCGTTCGTGAGCTTGAGTCTGGGCGAAGCGCCAAAGGCATTGTTGCCGTAGCCCACAAGACAGATTCCGTAGCCTCCGTTCTCCACCTCGATCGACCCTGCGTAGCCGGAATTGTCGCCCTTAAGGTGCGCGTAGTATTGGGCCGTGTCACCTGTGGACTCATCGTGCATGACCTTTATGCAAGTATCGCTTCCGCCAGAGATGGCGGATGCGATCACCAGACTGCGCCAGCCGGCGACGCCGTTGCCCAAAAGCAGAGTGGGTGCGGACGGCGTCCCGTAAACGGTCAGTCCGCCATACAGCGTCTTCTCGCTGCTGCCATCGCCTTGCGAGATTCCCGCATTGTACACGCGAAGGTCTGCAATGGTCACCTTGCTGCCAGCCCCCTTCAGCAGCAGGTACGCACCGCCATCGAGAGTAAGCGAATTGCCTTGAAACGTGTAAGTGCCGGCGGAAGCCGGCGAACGGATTGCAAACGCGTTGTTGACGAGGTAGTGCTTGTCGGCCACCGGTGCGCCGCCGGGGAAGTGGGTGCCGCTTATGAGCGAGTTCTCATTGTAGCCGTCGCTGGCCGTCTGCACGACGTATCCCGTCGTGTCGGTTATCGAGGTTGTCCAGGCCAGCGCCTTCGGCGCGAGGCCAGCGACCATCGCGGCCGCGAATGCTGCGGATGCGGCGAGTGTGCGTGGTGCGTTTGAGTTCATGTTCTGTTCTCCTTTTGTTGGTGGAGTTGAAGTTGGAGTTGGCTTGTTGTCCATGCGTTTATCGGAGTGCGGGGGTCTTCGCGGCGCGCCCCCGCGCGAACCCCTCGAGCAGCGCGCGCTTGCGGGGGTTGTCGGCGGAGGGGACGAAGACGTCGCGGCCGTTTTCCATCCCCTTCCACTCCTTTTCGACGCTCCAGCCGTCCCACTCGCGGAAGGCGTGGTAGGTCCAGTCCCATCCGTATTCCTCGAAAATCTCGATGCAGTCACGAAGGTAGTCCCCCGCCCCCGTCGCCCAGACCGCCGCGCTGAATTCGCCGACGTAGATCTTCGCGCCGTGGCGAAGCTGGAAGTCGCGGACGGGCGCGAGCTGTCGGCGGATGTACTCCTTGTTCCAGCCTATCTCGGGATTGGGATACCGCCGGGTCCCGGCGTCCCTTCTGTCGAAGACGCCCTGGTGGGTGTAGTCGTGGGGCGAGTAGCAGTGTGGCTGGTAGATGACGTTGCCCATCGCGAGCGGCGAGAGCGTCGCGAACCCCGCGGGATCGCCGCAGCCGTTCGCCGCGACGATGATGGTCGCGTCGGGGTCGGCCTCGCGGATGGCGCGCGCGGCCGCGAGCTGGACATGGAGATAGGAGTGCGGCGCCGGCCAGGACTGGAGAGGTTCGTTCACGAGATCGTAGCCGTAGATGCGCCTGTCGCCCTTGAAGCGCTCGGCGATCCGGCGCCAGACCTCCACGAAGTGGTTCGCGTAGCGGTCCTCGTAGAACATCCGGTTCTCGTTGCGGTCGTTGCGGGCGCCGGGCGTCGCGTGCATGTCGACGACGACCTTCTGCCCGTGCTTCTCGGCCCACGGCAGGACGTTCGTCGCGAGGATGCCGAGCGCGAAGTCCATGTAATCGTCGAAGTCCTCGTTCCTCTCCCAGCCCCCTCTGACGTACCAGTTCTTAGCCATCTGGTATCGGACGAGGGTCGCGCCCCACTGCTCCAGCGTGGCGAAGTCGTCCTCGCTGATTTTCCCGAGTTCGATGGGGAGCATGACGCCGCGCATGATGCCGCGGTTGCGCACGGCGTCGGGATAGGAGACCCTGTAGTACTGGTTGACGCGCGGGACGATGACGCCGACGTCCTCGGCGCGGAGGGTGGAGAGGTCGAACTCCACGCGACCGGACGCCGACTGGAGGCCGAGGACGAGGACGGCCGACTTCACGCCCGCGCTCAGGTCGCAGCAGCACGTGAGGTCGTTCTCCCAGTCGTCCGTGCGCTTCTGGACGGTATCGGGCCACGTAAGCGTGCCGTCCTCGGCCTCGAGCTTGACCATGAACTTCAGACCAAGATAGAACACCCGCGGCTTGCCGACCCCGGTTCCCTTGGCGTGGATCGTGAAGCGGATGCTGCGGCCGGCGTAGGGCGCGAGGTCGAGGTCGGCCTGCGCCCAGGCAGTGCCGGGGGGCTCCGAAGGCGGCACCTCCGCGACGAGGATGTTGCCGTCACGCGTCACGCCGGACGTCGGGTAGCGCCAGGAGAGCTCGCCGAGTTTGATGGGGACGGGTGCCGTGGCCCCGGCGATGGCGTCGAGTTCATCGGACGGCGGCGTGACGACGAGGGGCGGTGCGGCGCCGTGGGCAGGGAAGGCCAGGGCGGCTGCGGCCAGAGCGGTCTGGATGGCGGTGCGCATGGCTTTTGAGTTCATGATTGTCTTCAGTTTTGCTTGTGGTGTTTCGCCGCCGCCGATGGGGGCGAGACGCCCCTTTCCGCAACGGAACGCCTTCAACAATAGCACTGCGCCCCTTGCAGTGTGTTTACTTTTACGAAAAAAAGTTTTCTGGCGCCCGGACGTTACTTCCTGTCATTGCGGAAACGCAGCGGCGACATGCCCGTCCGCCTGCGGAAAACCTTCCAGAAGTCGAGCCTGGTGTTGAACCCGCAGAAGTGCGGGATGGCGGTGACCGGCATGTCGGTGTGGGCCAGTAGCTCCATGGCCTTGTCAAGCCGGACGTTGATAATCTCGTCGAGCGCCGTGTGGCCGGCCGCCTCGCGGAAGCGTATCTCGAAGAGGCGGCGCGTCCCCCGGAAGCGCTTCGCCAGCATCGCGACGGTCAGCCCCTCGCACGCCTCGCGCCGGATCATCTCCATCGCCTCCAGAATGCGCGGCTCTCGCCGCCCGTAGCCCCGCGTGGATTTCCGCCGCTCCACAAGGAGCGGCGGAAAGACGGCGACGCCTTCGTTCGCGGCGAAAGCGCCGAGCGCTTTCGCCGCGAGGAACCCCGCTTGTTCGTGGTCGAGGCGGATCGACGAAATCGTCTCCGCCAGCTCCTCAAACCACGGCGGTTGCCAGACGCCGTCGGCGCCCACGAGCGTCATGGCGCGCGGGAAGGAGCGGCCCGCCTCGGCCATCGCCTTCGCGACGGCGATGGCGCACTGGTCGTTGACGGCGAAAACCGCGCAGCGGCGTGGTAGCGCCGACACCCACGGGACCATACGCCCCACGCAGTCTTCGAACTCCGCGTCGCACTTGAATGGGAAATACGACTCGCTGCAGTCGCGACCCGCTTCTCGGCAACATTCGCGGAAGGCGTCTATCCGTTCGCGCGCCCAGCGCTCCTTCTTCCAGTGCGACACCACGGCGTAGGACGGCGGGTTTGTCGAGGACAGTTCCTCGAACGCCATTTTTGCAACTGCGGTCTCGTCGCAGGCGACGGCGCAGGCGTCGCGCCAAGCCGGGCGGTCTGGTGGATCGAAATAGACCACGGGGACTTTGCCGAAAAGCGCGGGCCGCAGAAGCGTGTCCACATGGCAGCACTCGACAGCGCAGCCAATCGGACGAAAACGCGCCATTGCCTCGCGCAGTGCCGCCAGAGAGCAGTCCTTGTGTTCCAGCGTCTCCACGCGCCATTTGCGGACGGCGGCATAGCGGCGCAGCCCGTCCAGCCGTAGCCTGTCGATGCCGGAAACGAAATTGCAATCGACGTAGAGAATCACCGGCGTCCGAACGCTCTTCATTTTACCACCGTTCCGACAGGGCGAAATCCATCGGGGCGACGGCACGGCCGCCGATGTCGAATGGTTCCGGGCCGTAGTTCACGATGAGGCTTGTGCCGTCGCCCCAGGTTGTGCGGAAGACTTTTCCTGCCAGCCGCTCGTGGTTTTCGATGAATTCGTATTGAAGCCGGACGAAGGGCTTCCAGACATCGCAACTCTCCTTGATTTTCGCCGCGGTCTGGCTGTAGCGAACCATCCTGGTTTTTGATGGTCCATTCCGCGTCCCAGGAGTCGGCGATTTCGTAGGCGTCGCGGAAGTTGCCGTGCGGGACGATGAGATAGCCCTCGGCCTGGACGTCGGCGATGGCTTTGCGGAGGCCCGTGTCACCGCCCAGGAGCGGCTCGGCGGGGAAGGCCTGCGGCCAGCGTCCGTCATGTCCCCCGATGTTCCAGCCGACGAGGCACAATTCCGCGTCGGCAACGCCGGCGGCGCGGAGGGCGCGGGCGATGTCCGCCACGCGGTCAAAGGTGACTGCGACATGGATTGGCGGCTCGTTCTCGGGCTGCTGGTGGGGCAGGGGACTTGGGACGGGTTTCCAGGCGAGGCGGATGCGGATTTCCGGCGACTCCACGGCGCGTTTCAGGACGGGGTTGTCACGGACACGCTCGCGGAGAGGCCTTACGGCGCCGCGCGCGAGCTGGTATTCGCGGTAGCGGCGCGCGAGCGCGGCGTAGCCCGTTCCAACCGGGAACGGATGGTAGACGATCTCGAAATCCTCGTAGGGTTCGGAGCAGAGTTCGCCGTCGAGAAGGCATGAAACGGCGTAGCGCCCGCCCCTGGCCTCCACGAGCAGCTTCGGGTAGCATTTGAGCGACGTGATAACCGCGAGCCAGGCGCCGCGCGGGGTGGCCCAGCCGAACATCGGCATGGTCATGCGGTCGTCATCGGCGAGGAAACATCCCTCGTCGCGGTCCCATTCGCCATAGTGGCCGTATGGGGAAAACCAATATCCGGCCTCGCCCTTGTCGGCGATGCCGAAGGAGGGCGTCACGGCAAGGCTCGCGGCGCCGCAGGAACGGATGCGCTCCGCCGCGAGGCGCAGGGCGAGCGTGCCGTCGGCACGATGTTCCAGCGCCACGCCTTCACGCGCGGCGGACCCATCGCCGAAGCGCCAGAGCAGTTCAACCTCGGATTCCATGGTCGTAATCCCCCGTGATGGGAGAATCTGCGACTTGGCGGCGACACTAGACGCCGAGAATGTCGCGGAGCTGGGGGTCCTTGAGGCCGACTTCCTCGGGGGTGAGGTCCTCCAGCTCGTGCGGGAAGACGATCCACTTGTCCGTGGTGCCGGCATAGTAGTCTGGCTTGATCGAGGTCTTGTTGTTGGCCGGCTTCCAGATGAGGACGGCAATGCGGACGTCCGCGCCGCGCGCGGCGATGATTTCCTTGAGCTTCGCCGTGGTGAGGCCGGAGTCGAAAGTGTCGTCGACGATGAGGACCTTCGAGCCCTCGTGGATGTTGTCCATGAAGTTCTCGGGGAAGTCAATCTGGAGCTCGTGCGTCTGCTTGCTGCCGGTGTACGAGGAGCACTTCACGGGCATGTGCAGGAGCTTGTGCCCCTTGACGACGAAGTACTCGTGGATCGCGATGGCGATGGGCGTGCCGCCACGCCACAGCCCCACGAGGAAGTCGGGATGCCAGCCAGAGTCATAGATTGTCCGCGCCATGCGGAACGAGTCGCGCAGCTGCTGGTCGGCGGAGAGGAAGATTTTGTCTGTCATGCCCCCATTATACCACAAACCGCCTTAGCGGTGTTTGTGGTACGGGTGTCTGATTTTGCGCGCCCGACAAGCCTGGTTTGCGCATCGGCCAACAAGGCGCAATTTCCGGCTTGCGCGGAAAGGGTTCTTTTTGATACACTATATATTCCATTTTTGCGAAGAAAGGCTTCACCATGAAGAAGAACATCCATCCTAAGTACACCGAGGCGACGATCACCTGCGCCTGTGGCAACGTCATCAAGACCCGCTCCACGGTCAAGGCGATGAACGTCAACACCTGCGCGGCCTGCCATCCCTACTTCACCGGGCAGCAGACCCTGGTCGACACGGAAGGCCGCATCGACCAGTTCCGCAAGCGCTACGGCAACTTCCTGAAGAAGTAATCCCGATTCCCCCCTCTTCATGATCGATCAGAAGCGCATCGCGAGAGTTCTTGATCGGCTTGAAGACCTCGAACGCCTGCTCGGGGACCCCGACACCCTGGCGAATCCAAAGCGCCTGAAGGAAGTGGTCCGCGAGCATGCGGCGTTAAAGAGGCTTGAAGCCGATGTCAAGAAGTACACTTCCGCCGTCGAGCAACTGGCGGACGACCAGGCGCTGATCGACGACCCATCCACCGACGCCGAACTCCGCGAGATGGCCCAGGAGGAGATCCCCTCCCTCAAGGAGACGATTGCGGCGTCCGAGCAGGCGGTCCTCTTCGCGCTTCTCCCGCCCGACCCGGCCGACGAGCGCAACGCCCTCCTCGAAGTCCGCGCCGGCACTGGCGGCGACGGGGCGGCCCTCCTCGCGGGCGACCTCTTCCGCATGTACAGCCGCTACTGCGAGTCGCGCGGCTGGAAGGTTTCCGTGATGGACGACAACCCGGGCGAGGCTGGCGGCTACAAGGAAATCATCGCCACCGTCTCCGGCGAGGGCGTCTACGGCGCGCTCCGCTTCGAGAGCGGAACCCACCGCGTCCAGCGCGTCCCCGTCACCGAGGCGCAGGGGCGCATCCATACGTCAGCGGCGACGGTCCTCGTCCTCCCCGAAGTCGACGAGGACGACGACATCGACATTCCGGAGGACGAACTCCGCATCGACATTTTCTGCGCCGGCGGCCATGGCGGACAGGGCGTCAACACCACCTACTCGGCCGTCCGCATCACCCACCTTCCGACGGGCCTCGTCGCGCAGTGCCAGGACGAACGCAGCCAGCACCGCAACAAGGAAAAGGCCATGAGCGTCCTCAAGGCGCGTCTGCTCGACCAGCGCCGCGCCGCCGAGGAGGCCAAAGCCGGCCAAAACCGCCGCGACCTCGCCGGAAACGGCGACCGCAGCCAGAAGATCCGCACCTACAACTACCCCCAGAACCGCATCACGGACCACCGGATCAACTACACGGCGTACAACCTCTCCGGCGTAATGGAGGGGGACCTCGGCGACATGCTGGGCGCATTCCGCCAGCATGACCTCGCCCAACGTCTCGAGCTAGAACTCAATTAAGTCAGCGTCCACTTTTTCAGGAGAACCACGATGAAGCAGATTGGTGTAGGTCTTTTGGGATTCGGAACGGTAGGCGCGGGCGTGGTCGACGGACTCGCCCGCAACCGCGACCTCATCCGCACGCGTCTCGGCATCGATGTCGTGCTGCGCCGCATCGGCGACCTCGACGTCACGACCGACCGCGGCGTGAAGGTCGACCCGTCCGTCATGACGACCGACGCATTCGAGGTCATCGCCGACCCCTCCGTCGACATCGTCGTCGAGCTCATCGGCGGCTGCGGCATCGCCCGCAAGCTCGTCATGGCCGCCCTTGAGGCGGGAAAACCCGTCGTCACGGCCAACAAGAAGCTCCTCGCCGAGTTCGGGACCGAGATCTTCGACCTCGCCGCGAAGAAGGGCGTCGACATCTACTTCGGCGCAAGCGTCGGCGGCGGCATCCCGATCATCCGCGTCCTTCGCGAAGGACTCGCCGGCAACGCCATCAAGAACATCCACGGCATCCTCAACGGCACCTGCAACTACATCCTCACCCGCATGGAGCGCGAGGGGTTGCCCTTCGACCAGGTCCTGGCCGACGCCCAGCGCCTTGGCTACGCCGAGGCGAACCCGGCTCTCGACATCGACGGCTTCGACACGGCCCACAAGGCGCTCATCCTCGCCGCCCTCTCCTACGGCTTCACCACGCCGCTTTCCTCCATCTCGGTCGAGGGCATCCGCGGCCTTGACGGACGCGACGTGACCTTCGCCGCCGACCTGGGCTACCGGATCAAGCTCGTCGCCACCGTCGCACGTGAAGACAATGACATCGAGGTCTACGTCGCCCCGACGCTCGTGCCCTTTTCCCACATGCTCTCCTCCGTCTCGGGCGTCTTCAACGCGGTCATGGTCGATTCCGACCTCGCGGACAAGACCCTCTACTACGGACGCGGCGCCGGACGCGCGCCGACCGCCAGCACCGTCATCGGCGACATCTGCGACATCGCCCGCAACCTCGCCGCCGGCGAGGTGCGCCACCCGGTCGTCATCCACAAAACAGGCGAGAATTACCGCCTGCGGCCGACGGCGGAAATGCGCAACGCCTTCTATCTGCGGCTCTCCGTCAAGGAGCAGCCCGGTTCGCTCGGCTGCTTCACGAGCATCCTCGGCAAGCACAACGTCAGCATCGCGAGCGTCATCCAGAAGAACGCCGAAGAGGACAAGGACGGCGCCGTCCCCGTCGTGGCCATCACCCACACGGCGCGCGAAGCCGATCTCGAAGCCGCCTTGGCGGAAATCGCCACCTGCGGCGTCGTCACCGAAGCCCCCGTCCGGCTGCGTATTCTGGGCGAATAACAACAACCTCCGCCATGCCATTCTTCCCAAAATACCTCGCAGTCGCTGTAATCAGCTCGTTGGCCGTCTACGTGGGCGCGCCCTATCTGCTTCCGTATCTGCCGGGTGACAAACCAACGCCGTCCGACGAGGCGCCGACTGAACCGGTGTGGTCGCAGGTCGCGGTCAATCCCGATGACTTCGCGCAGGACATCGACTCGGATGATTCCGCTGGCTCGTCAACCGAAATGCAGGACGAGGGAACAGGGAACGATTCAACCGTCAAACCGTCAAACCGTCAAACCGTCAAACCGTCAAACGAGACTTCGGGTTCGCAAAGCGAACCCGAAGTCATCGTCGAGAACGTCCGCGGCTACACGCCGTCCACCGAGCGCATCCGTCCATCTGGAAGCGATGTGACCTACTGGGGCGTGACAATCGTCGACGCCTCGTTCTACGACCGCGACGGCAAGCTCCGCGACACCAAAATCCTTGGCGGCACACTCATCGAGCAGACGGGGGCCAAGAGTTCGTCGAAGGGCGAGATGGCAATCTGCCGCATCTGGCGCAACGGCAACTGGGCGGGGAGCTACCTGATCTCCACCGCCGACCTGATCCGCTTCGACGGCGGACGCGAGGAGGTCGATGCCGATGACGTGGACCTCCTCTGCAAGTACTACAGCTACAGCGCCGCCGTCGAGCGTCGCAAGGAGGAGCTTACGAAGAAAGCCGCCGCCGCTAATCCGCATTATGCCGAATTGAAAAGGAAGGCCACGGCCTACAATGAGCATAAGAAGCGCGCCGAGGAACTCACCGCCAAACGCGACGCCGCCAAGGGCGCGGAGCGCAACAAAATCATCGCCGAACTCACCCAGCTCAAGAACGCCGAGGCCAGGGAGGCGGCCGAGGTCCAATCCCTCACGAGGAAGTACGAGGATTGGAAAAAGGCCCACCCGTCGATGGTGAATCCCGCTACCGACCCCATCTGCAAGGGATATCTCGACAAGATGGCCGAACTCAAACCCAAACTGTCCGTATTCGGCCTTTAAGCAATGGACGGGACTGGCGACACATCCTTTGCCGAGCGCCATGTCGAAGGGGCGTGCCGACGTCTTGTCGGGCTGATGTCGGCCGCAACGGCCTCCCATGTGGCGCCATATCTGCTCTGGATTCTCCCGCTCGCACTCTCGGCCATAGTTGATTTTGAACCCGTTCGCATCTATGCCGCCAAGTCGTTCCTTTGCGCGCTGCTCATTGTCTGGCTCAAGCCCTGGCGCTATTACGCGCCCGCCCACTCAAACTGTCAAACCGTCAAGCCGTCAAACCGTCAAACAGCCGGCAAGGCCCGTGGACTCGCCATCGGCTTGGCCGCCGGACTTGCTGTGACCTTTCTTTGGATATTCCCCGAATCGCCGTGGCTCTTCGCGAGGGCGCCGGGCTTTACGGAGTTCTACAACCGCTGGCTGATCATGCCGCTGGGCGGGTTCCCCGACTACTTCGATCCTGACGTCTTCCCGGTGCTTCCCGGACGGCACCCGTCGCTTGCATACGCGCCCTGGGTCTGCGGGTGGACGCTAACCATCGCCAAACTCCTCGGCTCCGCCTTTGTCATCTCGGCGGCGGAGGAATGGTTCTTCCGCGGCTTCCTCTACCGCTGGCTTCGCAAGGGAGACTTCCTCTCAATCGACCCCGCGCGCTATGACGCGCAGTCGTTCTGGCTCGTTGTCCTTGTCTTCGGCCTCGAACACGACCGATGGCTCGCGGGCATGATGGCTGGGGCCGTCTACGGATGGGTGGTGCTTCGCACCGGGCGCATCGGCCCGGCAATCGTCGCGCACGCGACAACAAATCTCGCGCTGGGGATTTACATCATCCTCTCGCGCCAATATGGATTCTGGTGACATCATGGCAACTGCAAAACTGAACCGTGAATACGCCGTGCGGATGTGCGGCATTGGAATTATCATGCTCGCCCTTTCGGCATGGTCCATCTATGACGGCGCCGTCGCATGGCCGAAGGTCAACAACGAACTCGCCTCCGTGCGCGACGAACTTGTCGCCGGTTGCCGCGCCGGCATAACGCCGGAACAGTGGCTCTCATCGCCCGACGCAGACACGACTACGTACCGGCTTCAAATAGTCTTCGCGGCGCATGGGCTTCGTCCTCCGAAGTACCTCGTGCAGGAACTGGGCGCAATCCAGTCGCCCCCTGGCGACGAGCCGGAGGCCCGTGCGGCGCGCGCGGCGCAGGCCGAGGATCTTTTCCAAAAGCCGGTTTACTCCCCAGCGAAACTCAGGGGGCAGTTCATCCAGGCTGCCATTACGCTCATCCTCGCAGCCCTTGCCTTCGCGGCTGTCGTCTCAAAGCGGAAGACAGTCTACGTCGTGGACGATTCCGGCCTTTCCGGGACGGGCTTCGGCAACGAAACAATTGCGTGGGAGTCCGTCGGTTCCGTGGATTGGTCGCGCTGGGACGAGAAAGGCATTGTGACCATCGTCCTCAAGGACGGCCGCCGCTTCAAGCTCGACGGCTGGCACTTCGCCGGAATGCGGCCCGTGGCCGAGGTTCTGGCCGCGCGTTTCGCGCGGCCAGAACCTCGGCAGATAATAGATAACAGATAATAGATAACTGGGGCCGCCGATTAGGCTTGCCCCTGAAACTCGAAACCCGAAACTAGGAACCAAGAACTAAGAACCAGGAACCAGGAACCTAGTGCTTGAACGAGCGTTGGCCGGTGAAGACCATGGCGACGCCGGCGTCGTTGCAGCAGTCGATTACGTCCCAGTCGCGGATTGCGCCGCCGGGCTGCACGATCGAGGTGATGCCCTCGCGGATGCCGACCTCGGCGCCGTCGCGGAACGGGAAGAAGGCGTCCGAGACCATCGCGCAACCTGGCAGTCCGCCCTTTTCGGCACGGGTCTGCTCCATGATTTCGGCCTGCTTGCGCGCGCCGTCCTCCTCGCCGAAGACAAGGCGGAGGTCATTGTAGGGTTTGCCGTACTTCTCCCACGCGATCCAGTCGGCGTGCTTGGTGTAGGCCTTGTCGCGCGCGATTTCGGCAACGCCGACGCGGTCCTGCTCGCCCGTGCCGATACCGACGGTGCATCCGTCCTTCACGTAGAGCACCGAGTTGGAGGTGACACCAGCCTCAACGAGCCATCCGAAGATCAGGTCCTCGTATTCCTTCTCCGTCGGAAGCCGCTTGATGCGATGCTGCTCGATGCGCGTCTCGCCAGTTGCCTTGTCCGTGATCTTGCGGTCGCAGTAGGCCGGGACGAGGTCCTCGGGCTTCCGGGCGTTGGCCGAGAAGGAGGACTGCGCGACGATGCCGCCGTCGATGAGGGACTTGAAGTCGACGACGTGCCTGGCGACGAAGTCCGTGAGGCGCGACATGTTGCGGACGCGGAAGACGCGGAGGTTCTTCTTCTGTGCGAAGAGGTCCATCACGCCTGGCGCGAAATCGGGGGCCACGACGACCTCGGCGTAGTTCTCGCAGATGAGCTTGGCAGTCTCGATATCGCAGTCACGGTTGAGGGCGATGGCCCCGCCGAAGGCCGCGAGGCGGTCGGCCTTGTTGGCGCGGAAGTAGGCGTCGGCCAATGTGGGGCCGTAGGCCACGCCGCAGGGGTTGTTGTGCTTGACGATGACCGCGCACGGCTTGTCCGTGAGGTAGCGGAGGATGTTGAGGGCGTTGTCGGTGTCCGTGACGTTCGTCTTGCCGGGGTGCTTGCCGGACTGGAGCAACTCGGGTACTGAGGCGAGGTACTGCCCCGGCTGGAGCATTTCGACGTCGCCGAGGACGAGATTGCCGTTGACGAGCTTGTAGAGCGCTGCCTCCTGGCCGGGGTTCTCGCCGTAGCGGAGTCCCTTGGCCACGCCGTCGATTACCCATGAGACTTTCTCATAGAAGAGGGTCTGGCGGTTGTCGCCATCGATGAAGGAAATCTCCATCTTCGGGGCGAAATGGTCGTCCATGATGGTCTTGTAAGCGGCCTTGAGGTCTTTTTCTGGCATGATAGCGTTCCTTTCGTGATGAAAAACACTTGAAATATGATACTCTTTTCCGGCGCTTTCCGCGTGGTTTTAAGCATAAGCGGCTTGCGCCAAACCAGTTCCTTTGCTAGAATAGGAGCATTGAACGACAGCATTTGGAGAAAAGTCGAATATGGCAGCGATTGACACCCTATTACGCCGAATGGGCGAACTCAAATCAAGCGACTTGCACCTCGCAAGCGGCTTCCGTCCCTATTTCCGCATCCACGGCTCCATGGTCGAGCAGAAGGAGTGGCCCGTTCTCACGGCCTCCAACATAATGGCGCTCGTGAAGGAAATCGCCCCCCCGCACAACGTCAGGCAGTTCGAGGAAGAGCACGACACCGACTTCGCCCACGAAATTCCCGGCGAAAACCGCTACCGTGTAAACGTCTTCCAGGACCGCTTCGGCCCCGGCGTAGTCATGCGTGTCATCCCGACCGACATCCCGTCTGTGGAAAAGCTCGGCCTCCCCGCCGCCGTCAGCGCCTTCTCGCTCCTCTCCAAGGGCCTCGTACTCGTAACTGGCCCGACCGGCTCCGGCAAATCCACGACGCTCGCGGCCATCATCGACCAGATCAACTCCACGCGCGACGAGCACATCATCACAATCGAGGACCCGATTGAATTCGTCCACCCGCCAAAGCGCTGCCTGGTCAACCAGCGCGAAATCCACCGCGACACGGAAAGCTTCTCCAAGGCTCTGCGCGCCGCCCTCCGCGAAGACCCGGACATCGTGCTCGTCGGCGAAATGCGCGACCTCGAAACGATTGAAATCGCACTTGAAACGGCCGAGACGGGCCACCTCGTCTTCGGCACCGTGCACACCAACTCGGCCGCGGCGACAATCGACCGAATCATCGACAAATTCCCGTCGGACCGCCAGAACCAGATCCGCACGCTCCTGGGCGACACGCTCCAGGGCGTCGTGGCCCAGACGCTCTGCAAGAAGATCGGCGGGGGACGCGTCGCCGCATTCGAGATCCTCATCGTCAACACACCAGTCGCCGCGCACATCCGCGAGGGTAAGACCTTCCTCATCCCGTCCGTCATGCAGACGAGCAAGGCGCTCGGCATGCAGACCTTCTGCGACGACCTCACGAACCTCGTCCTTCGCGGCAAAATCACCTGCGAGGAGGCCTACATCAAGGCCGTCAACAAGGAGGAGATGCGCGTGACGATGGAGAACGCCGGCCTCCCGCTCGACTTCCTCAAGATAGAAAAGCACGACGACGAGCGCTCCGCCCGCATCGCCGCGATGATCAACGATCTGGAGGCCGCGCTCAAGACGAGCCCGGATGACCCCGGCACGCTCAACGACCTCGCTTGGATTCTCGCCGCCTCGCCAATCGAATCGTTCCGCGACGGCAAGATGGCCTTCAAGCTCGCCGAGCGCCTCTCGAAAATCGAAGGCGAGACAATCCAGTCGCTCGACGCGCTTGGCACCGCGTACGCTGCCGTCGGCAACTACAAGATGGGGGCGGAGCGGCTTGAACGCGCCCTTGCGATGGCGAAGGCTGAGAAGGCCGAGGAACTCATCGGCCCGCTCACGATGCGCATGAACTTCTTCAAGAAGGGGCGCGTCTACTCCGACGAGACCATCGGCTCCGACCGCTAGCGCACGGTCTCCGAAGGAACTTAGCCGCGCTGCGACGTCACGCGCTTTTCGTAGTCCTTGCAGTCGAAGAGCCAGGCGCCGTCGGGAAGGACGCCGACCTTCTCGCAGAGGCCGTTCCAGATCGCGCCGAAGGGCAGCATGCGGAAGTCTTCCTGCATGGCGAGGCGGCCGGTGAAGTCGCCTTCAACTTCGGCCTTGCGCGCGCATTCCGGCGTGAGGAGCGCGATGAGAAGCGCCTTGCGGAAGTTGCGGGCACCAATCGTCCACGCGGCGACGCGGTTGATGGAGGCGTCGAAGTAGTCGAGGCCGATGCGCGTCTTGGGAAGGAGTCCGTTGCGGACGAGCTCGTAGGCGATGCGGCGGGTCTCGTCGTCGAGGCAGACGACGTGGTCGCTGTCCCAGCGCACGGGGCGTGAGACGTGGAGCGCGATGCCGGGGACGAAGGGCGCGATGGCCGTGAGCTTGTCGGAGATGACTTCCGTCGGGTGGAAGTGGCCGGAGTCGAGGCAGACGAACTTGCCGCGGCTCACCGCATAGCCCATGTAGAACTCATGGGAGCCGACGGTGTAGCTTTCGCAGCCCATGCCGAAGAGCTTGGATTCGACGGAGTCGACGGTGAGCGAGGCGGGGTACTTCTTGGCGAAGCATTCGTCGAGGGCCTCCTCAAGGCGCTTGCGCGGGGCGAGGCGGTCTTCCGGCGTGTCCTTGGAGCCGTCGGGAA
>JAEEGI010013002.1_pt1 | contig 17705 bp, 15 predicted proteins | sample 8958751 | NCBI WGS metagenome assembly JAEEGI01 (sample SAMN16246545, study PRJNA631951) | gut metagenome | biome: gut microbiome; feature: rumen; material: KS-attached | host: Bos | place: Iran: Karaj | collected 2018-10 | reverse complement strand
TTGATCGTCCTTTTCCGGACAAACAGGAACATGAGGGAGAACTTCATGATCTTGATCGTCCTTTTCCGGACAAACAGGAACATGAGGGAGAACTTCATGATCGTTTTAATAATGCTTGTTCTGAGCTTTCTCAGCGGAAGCATTATTGGACTTATCTTTTAAGCCTATATAATAAATCCGCCGTCGGCAGTGATGACCTGGCCGGTTATGTACGACGAGGAATCGGATGCGAGGAAATACACGCACTCCGCGATCTCCTCAGCCTTCCCGAGCCTTCCCAGCGCAATACTATCTGCAAGCGAATCCAGAGTTTCCTGCCCAAGGACCTTTACCATATCCGTATCTATGACACCCGGAGCCACACAGTTGACTCTGATCCCGCTCGGCGCAAGCTCCGCTGCAAGAGACCTTGTGAGACCGATTACAGCATGCTTCGTTGAGGAATAGGCGACCTCCATGGAAGCTCCGTGGTTTCCCCAGATCGAAGAAGTGTTCACAATGCATCCGGCATGCTCATGGAGCATATTCGGCAATACGGCTTTGATGGTATTGAAGCAGCCTCCCAAGTTCACGTCAAAGATCCTCTTCCAGTATTCGTGGGTCATGTCCTGAAAAAGTGTCTGCTTTGCTATTCCTGCATTGTTGACAAGAAGGCTTATATGACCCAATGTCTCTTCCGTCTTCCTGACCATCAGATTTACCTGTTCGGGATCGGCAACGTCCGCCTTGCAGATCATTCCGCTCAGGCCCTCGGCTTTTAATATGTCGAGGAGCTCGAGAGCTTTGTCCTCGCGCTCTATGTAATTTATGCATACGGAATCCCCGTTTCTCGCGAGCTTTAATGCTACGGCTCTGCCTATTCCGCGCGACGAGCCGGTTACCAGCGCAACTTTATTCATTTTCCGATATGCCCTCAAGATAGTCCCCGATCATAGACCTTACATATGGAGACATCTCAGCAGTTTTCATCTCCGTTACCCTCTCGGTATCTATCACTTCTAGCACGGAGATTTTCACCTCTGTTTTTCTCAGCGGGAAATTCTTCATAATGTTTTCAGAGCCCGAAGTCGCCGCCACGACGACCGGGCATTTTGCTTTTTCGGCTATTTTGAAAGAGCCGTTGTGAAAAGGCAGAAGCTCCCCGGTTTTTGAACGGTGCCCTTCCGGATAGATGCCGATACTGCAGATGCCTTTTTTAATATAATCGGAAGCAGTGATTATGGTCTTCAGTGCCTCACGGTTGTTTTCCCTGTCGATAGTGAGGCAGCCGATGCCCTCTGCCATAAATCCGATAGGTTTGAAATTGAAATTCGACGGCTTTGATATGAAGGATATATTCAGTTCAGGTTTTAGTCCCATGATGATAAGAGGATCAAAGCCTGACCTGTGATTGCTGACCCACAGGAAATTCTTCTCACTGATCTTGTCAAATCCTTCAAACTCAGCTTTGACCCCGAAATACCCGCAAAGAAGCTTTGCTATTGCTCTGCACCAGAATTTTGCCATAGCGTTCTGCTTTTCCACCGGTGCTTTTTTTACGAAAAAAGACAACAGGCAGGCAAGCAGTGCCATTATTATGTTAACAGAAATAAAAACAGCAACAAAGATCGCCAGTATACACATTACTGCCTGGGGAATAGAGCTCCAGGCAGTATTTACAGATATAAGCGCTGTCAGGGCAACAGCTGTTGAAAACAATATGTAAATCAAGTTATGTTAATCTCCAAAAGAAATTCCGATATCTCTTCCGACCTGTATGAGCGGATGATCGGTCGGCAGAAATTTTGTTCTCTCCGCGGCTTCAGCCAGCGGTATGGGAACTATGTTCCCGTTCTGCATGGCCACCATCTTTCCATAATCCTTTTTTACTATAAGATCCGCAGCAGCAGCTCCGAACTGTGTCGCAAGCACTCTGTCATACGGGCATGGAGGGCCGCCTCTCTGGTAATGACCCGGGATAGTAACTCTTGTCTCTTGTCCCGTTCTCTTCTCAATTATGTCCGCAAGCTCATATGATATCGTGGGATATTTTGAACTCTCCTTTTTCTTTCTTGCGGCTTCCTCGTCGAATTCACCGTCAGTTTTGGATCTGGCTCCTTCGGAAACTGCAAGTATGGAGAAATGCCTCCCGCTTTCCCGTCTTTCTTCAAGACAATCCACTACCTTATCTATATCATAAGGGATTTCAGGCAGGAGAATGACATCCGCCCCCGAGCCGATTCCCGCATACAGCGTAAGCCATCCGGCATCTCTTCCCATAAGCTCGACAAGAAAGATCCGTCCGTGCGAGGAAGCAGTCGAATGGATATAATCTATGACGTTTGTTGCAATATCTACTGCGCTCTGAAAGCCGAAAGTGACGTCTGTACCCCAGATATCGTTGTCTATGGTCTTCGGAAGCGTGACGACGTTCATTCCGGCGTCCATAAGGAGTTTCGCGCTCTTCTGGGTACCGTTTCCTCCCATTATCAGGAGACAGTCAAGATTCAGACGGTTATAAGTATCCTTCATGGCAGGGATCAGACTCTCCCCGTTCTCATCTACTATATCCTTTCCGGGAATATAATTCTGGCGGGATGTTCCGAGGATCGTCCCTCCCTGAGTGATGATACCCGAAAAATCGCGGCTCTCCATGAATTTGTAATCTCTGTCTATAAGTCCGCGATACCCGTCCTGCATGCCGAATACTTCAATATCGTCTATTCTGTTCAAAAGCGCTTTTCCTACGCCCCTGATTGCAGCATTGAGCCCCTGGCAGTCGCCGCCGCTCGTAACTAAAGCGACTCTTGTTATTCTTTTCAAGGATCTGACCTCCTTTGTTTGTTGTCATTATATTACTCAAACTGACCGTAAAGTTCAATAATTTTTAGGTACTATTGAATTATTTTTTCATTCTGTTAAAATAGCTCTTGCGACTTTGTTTTCAGCATTAAAGAAAGAGATGGAATTTGAAATGCTTGAGCTTAAAAATCTGAGCTTTAAAGTAATTGATGAGACCGGAAATGAAAAAACGATCATTGACGATGTCAGTTTTACAGTCAAAGATGACAGCTTTGTGGTAATTACCGGCCCGAACGGGAGCGGAAAATCTACCCTTGCCCGCCTCATCATGGGCATAGAAAAGCCCAGCGCCGGGCGGATCTTCTTTGACGGAGAAGATATCACGGATAAGTCCATAACCGAGCGTGCAAACATGGGCATAAGCTTTGCCCTTCAGCAGCCGGTCAAATTTAAGGGCATTCAGGTCATAGATCTTTTGAGGCTTGCAGCCAAGAAGAAGCTGTCTGTCTCCCAGGCATGCGAATATCTGAGTTTTGTCGGACTTTGCGCCAGGGACTACGTCAACCGTGAGGTCAACGCCTCCCTGTCCGGAGGAGAGCTTAAGCGCATAGAGATCGCAACGCTTCTGGCCCGAAACACCAAGCTTTCTGTTTTTGACGAACCCGAAGCCGGCATAGATCTCTGGAGCTTCCAGAGCTTAAACCGTGTTTTCGAAAATATGAGAAAGGATACCAAGGGCTCGATCCTTATAATCTCCCACCAGGAGCGTATACTGAATATAGCGGATGAGATCATCATTCTCTCCGGCGGCAAGATAATCCAGTCCGGCGCAAAGGATGATATTCTTCCCTCGCTTTTGAAGGATTCTACACAGACGGCATGCTCAGTTCTTGAAGGGAGGGCATAATAATGCTTGATGAGATACAGAAGAGGCTCCTCAGAGAGATAGCGGATCTGCATACGGTTCCTTCAGGCGCCTACAACATCCGTTCGCACTCCAAACTTGAGGCAAGAAATACCACAGCAAATATAGACATAGTTTCAAAGACCGAAAAATCCGGAATAGATATCTACATAAAGCCCGGCACAAAAAACGAGAGTGTTCATATCCCTGTCGTATTAAGCGAATCGGGGCTTAAAGAGACTGTATACAACGATTTCCATATCGGTGAGGACTGTGATGTCGTCATCGTCGCCGGTTGCGGTATCAACAATTGCGGCACAGGCGACAGCGAGCACGACGGAGTTCACCGTTTCTTCGTAGGCAAAAACTCCAAAGTAAAATACGTGGAGAAGCACTACGGTGAGGGAGACGGGCGCGGAAAACGCATTTTAAACCCTGTGACCGAGGTCTATCAGGAAGAGGGCAGTTCAGTCGAGATGGAGATGGTCCAGATAAAAGGCGTTGACTCCACTGTCCGCACCACTCTCTCCAAGCTCGAAAAAGGCGCAAAGCTTGTGGTCAGGGAACGCCTTCTTACCCACGGCAGTCAGACTGCTGTAAGCAATTATACGACGGAGCTTAACGGAGAGGGCAGCTCCGCAGATGTCGTATCCAGATCGGTCGCCAAGGAGGATTCCTATCAGAAATTCGTGTCACGGATAGTGGGCAATGCCCCCTGCACCGGTCACACGGAGTGCGATGCCATTATTATGAACAATGCCAGGATCCTCGCAGTTCCAGAGCTTGAAGCCAATGATCTGGACGCATCTCTGATCCATGAAGCGGCTATAGGAAAAATAGCCGGTGAACAGATCATAAAACTGGAGACTTTAGGCCTTACCGAGCAGGAAGCTGAAGAACAGATAGTAAACGGTTTCCTTAAGTAAAATGAGTTTAGGGCTCCGGATCTCATAATATGCAAAACCTTGTTATCGGTGTTCTCGCCCACGCAGATGCCGGAAAGACCACTCTGTGTGAGGCTCTTCTATACAGATCCGGCGCAATTAGGACTCTTGGAAGGGTAGATCACAGGAATGCTCACCTGGATACTGAAGTGCTCGAACGTGAAAGAGGCATAACGATCTTCTCTCACCAGGCGAGGTTCTCTTTACCCGGTGATATTTCCGTTGATCTCCTTGATACCCCCGGACATGCTGATTTTTCTGCTGAAGCGGAGAGGACTCTCTCCGTTCTGGATGCGGCTGTTCTTGTTATTTCCGCTGCTTCCGGAGTTCAGGCACATACGGAGACATTATGGGCGCTTTTGGCGCGCTATAATGTCCCCGTTTTTATTTTCGTGACAAAATACGACATAGCCTTCCGGACAAAAGATGAGCTTCTCAGAGACCTCTCTTCGCTCTCGGAAAAATGCGTCGATTTTTCCCTTTCGGGAGATGACCTGTATGAGGCCTGCGCTCTCAATGATGAGGCAGCTCTTGAAAACTACATCGAAAAAGGCTCCCTGTCTGATGAAGATATTAAGAGTCTTATAAAAAAGCGTTCTGTCTTCCCCTGCTTTTTCGGTTCCGGACTCAGGCTCCAGGGAATAGACGAGTTCCTCGAAGGACTGGGCAGGTATGCCCCGGGCAATTTATATCCCGCGGCATTCAGCGCGAGTGTATTCAAGATCCTTCACGACCCCTCTTTCGGAAGGCTTTCCTTTATGAAGATAACTGGAGGTTCTTTAAAAGTCCGCTCATTGATATCGTATTTCCCTAAAGACGGAAGCTCATGGATATCGGAAAAAGTAAGCGCCATAAGGCGTTTTTCGGGCACTTCCTCCGAAGCTGCCGAGGAAGTCAGTGCAGGCGCTGTCGCCGCTGTTGCCGGGCTTTCAAAGACCTTCCCGGGGCAGGTGCTTGGAGAAGTAGCTTCTTTTTCCGCTCCCGTCCTGGAGCCCCTGATGTCCTTCCGCATGCTGCCTCCGAAAGACACGGATCCGCACATCCTTATGCAGAAGCTTACCGAGCTTGCTGAGGAAGATCCTCTTCTCTCCCCTTCCTGGGACAGCAGTCTCGGTGAGATCCATATAAAGCTGATGGGCCCGATACAGAAAGAGGTTCTTATATCTCTTTTAAAAGACCGTTTCGGCGCTGACGTGGAGATAGATTCTCCCCGCATACTGTACAAGGAGACGATATCCGGGCCGGTTGAAGGGATCGGGCATTTTGAACCACTGAGACATTACGCTGAAGTGCATCTCGCTCTTGAACCTCTTCCGAGAGATTCGGGAATCGTGATAACTTCCTCATGCAGCGAGGACCTGCTCGACAGAAATTACCAGCGCCTTATACTCTCGGTTCTTGCCGAGAAGGAGCACAGGGGCGTTCTTACAGGTTCTCCTCTGACTGATGTCAAGATCACTCTTCTTGCCGGCAGAGCCCATGTCAAGCACACGGAAGGCGGAGATTTCAGAGAGGCTGCTCTGCGTGCCGTGCGCCAGGGTCTCATGCAGGCGAAGAGCGTTCTGCTTGAGCCCCAGTACTGTTTTAAGCTCACTGTACCGTCTGAGCAGATCGGCAGAGCAATTAGCGATATCCGCCTCATGAAAGGCAGCTTTGAAGGCCCTGCATCTGATGGTGCATTTTCATCGATTGAAGGCAAAGTCGGCGTTGAGGCACTGGGAGATTATTCCCTCGAGCTTGCCGCCTGGTCCAAAGGCAGGGGTAAACTGAGCTGTACACCGTCAGGATTTGATGTATGCAAAAACGGGGAGGAAGTTATCGCCTCTATCGGATATGACCCTGACCGTGATACTGAAAACCCTTCAGGAAGCATATTCTGTTCACACGGGGCCGGTACCTTTGTTCCGTGGAATGAGGTCCCGAAATACATGCATCTGGATACGGGATACGGAAAAGTTCAAGTCAAAGACGACTTCCCGCGTATATACAGGCGCAATTTCGATCTCGATGACAAAGAACTTGAGGAGATCATGCAGCGGGAATTCGGTCCGATAAAGAGAAGGCAGTATGCCGAAGTCTCGGAGGCTCCTTCCGAAGCTCCGGATCTGTTCAGACGATCCAGGCAGCGGCTGATAATCGACGGATACAACCTTATTTTCTCCTGGCCGGAACTTAAGGAGCTCGCTCTCTCGGATATGGACCTTGCCCGCTCCCGCCTTCTTGATATGCTGGAAAACTTCTCGGGCTTTACAAAGTCCTCGATCATTCTCGTCTTTGACGGCTACAGACTTAAAGGTTCACAGGGAGAAAAAGAAGAGCGCAACGGGGTAAACATCGTCTATACGAAAGAGAGTGAAACTGCCGACGCGTATATAGAATCTCTAGCCTCCGGGATCGGAAAAAACGAGGAGGTAACCGTAGTTACCTCGGACAATCTGATTCGCGTCTCAGCAATGCGCTCCGGAGTTCTCAGAATGTCCTCAGAAAGCTTCCGTGCAGAAGTTGAAACCGTACAGAAGCAGATCGAAGCGGCAATCGCAGAGATAAACATGAAAGGCTGAAAAATTTGGAAGAAGAACTGAAAAGAAGAATAGAAGATCTGGCGGACAGATGTGAAAGAATCGGCAGCATTACGCATTCCGTATTCCTCACTCCTGCCGAGCAATACGAGGCTGAACACAGTATAAGGCTTTCCGGCTGTACTTACCTGTTTTCAGGCGGGGTCGAAGATGCGGAAAGAAAAGCTTTGTTCTTTCTGCCATCCTGGATCGGGCCTGAAGACATTGATATTAGTAATCATATAAAAGCAGTAAGGTTTTCGGTACGTTTCGGTGAGCCGGGACACAGGGATTATCTTGGAGCGCTTATGGGACTCGGAATAAGACGGGATTTTCTCGGTGATATTCTCGTATACGATGGCGGAGCAGATATCATCTGCATGAAGAGCATAGAGGAGACTGTACTCTCTCTTGAAAAAGCCGGAAGATGGGGAGTAAAAACAGAAAGCATTTCCCTCAAGGATGTAAAGATCCCCGAAAAGCAATTGAAGCATCTCTCTTTTACCGTCGCCTCTCCGAGGCTGGATGCAGCAGTATCGGGACTTTTCAGGATCTCGCGCGAGAAGGCCGCCGGACACATAAAATTCGGCAACGTCTCCTTAAACTATGAGGCCTGCCTCAAACCCGACGCGCAGGTAAAGGCAGGCGATATCATAAGTCTCAGAGGAAGCGGAAAGGCCAGGATAAAAGATTTCGGCGCCCTCTCCCGAAAAGGCAGGCTTTTTATAAACGGGGAAATATGGATATAAAAACCAGCCGAACGGCTGGTTTTAACTGTTTATAAGGTTCCTGTACATCTCTTCCGAAGGATCGAGGATCGGAAGTGAACAGACGCTTTCAAGTTCCTTTTTAAAATACGGAAAATGCGTACAGCCAAGGATCAGACATTCTGCTCCGCTGCCGAGGAAAAACTCCGACAGTTCCTTAAGCCTGAATTCACCGACTATATTCTGAGGCATCTCCTTCCGCTCCACAGCCTTAACAAGGCCGAGAGAACACGCGCCTGCCAGTTCCAGATCAGGGTTTTCCTCCATCATAGCCTTCTCGATCCCGGCAAGGCTCTGGTTGTTTGCAGCTATTACAGCTGCTTTCTTTATCCCTGCAGCTGCCTTTCTGTACACCTGCATCGGAGTAAAGACTCTCACATTTCTCAATCCGGCAAAAGGTTCAAAATCAAATGCTGCCGAAAGTGAGTTGCAGTAAATGAAAAAATCGTTCGATCCTTTGCTTATTGCATCGTCAAATATGTCAGAGAGGACCTTTTTCTTCTCGTTTTCAGGCGATATCTGGAAAACTGTCTGCTGCTGGGGATCCTTTGAAACGGGATATTCAAGAGCCTCAATATTATTGTCACGACTGCGCAGGAAATCTGCTCCCATTCGTGTATCCGTTGCCGTTCCGGCAAGTACCGCGACTTTTCTTTTCATTTCAGTCTCTTATCGCTTGAAACGGACAGTTTTGTTCCTGCAGACTGGAATATCTGCACGAGCAGTATGAGGAGTATTACAGCTATCAGCATTACGAGGTATTTGTATCTGTAGTAGCCGTAGTTTATGGCTATTTTTCCGAGTCCGCCTCCGCCTATAATTCCGCTCATAGCGCTGTAACCCAGAATGGTTGTAAGTGCTATGGTTATATTCCCTATAAGCGAAGGTATGCTCTCAGGTATCATTACCTTGCATATGATCTGCATGGGAGAAGCGCCCATGCTCTGTGCCGCTTCGATTATATTCGGATCCACCTCCCGCAGACTTCCCTCTACCAGCCTCGCTATAAACGGAAAAGCCGCAACGACAAGCGGGACAATAGTCGCCGTTGTTCCCACTGTTGTACCGATTATAAGCCTTGAGAGCGGAAAGACCATGATCATCAGTATCAGGAAAGGGATCGATCTCAGAAGGTTTATGATCACATTCAGTGCCTTCATAAGCCATCCGGGAAGAGGCAGGACCCCTTTTTTCTCACCCGCCACCAGAAGCACACCGAGCGGAAGCCCTATAACCGTGGCGAGGACCGTCGCAAGAACTGTCACATAGAAGGTCTCCCAGATTGCAAACGGTATCTCTGTCTTAATGCAGGTCAGCGCCTCCTGCCAGCTCTGTGAAGTAAAAATATTACTGAACATCGGCGCTTACCTCCTCGACTGTGATCGCAGGATACTGTGAAAGATAGGCAAGGACCAGAGGTATATCGTTTTTCGGCACTCCGACGAGCATGCTCCCGTAGACCTCGTCCGAAAGCATCTGGGTCGTAGCGGAGATGACATTGGCAGCCACTCCTGTTTCCTGGGCAAGTCTTGCCACCAGAGGAACAGCCGTTGTCTTGTCATCCCTGAACACCAGCCTCAGCTGCTGTTCGGATGCAGGATCAGATACCTTCTTATCTGCTCTGCCCGGAAATACAAGCCTTCTCGCCGCCTCTGATTTGGGTGCGGCAAAAACAGCGCCTACAAGACCTTCCTCTTTAACGGTTCCGTTATCCAGTATCGCCACATGGCTGCAGATCTCTTTGACTACACTCATCTGATGTGTGATGACTACGACCGTTATCCCGAGCTTCCTGTTAATATCCTTTATTAGTGTCAGGATCTGATGAGTCGTTGTAGGGTCAAGCGCGGAAGTGGCTTCATCGCACAGAAGCACCTTGGGCTGTGTGGCGAGAGCCCTTGCAATCGCTATCCTCTGCTGCTGCCCGCCGGAGAGCTGGGCCGGATAGGCATCTGCCTTGTCAGGCAGTCCGACTGTTTCAAGCAGCTCCATGGCCCGGGCCTTTGCATCGGATTTCTTCATTCCCGCAAGCTCCATCGGAAAACATACATTGCTCAGACAGTTTCTCTGCATCAGAAGATTGAACTGCTGGAATATCATCGTGATTGAGCGTCTTTCTTTCCTGAGCTCTGCAGGGCTCAAAGAGCCCATATCTTTTCCGTCTACCAGGACCTGACCTGAGGTCGGGCGCTCGAGCATATTGATGCATCGCACCAGTGTGCTCTTTCCCGCGCCCGACATACCGATGATCCCGTAGACATCACCGTCGTTTATGGTCAGATTGATATCATTTAAGGCGTTGACTTCCTGGGAACTTGAAGAATAAGTTTTGCTTAAATGTCTGAGCTCTATCATTATTTGGAGAATGCGCTTAAATCTGCCTGCTTGCCTGAGTAGATCGCCATAGGTTCAACATGTACCGTGCAGACAGAAACTATATTTGTTCCCTGTTCCGCATTGAAGTCGTCGAGATAAGGCACGTGCTGGAAGTAGTTCGCATCTACAGTTCCGTCGTCAACGACAGTATTGGGAACCACGTAGTCGTTGTATTCCTGGATATCGAGAGTGATGTCCTTCTCAGCAAGGATCTCTTTTGCTATAGCAAGAACCTCTGCATGAGGTGTGGGAGACGCTGCAACAGATATAGTCTGACCTGCAAGAGCGGCATAGTCAACTGAAGGATCAAACCCGTCTGTCGGGTTTTCTACAACGCTCATAACTGCGCCATCATATGTCTCTGTAATGAAATCCGCGACTCTCTGGCTCTGCAGAGCAGCAGCAAGAGCTTTTGTCTTGTCCGAGTTCTCATTGCCGGCTTTTACAGCCAGGATATTCGAATATGCGCTGTATGCGCCTTCTACAGCTATGGAGTCTGTAGCAGGATTGAGCCCGGCCGATATGGCATAGTTGCAATTGATCACTGCAAGATCCACATCCTGTCTGATATTGGGGATCTGAGCAGCTTCTGTCTCAACTATCTCGACATTGAAAGGATTCTCTGCAATGTCATTCTTTGTTGCCGTGATACCGGCACCCTCTTTAAGCTTGATAATGCCGTTTGCTTCCAGAAGCAGGAGAGCTCTGGCTTCATTGGTGGTGTCATTCGGAACCGCTATCTGGATCGGGGCAGAAGACGAACCGCAGCCGGAGAGTGCAAGCGCGAAAATCAGTGCCAGTGCAAGAATAAGGGAAATGTGCTTTTTCATTTGAGTATCCTCCTAAAAAATAATAAACATAAAAAAATGCGGGAAGCCTGCCGGCTTCCCGCACTCACAAACCGATATCTCGGTATTATGAACCTTGTCAGGAGATCTCCGCCGGCGATCCAAGGGCACGCATACGCATGCACATAGCCATAGCCATGCACATCCCGAACATCATGCCGAATGAATTTCTCACGGTGGTTCTCCTTCTTTTGAAAGTTGTGGTGATTATATCGCAAAGATTTGTTTAAGTCTATCGGCAGATTAAACAAATATTTCACATATTTTTGTTCAAATTTCTCCGATCAGATCATTTTCTTCATGACATCGCCAAGTATCTTCATGCCTTTATCCATAGCTTCATTGGTTGAATTTGAATAGTTTATGCGCATAGTACGGACTCCTCTTTCGTTCTCATAGAACGGGTCTCCCGCGCATACGGCGACGCCCTCTTTCATGGCTTCGGCCTGAACATCAACGGCTTTTATTCCCTCAGGAAGTGTTACCCAAATGAACATGCCGCCCTCCGGCTTTGTATATGTGACACCTTCCGGGAAATATTTCTCCATGCATGAGATCATATATTCGGCCTTTTCACCGTATATTTTCTTTGCCCTTTCAATATGGGCATCCAGATCGTTATCCTCAAGATACTGCTCAAGAACCATCTGGCAAAAGATGTTTGTGTGCAGATCCATGGTCGTCTTGTATGCGAGGAGCTTGTCAAAGATTTCCCTGTTTTTGCACGCGATCCAGCCTATCCTCATTCCCGGAGAGACGATCTTGGAGAATGTACCGAGCATGACGCACTGCTCACCCAGGAAATAGTGAAGGCTGTGTCCCGCTTTTCCGCTGAACCGGAGTTCGCCGTACGGATTGTCCTCAAGAACAAGCACATCAGTCCCCTTCAGCACTTCTGCCATCTGCTGTCTTACATTTTCAGAATATGTAAGGCCTGTCGGGTTCTGGAAATTCGGTATGATGTATATGAACTTGGGCTTCCGGGTCTTTACAGTCTCCGCGAGCATCTCTGTATCGATTCCGTCCTCATTGAGTTTTATCGGGAGAACTTCCGGATAATACAGATGGAATGTCTGCAGAGCGCAGAGATAAGTCGGATTTTCAACCATGATCTGGTCACCCGGGTCTATCATGACTGCCGAGAACATATCAAGCGCCTGCTGGCTGCCGTTTGTAATAATGATATCCTCAGGGCTGAAATCAAGACCCATTATTTTCTTATATCTGTCGCAGATGAATTTTATCAGAGGAGGATAGCCTTGTGCGCCGGAATACTGCAGTGCCCTGACACCGTCTCTTGCAAGGACTTTGTTTGTAGCGGCATCCATTTCCTCCACCGGGAAGGACACGGGGTTGGGAAGGCCGCCTGCGAACGAGATAAGGCTGGGGTTTGCAGCTGCTTTGAGTATGTCTGCGGTAAAAGCCCCCTGGAAGTCCGGCTGAGACATTCTTTTTGAAATTCTTATATTCATAGGTTCCTCCTTTTTATCGCTTTAAAGCGTTTATTTGAAAAAGTATGTGGCAGATTATAGCAGAATAATCTCCAAATTGCAACAAGAAACCGCCTGCTGACTGCAGGCGGTTTCAAGATGATCTTTATTCAGTCTTTTCAGTTTTATTAAGCTTTTTCTGGAGCCAGTCCTTGCCGTCATTATATCTCGAGACTATATAGGAGGCCACATAGTCGCCCGCTGCATTGACCATAGTGGCGGGAGGATCTACCAGATCTCCAATCGCAAGAGCTATCGGGAAAGCGACGGCCATATGCTCCGGGAAGAACATCGAGCAGAGGACAAGTTCTCCGGTCCCGCCGCCTCCGGGAATACCGGACATGGCAACAGAGGAAAGAGTCGCGACAACGATTGCAAGCAGCGCTTTGCCGGTGCCGAAGTCCATTCCGAACATTCCGAAGAGAAATGCGACTTTAATTATAGCGCTCATGCCGGAGCCGTCCATGTTCATTGTTGCGCCGAGCGGAAGAACTATATCTGTGACATCCTTGGAGATACCCGTCTCCTCGGAGACCTCCATGTTGGTCGGGATCGTTGCTACTGAAGAACATGTTCCGAAAGCGACTGCTGCAGGACGGAAGAGCTTCGAGAACATGACTTTGACAGCGCCTTTTCCGCCTCCGAACCTGGCATACAGGGGCATTATAAGGAACATATACGCGAAAGCTGCCACATAGTACAGTATGATCGCTTTGGCGTAATTGGAAACAAAATCTGCGCCGTGAGTTGCAACCAGGGACGCGAAAAATCCGAAGAAACCTATCGGAGCATAATAGGTGATGATCTTTACTACCTTCATCAGAACGTTTGTAAGATCTGAGAGGAGCTTTGCAGTCATCGTCTCAGGGCCGCCCGCCATCTGAACCCCGAAACCGAAGAATATACCGGCTATTATAAGCGGAAGAATCGCTCTGCGGCTCCACAGCTCGGTGAAGTCCGGTTTGGTAAAGAAATTGACGATAAGTGTGGCTGCACTGATACTTCCGACTTCTCCCTCTTCAAACGCAGGGTCTGCCGTATATACAGGAATGATCTTGACAAGTATATACATAAGAACAGAAGCTATTGCTGTGGTGGCCAGAAATGTCAGAACCGTTGTCCCCATCAGCTTGCCGGCCAGCCTAGCGCTCTTCATATTGGCAATTGCAGAGGCGATGGAGCAGAACACCATGGGAACAACAACACAGAACATGAGATTTGTAAATATGGTTCCCAGAGGCTCAAGGGCTGTTGCTCCGGGCCACGCAAATCCGACTATGATACCTGCGACAATGCCGAGGATCATGGTCAGCAGAAACCAGTTGTTTTTCAGAAATTTCATCGGAAATACCGCCTTTATTATTAATGTACCAATTATAAAAACCGGATATTGCAAAGTAAATTGCATTATATGCTTGAAATATTGCATTTAGTGCTGTATTCTTTTCACATGGCAAACGAGCTGAAAAAAGAAGGATATCTGTATGAAAACTACCGGGTCTTCCATCTGAGCGACACGGCAGGTCAGGAGCGTGATTTCCACTTTCACGGTTTCGATAAGATAGTTGTACTCATATCGGGCAGAGTGGATTACGGCGTTGAGGATACCGTATACAATATGCGGCCCGGAGATATCCTGCTGATAAAGCATCATGCGATACATAAAGCCCTCATAGATCTTAGCATCCCATATGAAAGGTACATCGTTTATCTCCAGCCCGGATTCCCTGACCGAAATGCAACAGGTATACGGCTTTCCAGCTGCTTTGACAGGGCAGACGAATGGAGAAACTGTCTGATCGTTCCGGATAAAAACAGCTTAAAAGACGTGGTCGCGGTCCTCGACGAGCTCCACAGGATCTCGGCTGACGGTCAGTTCGGGGCAGAGGTTCTTCGCGACGCACTGCTCTTTAAGCTTATGGTGCTTTTAAACCGGCTTCAGAGCGAAGGATCATCCGATGAAAAAAAGCACTCCACAGGCTCAAAGCTCGAAGAGGTCCTCTCATATATCAATTCTCATCCGGGAGAGAGCCCTGCGGTGGATGATCTGGCTGAGATGGCCCACTTGAGCCGCTATCATTTTATGCGCCTTTTCAAAGAGGAGACTGGTGAAAGCGTGCACGCCTATGTGCGTCAGAGGAAGCTGTTAAATGCCGCCCGTCTGATCCGCGAAGGCATGAAAACAACGGAAGCTGCTGAATTGAACGGTTTTCAGGATTACAGCGTTTTCTACCGTGCTTTTAAGGAGACCTTCGGCACCGCCCCCGGGCAATTGAAATGACAAACAAAAAGATCCGCCGGATAAGTCCGGCGGGTCTTTTATTCATCCAGTTTGAGTACTGCAAGGAATGCTTCGGTCGGGACCTGAACAGTGCCGAGGGTGCGCATCTTCTTCTTGCCTTCTTTCTGCTTTTCGAGCAGTTTCTTTTTCCTGGTGATATCTCCTCCGTAGCACTTGGCAAGGACATCCTTTCTCATTGCTTTGACAGTTTCTCTTGCAATGACTTTGCCTCCGATCGCAGCCTGTACGGGGACCTCAAAGAGCTGCCTCGGGATGTTTTCTTTCAGCTTCTCGCACAGCTTTCTCGCTCTGGGATATGCTTTGTCGCGATGCGCGATGAAGCTTAAGGCATCTACTTTATCACCGTTTAAAAGCATATCCACCTTTACGAGATCTCCCGGCTTGTACTCGAGAAATTCGTAATCCAGTGAGGCATAGCCTTTAGTTTTGGCCTTCAGGGTATCGAAGAAGTCATAGATGATCTCGTTTAAAGGCATCTCATAGTGCATTTCTACCAGCCTCTGATCGAGATACTGCATGTCTTTGTAGACTCCGCGCCTGTCCTGACAGAGAGGCATAATATTTCCGACATATTCATTCGGAGTAATTATCGACACCTTAACATACGGCTCATATGCCTCTGCAATATTCGCAGGATCGGGATAATTGTGCGGATTATCCACCATGACCGTGCTTCCGTCCGTTTTTATTATCTTATAGATAACCGAAGGAAGTGTCGTGATCAGATCCAGGTCAAATTCTCTTTCGAGTCTCTCCTGGATTATCTCCATATGAAGCATCCCGAGAAATCCGCATCTGAAACCGAAACCAAGCGCTATGGAGCTCTCAGGTTCATAAGAGAGAGAGGCATCGTTGAGCTTGAGTTTGTCAAGGGCGTCTCTTAAGTCCGGATATTTCGAACCGTCTTCGGTATATATACCGCAATATACCATCGGTCTTGCAGGGCGATAGCCCGGAAGCGCATCTTTGCAGGGGTTTATCGCCAGAGTGACTGTATCACCCACCTGAGTATCGGCCACATTTTTTATGCTTGCAGTAAGATATCCGACATCTCCGGCTGCAAGCTCATCGCAGGGGTCGAATCCGATTGGCCGCAAATGTCCGACTTCAACCAGCTTATACTTTGCGCCGGTGGATTTGAGCAAGATCTCATCGTCCTTCCGGAAAGCACCGTCGAAGACTCTTACCAGAACTATGACGCCTCTGTAATTGTCATACTGGCTGTCGAATATAAGCGCTTTGGCAGGAGCGGATCTGTCTCCCTTGGGAGCCGGAACTCCGTTTATTATCTCCTCCATCACAGCCTCTATGTTTATGCCGTTTTTTGCGCTTATCTCAGGGCTGTCCTGCGCAGGTATGCCTATTATCTCCTCTATCTCATTTTTGACCCGTTGCGGATCTGCGGCGGGAAGATCTATCTTGTTTATAACCGGGAGTATCTCAAGATCATTGTCCATCGCCAGATATGTATTTGAAAGAGTCTGGGCTTCAACTCCCTGGGATGCGTCTACGACCAGCAGCGCCCCTTCACAGGCTGCAAGAGACTTGCTCACCTCATAATTGAAGTCTACGTGGCCCGGAGTGTCTATCAGGTTCAGAGTATATTTCTGCCCGTCAGAAGCAGTGTATCCGAGCCCCACTGCCCTTGCCTTTATGGTTATTCCTCTCTCCCGTTCGAGGTCCATATTGTCAAGGATCTGGTCCTCCATTATTCTCTGTTCCACTGCTCCGCATTTTTCTATTATCCTGTCAGAGAGGGTGGACTTTCCGTGATCTATGTGGGCGATTCTCGAAAAGTTTCTTATGTTTTTCTGTTCCGGCATAATCTTTCTTCCTGATTTTTAGGTTATGTAATTATAGCAATATTCTGTTGAAATAAGCAAGTTGAAATGATAAAATACATGAGTTAAAAATTCAAATTTCGGAGGAATATTCAAATGTTTGAAAACCTGGTAGAAATTTTAAAAGCAAATCCGCGCAAGATCGTGTATACCGAGGGCCCGGATGCAAGGATCCTTGAGTCTGCAGCAAGACTCAAAAAAGAAGGTTTCCTTACTCCCATTCTCGTCGGCAATGTCGATGAGGTCAAAGCTGCAGCTGAAAAAGGCGGTTTTGACATCGAGGGTCTCGAGATCATAGACCCTGCTTCCTATGAAGGAATGGACGAGATGGTGGATCTGATGGTAGAACTCAGAAAAGGCAAGATGACAGCCGAAGAGTGCAGACAGAGCCTCCTGAAGGGCAACTATTTCGGCACTATGCTCGTCAAGATGGGCAAAGCCGACGCTCTCCTCGGAGGAGCAACCTATTCTACGGCTGATACCGTCCGTCCCGCTCTCCAGCTTGTAAAGACCAAGAAGGGCGCAAACCTGGTCAGCTCTTGCTTTATTCTTGTCAAAGAAGGAGCTGAAATGCTCTGCATGGGTGACTGTGCGATCAACATCTCCTATGAAGACAAGCTTGACAAGGAAGGCAATGTGAAGCTCACTGCTGCTGCCCAGCTCGCCGAAGTCGCCGTCGCGACCGCAAATACTGCGAAAGTTTTCGGAATGGATCCGAAAGTTGCAATGCTTTCATACTCCACCAAGGGTTCCGGCAAGGGCGCAAGCGTAGACATGGTCAGGGATGCCACAGCTATTGCAAAAGAGATGGCTCCCGAGCTCGATATCGACGGCGAGATGCAGTTTGACGCTGCCGTCTCCCCGACAGTCGGCCAGCTCAAGTTCCCCGGAAGC